>OGGQ01001199.1_pt1 | contig 35070 bp, 37 predicted proteins | sample 1571191 | NCBI WGS metagenome assembly OGGQ01 (sample SAMEA2582061, study PRJEB24529) | metagenome | biome: Human gut stool | place: China | collected 2011
AAGGTTCGCTTTGATCTTTCGATCAAACGCTCTTTTGACTTGGGTTTAATTTTTTATCATCAACTGTTCAGTTTTCAAGGATCATTTCCTGTTTTCGTGTCCCCTCTCGGTGACAGCTTGATTAGTATATCACTCTGTTTGCCGTTTGTCAACACTTTTTTGATTTATTTTTTAAATCCTTTTCTTTGCTTTTGCTTTTCTGCATCAGCAAGGAATATATTACTACATCTTATATCTTTTGTCAACACTTTTCTTTTTATTTTTTGTTTTATCTTAACTTGTCTTTAAAAAGCATTTTATATACTTAAGATGTGCTTTATTATTATACTATATCGTCAAATAAAGTCAATAGATTTTTGATTATTTTTTGTCAAAGTTAGATTTTTTTCTTTAATATATCCCCTCGTCCAACTGTATCTTCAATATATGTTCCAGCGGTATGCTTTTGCCGTCCAAAAATATAAGTCTCCTCTCGTAGTCATCGACCCTTTTGAGTCTTCCCTTTCTGCTTATATACGATCCCTTACCGCTTTTACCGTCAATTACAAAAGCTGTCACACATATTCCCGGATTATCGCATTTCCTCAATGCGGCGAGCATATCGTCAAGCTCGGAAAGTTCGTCCTCGCTCATCTGTGCCATTTCCTCTCCCCTGTTTTCTCTTTCGCTTATGGTATCGCCATATCCAGTAAGAGCGGAAAAAGGAGCGAATTGCGCCGCCCTCTCATTTGTTCCCATTGACCTGTGTTTTTTTGATTTATGCCGTTCAAGTCCTATCATATCGGCGTATTCTTTTTTCATGCTCTATGACCTCCTATCTGAGAGTTCCTGTCGCGAGCCGTTGCGCCATCTTCCAGGCTGATGCCTTTTAAAATAGAATTCTTCCCGTACTTATCTTTTATATCCAATATTGCCTTTTGCAGTTTCTTTTCCTTTTCTCTTTCATAATCTTTCTCGCTTTCGGCTTTCTCCCTTTCCGAGTAGTCGGTGAAAAGATCAATTTGTTCTGCCGCCGGCTTCGGTTTATGCCATTCCGGCACTATATTTTCGGCCGTCAGATTTATTCGTCTTATCAACAGACCATTTTCGGCCGTTTTGTCAAACAGCCTTCCCGCCGCATTAGTTATTATCCTTCCGGACGACGTATATTCTCCGAGCGGCTCAGTTCCATGGCCATGCTTTGGGACGAGTCTGCCGTAATGATCTATTTTTACGGTTCCTTCGTATTCATTGATTTTCTTCGGATCATTCAAATTTTCTCTGTCATATCCGACTGTAAGCACTATGCGGTCCGTCACGAATCCCTTGCTCATAAGATCGAGCGCAAGTTGATCCGCCATTTCCAAAACAACTATTTTTGCCCTGTCCGTTGTGTATGGCGACTGAAGCACCTGACCAGATCCTATGCTTTTGTTTTCCGGTCGGTACGCCTTTATGTCCTTTATTGTACAGCTCTCCCATCCCCAGGCATGGTCTATAAGCAGCTCGGCGTTGACTCCAAAGAGCTTATACAAAAGCTCCTCGTTTTGTATGTCGCCGTCGCCGCCGATGGAGCATCTCGCCACATCTCCCATGGTAAACATCCCATGTTCCGCCAGTTTGCGCGCATATCCCCGGCCAACTCTCCAAAAATCGGTTATCGGCTGATGATCCCACAGTTTCTTTCTGTATTCCGTCTCATCAAGTTCCGCTATCCTGACTCCGTTTTCGTCGGGAGGGCTGTGCTTTGCCACAATATCCATAGCGACCTTAGCCAAATACAGGTTCGTTCCTATACCGGCCGTCGCCGTTATCCCGGTCTCGCCAAAAACGTCGCTTATCATCCTTCTTGTATACTCTCTGGCTGAGCATCCGGAAGACCGCAGATATCCGGTTATATCCATAAACACCTCGTCTATGGAATAAACATGTATATCCTCTGGAGCCGCGTATCTCATATATATTTCATATATGTCCGCGCTTTGCTCCATATAACGTCCCATCCTCGGAGTCGCCACTATATAGTCCATTTCCAGCTCAGGATGTTCCATCAGCTCATTATAATTACAGGAGCTACCCTTAAATTTTCTTTCCGGAGCCCTTCTTCGTCTGTCCGCGTTGATTTCCCTGACCCTTTGTATCACCTCGAACAGTCTTGGCCTTGCCGGTATTCCGAGAGCCTTCATCGGAGGCGATACCGCCAGGCATATTGTTTTATCCGTTCTGCTTTTGTCCGCCACCACAAGGTTAGTCTCAAGAGGGTCAAGCCCGCGCCATACACATTCCACTGAAGCATAGTATGATTTAAGATCTATGGCAGCGTATATGTGATTTCTTCTTTCCATTCAAACCGACCTCCGCCATCGGAACGACCGTTCCCGTACTTTTTATTTCCGTCCATGATTTTTAATGATTTGCAAATATGCGAACGGCCGGGTCAAACGCCCGGCCGGATGGATATTTATTTGCAGTTGCAGTCCTTGTTGTTTTTCTTCGCGTTGTTTTTGTTCTTGCCAGTCTCAATGCTGTATTCTTCCGCGAATTCGGCTCTGTTGTTTTTTTCGGATCTCTTGGACGCATTGTTTTTCTCGCTGTTCTTATCCATCTTTATCACCTCTCCACATGATATATGCAGCCTTGCCGCATACACATAGTGTGGTCACCAAAACGGATATTATTCATAAAATTATTTTAAGGCACCGTCATACATACTCTATGACCGGCACTATAATGCTCTGTCCCGCCATAAGACTGTCATTCTCGGCGTTGTTGAATTCCATAATATATTCGGTATATTCCTCTCTGGTCATTCCATCGGAGCTGAATCTTCCTGCTATGTCCCAGTATGTATCTCCTTTTAACACCCTTACCTGATTATAATAAACATTTACCTCGTCCTTCTCAGCCTCACCAAAGGCGCTGTCAACGGCGAATATCGTAATTAAAAAAACAACAAGCATAAAAACAAATTTTCTCATATTATCGCCCCTTTGCAAATATATGTTCGTCTTTATGTCTATATGATATACGAATTTACGTTCTAAGTCAATGTTTTTTTGCAAATTTAAGAAACATTTGTTTGATATTTCTTTTAAACTGTGTTATCATTAAGAAAAAGATCGTTTCAGGAGGTCAAGTAATGGAAAAATTATCTCAGAAACAGATAGAAATACTTGAATATATGAAAAAAGAAGTAAAAGAAAAGGGCTATCCCCCCTCGGTCAGGGAAATTTGCGAAGCCGTTGGCCTTAAATCCACATCTACCGTACATGGGCATCTCGAGAGACTGGAAAAAAAAGGATATATAAGAAGGGATCCTTCAAAGCCCAGAGCCATAGAAATATTCTCATCGACCGAAGCCGCGCCTGACAGGCAGGAACAGAAGGAACTCGTAAATATTCCCATTGTCGGAACGGTCACAGCGGGCACTCCTATACTTGCCGTTGAAAATATAGAGGATACATTTCCCCTTCCGCTGGACTACGCTCCCAACGGAGACACGTTCATGCTCAGGGTCAAAGGCGACAGCATGATCAACGCCGGCATATTCAACCGCGACCTTATTATCGTTAAACAGCAGAATACGGCTGAAAACGGTGATATCGTAGTTGCTCTCATCGAGGATTTCGCTACGGTAAAAACATTTTACAGAGAAAACGGCTATATAAGGCTTCAGCCGGAAAACCCGTCAATGTCTCCAATTATCGTAAAGGATGTCACAATTCTCGGTAAGGTTGTAGGCCTTTACAGAAAGTATTAAAAATGTCGTTATTCCGCCGTCCGGCGTCAAATTTGTTTATACAATGTTACCTGAATGTACTGTTTTTTTACACCTGACGGTAATTAGGTAATTGACACAGCCATAGGTTTCAATATAAAATCAATCTATATAACAGAAGAAAGGCAGTGTGAATTATGGATTCGTATAAAATTATTTCCGATACAGCCTGCGATATATTTCCTTCCGTCATAGATGTGGAATCCGTTCCAAGGGTTCCGTTTTATGTATCTTTCGATAAGGAAAATTATCATAAGGAGATCGCCGAGCTCTCAATAGACGACTTTTACAAACATATTCTTGAGGACAAAGTATATCCCAAAACATCTTGTCCCACCATCAACGACTATACGACGGTATTCGAGCCCTATCTCAAAGATGGCCTTGATATAATCTGTTTCTGCATATCATCCCTTTTCAGCGGCTCATATCAGAGCGCGGTAAACGCGGCCGAGATGATGCGCGAAACCTATCCGGAACGCAGGATAGAGGTCGTTGACAGCATACAGGCCACGGCCGGAATGGGGCTTATCGTTTATCAGGCATATCTTATGAAGGAGGCCGGATATACTCTTGAAGAAAACCTCTCAGTTATAGACAGTCTCAAACACGATGTAGCCATTTACTTTACCGTAGGCTCTCTGGATTTCCTCCAGAACGGCGGAAGGATCGGCAAGGCGACTGCGCTGGCCGGAACCCTTTTCAACGTAAAGCCCATTATATGTATGCGTGAGGGAGAGCTTACTCCGGTGGAGAATGTGCGCGGAAACAAAAAAGCAGTAAAGGCGATAATAGACAGGACCGATAAGGATATCGAAGGCCACGAGGAGGATTACTATGTATCGGCATTTTTCGCGGCCGACCGCAATCCCCTTATGGATACGATCGATGAGCATTACAGCGGCGGAAAATCCGACTACAGCAACAATATGTTCCGTGTCGGCGTAACCGTGGGCGCCCATACCGGTCCCCTTGTAATGGCCATAGCCCTTGCAAAAAAATATACGCTCTACGATAAATAAGATCTGTACATACGCTCCGGGCCGTCTGACGGTTCGGGGCTGTTTTTATACCGGATAGGAGATGAAAATGTGTTTAACTATATAGATAGGGAAAACTGGGAAAGAAAAGAGCATTTTGAATATTACCGAACAAAGATCGTATGCGGGTACAGCTGTACGGTTCAGCTTGACGTAACGAAATTTCTACGTAAAATACGCGCTAAGGGGCTTAGGTTTTATCCGGCCTTTGTCTATTGCGTGTCTAAAACGGTAAACAGTATGAAAGAATTTAGGATGGCTGTCGACGTGGACGGCCTGCCGGGATATTATGATTTTTGCGTGCCTAATATGACCATATTCCACGATGATGACCATACGTTTTCCGATATGTGGACGGAATACTATCCGGAATTTGATAAATTCTACCGCAATACCGTGGAAAATATGGAGAAATATAAAAACGTCAAAGGCATAAAGGCAAGAGACGGACAGCCGCCTAACTTTTTCTGCGTCTCCTGCGTTCCCTGGCTTACATATACGGCATACAGCACCAGCGTTCCCGGAGGCACTCCAAACCTTTTCCCCATAATAACATTCGGAAAATATACGGAAGCTAACGGAAAATATACGCTCCCGTTCACTCTAAACATAGCCCATGCGGCCGCCGACGGCTACCATTCCAGTATGTTCTTCAACAGCCTTCAGGAGCTTCTTGACTCCATAGAGCTTTAATCCTGCCGGGCTCAAACATCCATATTTATCACAAAAAACCGCCGCTGAAGATGATATCCTCTTCGCGGCGGTGTATTTTTTGACTTTATTGTATTAAAGCACCTTGGCAAGGAAGCTCTTAAGCCTGTCCGTTTTGGGGCTGCCGAATATCTGATCAGGCGCGCCTTCCTCCATGATTACTCCGTCCTCAAGGAAGAGAACCCTGTCTCCGACCTCTCTGGCGAAGCCCATCTCATGCGTAACAACGACCATTGTCATATTGTCCTGGGCAAGCTCTTTCATAACGTCAAGAACCTCTCCTACCATCTCCGGGTCAAGGGCAGACGTAGGCTCGTCAAAAAGCATTACGTCGGGCTTCATGCAAAGCGCCCTGACTATTGCTATACGCTGCTTCTGTCCTCCGGAAAGCTGTGAAGGATATGCCTGAGCCCTGTCGGAAAGGCCGACTCTCTCCAGAAGTTTCATAGCCGTCTCGTTGGCTTCTTCCTCGCTTTTTCCCTGTAATTTTACGGGAGCGAGTGTCATATTTTTAAGCACGGTCATATGAGGGAAAAGGTTGAAATGCTGAAAAACCATTCCCATCTTCTGCCTGTGGACATTGATGTTTACCTTTTTATCCGTGATGTTAACTCCGTTAAAAAGGATAGATCCCCTCGTAGGTATCTCAAGCAGGTTAAGGCACCTTAAGAACGTACTTTTTCCCGAGCCGGAGGGTCCTATCATTACGACTACCTCGCCCTTTTTAATGTCCGTGCTGACGCTTTTGAGCGCTGTAACGCCGTTAAACTTCTTTTCAAGCTCCCTGACGCTTATGAGCACATTGCTGTCATTATCGTTCACTGTTCCTCAGCCTCCTTTCAAGAACACCTACAAAGTATGTAAGGATCATAACCATTGCGAGATAAATGAGCGCGACCGCGAACAGCGGCATAAACGCGCTGAACGTCTTTCCTCTGATGATGTTTCCCGCACGGGTAAGGTCAACAACGGCGACATAACCCGCAACCGACGTCTCCTTAAGGAGAGCGATAAACTCGTTTGCGAGTGAAGGCAGAACATTTTTAAGCGCCTGGGGAATGATTATATATCTCATAGTCTCGATATAATTGAATCCAAGGCTTCGTCCGGCCTCCATCTGTCCCTTGTCGATGGACATGATGCCACCTCTTATGATCTCGGCGACATAAGCTCCGGAATTGATACCGAATGCTATGACCGCGCTCATAACTCCGTTGGTGGATGAGGCGAATATAACGAAGAAAATGATAAGGAGCTGGATAACAACGGGAGTTCCCCTTATAACGGTAAGATACACTCTGGCGAATGCATTTAAAATTTTCATCACCGTTTTTTTGCATCCCCTCATCTCATCTTTCGTGAGATCATAGGTGGAACGTATTGTTGCTATAACAACGCCTATAATAAGTCCGAGGACGATAGATATCAACGTAATCTGGATAGTTACTCCCAGACCGTTAAGTAACTGTCTCCAGCGGTCCTCTTTGATAAAATTGAGTATAAACTCTGCCTTTACGTCGGCAAACCACTCGGCCAAAAAAACACGTCCTTTCAAAATCTGTTTATTAATATGATTATAACAGAAAATAAATAAAACTGTTCAAAAAAACGTAAAAATAATCAAAAAATATTAAAAAGACGTCAAAAGTAAAACAGCGCCGTTTATTTCAAACGGCTTTATTTATTCCCCGTGGCTCCGTATGACGAGCCATAAATCCTATATACACAAGAAACACCATGCGGGACGCGAATCTCGCATGGTGTGAAAAAGCCGTTATTGATTAAGACTCTGAAAAATATTTAGCGTCAAGCTCTTCAAAGAAACCGTCTGCTTCCATATCTGCGAGAGCGGCGTTGATCTGGTCAAGGAGCTCCGTATTTTCCTTAGCTACGGCGATTCCGTAATATTCTTTATCCTCAGGGTTTCCGAAGTTTTCATCAAGAACCTTAAGGTCGTTAGCCTCTGCGTAAGCGTTTGCAACGCCTGTATCAAGAACCATGCAGTCAACCTTTCCTGCCATAAGAGCTGCAAGAGCGTCACCGTATTTCTCGAACTGGCTTACTCTTCCGGGCATCTTCTCTGAAGCCATGATGTCGCCTGTTGTAGCAAGCTGAACGCTGGCTGTGTAATCTCCGTCAATAAGATCCTGATATCCTGTTATAGGAGAATCCTTAGGAACAAGGATTGACTGAGCTGCTACGAAGTAGGGCTCTGAGAAGTTTACGCTTGCCTGACGTTCTTCCGTAATTGTGATTCCTGAAGCTCCAACGTCAAGTTTTCCTGTCTGTACTCCGGCTACGATAGCGTCAAAGTTCATATCCTGAACCTGAAGAGTTCTTCCGATTCTGTTGCAAACTTCCTGCATCATATCAATATCGTATCCTGTGATTGTTACAGCGTCATCAGCGTAGTACTCGAAAGGAGCGAAATCAGCGCTGCATCCCATTAAAAGAACTTCTCCGCCTTCTGTTTCCTCTGTTGTTTCGCCTTCTGTTTCTTCCGTCTGTTCTGTTTCCTGTGTCTCCTCAGTTGTGCCTGATGAACAAGCGGCAACGCCAAGAACCATAACAGCGGCAACAGCCATTGCTAAAAATTTCTTCATGATCAAATTCCTCCTTAAAATAATCCCTTGTTTGGGATACCTTTAAAAATCATTTCAAATTATAACCTATAACAACGCATAATTCAAGTGTTTTATGCAATATTATAAGGTTTTTTTGTCTATAAATTCAGGTTTTTGTTTTGAATATACGATTTTCTGAGAACTATACAGTCCGTAATAGCCCGACAGCCTGTAGGCCACCGCGCAGGCTATGGCATAATATACCATCCCCTCGGCTCCGAAAAGCTCAATGCTCAAAATGAGCGATGTGACCGGGCAGTTGGTTACGCCGCAGAAAAGAGCGGCCATTCCCATACAGGCTCCCAGAGACGATCCAAGGCCGAGTATTCCTCCGGCAATACATCCAAATGTCGCTCCGACAAAAAGAGTAGGCACTATTTCTCCGCCCTTGAATCCCGCTCCAAGGGTAACGGCGGTAAATATCATTTTCAGAATAAATGCTTCCGGAGCAGCCTCTCCCGCCACGGCTCTGTTTATGACGTCCATTCCTGCTCCGTTATAGTCCCTTGTTCCAACTATATATGTAAGGATAATGACGATCACTCCGCCGATAAATGCCGCCGCTGCTCTGTCCGGGATCCTGTCGTAGAGTTTGTGTACTTTTTTAAGTATGACGCAGAAAAGTATGCTCACTCCAGCGCAGAGTATTCCGAGGACTGCCGCCCTTATTATCATCATAACGCTTATGGCCGGCACTCCTTCCACAAGTGTAAACGCCGTCGGCGCCACCGAAAAGAGGGAAGCGACATAGGCTCCCATTACCGCGGATATGACGCAGGGAACAATGGCCGAATAATACATTACGCCGACGCTGACCACTTCCATCGAAAATATGACCGCCGCCAGAGGTGTTCCGAAAAGCGCTGAGAATCCGGCGCTCATACCGCACATGGTTATTATCCTCTCGTCCTTCTCGTCCAGATTGATTTTCTTTCCAAGAAACGAGGCTATGCTTCCGCCTATTTGTAATGCCGCCCCTTCTCTTCCTGACGAGCCGCCGAAAAGATGGGTTATGACCGTGCTTATAAATATGAGCGGAGCGGTTTTTATATTCAGCGGGTCGTTGCTTCTTACGGCCTCCAGCACGAAATTTGTTCCGCCGTCCTTCTCCATTCCGGCCTTTTTATAAAGCCTGACGATGGCCACGCCTCCCAGAGGCAGAAACCATATAAGCCATCCCGCCGCCGTTCTCAGTTCCGTGGCCGCCTCCACCGAAAGATGAAACGCCACTCCCACAATTCCTATAACAATTCCTACGACAGCCGCCACCGCCGCCCACTTCAAAAAGCTCTTTATCGCCTTTAAAGCTCCTTCCAGCTCGTTCAGTCCGTTTCCCACAGATATTCCCCCTGATTATATATTCTTAATATTTAATTTATTACATTTTTTCTGTAATTTCAAGGAAATTCTGTTCCGCCCCCCTTTGGACGTTTTATTGGCCGCCATCGTGGTCGCTATTCAAAAATATAATGAGATTATTAATCTATGATTTCCAATCCAAATATTGTATTTTATATCTATTTTTGATATTCTAATTATATAGGGAGGTGTTATTATTGAATACTTCGGATTTGAACTTTAAAAATAATAATGGCTATTCCATTGCAAAACCTGCGGCAAACATATATCTGTTGATTTTTCCCATACTGCAGTTTGTTATGATCCCATTATTATGTGATAACCTGTCATCAAAATACCCGACAACGGCGATGGGCGGTTTGATAATGATATTTTTAATTATCTGTATTCTATACGGAATCTTCATTCTGATTTTCCTGTTGTCGCAAAAATGGTTTAAAAAAATCGTGTTTTTAATCAGCATTGCCGAAATATTGTTTTTGATTATTCTGTTCAAAATATATTATCCCTATTACTTTTTGGTTCTCAGCCATATAGAATTTATGGGACCTGTAATTTCAACAGTATTTGTATTATATCTGTACTCAGGGATAAAGTATGTTTTCAAGCAAAGCTCTTTATGAAAGATCTTCCGTTCTTTTGGCGTCTCCTATTGCCCTCGCGGCGAAAATATTTGCGTTCCAAACGGCACGGATCTTTTTATGAATAATGAAACCAACAACAAGACTTAGCGCAAAAACGCCATCAAAAAACGGGAAGAGGATCATACCTTCTTCCCGTTATTCTTAACAGCCGCGCCTGTCCATAAACAGGCATTTTTAATTTCATCTGTCCGTTGCCTGAATCGGAATAGCGCGCGCTTTTATTTTATTTCAAAATATCCGTACAGCTTATATACGTCCGTAATGTTGTAGTCGTCCGTATATATTTTTTCTATCCTGTACTTTCCGCTGTCGATCTCTCCGTAGGCGTCAGCCCAGTATATCCTGAACTCGGCCGTGTACCCGCTCTCCACCACATAGAACATGTCGTTCCAGTCTCCCTCTCCGGAAGCGGCCGGAAGCCTTATCCACATACCGTTCTCATATCTGTCAAGAGCGTAATACTCGCTGAACATAACGTCATAGTCCAGATCGTTGACTATGTTTATCGTCGCTCCCCTTGTCGTGACCGTGTCCTCGGGAATATCGATGCGCAAAGTGAGGGCGTCACCGGATTCTCCCGGCGGAACATATTCCGTTCCCCATGTGCTGAAAAGCACCGGCTCGCCGTTGTCCATTCTTCTCATATCCTCCCTGTAAAGGGCGAAAACGATCAGGCAGATGGCGGCGGAAACAGCCATAAGAAATATAGCAGCTTTTTTCATATTTCCGCCTCCCCGTCAGCTTTCCGTATACAGCGGCATAATTACCGCGGCCTTAAACACATCTCCGTCCGATGAAATTTCCAGCCTTCCTCCCTGGATTTCCGAAAGGCTCTGGGTTATGGAAAGTCCAAGCCCCGCTCCTTCCGTCGTTCTTGAGGCGTCGCCCCTTACGAATCTCTCCGTCAGGCTCTTTATATCCACATCGTCAATGGGAACCACCGAGACGTTCTTTATCATCATAACGCCTTCGTTGTCCTTTTTATAAATATCTATAAACACCCTTGTTTTCGGCATAGCGTATTTAAGAGCGTTTGAAATCAGATTTTCCGTTATCCTCCACATATGCCTGCCATCGGCATATATGTCCACATCATCGGCCACATTCAGCTTGAACTCCAGATCGGACGACTCTATCTTTTCGTCAAATTCCCCAAGGGCCTGCTCTATCAGCCCTTTAAGATTTATCCTGTCCCTTGACACGGCAAGATTTCCGCTGGAAGCCTTGCTCGCCTCCACAAGATCCTCTATGAGCTGTTTCAGTCTGTTTGTTTTTTCATCAAGTATGGCCACATAGTTCTGCGCCTTTTCGTTGTTGAGCTCTTCCCTTTTGAGCAGGTCAACATAGGTTATTATTGAAGTTAGCGGCGTCTTAAGGTCGTGGGAAACGTTTGTTATCAGTTCCGTTTTCATTTTCTCGCCCTTTACGGCTCTGCCAACGGCCTGTTTCATACCGTTTTGCATATTTGACACGTCTATGGCGAAATTTTTAAGGGACGGGGATATATCGTCCGGATCGACCTTACGGTCAAAATTTCCCTCGGACGTTTCCTTTACCGCCACCATTATCTTTTTGAGCGACTTAAGCGCCCTCGCCACAAAAAACAGTCCGGCCATATCAAATATTACGGCCGCTATGAGAGGTATGACCGTGTCTCCCTCGCAGGCCATAAACGTGAGCGCGCAGTTTATGAATGCGTAGAGCACCATACATATTACCATCCACACTCTGAACGTGGATTCCTTAAAGAATGACGCGATCCACCTTATGAACGCTCCAAGCACCGTATTGGAGAGCAGCCTTCTCTTTTTTATCTGCCTCGACAATCCCGTGACATAACACATCAGCATTATTGTATCCAGCATAAGCAGCAGGCATATAAGTCCCTTGATTATAGCGACCCACTCCACGCTGACATAATATATGCTCTGTACGAGCCTGTCGGCAATCACATAGGATATCACCGTCATAACGATAAACAGCAGCGTCCATACGTCGTTGAAAACATAATCCGTAGCTACAAGCGTAACCTCGCTGTACCTGCTTGTTTTTCCGGATACAAAGGCGAGATACGCTATGCCGCCGATCACGATCAGAGCGCAGACAACGGCCGCTACAACCATCTTCGGAGCGTTTTCTTTTCTGCTCTCGAACGCCTGGTACTGGCTGGCAAACACTCCGCTGCCGTTTTCCATATCGTCGCTTACTCCCACATAAAGCGAATATCCGTTGTTGAACAGTATTCTCGTAACGGAGTCAAGGTAATTGTCATAATAAAAATAATTCACAAGCATACCGTCGTCGGTATAGGTGTAATAATATTCCGTATCATAGACCGTCGTTCCCCTTGTGTACTGTCCGTCAAGGAAGGAATTAATCCTCAGCTCCGATATAGCTTCCGGATCGTGATTGGATATTTCCTCCCCTGTGACATTGTTCACAAGGCAGTAATAAAAATCCGTATATCTTTCCAGCTCGTTTATGGCGTCGTCATACTCATAGAGCTGATCCTGTATGGCCTGGTTCCTGTAGCTTGGATAACGCTCGTCAAAATACGCCTGGTCATCCGGACTGTTAAATATGACTTCAATGGGACCGCCTACTGCGTTATACATGGAATAGGCTCCGAGGCCGTTGTCCAAAGCGAAGTTGTATATTACCTTTTCCTCGTTGAGGGCGTTGCCCGTTTTTATATTTTCCTCGCTTTTAAATACGAGCTTTGTGTTTACCACGTCTCTCACAAGCTGACTGTACTGTGAATAAAAAGTCTCGGTATCAAAATAGCTGCTGTATAAAAAGTCCGTACCGTAGCGCATATCGGCTATGTTGACAAGGCTGACGCTCGCCGTAAGGGCCGCCAGAAGCACAACGGCAACGGCAAAAGCCTTGGTTTTCAGCGAATACAGCTTAGACCTTTTCAATTTTGTAGCCAATGCCCCACACCACCTTTAAATATCTTGGCTCCTTGGGATTTATCTCTATCTTCTCCCTGATCCTTCTAATATGTACGGAAACGGTGTTTTCCGGAGCGAATGAAAGCTCGTTCCATACTTTTTCGTATATCTCATCGATGGAAAATACCTTTCCGGCGTTTTCCATAAGAAGCTGGAGTATTCCGTATTCCGTAGCGGTGAGCTTTACGGGCTCTCCGTTTACCCTTACCTCTTTTGAATCCTTGTCAAGCTCAAGATCGCCGATCTTGATGACGTTGCCCTTCTCGGCGATGGAGCCGAATGAAGTGTATCTTCTCATATGGGATTTTACCCTTGCTATAAGCTCAAGGGGGTTGAAGGGCTTTGTTATGTAATCGTCGGCTCCGAAGTTAAGGCCGATGATCTTGTCCGTGTCCTCGGATTTTGCCGAAAGCATGATGATCGGTATATTAAGCGTCTCCCTTATTTTTACCACAGCCTTGAGCCCGTCCATTTTCGGCATCATAATGTCCATTATGACAAGGTGTATGTCGTTGTTCTCAAGCACCCTGAGGGCTTCCTCGCCGTCAAACGCCTTTAAAACATTATAGTTTTCCTGTTTAAGATATATCTCGATGGCGTCAACGATTGATTTTTCGTCGTCGCATACCAGAATATTGTACTTTCTGTTGTCCATTTGGGTTTCCTCCTTTACAAAACCGTTCGTATCAAAAAGCGGATAGCCAAAACTCGGGAAAATCCCCAGCGAATCATCCGCCGATTCTATAATATAATTATTTTTTTAAAAAATCTGGATAATTTTCTTTCGGTATTCTTAATTTTACCACAAAACAGCGTTTTTGGGAAACCCATAAGCCCTTCGGACGCCAAGAAATTTAAGGAAAACAAAAATCCCCGGCCTGTCACGGCTCGGGGAAAACTTGATTTTACACTTCAACGGGTATGGCCTTTCCCGACTCAAGGGAAAAAATATAACATTCCTTGACTCTCATTCCCGTTACCTTTTCAAGAGCTCTTGAGTAAAGCTCCATCTGTATGTCGTATCTTTCGTGGAATTCTTCTTCGCTGTCCTCGTTATATCTGTCCGTCTTGTAGTCTATGAGCACCACTTCTCCGTTCTCCACAAAATAGCAGTCGGCTCTTCCGTGCAGTATGACGTCTCCGTCCAAACCGGCATATTTTTCTTCGCCGTATATATCCAACGGCTTTACCGCCACCGTAAAGGCTTCTTCTTTAAATATCTGCTCAGAGCTCATGATCCTTTTATACAAAGGCGATGCTGTGAACATCTGTATTTTTTTGACGCTTATGGCTTCTGCCTCGGCTTCCGAAAGTATACCCGCAAGACGGCACTCATCCACAAGGGCTTTTACATCGGGATAAGAGTATTCCCTGCGAAAATCCATCCTCTCCAGCACCCTGTGGAACACCGTTCCCCTTTCGGAGGCGGAAAGCCCCTTCGTGTCTGAGTAAAAATCCGGCTTTCTTATGGTATGGGTCAATCTTATGCCCCTCATCCTTTTCACGTCGGAGACGGACACTGTTCCCGGTATAGTTGTTTCTTCCTCATAAGGGTACTGCCAGTTCAGTCTTGCCTCTATCTGCGCCCTAAGAAACGCCCTATCCTCCTCGGTATTCAGCGCGTTGTCCTCCATAACAACGGTCTCCGAGCCGACGTTTCCGATAAAATTCAGCTCAAATTCCGATTCGTGGCCGTAAAGCCCGTTTTTGGCGTCAGCCCCTTCCCCGTTTAAAAGGCAGGCTCCGTCTCTGTGCCTTGCCAGAGCCATAAGCAGCCAGTCCATATAGCTGTTTCTTGAAGCTATGTCAAACACAGGCAGACCCGTTTCGTCTCTTCCTGCGTAAAGGTTCCAGTTTCCGGCGTTTGAGGGCTCAATGGATGATGTTCCCGTTATTATGAGCTTTTCCTTCGCTCTGGTCATCGCCACATACAGTATCCTCATTTCCTCCGCCACGGCTTCCATCCTCAGCTTTTCGGAAATAACTATCCTCGGAATGGGGTTGTATCTTATCCTTGTTTCAATATCCGTATACTCGGCGCCTATTCCAAGCTCCTTATGCAAAACAACGGACGCTCCGGAGTCTGTTCTGTTGAAATATCCTCCGCAGCCTGACAAAAACACCACGGGAAACTCAAGTCCCTTGCTCCTGTGTATGGTCATTATCCTTACGCCTTCGGACGCCAGCCCGCTTGCCGTGTCCAGCTCAACATCGTTTTTGTCTATTTTCTCTATATATCTTATAAAGTCGAAAAGTCCCTTAAAACTTATGCTGTCATAGTCCGACGCCTTTTGAACCAGCTTGAGCAGGTTCATCTGGCGCAGCTTTCCCTCCGGCAGGACTCCAACCATATCGTAGTATCCGGTTTGAGTATATACGGCCCAAATCAGGTCGTTTATATTCTCGTCGATGGCCATATTCCTCCATCCGTTCAGCTGGGTGAGGAATTTTCTCAAAACGTCCCTTATTCTTGAGTTCCTTCCGTTTTCCGCGTAGAAATTCACACATTCCCAAAATTCCTCAAGCCCGCTTTCCAGCTTTATGGTAAGCAGCTCGTCAGCGGTAAGCCCGTATGCCATGGATCTGAGCGCCGACGCCAGAGGTATGTCCTGCCTGGGGTTGTCGATTATCCTCAAAAAGCTGAGTATCGTCATGATTTCCGGCGTCTCAAGGAATCCCGTGCCAACGTCAGCCGAGGCCGGTATGCCCTTCCGCCTTAAAATGTCCACAAAGTCGGCGCCCTTTGTCTTTTTTCTCATAATGATGACTATGTCGCTGTATCTAAGCGGCCTGTAGTCGCCAAGCCCCGCGTCATAGACCTCCAGCCTGTCCTTTCCGTACATAAGGCCGTTTATCCTGTCGGCGACGAAATTCATCTCCCTTTCGCCGGCGTCTCCCTCTTCCTCATCGGACTCTGCGGTTTCCTCTTCCTCGATATTCTTTTTTATAACGTCTATCTCCACCGCTCCGCCGACTTTCGCTTCTCCCATATACTTGGGAAACTCTGCCCCGGCGTGAAGGCTGGCTTTTTCGTCGTAGTCGATGCCGCCAAGCTCCCTTTGCATAAGCTGCATAAATATAAAATTGATACCGTCCAGTATCTCCTTTCTGCTTCGGAAATTGCTGAACATATCTATCCTTTCGTTTTCCGCTCCGCTTTCAAGGGAGAATGCGTTGTATTTTTCCGTGAAAATGTCCGGGTCGGCAAGCCTGAATCCGTATATGCTCTGTTTCACGTCGCCGACCATAAAACGGTTCGCTCCGTTGGAAACAAGATTCAGCACCGTTTCCTGCACGGCGTTGGAATCCTGATACTCATCAGTCATAACATAAATATATTTCTCCGTGAGTTCCTTCGCCGCCTCCGATTTTACCGGATGAGCCATATCGCAGCCCTCCTCGGTAAGCGCCGTAAGACAGTAGTGCTCCAAATCTCCGTAATCAGCTATTCTTCTCTGCCTTTTTTCCGCGGAGAACCTGTCTCCAAACTCCCTCACAAGATCAAGGAGAGGGAAAACCGCTTTCTTTGCCTCGGATATGTCTTTTTCCATTTCCTCAGGGTCTCTTACAAGAAATTTCTCTCCTATGGAAGAAAATATCTTTTTTGCCTTGTCACGCAGTCCTTTGACCTTTTCCTTTGTCGGCGAGTCACATTTTTTCCTTGACAGAGCAGTAAAAGTCATCGAACGTATGGCGGAATAAAATTCGGCCATATCCTCGTCCGCCGACTCAAGTATTTCCTTCATCTGCTCAATATCGTTCTCAAGAGCGGGTATGTATGTCTCCGGCCCTGTCAGATGCGCCGTGTCAAGGGCAATCCCTGTCAGTTCCAGCGCGCCTTTTATGTATACGCGTATCTGCTCCTTCAATATGCCGCTCCAGAAATCAATGCCTCCCTCATAGCCCTTCTTCTGCCTTTTTACGGCTCCTTCCGGGTCGGGAAAGCTTCTTAAAAAATCATATATCCTTAAAACAAGATCCTTAAGCTTTCTGTCTGATATGCCGTTGCTGTAATTCTCCACCAGATAAAGAAAATCACCAGGATCGTCAGAAGCGTACATGTCTTCGAACAGGTCGTCTATGACCTCCTCCCTCAAAAGGGCTGTCTCCGTGTCATCGGCGACCCTGAACGCCGGGTCTATTCCAAGCCTGTTGTAATTTTCTCTGGCGACCCTCAGACAGAATGAGTGTATGGTCGTTATATCCGCTCGGTTGAGCAGTACGGCCTGTCTTCTCAGGTTGACCGACTCCGGCTTTTCCGTCAACGCCCTGCTTATGGCAGCGCCTATCCTTTCCTTCATCTCTGAGGCCGCCGCCCTTGTGAATGTGACCACCAGCAGTCTGTCTATATCCACCGACTCCTTCTCGTCGGTTATAAGTCTTATTATCCTTTCGACCAGCACGGCGGTCTTTCCCGAACCCGCCGCCGCGGAAACAAGTATGTTGCCGTTTTTATCCTTTACAGCTCTGAGCTGTTCGTCCGTCCAACGCATAGCCTTTCCCCAATTCCGTCATGCCCCCTGAAGTCTCTGTTCAAGGGACAGATACTTAGTAAACGAGTTAAACATCGTCTCATAGGAATTATAGCAGAAATTCTCGATAAAAGCTATTGTATGTCTTCCAAATGAGTCTCTCTCAAAAATATATTTCATAACGGCTGACGCGAAAAGCTCAGAAAAACTTCCTGAGTACATAACCGCGCAGGCATAGAGCAGGTCATACATTTTCTGCTCAGCGCCTCTCATGTCAAACGCCTCAAAAAGCATTTTCCTCATATCCGAAGGATTTATCGGACAGCTCTTACATCTTAGAAGTCTTATGGAATGATGAACCGCCATCAATTTAAGAAATCTCCGTCCTTTTTCCTTAGTCATAGAATAGACATTTTCGCCAAACACATTTCCGTTGATCCTCAGCTCAGCGAAATACTCATAGGCGTCCGCCACCGTTGAGTTTACGCATTCCTCAAAAAACGACGAATAAAATTTGTTTTCAATACAGTATATACTCTTTAAATATTTTTCTCCTTCTTCCTCCACCGTTCTTTTAACTATATCGTGCCTACCTCCGGCGGCCCTATATAAAAAATCAAGCATAGTCATAACCTCCATGCTTGAATTTTATAATAAATATATACTTGTGTTCAAAGGCATTCCTTCGCATTTTACGACAGTACCCTTCTCAGATCGTCAACGGTTATATCAAGGGAATATCCTCCCATCTCGTCCGCCAGGCTTGTAAGCACAAGATTGCCGTTGTCCCTGAAATAGAGCATATGTGTCATGGCGGCCGCCTCCGCTTCCCGAAGAGCCTCTTCAAAGTCCATTATTTCTCTGAACATTACGTCAAACATTTCCCTGTATATTTCCGTAAACTCTCTCGCGGCAGTCGTTCCCTCCGCCGAGGACGTTATCATTACTCTTACTTTGTTGTCTCTTTTACTCATTTGGCTCTCCTCCTTTTTTACAATGATAACAACGGCTTTTGAAAAAATCAACTAATTTTATTGTGTCAAATCGGTTGCAATATTTTCCCCAATAGGATAATATATTACAAAACGGATTATTTTTTGATTTTAAAACAGGGGGATGAATATGGAAGCATTAAAGAAGAAAATAATGACGGAAGGCAAAGCCATAGGAACGGATATAATCAAGGTAGACAGCTTCTTGAACCATCAGATAGACGTTGCTTTTATGAATGAGATAGGAAAAGAGTTTGCCAGGATATTCAGCGATGTTGAAGTTACAAAGATAGTCACCATCGAGGCCTCAGGGATAGCCATCGCTGCCATAGCGAGCCAGTATTTCAACTATGTCCCCGTTGTGTTCGCCAAAAAGACGGAATCCAGAAATCTTGATCCCGACAAATATCACGGAGAGGTATATTCCTTCACGAAACAGAAGGTCTATCCCATTATGATCTCCAAAAAATATATTTCCTCCGAGGATAAAATACTTATCATCGACGATTTCCTCGCCAACGGAAAAGCTGCCCTTGCCCTTAAGAACCTCTGCGAGCAGGCCGGAGCCACGGTACAGGGTGTCGGCATCGTTATTGAGAAGGGCTTCCAGAGCGGCGGCAAGCTGCTGAGGGAGGAAAACCATATCCGTGTCGAGTCCCTCGCTATTATCGACAGCATAGATGATGGAAAAATAACTTTCAGAGACTAATATTTTAAGTGCGCTCATATCGGGCGCCTTTTTTATTGCCCTAAATTTTCCACACACAAAAAGGAGACGGCCGAAGCCGTCTCCCTCAGTCTTTATTTATCCTGTTTTAATCCTTTACCGTTATTGCGATACCGTCATCATCAAATCTTACCGTTACATCGGATATTCCATCGTTGTTACTTACCATGCTTCTAAGACTTTCGATATTGATGTCATCATATTCAGTGCCGTCGATATCTATTCTCGTATCCTCGTCATAATGGAACCATAACTGTCTATAGTCATCTATATCTAATTTCATTTCTCCTCTTGGATAGCGATCGTCGCTTATTGTCACATTTTCGAGCTTTCCTTCAACTTCGCTGACATAGCCTTCGATTCTTGTTACCTCTCCGTCTCTTACGGTTATATCGGCTCTTATCTCAATATCAGCATTAACGCAGCCTATAAGAGCGGTAAGCTTATCTATGTCATCATCGCCAAATATAATATCTACCCTTACCGAACTCGAAAGATTATATCTCTTGGAACCGATCTTGATTTCATCATTATCAATATATGATATCTTTCCGCTTTCTTCCTTGTCTTCCTCATCAGGGTCATAATTGCTGCTTTCGGCTACTATCTTTTCTACCTCGCCATCGTCATTGAGGGTAAGCTTAACATCTATATATCTGCTTCCTGTAAGGTCATCAAACCTGTCAATAAGGCCATCATTGCCATCGGGGTCATCCAGTCTGATTGTATTTCCGTTGTATCTTACTGTAACATCGTCAGCAATATCATATGTATAACTCTTTGATCCGGATTCAATGGAGATTTCCCTCTCATTGATATTCTTAATCTTTCCTTCCGTATCGCTTGTATATTCCTGCTCAACGGCGGTAACGACCTCTGCCTCCTCCGTTGAAGAATTGAGTTCAACGGTAACTTCAATATACGAGTCTCCTCTTATTCTGTCGGAAAGCTGTCTGAGGGTAGCTTTTCTTCCGTCAAGGGTTATATCAGCGTCTTCAGCCACGGTATAGTATACCTTATCTCCCCTCTTGTCAATAAGGCCTATCTTATATTCTCCCGCGCTTATCAGTTCTCCCTTGTCCTTGTAAGTATTTGTGAACTCCGGCATATTAACATTTCCGGGGTCAGTCACTATATCCTTTGTTATAACAACCCTGGCAACAGACGCTCCGTTTGAATATACCGTTACCGTGTCTCCAAGTCCAAGTCCTGTAGGTCCCACGTTGCTGCTGGCGTTATTGTATACCGCAGTGGCGTCCGTAAGAACAAATCCGGCCACACCATCGGCTGTCGTAAGTCTGAGTACATAAGTTCCCGTACTTTCATATACTGAAACCACCGTTCCCGACGTCTGCGTGTATCCCGACTCTGGATTAGCGATGTTTTTTTGTTTCATAATATCATAGGTCTTTGAGGCGATAACGGCAGTCTCAGCCCTTGTTATATTTGCTTTTGGATTAAAATTGTTATTTTCATCTCCGGTAACAACACCCATTTTATTCATAAGCTCAACATATGGTCTTGCGGCCTGGGAAATGTTCCATGTATCGTTGAACGAGAGGGAAGTTCCGGTTGATACCGTATAGCTGAGTGCAAGTGTCTTGCCGAAAAGCGCCGTAAGATCTTCCCTCGATATATATGCGTTCTGTCCGTTATTCTTGAATTTTGTCAGGTCATATGAAGAAACTATGCCCTTTTCCATACAAAAAGCAACCGCTTTCTCCGCCCACTGATCTATGCCCTCGTTTGACATCTCCATTGAGTACCTGTTTATGCCAAGCTCGGTCACGTCAGTAGTGAATCCGCTTTTCATTGCCATTGTGTAAATAAGCTGAGCCGTCTCGGAATAGGTTATGTTTTCTGTTCCTCTGAACACTCTCGCTCCGGCGCTGTTGTAGTCGCCTACCATAAGCCCGTTTTCATAGACGCTGTTTATATAGCTCTCGGCCCATTTAAGATTGCTTCCTACATCGGAAAAAACCGCTCCGTAGCCTACGGAAGAAAAGGCCATGCATGCCGACGCCACAAGCGCAGTTAACGCGTATTTTTTCATATATTTATCTCACCCCTGATTAAGTTATAATATCCTGATTATGATTATATAACATAAAACAATAGTTTGCACTAAATTTCATAAAAATTTTCATAAAAAAGCCGTAATTTTCAATATTATAAAACTTTCGGCTTCCTTGTGTCTTTCAGTCCGCCGCGGCAAAAAACGCGGAAAATATATCTAAAATCTTCCAGTATGCAAAGTTTGTCCTCAAAAAAGAATGAGCGGGCATTTTCCCCGCTCAAACATATTATTGATTATGAGCTTCCGTATCTTTTATGTCCTCGTTTGAGTTTATTGTATCTTCTTTTGTCTGACCGCGCTCCTTTTTGACCTCCTCGAATATTTCCATAAACTTTTCTCCGCTTATGGTCTCCTCGTCTATGAGGAACGCGGCTATTTTATTGAGGGCGTCGATGTTCTCATTTAGGATGTCCAGCGCCTTTTTATGGCACTTTCTGATTATATCAAGCACCTCTGCGTCGGCCTTCGCTCCCGTCTCATCCGAGCAGGTACGGCTTGTCCTGCCGTTTAGATACATATTGTTTTCCTTTTCAAGAGCCATCATATCGAATGTCTCGCTCATACCGAACCTTGTTACCATTGCTCTGGCAAGCTCCGTGGCTCTCTCAATATCGTTGGACGCTCCCGTGGTCACGTTTTTGAATATGATCTCTTCCGCTCCCCTTCCGGCAAGAAGGGCGGTTATATCATCGAGCATCTCGTCCCTTGTCATAAGATACCTTTCTTCCTCAGGCATCTGCATAGTATATCCGAGAGAGCCCATAGTCCTTGGAACGATGGTTATTTTCTGCACAGGCTGGGTATTTTTCTGGCAGGCGATGGCAAGGGCGTGTCCAACCTCGTGGTAAGCCACGATCTTCCTTTCCTTCTCCGTCATTATCCTGTCCTTCTTTTCCTTTCCGGCGATCACAAGCTCGATGGCCTCCATAAGGTCGTCCTGGATGACCCTGTCTCTGCCTTCTCTTACGGCTCTGAGGGCGGCCTCGTTTACCATATTGGCTATGTCCGCTCCGGAGCAGCCCGAGGTTCCCAGAGCTATCTGCTTGAGATTCAGGTCATCGGAGGTCTTTACGTTTTTGAGGTGGACTTTAAGTATGTCCTCTCTGCCCTTGAGATCCGGTCTGTCGACAACGACTCTCCTGTCAAATCTTCCGGGTCTTAAAAGAGCCTCGTCCAGTACCTCCGGCCTGTTTGTCGCTCCTATGACGACAATGCCCTTTGTTACGTCAAATCCGTCCATCTCGCTCAAAAGCTGGTTAAGGGTCTGTTCCCTCTCGTCATTTCCGCCGAGGACATTTTCCCTGCTTTTTCCGATGGCGTCTATCTCGTCGATAAATATGATGCAGGGAGCGTTTGAAAGGGCGTCCTTAAAAAGATCCCTTACTCTTGAGGCTCCCACGCCGACAAACATTTCCACGAAGCTGGAACCGCTGAGGGAATAAAACGGTACCTTCGCCTCTCCCGCCACGGCCTTGGCAAGCAGTGTTTTACCGGTTCCCGGAGGGCCGACAAGCAAAGCCCCCCTGGGCAGCTTGGCGCCGATTTCCGTATATTTTTCCGGCCTGTGGAGAAAATCGACTATTTCCCTTAACGATTCCTTGGCTTCCTCCTCGCCGGCCACGTCAGCGAATGTAACGCCCGTATCTTTTTCCACATACATCTTGGCGTTGCTTTTTCCGAATCCTCCGCCCATTTTTCTCATGGCGAATCTCATAATAAGCATTACGGCAACATAGAAGAACATAAGTGGCAGAACAAATTCCACGAAAAACGTAACTATGGGATTTGTCATATTGGGCGGAGCGTCGTATGTTACGTTATGATCGTCAAGTTTTTGAAGCAGCTCCGGATTATTTATATATCCGGTATAATATTCCTTTCTTACGCCCGAGGAACCTTCCTCGTCCTCCTTGAGCGTAAAATTGATAATGGAATTATTAAACTCAACTTCCTCGACCCTGCCTTCATCGAGCATTTCAATAAACTCGCTGTATTTCACTTCCGAAACGTCGGACATGGATTTCCTGCCAATAATATAATTCAATGAGACCGTGAACACCAGCGCGGCAATGGCCAGCAAAAGCAGCAGTCTCTTGTCGTTTCCCTTTTTATTGTTATCATCTGTGTTTTTGTTTTCCGATGACATATCTACTCCCCTTTCCTTAATACGGACACCTCTGTCTATTATAATATAAAATCCGTCAAATGAAAGAGGCCAAAGCTAAAATATTAATTAAAATTTTATATCCGTTAAAATTTTTCATCTATAATTATTTATCTATAATTATTTATCTATAATTATTTATCTATAATTCTTTATCCCGGCATATTTAATTTTTTGTTTTGACGGGCCTGATTATGTATTTTTATTTACTACCGCCACAAGTATTTCCGCCAGCGGCTCCATAGCGTTCAGCGCTTCCTCCTTTGTGTTCGTCTGCGCTCCCACTTCCACCAGCAGTGATTTGGGCAGCATATGCAGGCTGTACCTGTACGCTTTCAGATAATTTCTTCTTACAAGCCCAGGGAACATTTTGTCGCCGGCGTATTTCATGGCGAAACTGAACGCCAGATTCGCCTCAAGATTGGCGTTGTCAAGTCCCGCCGCCGGAACAAGCTCGCCGTTTTCATATACTCGGCAAAGTCCGTTGAAAAACATTATCTGAGCCGTGCTTTTTCCGTCTATTTCCGTCACCAGTCTTGTGTCGTCGGCAACACCGTCCCTGTGCAGGTCTATGGCTATCTCGATGGACGGATTTTCGTCAAGTATTTGCCTTATAACCGGTTCCATTCTTTCATACGCTCCCGTTGTCGTCATTTTTGAATCCACATAGTCGAAGCTCTCCGTGCAGTGCATCGTCTCTATGCCATACTCCGTCTCAAGTATGTCTTTCAGTCTTTCTCCCACGCCGACTATTCCCTCATCGGCTCCGGCGGACATATCGCTGTCGGCGAAGCCTTCATGGGAATGGGTGTGAAAAATGAGTATTTTGGGGCCGTCCGTATCCGTATCTATGGAAAAATCCTCGTTCAGAAATTTCTCACCGTTGAGCTCGCCATCAAGCACTCCCGTTGAGGAGTCAACTATGTATACGTTCTTTTTAAGATAATCGAGGTTCGAGTAATCCGCCTTTTCCGCCTCGGACATAACAAACAGTGTCCCGTAGTCCTCATATTTTGGCTCGGAACCACTGTCTTTTGTTTCTTCCACATCAGCTTTTTCTTTGTCAGCTTTTTCTTCGTTATCATTCTTTTTGGATGCTTCATCCTTTTCGCCGTTGGTATTTACTATGACATTATGCTCCTTTTCCGCGGCGTATATTTCTTTTATAAGCGAAAGGGATATTTCCCCTCCCGGCATTATTTCCGAAAGGGCTATGCTTTTCATCAGAAGTCCCCTGTCCCATGATACCGCCGAAAGGCCAAAAATCGCCAGAATAAGCAGTCCCGTCATATTTTTCTTAAAAAAAAGCCTGTAATTGAAGCTCCATTTTCGCAAAACGACTCCTCCTTGGTACACGATCAAATTTCCTCAGAGGTAGTATATTCATCTTGCCCGGCTTATATTTCAAATTTATATTTGTACTTGGCCGAATTTGTGATATACTTGTATTTAGCCATGCGCCCGCGCGAGGGCGCAACAACATATGAAAGGACGAAACAATATGAAATTAGGAATAGTCGGTCTTCCCAACGTCGGAAAAAGCACTCTTTTCAATTCTATGACATCGGGAAAGGCCGAAGCCGCCAACTATCCGTTCTGCACCATTGATCCCAACGTGGGCATAGTGGCAGTACCGGATGAAAGAGTAGATAACCTCGCTAAATTATATAATTCGGCAAAAATAACCCCCGCCGTTATCGAATTTGTCGATATCGCCGGACTTGTAAAGGGCGCGAGCAAAGGAGAGGGCCTTGGAAACAAGTTCCTTTCACACATCCGTGAAGTTGACGCCATCGTGCATGTCGTCCGTTGTTTTGACGATCCCAACGTCGTGCATGTCGACGGCTCCATTGACCCGGTAAGGGATATAGAGACCATCAATCTCGAGCTTATTTTCTCCGACCTTGAGATACTTGAAAGAAGAATAGCCAAAACGACCAAAGCTGCCCAGGGAGACAAGAGCCTTAGAAAGGAGCTTGTCATCCTTGAAAAACTCAAGGAAGGTCTTGAGGAAGGCAAGGTTGCCCGCCTTATAGAATTTGACGATCCGGATGACAAGGCTTTTGTCGACAGTCTCACCCTTCTTACTCAGAAGCCCGTGCTTTACGCCGCCAATGTCTCCGAGGACGATTTGGCCGATGACGGAGAAAATAACGAATATGTCAAAAAAGTTAGAGACTACGCTAAAAACGAAGGTTCGGAGGTATTTGTACTCTGCGCCAAAATCGAGGAGGAGATCGCCGAGCTTGACAACGACGAGAAAAAAGAGTTCCTCGCCGATCTGGGCGTTGGCTCCAGCGGACTTGACAGGCTCATCGCCGCAAGCTACAAGCTCCTCGGCCTCATAAGCTACCTCACGGCCGGCCCCACGGAATCAAGGGCATGGACAATAACCAACGGCACTAAGGCTCCCGGAGCCGCTGGAAAAATACACAGCGATTTTGAGAGAGGCTTTATCCGCGCCGAGGTCGTAAGCTATGAGGATCTCATGCGTCTCGGTTCATATAACGCCGCCAAAGAGCAGGGCCTTGTCCGCTCCGAAGGCAAGGAATATGTGGTAAAAGACGGAGACGTCATTCTTTTCAGATTCAACGTATAATCTAAAATCCCCGTTTGCCGGATGTTTTTTCGGACAGACGGGGTTTTTTCGCGTCTTTTTCGCCGTTGAAAAAAATATCTTTCCGGAATATAATATTAAACTTGGGCGCGATAAGGCCCTCACCGCAAAAATTATCGGAGGAACAGCAATGGAAAACAACTATTTAACGGAAAAAAATCCCATGAGCGTTTTGGTATATTTTTCTTTGCCGATAATCATAGGGAATCTTTTTCAGCAGACATACACAATGGCGGATTCGGCCATCGTCGGCCGATATGTGGGAGAAGGCGCCCTGGCGGCCGTCGGAGCGTCCTATTCGCTTACGAATATATTTATATGCATTGCCATAGGCGGAGGCATAGGTTCTTCCGTGATCGTAAGCCGGTATTTCGGGGCGGAACGGTTTGAAAAAATGAAAACGGCGGTCTATACGTCTCTTGCCGTTTTTCTTTTCATAAGCCTTCTTCTCGGCGGATTCGGACTGATGTTCAGCCGGGAGATACTTTCTTTGCTCAACACTCCCGCCGATGTTTTTGACATGGCTGTAGAATATTTAAACATATATTTTCTCGGGCTTCCCCTTCTTTTTATGTATAATGTTCTTTCGTCCATGTTCAACGCCCTCGGAAAATCGAGGATACCGCTTTATTTTCTTATATTCTCCTCGGTTTTCAACGTGATACTTGACTGGATACTTGTGACCCAATTCGATATGGGCGTTTCCGGCGTCGCCTGGGCAACTCTCATCGCCCAGGGAATATCCGCCGTACTGTCCTTCATCGCTCTTATGGCTCAATTCAAAAAGCTTGCCCCGGTCAGGGCAAAGCCCTTTGACTTCGGCGAGCTTGTTCCAATGGCAAAAATATCTCTGCCGTCGATTTTGCAGCAGTCCACGGTGTCCATAGGTATGATGCTTGTGCAGTCCGTGGTAAACAGCTTCGGCTCCGAGGCTCTTGCCGGATTTTCCGCCGCGATGAGGATAGAAGCCATATGCGTCGTTCCCATGAGCGGCATAGGAAACGCCATGTCATCCTACACGGCGCAGAACATTGGCGCTGACAAATATTCCAGAGTCGGCGAGGGCTACCGCGCGGCAAACAAACTCGTGGTTATATGCGCGGCCGTCATACTCGTTGTTCTTGAGCTTTTCAACCGGCAGCTCATCGAGATATTCCTCGGCGCAGACGGAACGGCCACCGCTGTGTCCACGGGACGCTACTATCTTATATTTATGGGATTTTTCTTCTGTTTCATTGGATTTAAAATGGCTGTCGACGGTCTTCTCCGAGGAGCCGGCGATATGAAAATGTTTACCGTCGCGAATATCGTGAACCTTTTTATAAGAGTATTTGTCGCCATGGTGTTCGCTCCCCGGTACGGTATACACATGGTGTGGGTAGCCGTTCCCATCGGCTGGTTCGTAAACTGGGCGATTTCCTTCTCTCAGTACTGCACAGGAAAATGGAAAAAGATATACGAAAAATAACAAAAACAAAAGCGGGCAAAGCCTTTATCTTCGGCAAGTCCGCTTTTCTCATTCTATATTCAGATCGTAGACACGTCGCACTGAGCGTCTTCGTAGAAGGTCACCTGCACCGTTGAAGCGATATCAAAGCCGTAATATTCGGTGGTGTTGTCCTCCGAGTCTATAACGCAGATGTCGTATTCCTTGCCTGTCTCCATTCCCGGAACAGAAATTATGACCTTCTGTCCATCGGTTATGGGTGAGGAAATAAGATTGTTTCCCCAGTCTCCCGATCCGTTTTCGGAAACATATATCTCCGTTATTCCCGTTCCCATAAGATTAGCCGCATAAAACTGATTCTCGGAAAGTCCTTCTATCTCAGTTTGCGTAATCTGGGCTATGGCTGTCCTGTCCGCCGCTGTCTGCGTGCTTTCGCTTCCGTTCTCCGCGCTTTCACCTTCCGCAGTGTTTTCCGTTTCGTCCGATCCGCATCCCGTAAAGGCCAGAGCGATGACCGCCGCCGATATGAGCGCTAAAATTCTTTTTTTCATCCGTCTACCTCCGCTTCTTTTCTAACCACGTCATTATACTAAAGCGATGTATATAAGTCAATCTTGTTCTACATATTTTAATCTTTGTCTAAATATTATAATAACCCTGTAAGCCTTTTATAATGCAAAAGGGGCTTCCCTTTACTCGGAAAGCCACGGACTTTATGTATATTATTTCTTTACAAGTTTTTTATTGTTTCTTGCCAGCTCATAATCCGGCAGAAGATTTCTTTTCATCATCGCCTCAAGGGTCTTTATCATGTCAACCTCCGGCATGCCTATCTCATCGGCAAGCATCGGCACCATAAGCGTTCCTTCGTCCTCGACCTCAAATATCACCCTTCTGTAGGTCTTTGATTTTTTATATCCCTCATAGCCCATTCTGGCGAAAACGACTCCGGAAATTCCGTAAATAGCGCAATAAGCCATATAGGAGTCCCCAAGTAGGTAAGCCACCGTCACGGCTCCGACCATAAACAGCGCCCCAAATACCATTGAAATAAGTCCGAGATTAAGACAGGTCTTTCTGCTGAACTGTCCCCTCTTCCACGCCAAAAAAGCTCCGAGAGGCCATATCAGCGCCGTTACTATCACAATAAACACCCAGCTGCAATATAATGGGATCCTGTCTTTGTCATTAGCAATACTCATAATATTTACTTCCTTTCCCCGAAATTTCCGCCGCTTATACTCTACGCCATTTCAGAGCGACTATGTCCTGCTCGGTTATAGCTCTGTAGAGCCTCTCCCCAAAGTCGCGGCTCTTTATGTCTTTTCTGTCAAGCACTATTATACCAAATTCCTCGGCCTTTTTAAAGGTTCCCGTATTTTTTATTTTATCGTCGCCCGATGTGACGATAACTCCCTTTGAGAACCAGCCTCCAAGCCTCTTTTTCTGTATATAGAGCTCGTTGATGTCAGGAGTTGATATTCCCCTCTGCTTACATGATATGAATACCGGAATGGAATTTTCCATTATTATAACGTCTATCTCGTTTCCGGCAGCTCTTATATCGTCATAGGCGTCCCAGTCTATCATCGCGCCCAGCTTTACGTCCGAAAACTTTCCAAGCCTCTTCGCGCTTATGAAAACGAACATCTCAAGCCAGAGTCCGTAGGTCGTCATATATGTTTTCGCCTCAGGATATAGGTAAGTAAAACTGACTCTGTTATTTGACATACTAAGATTTTTTATAAATCCGTTTTTCTCAAACGCCTCAAGCATTCCGGGATTCGGCCTGTATTTTCTTCCGTCCTTATGGATAAACGTCATATTGGCGGAAAAATTCAGCCCGTATTCCATTACCGAATTTACGGCCTGAAGGTATCCGCATGTATAGCTCCAGTTTCTTAAGTCCTTGAATATATAATGGCACATATTCAATATGCTGTCATAATTTTTCTCGTCCGGCTCCCTGTGGGACTCGCCGACAAACTGAGCCCCTTTGGCGTCCATAAAGTCGTCGAGTGTAAGGCGCACCGTGTCCATTGTAAAATCCGGATCGTCTATGTCCATTATTTTACCTGCGGCTATATCCGTGTAATACATCCTTATGTGCCCGTCAAGCCCCGCCCTGTGTCCGGCGATCATCATAAGCTCGCTTCCTCCGGTGAGCTCCATAACGCAGTCGCCGTATTTTTTTATAACATCATACGTTTTGCCGTATATATCCCTTACGTTATTTATGTCCACCGGTATTTTTTCCAACTTTATCCCCGGAAGATGCTTTTTGAAGCACTTTTTAAGGGCGGCAAAATATTTGTCGTCGGTAACGGCGCTGTCGTATATATATACTATTCTGTCAGGCTTTATGGTCAGAACGGAAAGTATGTTTTTAATTGTGTCTTTGTCAAAAAACTCTATAAGCGTCATAATTCTGTCCGGCTGTTACTCAATTACCGTCTTTTCCTCAAATACCGTCTCTTCTTCCTTCTTTTCTCCCTTGCCCTTCTTTCCGAAGGCCGAGCCAAAGTTGAGTTTTGCAGCTATTCCGGGAGCCATATCTATGAGCTTGCTTACGGCGTCCTGGTTTTTGATGTTGATGAGCTGCACGCTTCCGTTGACTATGGCGATGACAGCGCTGGGAGTTATTTTTGCTCCGAGTCCGCCTCCGCCGGCTCCGTTTTCGGCTCCTCCGGCCCCGACGCCCACTGAAACGTCAACAAGCGGAATGAGCGTTACCTCTCCCACCTTTACGGCGTCGCCGACTACCGTTTTTGAGGATACAAAGTCCTCTACTTTATTCATTAAAGTTTCAAGATTTCCCGCTGTGTTATTTGCCATTTTTATCACCCTTTATCAATAGTATTATTATTTTCCTCACCGGTTTTACGGCTATAAATCTTAATATATAAAACATCAGGAAGGCGGGGACTATATATCCCTTTATCCTTGTCTCGCCCTCAATGACCTCTCTGTCAAACACGGCCTGCACTTCTATTCTTTTATTCAGAACGCCGTTAAGGCTCCATGCCGCCCCGACTATACGTCCCGTAAGTGAAGGATCTGACAGGCCCAGCTTTCCAACAAGATAAAAGTCCTTCGGCTTAACGCTTCTGAATATGGACTTTATAAGCCTGACTGCCGCCGATATGAGCTTTTTCCTCTCGTCCTTCGGCATCTTTATGAAATACTCGGCGTTCAGGCTTACGCTCTTTTCTGCGTTCTCCGTTTTTTTATCTTCTTTTCTGTTTTCTTTTTTATCGTCATTATTGCCTTTTGGGGCAGGCTCGGCGTTTGCTCCTTCATTTTTCCCGTCCGGTTTTTTTCTCCCGACAGCCGGCTTTTTAGCGGCTTCTTCAGCATTGCCGTCATCGTCACGCATTTTGACGTATTTGATTTTTATATCGCCCTTTTGAGCCGGCTTTTCCTTTATTTCTTTTCTGATATCGGCCAGCCTGACGGCCCTGACCTCCGGCTCCCTTTCCTCCGCCGTGATATTTTCCCAGTCTGCCGGAACTGGCGGTTCATCGTTTCGCTTCTCCGGCTCGATTTTGACCGCCGGAGTTTCCCGCTTCTTTGCCTGAGGAATCGGGGACTGCTCCTTCTTTTTCACGGCGCCGTTTTTTTGCGGCTCCGTTTTTTTCGGAATTTCCACGGGCTTCTTTTCGGCCTTTTCGTCTTTAACGGCCGAGTTTTCATCCTCTTTTTCATCCGGCTCGTTTTCAAAGGCTTTAAGTCTTTTTCCGAATATCCTCACGGAAGTCGATACACCGCCGTCCTTATATCCGAGATCTATCCTCAATATCCCGAAAAGCGCCTTAACTTTGGTCGCCGCCATCGTCTTATCATATTTTTCGCCCTTTATCTCATAAAACACAGGACAGAATATGATGACCAGAAAAAGTATCAAAACAGCGGCTATTGCCCAAAGAACAGCTTTGCCTGCCGTTTTAAGTATTTTTAAAAACATCGTCATAGGCTTCTCCTCTTTTTGTCAGCCATATACAGTCCAGCGCCGGTGATTATGAATACCAACGGAACAACGGCGCAGTACAGAGCCATCTTTAACGCCATATCCGCGAAAAAAGGCTCCACAAGTATATTGATAACCAGATCCTCGGCAGGATCAAGTATCCACAGATCGTTGCTGAAAAACAGCTTATGAAACACGATAAAACAGGCGTTGAAATCCACGGCGGCCAATATTCCTATGACAAGAGCCACGGCCAATATTATGCCTGATACCACCGCCGAATATTTTATTAGCCTGTCCAGAGAAAACTTCTTTTTTACCGCCAGCGCAAATGTCAGCACCGCGAATATGACGGCCGCCGCCTTTCTTATGGCGAATCCGCCGTCAAAAAGCGCCTTGCAGTCGGCCATATGTATCTTTTCTCTTTCGCTGAAAAAGTCCCTTGTCTCTCCGTTGACCTCGGTGACGATATTTTCCAGATCGTTTCTGTCGCCGTGCAGATAATCCATAAGCTCGTCCATAACATACATTATGTCGTCCATTTCCATATCAATGTTTTGGGTGACATTATATTTTTCAAACTCATCCCTGAAATATCCAATATCGCCGAATACCGCCTGCGCCACGGCCGTAAGCAGGAGAATTATGACCAGCGCCAGCGCCGCCATAAAAGTAATTATTTTTTCAATACGCATTTGTATCCTCCAAAATGAATCTCAGCAGCTCAAAGGCTTCTCTCTTTCCTCCGGCCACTCCTATGACAGTATACTTTCCGGCGTTTCTCTCCGTAAGGAGCTGTCCGGACGACATTATCTCATATGAAAACCTGCCGTTATCCCTTACGCAGACGCAAAAAACGCCGGGCGCTGTTATGCCCATCTCCATAAGGCTCACAACCGCCGCCGTATCTTCTATGCTTTTTCCCACATAAAGCTCTTCGGCAAATCTCATACTATCACTCCAAAACATATATAGATTTAGTATACCAAATTTCGGCGGATTTGAAAACAACGGCGCGAATTTTTAATACAAAATACAGAAATTTAGTTTCGGCAATAAAAAAAGAGACACAACATCAGCAGTTATGTCTCCGTTTTTTTATTTCAGCAGTCCAAAATACAATAATACGACAGCGCCCAAAACGATCCTGTACCATCCGAACACCTTAAAGTCATGCTTTTTGATATATGACATCAAAAATCTTATTACTATAACCGAAACTATGAAAGCCGATATCATTCCGGCAATGAGTACGGCTATTTCCATACCCTGAAACGCTCCGTCAAACTTGACCAGCTTCAAAAGGCTTGCGCCAAACATAACCGGTATCGCCAAGAAGAATGTGAACTCGGCCGCAACCGTTCTTGAAACTCCGATAAGAAGCGCGCCGACTATGGTCGCTCCGGAACGGGACGTCCCGGGAAACACCGCGGCGATGAGTTGGAAAAGGCCGATGATGAGAGCCGTCTGATATGTAATGTCGCCTATACGCCTTACCCTCGGCCGCATATGGCGGTTACGGTTCTCGATTAAAATAAACGCGATACCGAAAACAATGAGCGCAATACCGACGGTGGTGGAATTATAGAACAGCTCGTTTATCTTGTCGTCAAGCAAAAGCCCGACAACGGCGGCTGGCACACAGGCCACAACGATCTTGAACCACATATTCATGATTCTCATATCAGTTTTTATGCCGCTCCTTTCCCTTCGGAACGGAAATATCTTTTTCCAGAATATGAGCACAACGGCAAGGATGGCGCCAAGCTGTATGACGACCTCGAACACCTCCATAAACTCCTGCGACACATCAAGCGGCATAAACTCATTAAGAAGTATTATATGTCCCGTACTGCTTATGGGAAGCCACTCGGTTATTCCCTCTACGATACCAAAAATAAGAGCCTTTAAAATCTCAAGCATAATAATTTCTCTCCATATAATTATTTGATGTTTCCGTTCAATTATAATCTCATACGGGGCATATTACAATTATTTTTTATTTTTTTCTCAGCTCCGCTATTCCCATAACCGCCAGAAATCCGGCAAAAATTTTCCTTAAAACTTCCGAGTCAAGGCTCACCGCGGCAAAAGAGCCCAAAGCCGCGGCCGCGAGCCCGAAAAGGACAATGGGCTTTACTACCTTTTTCTCTACGTTTCCATCCTTTATATGGGATATCAGTGCCGCGACGGCTGTAGGTATAAAATATATTAGGTTTATGCCCTGGACGGACTGCTGGCTTATATCCGTCAGCATAACAAGAGCGGGTATAAGCACCGCTCCCCCTCCTATGCCCATACCGCTTATTATTCCCGAGGCGAATCCTATAACAGCCAGAAGTATCATAGGAACATCCTCACAGCCGCGGCCAGCATAGCGAGACCAAAAATTATATGGATTTTTCTTGACGATATCTTATTCAGCAGCTTAGCCCCAACTACTCCGCCTATTATTCCGCCTATGGACACGATAGCGGTATCTCCCCACGGCACATCGGCCTTAAAAACATATATCATAGCCGAAAGCACGGATAAGGGAAGTATTACCGCTATGGCGGTGGCGTGCGACTTGTGGGCGTCCACTCCGAGGAATTTTTCCATACACGGAACGGCTATCGTTCCGCCCCCTGAGCCGAAAAGTCCGTTAGCAAATCCTGTTATTATACCTATTAAAGCCGTCTTGACATTATTTTTCAAATTTATCACCCGCAGCTATTTTTAGCTTTACAGGTCTTTTATATTCATCTTATCAATTTCTTTGTTTTTCCTTTTTCTTTCCCTGACAGTAAAATATATGGCCAGCAATATGGCAGTGGGTATATTCATAAGCAGAAAAACAACAAGTATTAACCCAATGGTAGAAAGCATAGACGTTCCGCCGAAAGCTGCTATGCTAAAGATCCCCAAAAGTGAATATATCACACAGAGAAACGGCAGTATAAGGCCAGGCCACTTGCTTTTTGAACGGGATAAAAATATTTGTAAGGCTATGCCTCCCCCTATTATAAAAATCAATATTATTATTCTTGTAAGATCGGTATAAACATTTCCTGAACTATTCATTTTTGTTCTCCTCCTGCAGTTTTCGATACTCAGTTATCAGTATTTTGGCAGCGTCAAAATCCATTTTCTCATTGAGCGCTAACTTTTTGATAAGACTGATATATGGTTCCTCGGATGAGTTTTCACCGGTCTTTATTTTATCTATCAAACGATCCAGTCTCAGCCTTACTGTTGGATATGTTACCTCATATTGTCTTGCCATTTCCTTAAGGGAACCGGAGGACAGAACAAATCTTTTTATAAACGCCACATCCTCCTCATCCAGCTTTGCCAGCCACGGCGGCATAAATTCCATAACAATCACTTCCTTTAATAAAATTAATATATCATTTAATTTTATTGAAGTCAACAAAATATTATTAAAGCAAAACGCATAAAAATAAAGACAGACGAATCGTCTGCCTCAGACTGTCAAAAAACTAATCCATTGTGAGCGGAAGGGTACTGTTCAGTAC
>OGGQ01001208.1_pt1 | contig 34888 bp, 51 predicted proteins | sample 1571191 | NCBI WGS metagenome assembly OGGQ01 (sample SAMEA2582061, study PRJEB24529) | metagenome | biome: Human gut stool | place: China | collected 2011
CACGCAGCTGAATAAACTTCCTTCGCAGTACGACGCGTTCCTGGAATTCTGCTCCCTGACGGTAGCGCAGAGCGAGGTTGTCGGTAAAAAGGCGGACGGAACGGATAAATACGGCGCCGGCAAAGTCTCGATGGGTCCGACGTCGCTCGGTGCACAGGGGGCGGAAGACCTGTTCGCGTTTGGAAACATCGGCATGTTCGTAGACGGCCGTTGGGAAACGACGTTCCTGCGCACCTCGGGCATGGCGGCGGGCTCTTGGGACGTGGCTCCTCTGCCCGTATACAAGGAGTATGACGAAAACGGCGATATTGCGGTGCACGGCATACAGGCAGGGCACAGCGGTTCGGTAGGCCTCGCCATTTCGGCAGGCAGCGATGCGAAAGAAGCGTCTTGGTTGTTCCTGCGCTATGTAGCGGGGGAAGAAGGGCAAACGGTTTTGGCAGAAAGCGGCCTGAGCATTCCCAACCAGCCTTCATTGGCAAACTCGGAGCTGTTCCTGCAGAGCGATCAGGATCCGAAGAACTCCATCATATTCGTAGAAGCGGCCGCAGTAGAGACGCCCGGCGACTGGTGGTATCTGCATAGCAATGATTGGATTAACGGCTGGGCGAACGACTTGAACTATGAAGTCCGCGAAGGCAGAATGACGGTTGATGAGCTGTGGGAAAAACATGCCGGCGCGACGCAGGAAATCCTCTACGAATACACGCAGTATGTTCCGAACAGGCTGTACTGATTTCTTTCTGTATAAGCAAGGCATGCGGAGAACGCATGGTTTCTCCGCGTTGCAGCGATAACGATACGACGGTAACAAGTTTTAGAAACCAATTTATACCTCGGAGGTAGCAATGAAAAAATTTTTGGCTCTGTTTTTAGGGGCTGCAATGCTGTTCGGCGTCTTTGCCGCCGTTGGCTGTTCGAGAGGAGAAGAAGCGACGCGCGTTGCGCTCGAGTACACCGAATATAAGGCGCCGGCGGAAGGTGAAGAAGACACCTACGACCGCGAACTCGTATACCAGAACGATCTGGACGTGCATGGCGCCGATCCGTCCGTGATTTATGTGGACGAAGGGGAGCAGGCCGGCTATTTCTATATGTACGTTACCGGGATCGGCCGCGGCTTCGAATGTTTCCGCAGCAAAGATCTCGACGAATGGGAAAGCATGGGCGTCGCATACGAATATACGAATTTTGAGGTAGACGGCATTACCTACTCGTCTTTTGCGGCGAGTTATCACTGGGCGCCCGAGGCCATTTACGATGAGGAATTGGGCCTGTATTGCCTGTTCTACAGCGCAGGATACCGCTTTAAAGGGCTGTCTTTCTACCTCGATTGCGCCGTAAGCGAAAATCCGCAGGGCCCGTTCACGCAGTATGCCCGCTATATCGAAACGCTCGAACTTTCCGATTCTGCTTCGCAGGAAGAAAGAGAGCAGCTCGCGTATTGGCAGGAAAAACTTGCGCCATATATCGATAACGATGTTGCGGCAGAACTCGGCCTTGAGGAGGATACCCTTTATATTTATCCTCCGCTCGTCGATTTTCGCAATATGCGCGAACAGAAAGAGGGTGAAACAGACGGCGACTATATGGCCCGCACACCTGCCAGCACCGATTTAGATACCTATCCGAACAGCGCAGGATATATGAAGGTCATCGATGCTTGCCCGTTTATCGATCCCGTTTCGGGAGAAAAATATCTTTATTTCGTCCGCGATCTGGGCGAAAGCGGCGAAACGTCCAATCGTTACGCAACCTCCTGTATCGGCGGTATAGCCATGGACGAAAACTGGTTCCCTAAGCTGGACGAAAACGGAAATTATGCGAGCGTCAAACTCCTCACCGAAACAAACCGCAAAAACGTCGGCGATACAATTGCCGATTCGTCTCTGATCGAAGGAGACGTCAACGAAGGGCCGTATATGCTCTACAACGAAGAGAGCGGAAAGTATTATCTCCTGTTTTCGGCAAATTCTTATTGGGAAAAATCCTATTCCGTGCGCGTAGCCGTAGGCGACAGCCCGACGGGGCCGTTTACGAAGCTTTCCCGTTCGGAAGGCGGCTGGCTTTTGTATGCCGATCCCTCTTGCTCCTGGATGTCGGGGACCGGGCACAACAGCGTCGTTGAAAAGGACGGCAAACAGTATATCGTCTATCACGCGCATCAGAACCGCAGTCAGGGAGGCGGCGCCCGCATGATCGGCTTCGATTCGCTCGTTTGGACGACGAATTCCGACGGCTTATTGATCCCGCACGCAAACGGCGGCAGCTATTCGTATATGCCGCAGACGACGGGCGAATGGTCGAACATCGCGCCCGAGGCGGCGGTAACTTCCACAAATACCGCGGAAGGCAGCGACGTCAAATATCTCAACGACGGTGTCGTGAAATTCCACGATGACGGTGTCGTGAACGAATTCGATATGAATGCCGGATCGGCCGAAATCACCCTTACGTTTGAAGATTACAGAGAGATCTCCGCTCTGTTCATCTTCAACAGCTTCGATTTTGACCGCACGTTGGGGCAGGTCGATTCCGTAGAATTTTACACCAAGGACGCAGAGACGGGGGAAGATGTGATCGCTTATACCTCCGCGCTCACTTTCGATTGGGACAAATACTACGTCGACGGAGAATATATTCCGGGCGGGAGTTTCGTCATTTATTTCCAGCCGATGCTGGTCAATAAGATCACGATCAAACTCCCCGCCGTTTCCTCCGCCTGCTCAATTTCGGACATTATGGTGCTTGGTAAATAAAAAAGGCCGCCTTGCGGCAAATTTTATCGATAAATAAATAAGGAAAGGATATAGAATCATGAAACACGTAAAATGCTATCTGCCCGATTATCCGCGCCCGCAGCTCGTGCGCAGCGATTGGATGAACCTGAACGGCGAATGGGACTTTTTGCAAACAAGCACTGCCGCGACCTCTGCATTCGCGGGCGGATTTTCCTCCGAACGAAAGATCAACGTACCTTTCGCAGTGGAAAGCCCTCTTTCGGGCATCGGCGATAAGCATCCGGAAAAGTATCTTTGGTACTGCCGTCGGGTCGCCTTGAAGGGCGGTAAAGTGCTCCTGCATTTCGAAGGGAGCGATTACATTACCGACGTTTGGGTCAACGGCGAATATGCGGGCAGGCACGAAGGCGGTTACGCCCGCTTCACCTTCGACGTGAGCGAATATGTGCACAGCGGCGAAAACACCTTTGCCGTACGCGTATACGACGACGATTCCCGCGAACATCCCCGCGGAAAACAGCGTTGGCTGAAAGATAATTTCGGCTGCTGGTATGTGCAGACGAGCGGCATACATAAGCCCGTTTGGCTGGAGTTTGTTCCCGACGTATATGTGCGTTCGCTGCGGATCACGCCTTCGGCCGAGCGCGGCGAAGCGGCTGTGATCGTAACCCCCAGCGAAAATGCCGAGGGCCTTACGGCCGAACTTACGGCAGAGTTCGCCGGCAAGCGCGTCGCGTCCTGCGAGGTCCCGCTCTATATCGCCCCGAACGACAAAATGCAGGAGGAGATCCCCGTTGCGCTGTTAAAGCCGGATGCCGTGCATCTTTGGACGGCGGAAGATCCCGCCCTGTACGATCTTACCGTGCGCCTGAAAAAGGACGGAAAGGTCATCGACGAGGTCGGTTCGTATTTTGCCCTGCGAGACGTCGCCTGTATCGGCCCGGATGTCTGCGTCAACGGCAAAAAGATCTATCTGAAAATGGTGCTCGACCAAGGCTATTGGCTGGACGGGCATCTCACGCCGCCCGACGAGGCTGCGATTCTGTACGACGTCGAATTCATCAAAAAAGCGGGATTCAACGGCGTCCGCAAGCATCAGAAAACGGAAGACGAACGCTTCTACTATTATGCCGATATTATCGGTCTCTATGTTTGGTGCGAAATGCCCAGCATGTATGCTTTCGACGATATTTCCCGCCGCAGCTTTACGCAGACGTGGTCGGAGATCCTCGCACAGTTCTACAATCATCCCGCGATCATCGCCTGGGTACCCGTAAACGAGAGCTGGGGAGTTTGGAATATCAAAACCGACAGGGCGGAACAGTCTTTCGCCACGGCGATGTATCACTATACGAAATCTTTCGATCGTTCCCGTCCCGCAGTGTGCAACGACGGTTGGGAACATACCGAAACGGATATTCTCACCATTCACATTTACGAACAGGACGGCGCGCGCCTGCGCGAAGGGTATAAAACGCTGGAACAGGCTGTTGAAGGCAGCGAACTGCAGGAGCGTAAGCCCTTTGCCGAAGGCTTCCGTTACGGCGGCCAGCCCATCATTTTCAGCGAATTCGGCGGTACCGCGCTGTGCGCGAACACGAACGACGGCGAATGGGGTTACGGAAACGGCGTAAAAACGGCGCACAAATTGGAAGAAAAATACGCCGAACTTGTCGGCGCCGTAAAATCGTTTGCGTATGCGAGCGGCTATTGCTACACGCAGCTTACCGACGTCCAGCAGGAAGTCAACGGGCTGATGAAAGAAAACCGCGAAATCAAAGTAAATATCGACGCTATACGCAAAGTAAACGAAATGTAATAAAATGCAGGCGGCGCGGCCAAATGGCCGCGCCGCGTATTTTTTACCGTGCAAAAAAGCGGAGGGGTCCCCGCCGCTTTCGTTTTCATGATGGTTTTATGTAAAGAAAAATTTTTGACGTTTTGCAATTCGCACGGTTCGCAGAAATACCAAAGAACCTTAAAGCCGGGCGCGTTGCAAAGGCAAGGCGGTTATTTGTTCAGCCACCGTATACCGTGAATAATACAGCCTATTACGAATATTATCATTGTACAGATTAGGACATTTCCTACGGTAATGTCTGACATATGAACAACCTCCTTGCTTAGAATACAAGACCGCCGCAACAGCACAAGAGATACAAAGAAAATTTTGCCGAAAAAACAGTATTATAAAAATTCTGATCTTATTCTACCATAAAAGAAGAAAACTGTCAATACCTCTCCTTATTTTTACAATAACGGCAAGAGGGGATAGAAAAGAAATTGGCGGCATAAAAAATTTCTGTTTAAAAATAAAAAAATTTTAAATTCGATTGTTTTTTTGCTTGCCTTTTTATCGGATATTTGGTATAGTATATAAGCGTTCGAACGGAAGTTTAGCTCAGTTGGGAGAGCATCTGCCTTACAAGCAGGGGGTCATAGGTTCGAGCCCTATAACTTCCACCAAATCGGTAACACATCGGTAATACAATAAATACAGTGCGGAATGAATATGCGGGAATGGCTCAGGGGTAGAGCGTCACCTTGCCAAGGTGAATGTCGCGAGTTCGAATCTCGTTTCCCGCTCCAATCAAAATTCCGCACTTATTTTTTGGCGCCATAGCCAAGTGGTAAGGCAAGGGTCTGCAAAACCCTGACTCCCCGGTTCAAATCCGGGTGGCGCCTCCAACCCGTTCCCCGTTCGTTCCAAAGGAACGGACGGGGTTTTGTTATAGCACGGTGCCGAAATTCGTGCAATCATCTGCCGCTGTGGCGAAACTGGCAGACGCAAGGGACTTAAAATCCCTCGGAATTAACCTTCCGTACCGGTTCGAGTCCGGTCAGCGGCACCATGTCGAAACACGACGAATTTTGCAGAAAGACGGCTTTTGCCGTCTTTCTTGCTTTAACGTCGTTTTCTCCTTTTCCCAAAAAGTTTTTGATGCTTTTTGGCTGCACTGAATGTTTTTGCATTCTTTTCGGTTGGCAAAGATAAAAAGAGCGCCCGATTTGCGGGTGCTCTTTTCGTATTGTTTTAACGATAAAAGCAAATATCGCTTTCATGTCTCAGGATCGTTTTATCCGAAAAGTAAAAAATTATTAAAAATTTATAAACAAAAAGCGGGAAAAAGGTGTATACTATAAAAGAAAAGGAAAGGGCGCATCCGCATAAGGAGGACAGACGGCTATGCCGGCACAATATACGCATCAGATCATCGCGGAGAGAACGCTGGAAAAACTGCCGGAAAATATCCGCGACAAAATTACCGATTATTCGGCGTATGCGATCGGCGCGCAGGGCGGCGACGTGTTTTATTTTTTGCGCGTGCTGGACGGAAAAACGCAGAACTTGGGCAAGTATCTGCACAACGACGATATCTACGAAACGTTTTGTTCCCTGTATAAGGCGGCAAAACGGCACCCGGAAGCGCTTTCGTACGTCGCGGGTTATATCACCCACTACGCCGTCGATATCGTCTTCCATCCGTATGTTTACGGCCTTACCGAACGGATGATGGGGGAAGATCCGTCCTGGCGCGGGCGCTGGCACGCATATATCGAAAGCGATCTCGATTCCTATTTCGTCCGCAAATACTGCAAAAAGCCCGTCAACGAATATTCCTATCCCGTTCGCCGCCGCGATATCGATATCCGCGCGCTGTATCCGCTGATCGGCGGCGTTTGCCGCGAACAGGGCAGAAGAAAATTTTCTTATCGGTCTTTCTGCCGTTCGTTTTCCCGCTTTTACACGTTCGAGCGGCTGTTTCTCGATAAAAAACTGCGCCGCCGCGGCATCTTGAACCGTGTCGAAAAAGTGCTGCATATCCCGCACACCTTTTCCGTCTTGTGCCGCCGCACCGATTACGACGAACGTTGCCTGAACAAGTCGCACAAAGAATGGCATAATCCTTCCGACCCGTCTTTCACTTCCCATGAAGATGCCGATCAATTGTTCGAAAGGGCAGAGCGCGAGTGCCTGCGCCTCATCGCGGCTTTCTTTATCGGGCTGGAAGGGGATGTCCCCCTTTCGCGGGAGGATTTCGGAAAGGGCTTTCTTTCGGGCACGGATGCGGGCAAACCGCTCGTGCGGCCGCAGAAGCCGAAAAAGGCGCACCGCAAGGCCGCGTCGCAGGGCTGATTAAAAAATTGTCGTCCATCCTTTGCGCATCGGGCATCCTGCCGTATAATAAAGGCGGAGGTGCCCGCATGCAAAGGTATTACGATTCGAATATGAAACTTGTCGGCTATGTGTCGGCGGAATCGGCGGGGCGGCGGACCGCGTACGATTCCGATTTCCGCCCGCTCGGTTACTATTATCCCGAAAGCAATAAGACATACGACAAAAATATGCGTTTGATCGGGAAAGGAGATCTGCTCGCCAATCTGTTCGGCAGCGTTTCGGCAGAAACATTGTAGAGCGGACGGCCAAAGCGAAGAAAAAAGTAAAAAAGCCCGCGGGAGAAACGGCCGTTTCTCCCGCGGGCTTTATCACGTTTTTTATTTTAGTTTCCGCGGATAGCGTTCGCAACGTCCGCGCTGATCTTGTCGAGCTGTTCTTTCGAAGGCTTGTATGCGATCTTGATCGCAGGCAAAAGCGCTTCGCATTTGCTCGCCGCCAGCATTTCGTAAACCTGGTCGGGCGACTGTCCGCCCCAACCGTACGAACCGAAAGCGATGAATTTTTTCTTGTTCCCCGTCAATCCCTTAAAATAGGTCAGAAAGGACGCCACGGAAGGCATCATGTTGTTGTTCAGGGTAGGGGAGCCGACCGCAATGTATTTTGCGGTCATCGCGTCCGCGATTATATCCGAGTTGTGGCAGTAGTGCAGGTTGTAAAGGCGGGGCTTCATTCCGCAGGCGAGGAAAGCGCTTTCGATCGCGTGCGCCATCGCCTCGGTCGAATGCCACATCGTGTCGTATACGACGATCGCGGTATCGTCGAATTCGTTTGCCACCCAAGATTTGTACAGCGCCATGATTTCGGGAATATGTTTGGTCCAGATGATTCCGTGGCTGGGGCAAATCGCAGAGATTTCCAAACCGGCCAAAGCATTCAACGCTTTTCCCGTCTGCATGCCGTACGGCTGTACGATGTTCGCGTAATATTTGCGCGCCTGAATGTACGCTTCCGGCAGGTCGCACTCGGTATCCAGCCGCTCGTCGGAAGCGTAGTGCTGGCCGAATGCGTCGTTGGAAAACAGAATATTTTCCGGCGCCATAAACGAAACCATGTTGTCGGGCCAGTGCACCATGGGCGTCGGTACGAAGGTAAACGTCCGTTTTCCGATCGAAAGCGTTTCGCCCGCCTTCACCCCGATATAGCCGAGGTCGCCGTAATAGGCGGTCAGATCTTTTACGCCCGCGCCGAACGCCGCGTAAATCTGCGCGTTCTTGGCGATATTTTTCATAAACGGGATCGCGCCGCTGTGGTCGGGCTCCGCATGGTTGGATATGATGATATCGATCTTTGCGGGGTCGATCACTGAACGGATGCGCGAAAGCATCTCGTTTTCAAATCCTTCTTTTACGGTGTCGATCAGGGTGATTTTTTCGTCGATGATCAGGTATGCATTGTAAGTGGAACCCTTTTCCGTTTCATAGCCGTGGAAATTGCGCAGATTCCAGTCGATGGCGCCGACCCAATAGATCCCTTCGCCTATTTTCATTGCTTCCATACAAAACAGCTCCTTAATTTTTGATGCATTCGGAATGTGCGGCGTCCGCCGCTCGATTTTTCACTTATATTATAATCGGAAAAGCGTTTCAGGGCAAGAAAATTTCAAACAAAAGGAGTAAAAATCAAAAAAAGCGCGGTTTTATGGTCGAACGGGCAGGAAAACGCAAAGATTTTGCCCGATTGCCGATAAAAATAATTGACAACGCAAAAACTTTATGATAGACTTTAAGAACACACCGCCTCGGGTGTGATTTTTTTGCATGGAGTTTTTTAAACATGGCTGCTATAAATAGAACAAAAGTTACATTCGAATGCACCGAATGCAAGCACAGAAATTATGACAGTATGAAAAATAAGAAAAACGATCCCGAAAGGCTGCAGCTCAACAAGTATTGCCCGTTCTGCAAAAAGCATACCGCCCATAAAGAATCCAAGTAAGCGGCGCGTTATCCTTATATATTAATAAGAGGTCAAAATGAAAGCGAAAACTGCTGTCAAAAAGCCCAACCTGTTCGTACGGATGGGCAGAAAGCTGAAAGAAGTCTTTTCCGAAATCAAAAAGGTTACATGGCCTTCGTTCGGCAAAGTTATAAAGTCGACGGGCGTCGTTATCGCCGTCATCGTCGTATTTTTGATCGTCCTCACGGGCATCAATTACGGTTTGAACTCATTGCTGGGGTTGATTTCCGGTCTCGGTGCGTAAGGAGAGGGAGAGTATGGAAAATTCTCTCGAAAGCCAGGCGAAATGGTACGTCCTTCATACCTATTCGGGGTATGAAATGATGGTAAAAGACAGCCTGGAAAAATTGATCGAAAACAACAATTTAAAAAACGATATATTCGATCTTAAAATCCCGATGGAGCAGACCATCGAAGAAAAGAACGGCAAGAAAAAGGTCGTCGAACGCAAACTTCTTCCTTGCTATGTCTTCATCAAGATGATATATTCCAATCAGGTTTGGTACCTTGTAACCAATACCCGCGGCGTAACGGGCTTTGTCGGCCCGCAGGGGCGCCCGCTTCCTTTGAAGGAAGACGAGGTCCGCAAAATGCAGCTGGAGTCCGTCGTGATCGACGCCGACTTTGCCGTCGGCGACGACGTCAGCATCGATGCCGGCCCGCTCGCGGGGTTTGTAGGGAAAATAAAGGAACTCAACGATTCCGCGCAGAAGGCGAAGGTAAACGTGCTCATGTTCGGCAGAAATACCGACGTGGAAGTAGAGTACGTACAGATCCGCAAACTCAACCTTACCGAGCCTGCGGCGCCGTCGGAACAAAACGCTGAATAAGGGCAAGACCCTTTTTCGAATACAGTGGGAGAAGCGCAAATTTTCAGCCGCGCTTTGCTAAAACCACAGTCTCAGGAGGAGAAGTTATGGCTAAAAAGATCACTGCGGTCGTCAAATTGCAGTTGCCCGCAGGGAAAGCTACCCCCGGTCCCCCCGTCGGTTCGACGCTCGGTCCTCACGGGATCAACATTCCCGGCTTTACGAAGGAATTCAATGCAAAAACAGCCGATCAGGCCGGTTTGATCATTCCCGTCGTAATCACCATCTATCAGGATAGATCCTTCACGTTTATTCTGAAAACGCCGCCCGTGCCCGTGCTCATCAAAAAGGCATGCAAGATCGAGAGCGGAAGCGCAAGGCCCAATCGCGACAAGGTAGCCAAGCTCACCGCCGCGCAGGTCGAAGAGATCGCCAAGCTGAAAATGCCCGATCTGAACACGACTTCGCTCGATTCGGCAAAGAGCATGGTCAAAGGCACCGCCCGCAGCATGGGTATCACCGTCGAAGAGTAAATATAAGGAGAATGTGGGAGAGAATACTTCTCGCGCGTACCACAAGGAGGTAATAGAATGAAATACGGGAAAAAATATGCCGACAGCTTGAAGGCATACGATCGTTCCAAATTATACGATGTCGACGAGGCGATGGGGCTCGTAGTCGAAACCGCGAAGGCGAAGTTCGACGAAACGATCGAACTCCATGTCCGTCTCGGCGTCGATCCCCGCCAGGCGGATCAGCAGGTCCGCGGCGTTTTGGTCCTGCCCAACGGTACCGGTAAATCCAAAAAAGTTTTGGTTATCGCGAAGGGCGAACGCGCAGACGCTGCGCAGGCAGCCGGCGCCGATTACGTCGGAGCCGAAGAGATGATCCAGAAGATCCAAACGGAAAACTGGTTCGATTTCGACGTTGTGATCACCACGCCCGACATGATGGGCGTCGTCGGCCGCATCGGTAAGGTCCTCGGCCCGAAGGGCTTGATGCCGAACCCGAAGTCCGGCACCGTTACGATGGACGTCGCAAAAGCGATTGCCGAAGTAAAAGCCGGTAAAGTCGAATATCGTTTGGATAAGACGGCGATCATCCATTGCCCGATCGGGAAGAAGAGTTTCGGCAAAGAAAAGCTTTCCGAAAACTTCACCGCGCTCATGGATGCGATCGTCAAGGCAAAGCCTTCCGCTGCGAAAGGGCAGTACATCAAGAGTGTCGCCGTGTCCAGCACGATGGGCCCCGGTATCAAAGTAAACTTCGCAAAACTGTAAAAATTTTTGCGTCGGCAAAAAACAGTTGACAGATTACCGTGATTTCGGTATAATGTACAGGTAAATTTCATAGTACCGCAGAAAGCAGGCATCGTTACGATTTAATTGCGCAAGCAGCCCGCCGAGGTAATCCGGAGCTGTTGCGTTTGCTATCATGCCCTTGTATCCTCGCGGTACGAGGGCTTTTTTATTCGCTTTTCAGCGGTAAACCGCCCCGAAATCGCAGCGATCCGCAGTATGATTGCGGAGGTCGCGCGTAAAGAAATATAGGAGGTAAAGAATGTCGGCTAATTTAGAAGCAAAGAAGCAGGTAGTCGAAGAGATCAAAGCGAAGATCCAAAATTCGAAATCCGTCGTGTTCGTCGATTATAAAGGCCTCACGGTCGCGGAAGTTTCGGAACTTCGCAATAAGTTCAGAGCCGCCGGCGTCGAGTACAAGGTTTATAAAAACACGCTCGTGCGCAAGGCCATGAACGAGCTCGGCGTAACCGCTTTCGATAACGATCTTAACGGCCCCACCGCCACCGCGTTCAGCCCGGACGAAACGGCTGCGGCAAAGATTTTTGCGGATGCGGTCAAGGCAATGCCCGAAAAGATCATTCCCAAGAGCGCGTATGTTGACGGCGCGTATGTAGACGTCAACGGAATCAAAGCATTGGCAACGATGCCTTCCAAGGAAGAGCTCATTGCGAAGATGCTCGGCTCCATGCAGGCACCCATCGCGAATTTCGCGGGAGTGCTTTCCGCAATGCTTCGCGGGGTCGTTATCGCACTCAATGCGATCGCGGAAAAGAAAGCATAACACTGCGTTTAAAATCAGCGGCGTAAGCCGCCGCCGTTCTGCCGCGGCGTAAACAGAGGCGGAAAAATCTATTAAAATAATTTCGGAGGAATAATAAAATGGCTGATATCGCTAAGTTTATCGAAGAGATCAAAGGTATGACGGTTGTCGAGCTCAACGAGCTCGTAAAGGCTTTGGAAGAGGAGTTCGGCGTAAGCGCTGCCGCTCCCGTTGCCGTTGCTGCTGCTCCCGCTGCGGGCGCTGCTGCCGAAGCTGCGGAAGAAAAGACGGAATTCAACGTCAAACTCAAAGACATCGGCGCTAAGAAGATCGAGGTCATCAAAGCGGTCCGCGAGTTCACCTCTTTGGGCCTTGCGGAAGCGAAGGCGCTCGTCGAAGGCCTCGGCATGATCAAAGAAGGCGTCAACAAAGAAGAAGCGGAAAAGATCGCCGCCCGCATGAAGGAAGCCGGCGCGGAAGTTACGATCGACTAATTTCCCTTTATTTGCAAAAAGATTTTTGTCAAAACAGGCGGTATAATTGCGTGCCGCCTGTTTTTATGTTATAATGTTCTAAATAATAAGGAAACCGCGTAACAGTAATCCCTGTCGTTAAAGGACAGGCGATCAGCCGTTCAATATCGTCTCGGATAATTCAGGCGCCTGCCTTTTGCAAGTATTGCGTTCGATCGGGGCGGTGCTTTGAAAATCGCGAAGAGGCTGTGCGGGATCGATGCGATTTATCTGTCTGCGGCCGCTTGACGAAAGAAAATCGTAAAAAGTTTTTTAGGAAAATAGAAAAGCCGCAAATGGCTTATAATAAGTTGCCGGTTTAGCCGACGCAGCAGGAAAAGGCCGCCCGATTATCGGGCGGCCTTAATTTAGCCGTGAATGGAATTTACTGAACCTTTTTCTTTTTACGGATCAAGATTGCGGCAGTAACGGTTGCCCCCAAAGCGATCGCTGCGGCGATCCCGCCCACAGCGGCGATCGAAGAACCGCAGCCGCCGTTGCCGTCTTGGGTTTGCGTTTGGTCCCCGCCGGTTTCGCTGTCTCCGCCCGACGTATCGGCGGCCTGTACATAAACGCTGAAAGAAGCCGTTGTGCCGTCGTACGTTACGGTTACCGTCTTAGCGCCCGCGGTGCTCATATCTACTGCAGAAACAGTATAATTTGTTACAATGCGGTTTGCGTCTTCCGAATGGGCCGTTACGATAAGCCCCGTCAAGTCGAGCGATTCGCCTACGGAATAAACGGTTTTCGCGGGCCCGGTTATCGAAATGGATAGGGTATCGAAGGCAAAGTCAAAGCGTTCTTCAAAATTGAAATCGTATGTACGCTCGTTGCCGCTGCCCGTCATGAAGTTCAGGTCGAAATATCCGGTCTTTTCCTCCTCGGTGAGGGAAGCCTCGTACGGAGAGAAGGTGGAGAAATAGATCTTGTTGTCCGTTTCATCCATTTCCATAAAGCGATACCATGCGTTTCCGCCGTTGTAGCTGAACTGGTAGTCGACGAGCATGCCGATTACGGGATTGCCGAAATCGTTTGTCAGATCGATGAAGCCGGAACCGTGGTTATGTCCGCCGGTGATCATAAATACATTGTCGTGCGTTTTGGCTACGTTCCAGATCCGTTCTCCCTGTTCGTTCAAATCGCATTCGTCCGGTTTCGAAGCGCTGCACGAAAAGATGTTGTGCGAAGTAATGATCGCCGGATTGTCGGGGTACTTGGAAAGGATATGATCCAGCCAGGCGAGTTCCGTATCGTTGGGTTCGTACATCAATTGGATGAAGAGATAGGTGTAGCTTCCTCCGTCTACGAACGTGTAGCTGCCGACTTGTCGGCTGTCTCCGCCGACGGCTTCAAAATACACTTTGTTGCCGTTGCCTTCCATCGCCCGGGCGTAGGAGGTATCGTCGCCGAAATATTCTTCAAAATACGTCAGGTCCGAACCGCTGAAGTCGTGGTTGCCGGGTACAAACGTGATGGGGATCCCTGCCTGCGCAAGGGGAAGGAATGCCTCCTCGGCGTTCTGCCATTGATCTTCCGCGTTCCAGTTTTCCACGAGGTCGCCTACGTGCGAAAGGGCCTTGAGGTTGATCGTATCCTGGTTTTCGATCAGCCACTCGGTCGCCGCGTCGGAAACTTCGGGGGTGAATTTGATGGTGTTCTGCGTATCGGGAATAAACGCAAACGTATAGTTGTTCTCGTTTTTCAGTTCGTATTCTTCATTGTTTCCGAACGAACCGACGTGATCTTTCGGGTTCAAAAGCCATTGATCTTGCGTAAGTTCGCCTTTCGAAATGCGTATTTCCTGCAAATTTCCGCGGAGGAGTTTGGTTACGAGGTCATAGTTCTCCGAATCCGCCCATTGGTACAAGTGATTCGAAATTACCGCGCCGATGCGGAAATTTCCGCCGTCTTCCGCCGCATACATGCCGTCCATGCCGCCGCCGGTGTAATTGCGGAAGGAATCGCCCGAATTGGTATATGCTTTCAGTGCGCTGCCCTCGGCGTCGCAGGTGATGGCGATATGGTACCAGGCGCCGCCGTTGTCCATCGAAAGGCCCCACAGCGTGCTGTTGAACTTGGTATTCGTTCCGTTTTGCGTCATGTATTGGATCTCTTTGCAGTTGGAAATGTTGATCTGCATGGTCCCGTGATGTCCTTCATAGTCCCATTGGCCGCTTCCGAGTTTAGCTCCCGAACCTTCGCGCGCCAGGATATTCATCCATGCGTCCGAAGCGTCGTAATCGACGGGCATCATGAACACGAGCTCGATCGTATAACCGTCCATAAACGTCTCGGTATTGATCGGAGCCTCGTCGATCGTGCGCAGGTACGCGTATTCAAGATCGTTGAGGATATAATTTTCACGTTCCGTGCCCGAAAGGGTATCGAGCTGCGTTTGATCTTCTTCTTTGATCCCGGAAAATTTCATGCTCTGCGCGTCGCCGGTCATCGAAATGTCTTCAAACGCAAGGAAATCGGAAGCTTTTGCCCCGTTTTCAGAGGCAACGATTTCCAGATCGTTTCCGTTTCCGCTCGCGTCTTCGATTACGAGCGAATTATCCTCGAGCGACCCGGAAGCATTATCTTCGCCGAATTTCCAGTCCGCATAAACGGTTGTTTCTTCGTTCTGTACGTCATCGGCTTCCGCGCGGAATAGAGGAACGCCGCGCAGCAGTGTGAGGATGCCCGTCAGCAGCAGCGCGATGGCGAGTGCCGCGGCGAGCAGGGGGATGTGTCTGCTTTTTGTCTGCATACAAAATACTCCTTTCAATTGATACTACCGATATGATAACACGCGCATGTAATAAATTTTCTTTCTATTTTCTCCGTATTTGTAAACAATTGTAATAAAAAAACAAGTCCAAAAACCGTATCTCTGTAATAAGGAAAGCGAATTAATTTTACAAAACCATAAAAAGGAAGGATATTCGAAAAAAATAAAAAAAATGCTTAATTTTATTTGACATATCTTGACGGATATGGTATTCTATTTAAGCTGTGTAATAGGGTTGAGGTATAAAGTTACTTCAAACGCTTTGGGCGCGAGGATAAATACAGCACAATTGCGCCCTCAGCGAAGATAATTTATGCCGACAAATGTGGGGGCTTGACCCCTGCGACTAACCGGAGTACAGCCATTCAATATTCTATATCGAATGGCGTTTATTTTTCTGTAATACTTCGACACACACGGCTACGTTGACAGAAAGTTAGTATAAAAATCGGAGGAATCAACAATGGCATCCCAGAAAATCAGAATCAAACTTGCCGCTTACGACCACGAACTCGTAGACTTGGCGGCGCAGCGCATTGTCGACGCGATGCAGAAGTCGGGCGCGAAGATCAGCGGCCCCATCCCTCTGCCTACGGAAAAGGAGATCGTTACAATCCTTCGTTCGCCGCATAAAGACAAAGACAGCCGCGAACAGTTCGAGATCCGTACGCACAAGAGGATCATCGATATCTACAGCCCCAACGCGAAGCTGTTGGACAGCGTGCACCTGCCCGCAGGCGTGGATATCAAGATCAAGCTGTAATCGGTTCTGTGTTTCATTATTATTAATATAGCTGAGTAATACTTTGTTCCGTCAAGGTATTCGCAAATACATTTTAAGGAGTGAACTTTATCAATGAATAAAGCAATCATCGGCCGCAAAGTCGGCATGACGCAGATCTTCACGCCGGAAGGGAAAGTGATCCCGGTAACGGTGGTGGAAGCGGGCCCTTGCCCCGTGGTGCAGATCAAAACCGTGGAAAAAGACGGCTACGCCGCTTTGAAACTTGGTTTTGACGAAACGACCGAAAAGAGGGTCAACAAACCCGAACTCGGCCAGTTCAAGAAGGCGGGCGTAAAGCCGCAGAAAGTCCTCAAAGAATTCCGCCTCGCGGACCTTTCCTCATACGAGGTAGGCAAAGACGTAACGGTCGAACAGTTCAAAGAGGGCGAAAAGGTCGACGTTGTCGGCACCAGCAAAGGCCACGGATATTCGGGCGTCATCAAGCGTTGGAATCAGCGCCGCCTCAAAGAGACGCACGGCGTCGGCCCCGTACACAGGGAAGTCGGTTCCATGGGCGCGAACTCCACGCCGAGCAGGGTCTTCAAACAGAAACATATGCCCGGACAGTACGGTCATGAACGGGTAACCGTGCAGAACCTTGAAATCGTCAAGGTAGACGCGGCGAGAAACGCTCTTCTCATCAAGGGCGCGATCCCCGGCCCGAAGGGCAGCATCGTCGCCGTGAGCGACAGCGTCAAAGCGAAATAAGGAGATAAGAAGATATGCCTACCGTAAAAGTATATAAAATGGACGGATCGGAAGCGGGCGAAATGCAGCTCTCCGATAAGATCTTCAACGCGGAATACAACGAACCCCTCATTCATCAGGCGGTAGTTACGCGCTTGGCGAACGAACGGCAGGGAACCAAGAGCACGCTCACCAGAACGGAAGTGCGCGGCGGCGGGGCGAAGCCCTGGCGTCAGAAAGGAACGGGCCGTGCCCGTCAGGGTTCCATTCGCGCGCCGCAGTGGACGAAGGGCGGCGTCGTGTTTGCGCCGAAGAGCAGGGATTTCTCCAAAAAGATGAACGTCGAGGCGAAGAGGGGCGCGCTGTTTTCGGCTCTCTCCAAAAAAGTGGCCGACGGCGAATTCATCGTGGTAGACAAGCTTGAACTCTCCGCTCCCAAAACGAAGGAAATGGCAAAATTTCTCGCGGCGCTCAAGCTCGATAAACGTACGGTACTCGTTATGGATAACGACGACGTCAACGTGATCCTCGCGAGCAGGAATATTCAGAAACTCAGCACTCTTCCCGTTGCGCAGATCAGCACATACGAAGTGGTCGCCAACAGCAAAGTGGTATTCACGAAGGGCGCGGTAGAGAAAATACAGGAGGTCTACGGAGCGTAATGAGAGCGGAAGACATTATCATTAAGCCCATCCTCACAGAAAAGGGCTACGACGGAATCCAAGAGACGACCGATATAAAGACGAACAAAAAGAGATACGGTAAAAAATACACCTTCCAGGTGGCCAAGGGCGCGAACAAAACTGAAATCAAAATCGCAATCGAAAAACTCTTCGGGGTCGAAGTAGAAAGCGTAAACACGTCCAACGTGCGCGGCAAATTAAAGAGAATGGGCAGGAACGAAGGCTTCACTTCCTCCTATAAAAAGGCCGTCGTTCAGTTGAAAGAGGACAGCAAGCCGATCGAGTTTTTCAGCTCGCTGTCGTAACCTGAGTTTATCGGAGGAATTTGGAAAATGGCAATCAAGAGATATAAACCGACATCCGCGTCTCGCCGTTTCATGACGGTGCATACCTACGAAGAGATCACGGAAACCAAGCCGGAAAGAAGCCTCGTCGAAGATATGCGCAAGAGCGGCGGCCGCAACAATGCGGGCAAGATCACCGTGCGCCATATCGGCGGCGGCAACAGAAGAAAATACCGCATCATCGATTTCAAGAGAAATAAAGACGATATTCCCGCAAAGGTCAAAAGCATCCAGTATGACCCCAACCGCAGTGCCAATATCGCGCTGCTCGTTTATGCCGACGGCGAAAAGAGATATATCCTCGCGCCCGTGGGCCTGAACGTGGGCGATACGGTCATGAGCGGCGCGAATGCCGATATCAAGGCAGGCAACAGCCTTCCTTTCGAAAACATCCCCGTCGGTACGATGGTACACAACATCGAACTCAAGCCGGGCAGGGGCGGCCAGATCGCGCGCGCGGCGGGAATCTCCGCGCAGCTCATGGCGAAAGAGGGCGCTTACGCAACGCTCAAAATGCCCAGCGGCGAAATGCGTCTCGTTCCCGTAACCTGCCGCGCAACGATCGGCCAGGTCGGAAACGTCGAGCATGAGATCATCCGCGTCGGCAAAGCGGGCAAAACGCGCCACATGGGCATCCGTCCCACGGTGCGCGGCTCCGTCATGAACCCGAACGATCACCCGCACGGCGGCGGCGAGGGCAAGAGCCCTGTCGGCCATGCCGGTCCTATGACGCCTTGGGGCAAACCTGCCCTCGGCTATAAGACGAGAAAGAAGAAGAATGTTACCAACAAGTTCATTCTCAAGCGCATCAATTAAGGGAGGATCACTTAAATGAGCAGAAGCGTAAAGAAAGGCCCCTACGTTGAAGCGAGGCTCCTCAAAAGAGTCGAAGAGCTCAACGCGGCAAACGATAAAAAGGTTTTGAAAACGTGGTCGAGAGCGTCGACGATCTTCCCCCAGATGGTAGGGCATACGATTGCCGTGCACGACGGAAGAAAGCACGTCCCCGTATATATCACGGAAGATATGGTAGGCTGCAAGCTCGGCGAGTTTGCTCCCACCAGAACTTTCAAAGGTCATTCCGGCGGTAAGACCACCGGCAAGAAGTAAAGGAGGGCGCGTTTAAATGGCTAAAAATACCCGTGAAAAGACAAAGAGGATCGCGGAAAATAAAGACAGACGTCCTTATGCGACCGCGAGACATATCCGCATGTCGCCGTACAAAGTCCGCAGGGCGCTCGCGCTCATCCGCGGCAAAAGCGTAAACGAAGCGGCAGCGATACTCGAATATGCAACGATCATTTCGGCGGAACCCGTCCGCAAGGTGCTCCTTTCCGCGGCGGCGAACGCGGAACACAACTTCGGCATGGACAGGGGCGACCTCGTCGTCGCCGAAGCGTATGCCGACCAAGGTCCTTCGCTGAAGCGGATGAACCCCGTTTCCAAGGGCAGGGCGCACGCCATTCTCAAGAGGACCAGCCACATCACGGTCATCCTCGATGTACAGAGTAAGTAAGGAGTAATCGCAATGGGACAGAAAGTTAATCCGCACGGTTTGAGAGTGGGCGTAATCAAAGGCTGGGACACCCAGTGGTATGCCGACAAAAAGGATTTCGGTAAAAACCTGAAAGAAGATTACGACATCCGCAAATTCATCAAAGATAAATATTACGCCGCGGCGATCAGCAGGATCGCGATCGAACGCGCCGCCAACAGGGTGGTGGTAACCGTATATACGGGCAAACCCGGCGTTCTGATCGGCAAAGCCGGCTCGGAGATCGAGGTCATCAAAAAAGATCTCGCGAAGCTTACGAGCGGCAAAAATATCGTCATCAACGTAACCGAAGTGCGCAAACCCGATTCCGACGCGCAGCTCGTGGCAGAAAGCGTTGCGCAGCAGCTTGAAAAGCGCATGAGCTTCCGCCGCGCCATGAAGCAGGCCATCGGTCGCACCATGCGTTCGGGGGCGAAGGGCGTCAAAATGATGGTTTCCGGCCGTCTCGACGGCGCCGAGATCGCGCGTTGCGAACAGTATCACGAGGGCTCGATCCCTCTGCAGACGCTCCGCGCAGACATCGATTACGGCTTCGCCGAAGCGCATACCACGTTCGGCATGATCGGCGTCAAAGTATGGATCTATAAAGGCGAGATCCTTAAGGCGAAGGCGCGTGAAGGAGGCGAACAGTAATGTTAATTCCGAAGAGAGTCAAGAGAAGAAGACAGCACCGCGGCAACATCAAAGGCCAGGCGCATAAAGGCAATAAAGTCGCTTACGGCGAATACGGGCTTGTAGCGGTCGAGGGCGCGAGGATCACTTCCCGCCAAATCGAAGCCGCCCGTATCGCGATGACAAGGTTCATCAAGCGCGGCGGACAGGTTTGGATCGACATTTTCCCGCACAAGCCTATCACGAGGCACCCCGCCGAATCCCGTATGGGTTCCGGTAAAGGTGCGGTCGAATACTGGGTCGCGATCGTAAAACCCGGCCGCGTCATGTTCGAAATGGCAGGCGTTCCCGAAGACATCGCGCGCGAAGCGATGCGTCTGGCGGGCCACAAGCTGCCCATCAAGACCAAATTCATGGTCAAAGGGCAGGCGAATCCCGTAACGGGCGAAATGCCCGAAGGCGGCGAAAAAATTTCAGAAGGCGGTGAAGGTTGATGAAAGGGAAAGAACTTCACAATATGACGGACGAAGAGCTCAAAAATAAGCTCGGCGAACTGAAAACCGAATTGTTTAACCTCCGTTTTCGTCATGCGTCGGGTCAGCTGGAAAATCCGATGACGATCGCGGCCTGCAAAAAGGATATCGCGCGCGTCAACACGGTCATCCGCGAACGGGAACTCAAGGCAAAGGCGTAAGGAAGGGTACGAAATATGGAAAGAAATCTCAGAAAAGAAAGGGTCGGGCTGGTCGTATCCGACAAAATGGATAAAACCGTAGTCGTCGCGATCGTCGACAAGAGCAAACACCCCCTCTATAAAAAGACCATCACCAAGACCAAAAAGGTCAAAGCGCACGACGAAGCGAACGACTGCGTCGTCGGCGACAAGGTGAGGATCGTCGAAACGAGGAAACTCAGCAAAGACAAGTGCTGGCGCGTTGCCGAGATCGTCGAAAAGGCGAAGTAATTGAATAAGGAGAGAAGAGCCATATGATACAACCACAGACAAGGCTTAAAGCGGCCGACAATTCGGGCGCGAAAGAGCTCATGTGCATAAAGGTTTTGGGCGGTTCGTTCCGAAAAAGCGGCAACATCGGCGACGTGATCATCGCGAGCGTCAAAACCGCGGCTCCGGGCGGCGCCGTCAAAAAAGGCGAAGTCGTTAAGGCGGTCATCGTCCGCACGAGCAAGGGCATCCGCCGTGCAGACGGAACGTATATCCGCTTCGACGATAACGCCGCAGTAATAATCGATAACCAGAAACAGCCGCGCGGTACCCGTATTTTCGGGCCCATCGCCAGAGAACTGAGGGATAAGGACTATATGCGTATCATTTCCCTCGCTCCCGAAGTGCTGTAAGGAGGCCGACATGAACGTAAAACTGAATGACAACGTAGTCGTCATCGCGGGCAAGGACAAGGGCAAAACGGGCAAAGTGGTCAACACTTCCCCCAAATCCGGCCGCGTTACCGTGCAGGGCGTCAACCTCCAGAAGAAGCATCAGAAGGCGAGAAAAGCGAACGCCGTTTCGCAGATCATCGAGCGCGAGGGCGCGATCGACGTTTCGAACGTTATGGTCATCTGCGACAAGTGCGGCAAAGCTACCCGCGTAAAGCATTCTTTCGTCGAAGTGGACGGAAAGATGAAAAAGGTCCGCGTCTGCAAGTGCGGCGCCGTGCTGGATAAGACCTACAAAAAACAGGCGAAAGCGGCTGCCAAAACGGCGGAAGAAGCTCCCAAGAAGAGGACCCGCAAACGTACGGCGAAAGCGGAAGCTGCCGCGGAAGAGAAGAAGGACTGAGGCGAGGTGATTGCAAATGGCAGATAAAGTGTATAAAAACAGAGTCAAAGAGCAGTACGAAACCGAAGTAGTGCCTTACCTCGTCAAAAAATTCGGATACAAGAATATCAACGAGGTTCCCAAACTCGTAAAAATCGTCATCAACTCGGGTCTCGGCGACATTAAAGACAATGCGAAGAGCGTACAGATCGCGCACGACGAACTCAAGGCCATTTCCGGTCAGAAGCCCGTCATCACGAAGGCGAAAAAGTCTGTCGCGAACTTCAAAGTCAGAGAAGGAATGTCCGTCGGCCTGAAAGTAACTCTCCGCCAAGACAGAATGTATGAGTTCTACGATAAGTTCGTCTCCATCGCGCTCCCGCGCGTCCGCGATTTCCGCGGCGTTCCCGCGAACTCGTTCGACGGGCGCGGCAACTATGCGATGGGCGTCAAAGAACAGCTCATCTTCCCCGAAATTTCCTACGATCAGGTGGAAAAGATCCGGGGATACGATATCTGCTTCGTAACGACTGCAAAGACAGACGAAGAGGCGAAAGAACTTCTCGGGGCAATGGGTATGCCCTTCAAAAAATAAGGAGAGAACGGACTTATGGCTAAAAAATCGATGATCAATAAACAGCAGAGAACGCCGAAATACTCCACGAGGGCGTACACGCGCTGCAGCATCTGCGGCAGACCGCACGCGGTCCTGCGCAAATACGGCATTTGCCGTATCTGCTTCCGCAATCTTGCATACAAGGGGCAGATCCCCGGCGTGAAAAAGGCGAGCTGGTAAGGAGGCACATCATGACAGATCCTATCGCAGATATGCTTACAAGAATCAGGAACGCCATTACCGCGCATCACGAAACCGTCGAGGTGCCCGGTTCCAATATGAAGAGAGCGATCGCGGCCATCCTCTTGGAAGAAGGCTACGTCAAAAACGTTGAAAACGTCGAAGACGGGCTTTCGGGCAAGATCGTGATCACGCTCAAATACGCCGAGGGCAACAAGTCGGTCATTTCCGGCCTCAAAAGGGTTTCCAAACCCGGTCTGCGGTCGTACTCCGGCGCGGAAAAGATGCCCAAAGTTTTGGGAGGCTTGGGAACGGCGATCGTTTCCACTTCCAAAGGAATAATGACGGACAGACAGGCGAAAGCCGCAAACGTTGGCGGCGAAGTGCTCTGCTTTGTCTGGTAAGGAGGCACGCGAATGTCGAGAATAGGTAAAATGCCTGTCGCGGTTCCCGCGGGCGTTACGGTCGAAGTCAAAGACGGAAAAATGATCGTAAAGGGCCCCAAGGGCACGCTGGAACAGGATATGGATACACGGATCGCCGTAACGGTCGAAAACGGTAACGCCGTACTCACCCGTGCGAACGATTCCAAAGAACTCAGGGCAAAGCACGGCCTGTACAGGGCGCTTCTGCACAACATGGTAACGGGCGTAACGGCCGGCTTTTCCAAAGGCCTCGTGATCAACGGCGTCGGTTACAAAGTCGCCAAGCAGGGCAACAAGATCGTGCTCAACGTCGGGTATTCGCATCCCGTCGAATTTGCCGAAATCGAGGGGATCAAACTCGATTGCCCCACGCAGACGGAGATCACCGTATCCGGTATCGATAAGGTGAAAGTCGGCCAGGTCGCCGCAAACATCCGCTCTATCCGCGAGCCCGAACCTTACCACGGGTACGGTATCCGTTACAAGGACGAAGTGATCGAGCGCAAGGAAGGCAAGACGGCCGGTAAATAAAGGAGCGTAAAAAATGATTTCGAAAATAGATAAAAACGCAGACAGATTGCAGCGTCATGCGCGCGTCCGCAAAAAGATCGCGGGCACTGCCGAAACGCCCAGATTCAACGTTTACAGAAGCCTCAATCACATTTACGTTCAGGTTATCGACGACGTTAAGGGAGTAACTCTCGTGTCGGCTTCCACGATGGAAAAAGCCGTCAAGGAAAAGATCGCGGGCCTCACCAAAACGGAAGCGGCGAAGGTCGTCGGAGCGGAAGCGGCGAAAAAGGCGCTTGCAGCCGGTATTGAAACCGTCGTATTCGACAGGGGCGGCTATATCTACACTGGCCGCGTTAAGAGCGTTGCCGACGGCGCGCGGGAAGCCGGACTTAAATTCTGATAGGAGAAGGGTTAAATGGCAAGAGAAGACAGAAGGCCTCAAAGAAGGCAGGAAGAAAACGACGGGTTCATCAAAAAGCTGATTCAGGTCAACCGCGTTACGAAAGTCGTAAAGGGCGGCCGCAATATGCGTTTTGCGGCGCTCGTGGTTGTCGGCGACGGAAAGGGCAGGGTCGGCGTCGGTTCCGGCAAGGCGAACGAAGTTCCCGAAGCGATCGAAAAGGCTACCGCGCAGGCAAAGCGCAGCCTGATCGCGGTCCCGATGATGAATTCGACCATTCCCCACGAAGTGTTGGGTAAATTCGGCAAAGGCGTCGTATATATGATGCCCGCGTCCGAAGGTACCGGCGTTATCGCGGGCGGCCCCGTCCGTGCGGTCATGGAAGCCGCCGGAATCAAAGACATCACGACGAAATCGCACGGCACGAGCAACCCGATCAACTGCGTAAAAGCGGTTATCGCCGGTCTTTCGGAATTGAAGACGGCAGAACAGGTTGCGGCGCTGCGCGGCAAAACCGTCGAAGAGATCGTAGGCTGAGGAGGATTAGGATAATGGCACAGATCAAAGTTACGCTCGTAAAGAGCACGATCGGCAGCACGCAGACGCAAAAAGATACGGTTGCCGCTCTCGGTCTTAAAAAGATCCGTTCTTTCCGCATCCACGAAGATACCCCCGCAATTCAGGGGCAGATCAAAAAAGTTTCTCACCTGATCAAGGTCGAGAACGTGTAAGGAGCTTAGCATTATGAGAATAGATACGATACAGCCCGCATTGGGCGCGAACACTCCCGCAAAGCGTCTCGGCCGCGGGATCGGTTCGGGCCTCGGCAAAACGAGCGGCAAGGGCCACAAGGGTCAGTGGGCGCGTTCGGGCGGCGGTGTTCGTCCCGGGTTCGAAGGCGGCCAGACGCCTTTGCACAGGCGTCTTCCCAAGCGCGGCTTCAATAACAAGTTCCGCAAAGAGTACGTCATCGTAAATCTTTCCGCGCTTGCGGGTATCGAGGCCGGCACGGTCGTCGATTACGATTACGTCATGGCGAACAAACTCGCCAAGCAGGTCAAAAACAACAGCGGCCTGAAAGTCCTCGGCGCGGGAGAGATCGGCAGCGCGATCACGGTAAAAGCGGCAAAATTCTCCGCGTCCGCAAAGGAAGCGATCGAAAAAGCCGGCGGCAAGGCTGAAACCCTGTAAAACCCGCCCTGCGGCTTGCAAGGTAAAAACACTTATCTTCCGAGAGCGGAAAAAACTCTTATTTTAGGAGAACAAGATGTTCGAAACTTTAAAAAACGCTTTTAAAGTCAAGGAGATCCGCAAAAAGATCTTCATAACTCTGCTCCTCCTGCTCGTTTACAGAATCGGCTGCTATATCCCCATTCCGGGCCTTGACAGCAGCGAATTCACGAGCATCGTGGAAGGCAATAACTTTTTGACCCTCATGAGTTCCGTTACGGGCGGCGCGCTCGCAAACGGCACGTTGTTCGCGCTCGGAATCGGACCGTACATCAACGCATCCATTATCATGCAGTTGCTGTGCGTAGGTATCCCCGCGCTCGAACGCCTTTCCAAACAGGGCGAAGAGGGGAAAAAGAAGATCGCACAGATCACCCGGTATCTGACGTTGGCGCTGGCGATCATTCAGTCCATCGGCATCATCATCAATTTCGGTAACGACGGAGCCATCAATACTTCCTTCTTCTGGGATCAGACCTGGCTCGCGTATATTTTCATGGTCATCGTCTATTCGGCGGGCGCCATGCTCACGATGTGGCTTGGCGAGCGCATCACCGAATACGGTATCGGCAACGGCATTTCGCTCATCATCTTCGCCGGTATCATTTCCACGGCAGGCCAGTTGCTCATCATCAATCCGATCGAAGGTGCGATCACGGGCACGGATCCTGCCACGGGCGCAACGTTCGACGGCATTCAGTCTTTGATCTCCGTCGTCGTCTTCTGCGTGATCGCGGTCGTGATCTTCGCGCTGATCGTTACGGTCGACCTTGCGGAGCGCCGCATTCCGGTGCAGTATGCAAAGCAGGTCAAAGGCCGCAAGATGTACGGCGGGCAGGCGACGGTCATCCCCATCAAAATTTCGGGCAGCGGCGTTATGCCTTTGATCTTCGCATTCGCGATCATCAGCCTTCCCGACCTGATCATGGGCCTGTTTTGGCCGAACAGCAGCGCGTATACATGGTACAGCACGTATATCAGCGGCGGTTCCGGTCCTTGGGCATGGGCGTATATCCTCGTCCTTTGCCTGTTGATCTTCGCATTCTCGTTCTTCTATGCGCAGATCCAGTTCAACCCCGAAGACGTCTCCAAGAGCATCCAGCAGAACGGCGGCTTTATTCCGGGCATCCGTCCCGGCCGTCCCACGGCGGATTATCTCAAAAAGATATCCAACCGCATCACGCTGTTCGGTGCGATCTTCCTCTCGCTGGTCGCGTTCGTACCATCGTTCGCCTTCAGCTTTGCGGGAAGCAGTTTCGTAAACGTCTTCTCTACAACGGGTATTCTCATCGTCGTTTCTGTAGCGCTCGAGCTCGATAAGCAGCTCCAGTCGCAGCTGATGATGAAAAATTATAAAGGATTTTTGAAGTAAGCCGTTAACGGGCCGCGCCTTTCCCGCCGAACAGCGGGGAAGTGCGGAGCCCGAACGGGTGTATTCATTTAGGGAGAGCAATCATGAATATCATTCTTCTCGGCGCTCCGGGCGCTGGAAAAGGTACGCAGGCTACGCGGATATCCGAAAAATTCGGCCTGCCTCATATTTCCACCGGCGATATCTTCCGCGACAACATCAAGCGCGGAACGGAGATCGGGCTTCTCGCAAAATCGTATACCGACCAGGGCAAGCTCGTTCCCGACGAAGTAACTTGTAAGATCGTAGAGGGTCGTCTGGAACAGGCAGACTGCGCCGATGGTTATCTCCTCGACGGCTTCCCCCGCAACCTTTTTCAGGCGGAGGAGCTGGATAAATTTTCCAAAGTCGATGCGGTCATCAACATCGACATCGACCTTTCTCTTCTGATGGATCGTCTGTGCGGCCGCCGCGTGTGCAAGAACTGCGGTGAGAGCTATCACGTAAACTTTCTGAACGGAAAGACCACCTGCGAACGCTGCGGCGGCGAACTGTATCAGAGGAAAGACGATAATGAAGAGACGGTCGGCAATCGCCTGAACGTCTACAGCGAGCAGACGGCGCCGTTGATCGATTATTATTCGAAGAAAGGCGTGTTGCTCAACATCGACGGCGTAGGATCCATCGAAGAAGTATTCGGCAGGATCTGCGCGGCTCTCAATAAATAAAACGGCACGGCAATGATTCATATCAAATCGGAACAAGAAATCGACGCCATGCGCGAACCGTGCGCGATCGTGCGCGATGCGCTCGCGTATGTCGGTTCGAAAATCCGGCCGGGCATCACGACGGCGGAACTCGACCGCCTTGCGGAAGAATACATCCGTTCGCGCGGCGCGATCCCGTCCTGCCTCGGCTATTGCGGATATCCCGCGTCGATCTGCGCGTCGGTCAATGAAGAAATCGTGCACGGCATTCCCGGCGAGCGGGTTTTGCGGGCAGGCGATATCGTCAGCATCGACCTCTGCGCCTATAAAAACGGATTTCACGGCGACGGCGCAAGGACCTTTCCCGTCGGCGAGATAAGCGAAGAGAAAAAGAAGCTCATCCGCGTTACCGAAGAATGCTTTTGGAAAGCGCTGGAAAATTTGCATGCCGGCACGCCCCTGTACGACATCGGCGCCGCGGTGCAGAAGCATGCGGAAGAGAACGGTTTTTCCGTCGTGCGCGAGTATTCCGGCCACGGGATCGGCAGAGAAATGCACGAAGATCCCTCCGTCCCGAATTTCGGCAAACGCGGTACGGGTATCCGCCTGAAAGAGGGGATGGTCATCTGCGTCGAACCGATGATTTTGGCGGGCTCGCGCAAATCGAGAGTGCTTGCAGACGGCTGGACGGCCGTAACGGAGGACGGAAAACCTGCGGCGCATTACGAAAACACGCTGGTAATACGGGAAGACGGGGCAGAGATCCTTACCCTGTAAAGGCGGAAATGCGGGTGAACGAATGAAAGTACAAAACCCCGAACTCGGCGGAGCCGCACGCAGCATTGCCGGCAGAGACGCCGGCAGGCTGTATATTATCGTCGGAATCGGAGAGGAAGAGCTCTTTCTTGCCGACGGAAAATACCGCAGAGCCGAGAAACCGAAACGAAAGAACAAAAAGCACGTCCGACTGCTTCCCCGGTTTTATCCGGAGATCGCCGAGCGGCTCGGGCAGGGCAAAGACGAAAACAGCGCGATCCGCGCGGCATTGCTGCAATTGGAAAAGGAAAGCGATGCGTCCGCGCAAAAGTAATCCGGGAGGAAAGTATTGTGTCTAAAGACGACGTAATCGAAGCCGAAGGCAAAATCGTGGAAGCTCTTCCGAACGCGACGTTCAAGGTAGAACTTTCCAACGGGCACGTCATCACCGCTTATATATCGGGCAAACTGCGCATGAATTACATCCGCATCATCCCCGGCGACACGGTGAAGCTGGAAATGAGCCCGTACGATCTGACCAAAGGCAGAATCACCTGGCGCAGCAAAAACTGAGCGGGCCTGTCGGAAAGATACACTGTTTCACGCTCGGCCGGATATCCGGCCGATATATGCGGGCGTAAGCTTGTCCGCGAGCAATAGCGGCCCTTGGGGCGCACAAATTTTTCGGAGGAATAAGAAAATGAAAGTAAGACCGTCTGTTAAGCCTATGTGCGATAAGTGCAAAGTTATCAGAAGGAACGGAAAGGTCATGGTCATCTGTTCCAAGAACAAGAGCCACAAGCAGCGCCAGGGTTAATTAGCGAAAATAATCTCGTGCGCCCTTTTGCCGCGCCATTCCAATTTTGCGGAAAAAGCACGCGCGAACGGAAGATAGATAAAACAATCATTTAAAAATCCAAACGGAGGTCAATAGGACAAATGGCACGTATTGCCGGTGTAGATTTACCCAGAGAGAAGCGGGTCGAAATCGGGCTTACCTATATCTACGGAATCGGGCTGACGACGTCGAAAAAGATCCTTGCCGCTACGGGCATCAATCCCGATACCCGCGTAAAAGATCTCGACGAAAACGACGTTTCCAAACTCAGAGAATATATCGATCATAACCTTCGCGTCGAAGGCGAACTTCGCGGCGAAGTGAATCTGAATATCAAACGGCTGATGGAAATCGGCTGCTATCGCGGCATCCGCCACAGAAAGGGCCTGCCCGTTCGCGGACAGAGCTCCAAGAGGAACGCGCGCACGAGGAAAGGACCTCGCCGCACGGTCGCGAAGAAGAAAAAGTAATTGAAGGAGGATAAGACAAATGGCAGCAACGAAAAAAGCTACGCAAACGCGTCGCCGCAAAGAACTTAAAAAAGTTGACAAAGGTCAGGCGCATATCCAGTCCTCGTTCAACAACACTTTGGTAACGATCACGGATATGAGCGGCAATGCGATCTCGTGGTCGAGCGCGGGCAGCCTCGGCTTTAAAGGATCGAGGAAAGGAACTCCGTTCGCAGCGCAGATGGCTGCGGATACGGCAGCGAAGGCGGCAAAGGAACACGGGCTCCGCTCGGTAGAAGTATACGTCAAAGGCCCCGGCGCGGGCAGAGAATCCGCTATCCGCGCACTGGCGGCAGCCGATTTGGAAGTTACGATGATCACCGACGTTTCGCCCATCCCGCACAACGGATGCAGGCCTCCGAAGCGCCGCAGAGTATAATAAAAGGAGAGCAGATCAATGGCAACATACAGAGATTCTAAATGCCGTCTTTGCCGCAGAGAAGGAGCGAAACTCTTCCTGAAGGGCGACAGATGCTATTCGGGCAAGTGCGCGTTTGAAAAACGTCCCGTTGCCCCCGGCGCACACGGCGCATCGCGTAAAAAAGTTTCCGAATACGGCCTCCAGCTTCGCGAAAAGCAGAAGACGAAGAGGATTTACGGCGTACAGGAAGGCCAGTTCCGCAAATATTATGAAATGGCCGACCGTATGAAAGGGATCACGGGCGAGAACATGCTCTCCCTTTTGGAGCGCCGTCTCGACAACGTGATTTACAGAATGGGTATCGGCGTATCGCGTGCGCAGGCGCGCCAGCTCGTCAACCATGCGCATTTCTCCGTAAACGGCAGAACGGTCAACGTCCCTTCGTATATCGTGAAAGCGGGCGACGTGATCGCGGTAAAGGAGAACAGGAAAAAAGATAAATACTTCGAGCAAATCAAAACGATGAAGGTCGGGAACATGCCCAAATGGCTGGAATTCGACCCCGAAAAATTGGAAGGAAAGGTTCTCGCTCTTCCCGTCAGGGAAGATATCGACAGTCAGATCGCAGAGCATATGATTGTCGAGCTGTATTCCAAGTAATCGGCAGCGCCGAAGCAAGGAGGTAAAATCGCATGATCGAAATGGATATGCCCAAAATCGACGTGGAAGAGAACGAAGCGAAAAGCTATGCGAAGATCACCGTCGAACCGCTCGAAAAGGGCTTCGGTCTTACAATAGGAAATTGTTTGAGAAGGATACTTCTTTCGGCGCTTCCGGGCGCGGCGGTGCAGGGCATCCGCTTCTATCCGGACGGGCTTGTAAAGCACGAATTTTCCGCCATTTCCGGCGTAAAGGAAGACGTGCCCGAAATCATTCTCAACTTGAAATTGCTCGCCATCCAGACGGCATCGACCGACAAAGATTATGTCAAAACGCTGCGCATCTGCAAGGAGGGCCCGGCAGACGTAACCGGCGCCGATCTCGAACAGGATGCCGAAGTCGACGTCATCAATAAAGATCAGCACATCTGCACGATCGACGAAGGCGCCAAGATCGATATGGAGATCACGATCGGGCGCGGCAGGGGATACAAAGGGGCCGGTTCTCTCAAAAATCATCCCATCGGTTTTATCCCCATCGATTCCATCTATACTCCCGTCAAAAAAGTGAATTACAACGTCGAGAGCACGCGCGTAGGCCAAAGCATCGACTATGATAAGCTTGTTATGGAAGTATGGACGAACGGCGCGTTTTCCGCAAAAGAGATCGTCTCTTTGGCGGCAAAAATCATGCAGGATCATATCGGCTTGTTCGTAAATCTCAGCGATTCCATCAAGGGCATGGATATCCTCGTCAAAAACGAAGACGACAAGCAGCAGCAGGTCCTTGCCATGGCGATCGAGGATATGGATCTTTCCGTCCGTTCCTACAATTGCCTCAAGCGTGCGAATATTCATACGGTAGAAGATTTGACTAAAAAGACCGAGGAAGAAATGCTCAAGGTTCGCAACCTCGGTCGGAAGTCGTTGGACGAAGTTATTCAAAAACTCGAGTCTTACGGTCTTTCATTAGAAAAAAAGGAGGACTAACATTATGCCGGGAAAATTGGGCAGAACCACCGAACAGAGAATGGCGATTTTGAGGAACCAGGCTTCCTGCCTTCTCTGGTACGGCAAGATAGAAACGACGAAGGCGCGCGCCAAAGAGCTGCAGTCTTATGTCGAAAAAATCATTACGGCAGCGATCAACACGTACGACGATACGATCGAAAGCAGCAAAGTCGTTACCGAAAAGACGGGCAAGAAAGAGCGCGAAGTTACCGTTACCGTCGTAAAAGACGGCCCGAAGAAACTTGCGGCCCGCCGCCGCATCATGGGCAAGCTGTACGATTTGCAGGAGATCAAGGCCTTTAACGAGAGCAAATCGGCCTATAAACAGAGGACGGGCGACATCGCGCATCCCTTGATCGAAAAGCTTTTCAACGAAATCGCACCGAAATACGCGCAGCGCAACGACGAAAAGAATTGCGCGGGCGGCTATACCCGCATCGTCAGCCTCGGCCAGCGCCGCGGCGACGCTTCGGAAGTTGCGATCATCGAATTGGTATAATCGCAGAATCGGCCGAAAACGGTTCAAAAACGGGACAAACGTCCCGTTTTTTGTTTGTGTCAAAACAAAATTTTAATAAAAGCGCCCTCCGGCAAAAATTGCCGGAGGGCGCTTTATTGCGCGCGCATTTTCAACGGGGATTATATTTGGTCCGTCCGCGCAATCTTGCAAAATGAAATTTGAATGCAGACCGTCATTGATCCGTATATCCCACAAGATAATCGATGGACACGTCGAAAAATTTTGCCAGTATTTTCAGCTGTTCGATGCTCGGCTCGCTGTTTCCCTTTTCCCAATGGGATACCGCCATTTTAGACATGTTCAGCATTTTGGCAATGTCCGCCTGCGTCATATTTTTTTCCAGTCTTAATTCTTTAAGTCGCTGCCTCAGTTCCATGTGAAAATAGTATCAAAAATTGTTACAAAATACTTGAAAGTAACAAAAATTGTTATTATAATAATCATATCAAGAAAACTCATACGAGAGGAGGAATGAATCCATGGAACAGAGCAAATATTTGCGGCTTGCTCGGGAGGCGAGGGCGGAGGACAACTCCGAATCGGCAAAATTATATTATCAAAAAGTGCGGGAAGAGGACCCCGAAAACGGCGAGGCAAAATTTTTCTATGCCTATTATGCGCTGTACGAGGGCACGAACGCGGAACTTCCGGGGAGGTTTGCCGATTTGTGCAAGGGTTTGAAGGGCACGCTTCCGCTCATTAAAAACTCACTCGAATCGAAAGAAGAACAGCTGAAAATGATCGGCGAAGTCGTAGGCGCTTTCGTTCCGGAAACGTGGGCGAACAATGTGTATATGAACCGTAAAAATCGTGAAAAAAAGGTCGGTAATCAGTATGTGCAGATTTTTTCGGTAAATACGATCAAAACATGCATGAAAACCGGCATGCAGGCTGTCCGCGACCTGGGCGACGAGATCGTAAAATTATACGGCGCAGATCCCGAGGCGAAGCGTCTCGCCGCGGTCGCATGGAAGGAATACGTTTCGCTGGCGCAAAAGATGTACGCCTATGCACCGAAAGGGGAAGCGGAAATTTACGCGGCTAAGGTCAAAGAGGTCGATCCTTCCTACGAAATGCCGAAAAAAGCGGGCTGCATCTCCCTCGCCAATTCGAAAAAGTAAAGGTGGATGCAGACATCGAATACTTTCGCATGCAGTACAAAAGGCAGAAAAACCTGGAAAGTATCGTCAACGCGAGAGTATTGAACAGGCCGAAAACAAAAAAGTGGCAGGTGTGGGCGGCTTTTTCGAGCCTGCCCGCGTCGCTGTCCGCAGCGGTCGTATCGGCGTGTCTTTTGAAGATTGCGCCTTTGTATAAGATCGCGGCGGCGGTTTTGCTGATCCTTCTCATTATCGAATTGCAGCTGCGCTTTTGCTGTATTCTGGCGGTTCGATGCTATCAGCATTATGCAAAGGATGATACGCGGCGCCGCTGCAAATGCATTCCTTCGTGCAGCGAATATGCCGTCCTCGCTTTAAAAAGGGTGTTTCCCTTTCTGTTGGCCCTTTTAAAAATACGGAAGAGGCTGTTTCGCACTTGCCGCGGAGAGGAATATACGGTAGATTTTCCGAGTAAAAAGATGGGTGAAAAGTTTGAAAGCGGAATGTAGCAATATTCATTGCCCGTCCTGCGGGGCGGCAAAAGTTGTTTTAACGGACGGCGACGTATTCCGATGCGAATATTGCGATACAAAATTCAATTTCGATTTGGACGATATCGAGCCGAGTGCCGAAAACAAGATAATGCTGGAAGAATTGAAGGGTTTGTTTTCCGAAAAAAAGGCGCTGCTGGAAGGGGAAAAACAAAAATACAAAAATCTTTTAGTGTATTATTCGGTAAAATCGTCCGCCAAAAAATCGGAGATCCTTTCGGTCGTGTGCCTGTTGATTTCGGTTGCCTTTCTTTTTTCCGTCGGCATTTCTCCCTTCTTGGCGCTCGGCGCAGTGCCGAGGATCGCGGCCTTTATCGTGATCCTCCTGTATCGGAAAAAAGTATACAAAAAATATCATCCCTTCGCGCAGTATTTTGCGTCGAAGGTGGTAAAATACGAAGAGCAGATTTCCGTATATACGAAACTGCTCAGCAAACTCACCGAATAATCGGACAAAGAAACAGGAACGGAAAAGCGGCAGGGGATTCCCGGCCGCTTTTCGGCCGAAATCCGCGCAATTCGCCTCTTATGCGCGCCGAAACATTTGTTTGATCGCGCATTTGTGATAATTCGCGGGAAGTTTGCGTTAAATTTCCTCCAATGTGAAAAAAGTGCTTGACGATTTCAGCAAGAAAGGCTAAAATAATAGGGTAACGGAATTGAATTTTTCCGAAGTGATACGCAAAAAATCAATTGCGCCGCGAAGCCTTTGAACGGGCGCGCGGAATAGACATTGCAGGAGGATTTATGGCAAAGAGAATCGGCGGAAAGCTGGTAAAATTATTTTCCGTGTTCGTGGCGTCGGCGCTCCTCGTCGGCTGTGCGTTTATGCTTGCGGCCTGCGAAAGCAACCGCCCGAGAATTTCCATGGAAATTTCCTTTAACGGAGAAACGTATACCCTCGAATATACGTTGTACCGCGATTTGTACGCGCAGACGGTCGCGCATTATATCGAACTCGTCGATATGGGCTATTACGACAATACGGTCATTCACGACTATAAAGAGAGCGACCGCATGATCGGCGGCGGATATACGTACGACGATATGGAAAACGGCGACGTGATGGAAGATCTCCGCGCGCTCGATTACGACGCGGCTACCAGGAACGATGCGGGCGAAGTAACGCTCAAAAACATCACCGTATGGTCGGATTCCGAACGCACCGCCGCGACCAACCGTCTCCACGGCGAAATTTCCGGCAACGGATTCAGCATCGACAACGATACCGGCCTTTCCAATACCTACGGCGCGCTCGGCACCTATTCTTACGTGAGCAGCCGCGAACGTACTTTGGTTACTTATAAGCAGAGCAGCAGCGATAAGTACGGCCAGAGCGAATATTACAAAAACAGCACCACGAGCCTGTTCTATATCTTTACGGCTTCTTCCGGTTCTTCCGAAAGCAGGTACTGCGTATTCGGCGAACTTGCCGACGAAGATTCGAAAACGGCTCTCGACGACCTTCTCGCCGCCATCGGCGATTATGTCGATACGCTCGGAGACGATGCAGAGTTTACGCAGATGAAGGAGGACGTCGTCATTCAGGACGAATTTGTCGACGGCGGTTCGTACAACGTCGATTTTGAAGTTCCGCAAAGCAAGATCGTGATCGAAAACGTAGATGTCGTCAAATATTGATAACGCAAACAAATAAAGAAGTGCGGCAGCCTGCGCATAAGCGCAG
>OGGQ01001212.1_pt1 | contig 34760 bp, 30 predicted proteins | sample 1571191 | NCBI WGS metagenome assembly OGGQ01 (sample SAMEA2582061, study PRJEB24529) | metagenome | biome: Human gut stool | place: China | collected 2011
ATCGCATATGAAAATACCCTCCTTACTGGTTGTCCAGTAAAGAGGGTACATATCAAGATATTCCCCGGCTTTTATTTCTTTTGAAATCAGACATTGAAACGGAACAGAACCACGTCTCCGTCTTTTACCACGTAATCTTTTCCCTCGATGCGTACCAGACCTTTTTCCTTGGCCGCGTTGTAGGAACCGCAGTCCAGAAGATCCTGATAGTTGACTACTTCGGCCTTGATAAAGCCGCGTTCAAAATCAGAATGAATTTTTCCTGCAGCCTGCGGCGCCTTGGTGCCCACCTTGATGGTCCAGGCACGGGTTTCCTTTTCTCCGGCGGTCAGATAGCTGATGAGCCCGAGAAGACGGTAGCTGGCGGCGATGAGTTTTTCCAGGCCGGATTCTTTAAGACCAAGTTCTTCCAGAAACATCTTCTTTTCGTCATCATCCAGCTCTGCAATTTCCTGCTCGATCTGGGCGCAGATCACGAAGACTTCGCTGCCGTTTTCCGCTGCAAATTCCTTTACCTGCTGTACATAGGCGTTGTCTGCTCCGTCATTGGCCAGATCATCCTCACCTACATTGGCGGCAAAAATCACCGGCTTCCAGGTCAGAAGATTCAGGGAACCCACAAAGGCAGCGGCATCCTCGTCGGCAGGCTCATAGCTCCGTGCAAGTCTGCCTTCTTCCAGATGAGCTTTCAGTGCCCGGAGGATTTCCACTTCCTTGGCCAGAGCCTTGTTGGAAGTGGCACTTTTGGCTGTTTTGGCGATCCGGCGTTCCAGAATTTCAATATCGGAAAAAATAAGCTCCAGATTGATGGTCTCAATGTCGCGGAGCGGATTTACGCTGCCGTCCACGTGGATGACATTGGGGTCTTCAAAACAGCGGACCACATGGACGATGGCGTCCACCTCCCGGATATTGGAAAGAAACTGATTCCCAAGTCCCTCTCCTTTGGAAGCGCCCTTGACGAGTCCCGCAATGTCTACAAATTCAATGACGGCGGGAGTGGTCTTCTCTGAATGATAGAGGTCTGTCAGAAGCTTTAAGCGGAAGTCCGGAACCGGCACCACACCCACATTGGGATCGATGGTACAGAACGGATAGTTGGCGGACTCGGCGCCGGCCTTTGTCAGAGAGTTGAATAATGTACTTTTTCCCACATTGGGAAGGCCAACGATACCTAATTTCATATGTTTCCACATCTCCTTATACTTTCATGTATTTTCACGGCCCGGGCAGCCCGTACATGCCGGTACTGCATCAGCTTTCTGCGCCGTGTGTGCATGAATCAAATCTCTCATGTGATACTATCATAAAACATGAACCATTTCAAACGTTTTTGCTGCCTGAAGATTAACTATATCACGCGGGCACGTTTCCTGCAAGGGATTATCTGCGCCGAAGAGAACTCCGGAGACATGAAACCGGCGTTTTTTGCGGCAATCTGCTCAGTGAAGGATCTCCCAGAGAATCGATACATAAAGTTTCAGGCCGATGACCAGAGAACGCTCGTCAAAACTGAAAGCCCCGTTATGATGGGGCGCGGCAATGTCGGAACCGATGCACATATAGGCTGCCTTGCCGCCGTGGGACTGTACCCTGGCCATCAGGTAGGTGGCATCCTCGGAACCGGAAAATCCGGATTCCCGGATATAGCGGGTGATTTCCGGAACCCTTGCGGCTCCGGCGGAAATAAACGGTTCCATGGCTTCGTCGCTGTCGGAACTGGAGGCACTTCCCCTGATTTCCGTCCTGCATGTGCAGCCGAACATCATGGCTGCGCCTTCCAGACACTGGGACGCCTTCCGGTAGACATCCGCCTCGATTTCCGCAGTTTCCCCGCGGGTTTCCAGCTGGAGCACGGCACGGTCCGGAACGACATTTCTGCCGCTGCCTCCATGAATGGTGCCTACATTGATTCTGGAAGCGCCTCTGGAATCCTGACACGCGGTATGCATGCCCAGTGTGGCGGCACAGGCGGCCAGAATGGCATTTCGGCCGTCCTGAGGAGATGCGCCTGCATGGGCCGACAGGCCGGTGAATACGGCGTCGGCCTTTCTGGTGGACAGAAATCCTCTGGAAAGAGCCACCAGCTCCCCTGTTTTCCATCCCATGCCCAGGTGGCTGGTGAGGAAATATTCCACATCATCCAGGATTCCTCCTTCCGCGATGGACTGGGCGCCTCTGACACCTTCTTCCGCCGGCTGGAAAATGATTTTGACAGTGCCGTTCAGCTGATCTCTGATCTCATTGAGTGCCAGACATACGGCAATTCCCATGGAGGCATGACCGTCATGGCCGCAGGCATGCATACATCCGTCATTGACGGAACGGTAATGTTCTGCAGCGGGAGCATGTTCCGGTGCATCACTTTCTGTCACATCGTTGCAGTCAATATCAAAACGGATGGCAGCCACCGGACCGGGACGTCCGGTTTCGATGACCGCGCAGGCGCCGGTGAACCCGTCCATTTTCTTCAGAATTTCAGGATCGGCACCCTGGCGTTCCGCGCGGCTTATGCAGTCGTCAAGCTCTTTGGGTGAAGGATAGGACCAGAGATAATTTCGGTTGATGATATCCCGGCCGTATTTTACCGCAATCCCGTTTTTCTCCAGCGTTTCAATGATTTTTGCGGTGGTGCGGAATTCCCGCCATCCTGGTTCGGCAAACGTATGGAAGTCGCGCCGCTGCCGGATCATATCCTGTTCAAAACGGCCGAGTCCTGCTACATATTCTTCAATTCCCATGTTCTAACCCCTTCCGTACTTATATGATACTTTCAGTATAAAAGCAGGCTGCGGGAAAGTCAACGGGACGCAAAAAAGAGCTTTGTCGAAAAAAGGGGAGCCCTGTCACTCGAATTCGTTTGCTTTTTGTAGTATTTCGGAGTAAAATAGGATTCGCAAAAGAGAAGAGAAGGAGAGAACGTATGGCAGAAGGAGCAGACTTGAGTTTCGTTCATCTTGGAATTTCAGTGGAACATATGGCGAAAGGGTTTTCCATCGGCGGTATTTCCGTTGCATACTACGGCGTAATCATAGGAATCGGAATGATTGCGGGGCTTTTCATGGCCCAGGCCGATGCGAAACGCAGAGGACAGGACCCGGAGCTTTATCTGGATTTTGCCTTATATGCGATCTTTTTTTCAATTATCGGAGCAAGACTGTATTATGTCGTGTTCCAGTGGAGCTATTATAAAGACCATCTGGCAGAGATTATCAATCTGAGGAGAGGGGGGCTGGCAATTTACGGCGGCGTAATCGCCGGAGTGATTACACTGATTGTGTTTACAAAAAAGCGCGGCGTGTCGTTTTTTTCCATGGCAGACAGCGCATGTATCGGACTTCTGACAGGTCAGATCATCGGACGGTGGGGAAACTTTGTGAACTGCGAGGCATTTGGCGGCTATACAGATTCGCTGCTGGCAATGCGCATCAGGCGGAGCATTGTCAATGAGGCCATGATCTCCCAGGATCTTCTGGATCATCTGATAACGGAGAACGGAGTGGAATACATCCAGGTCCACCCCACATTTCTCTATGAATCCCTGTGGAATCTCGGACTCCTGATGTTCATACTCTGGTATAGGAAAAGAAAGAAATTTACAGGCGAGATCCTCTGGATCTATCTGGCCGGATACGGAATCGGCAGGGCATGGATCGAAGGACTCAGGACGGATCAGCTTCTGATTCCGGGCACATCGCTTGCGGTTTCTCAGCTCCTTTCAGTGGCAGTGGCAGCAGCAGCTTTATTCCTGCTTTGGCGGGGCCGTCGGAAGGCTGTACAGGAAAGAGAGGAAGTAGCTTAATGAAGGAATCCAAAGAAGAGCTGATCGCTCGAATTGAGAAGGCACGTAAGGCACTGAATGACAGTATTGAATCAAAAGACGGATATGATACCATTTATCAGCGCAGCGTGGAGCTGGATCATCTGATCGAACAATATATTGAAAACGGATATTAACGGATAAGAATACAGATGCAGCCGGGAGAATTTGCAGCCCGGCTGCTTTTTATATGCCTGAAAACGGGGGGATGGAAATGATTTCCATCCCCCCTGATTCCTTAAAAAAAAGTAAAAAATTTCTTGCTATTTCCTTTTAAATGTACTAAGATTATAGCATGAAGTGGAGAAAAGTGGGGCGAAGTGGTGCCAAATGGAAGGAAGGTGGCGGACCATGGAGCGCCGGGCCAACAGGAGGAAAGGATGTTCATTGGAGAGTACAGTCATACGATCGATGCAAAAGGCCGTTTGATTGTCCCATCCAAGTTCCGTGAGCAGCTGGGCGAAGAGTTCGTTGTGACAAAGGGGCTGGACGGGTGTCTCTTCGTGTACGAAAATTCCGAATGGAAATCCTTTGAGGAAAAGCTCCACGCACTTCCTCTTACAAATGCAAATGCCAGAAAATTCACCAGGTTTTTCCTGGCCGGTGCCAGCGCATGCGAAGTGGACAGGCAGGGCCGGATTCTGATTCCTGCAGTGCTGCGGGAATTTGCCGGACTGGAAAAAGATGTCGTTCTGGTAGGTGTGGGAAGCCGCATCGAGATCTGGAATAAATCTGTATGGGCAGAAAAGAATGTCTATGATGACATGGATGAAATTGCCGAAAACATGGAAGGACTTGGAATATGACATTTGAACACAGATCCGTACTCCTCGATGAAACAGTGGACAGTCTCTGCATAAAGCCGGATGGAATCTATGTGGACGGAACGCTGGGAGGGGGCGGACATGCACTTGAAGTGGCAAAGCGTCTGGGCCCCGGAGGAAAACTTGTGGGCATCGATCAGGATGCGGATGCCATTGCCGCCGCCACGGAACGGTTAAAGGATTATAAGGATAAAGTTACAATAGTAAGGAACAATTACCGGAATATCCGGGAAGTTCTGGAAGGATTAAGGATTCAGAAAGCAGATGGGATTTATCTCGATTTAGGTGTCTCTTCTTATCAGCTGGACACGGCAGAAAGAGGATTCACCTATCGGGAGAATGCCCCTCTGGACATGAGAATGGACCAGAGAAACAGCATGACCGCGGCGGACATCGTCAACGATTACAGTGAAACGGAACTGTATCGGGTTATCCGTGATTACGGAGAAGAAAAATTCGCCAGGAATATTGCAAAACACATTGTGCAGGAAAGAGCAGGGGGACGGATTGAAACCACAGATCAGCTGGTGGAGATCATAAAAGCCGCCATTCCCGCCAGAATGCGTGCGGAGGGAGGCCACCCGGCCAAAAGAACATTTCAGGCCATCCGGATTGAGCTGAATCATGAGCTGGAAGTCCTGGAGGACTCCATTGATACCATGATTGATCTGCTGAATCCTGGCGGACGTCTTTCCATCATTACGTTTCATTCGCTGGAAGACAGAATCGTAAAAAACCGGTTCAGGATCAATGAAAATCCATGTATCTGTCCGCCGGATTTTCCGGTGTGCGTATGCGGAAGGAAGAGCAGGGGAAGAGTCATTACGAGAAAGCCCATTGTGCCGAAGGAACAGGAGATAACAGAAAACAGACGTTCAAAAAGCTCAAAACTCAGAGTTTTTGAACGGGGAGATTTGGAATAGAAGGGGATGAGCAACCTATGGCAGCAGCAAGAAGCCGCCGGATGACGGCAGTTAAAACAGAATATGTGCATGGCAGTGCAGCAAGGAAAGCGGCAGTGCCGCAGGAAGAACTGCGCCGTGTAAAGAAACGCAGTACACGCAGCCTGGAACATGCTGTCACGGTCAGAAAAAATCAGGAAAGAGCCCTTCAGATGGATCTGCCGTATGTGATCGTTCTGACCATAGCGGCTGTGTGCGCCCTTTATCTGTGTGTGGGATATCTGCAGCTTCAGTCGTCCATTACGGCCAGACTGGGTAATATTGAGGCGCTGGAACGGGAGATTGAAACCCTGAAAAATGACAATGATGCGCTGGAGACAAGGATCAATACATCCGTGGATCTGGACAATGTCTACAAAATTGCAACCGAAGAGCTGGGAATGGTATATGCCAACAAGGATCAGGTCCGGCTATACAACAAGACAGAAAGCGAGTATGTAAGACAGTATGAAGACATCCCGGAACGGTAATGGCAAAAAAATTTTTACCAAGATGATGCAGGAAAAGCTGGCGGTTACGTTTCTCGTAATTACGCTGGCTTTGTTTGGTCTTGTGGCTGTGATCTATAATCTGATCAATGACAAGAATGAGGAGTATACTCAGGTGGTTCTGAATCAGCATTCTTCCTATGACAGCAGGACGATTCCGTACCGCCGCGGTGACATTGTGGACAGAAACGGAACTTATCTGGCCACCAGCGAAAAGGTATACAATCTGATCATAGATCCCAACCAGATCAACAAAGATGCGGAAAAATATCTGGAGCCCACAGTGAGTGCCCTCTGTGAAGTGTTCGGATATGACAGAACAGAAATCCTCAATGTGATCAGTGAGAACGCCAACTCTTATTATGTCCGCTATGCGAGACAGCTGACGGCGGACCAGAAAGAGGCGTTTGAGCAGAGAACGGAAGAACTGAATCAGCAGTACATGGATGCCAAAAGTTCCCAGAGAGTCAAGGGCATCTGGTTTGAAGATGAGTACAAGAGAGTGTATCCCTATGATTCGCTGGCCTGCAATGTGGTGGGATTTTCCTATGATAACGGGCAGCAGGGAAGCGGAGGCATTGAACAGTACTATAACAGCGATCTGATCGGAAACAACGGGCGGGAGTATGGCTATCTGGATGATGAGTCCAACATGGAAAAAGTCATAAAACCGGCAGAAAACGGCAACACGGTTGTGTCCACCATTGATGTCAACATTCAGAAAATTGTAGAGAAATATATTGATGAGTGGATGGCCGGAATCGGAAGCCAGACGGCAGCGGTCATTGTCATGAACCCCAACAACGGAGAAATCCTTGCCATGAGCTCCAACCGGCGGTTTGACCTGAACGATCCAAGGAATCTGAGCTCCATGTATTCCGAGGCGGAAATTTCCGCCATGACAGAGGAAGAAATGATGGATGCCTGGAACCAGATGTGGAGAAATTTCTGCGTCAATGACTCCTTTGAACCCGGTTCCCCTGCAAAACCCATGACAGTGGCGGCCTGCCTGGAAGAGGGAATCATTACTCCCAATGATACATTTGTATGTGACGGCGGCTATGACGTGGGCGGATACCGGATCAAATGCTCCAATATTTACGGACATGGCGTTCTTACGGTGGAACAGTCCCTGATGAAATCATGCAACGATGCCATGATGCAGATGTCGGCCAGACTGGGCACGGAGCTGTTTGCAAAGTATCAGAAGATTTTCGGACTGGGACAGAAAACAGGCATTGATCTTCCCGGAGAGGCGGATACTTCAGGACTGATTTATACGGCGGAAAACATGGGACCCACAGACCTGGCCTGCAATTCATTCGGACAGAGTTATAACTGTACCATGATACAGATGGCAGCAGCCCTTTCCTCCATAATCAACGGAGGCTCTTATTATGAACCGCACGTGGTGAAGCAGATTCTCAATGAACAGGGCGCCGTGGTAAGGAAGGTGGAACCGAACCTGGTGAGAGAAACGGTTTCCCAGGCTACCAGTGACTTTATCCGGGAAGCCATGTTCCAGACTGTGGAAAGCGATGAAGGAACGGGAAAAGCAGGGCGTGTTGCCGGCTACAAAGTCGGAGGAAAAACAGGAACGGCCCAGAAGCTGCCGCGTTCCGCCAACAATTATCTTCTTTCCTTTGCGGGCTTTGCACCGGCGGATGATCCTCAGGTGCTGGTCTACGTGGTGGTGGATACCCCGAATCTGCCCGGAAAAGAGCAGGCGCACAGTACATTCGCCACGGAAATCTTCCAGAAGATCATGGCGGAAGTTCTTCCTTATATGAATATTTTCCCGTATACGGATACAACGGAAAATGTGGATGAAAGTCTTTCCGGACAGCAGGAAGGAATCACCAATAATAATGAAAACGGTCTGGAACCGGGCGGAACAGAAGAAGAAACCTCCGAAGGAGAGACGGCTGCGGAGCCGCAGACGGATGAAAACGGAGAAACCATTCCTGAAACCACGGCTCCCAATGTGGAGGAAGAAGTGGTTATGGGGGATGACGGATTCGGACTTCCTGACAGTGCTGCCGGCATGGGAAGCATTGAACCATCGGGTTCCAGTGTGGAATCCATGGAGAATCCGGGACCGGGAGAAGAAAGCCCGGGCCAGACAGAGGCGGAAGAAACACTTCCGGAAACCTCGGAAACTGAAAACGGAACTTGACGGATCAAGAGGAAACAAATATGGAAAGACAGGTTGAGCTGAAGGAAATTTCAGATGGAAAGCTCTATGGCCTGGACGATTTGGTAAGAGCAGACTGTGCGGGATGCGCAGGCTGCTCTGCCTGTTGCAGGGGAATGGGAAATTCGATTGTGCTGGATCCCCTGGATATTCACAGGCTTTCCGCGGGCTTATCCGAAAATTTTGAAACACTTTTGAAACGGGCTCTGGAGCTGCATGTGGTGGATGGCATGATACTTCCCAACATCCGGATGGAGGGGGCGGAAGAGGCGTGCCCGTTTCTCAATGAAGAAGGAAGGTGCAGGATCCATGAGTACCGTCCGGGAATCTGCCGCCTGTTCCCTCTGGGACGGTTTTATGAAAACCGGAGCTTTCACTATTTTCTGCAGGTTCATGAGTGCAGAAAACCGGGGCGGGCCAAGATACGGGTAAAAAAGTGGATTGATGTGGCGTCCCCGGAAAAATATGACGAATTTGTATGCAGATGGCATTATTTTCTGAAAGATATGGCTGCTGCGGTGAAGGCCAGCCAAAATCCCCAGGCGGAAAAAGCAGTGAATATGTATGTGCTGAAAAAATTTTATTTTGAGCCTTACGGAGACGGGGATTTTTACGAAGAATTTTACAGCCGCCTGAAAAAAGCTTCTGATCTGTTTCTGGCCGGTGAGCAGGCAGAAACAGGATGGAAAAGCCATTCATAATTTGAAAGTTTTGAAATATAATGAGTAACAAGACATCCGATGGGATGTGGTGTTATGACTTCATTTCTGACGCGGCACAGAAAAAAGATTCTTGTGGCATTCTTTTTTTCCATGCTGCTCATGGTGGGACTCATGGGACAGCTGGGCTATCTTATGATATTCCGGTCCGAACATTACAGCGAGATGGCAGACGACCTTCACAGAAGAGAAAGAACCATCAAGGCGGCCCGGGGAGAGATTCTGGACCGGAACGGAACCGTAATCGCCGCCAACCGGACCGTATGCACCATATCGGTCATCCACAATCAGCTGGAGGAGCCGGAAAAGGTTATCGAAGTACTCTGCTCCGAACTGGGAATTCCCGAGGAAGAGGTAAGAAAAAAGGTGGAAAAGCGTTCCTCCAGAGAAATCATACGCACCAACGTGGATAAGGAAGCGGGAGACCGGATCCGCCAGTACGGCCTGAAAGGCATAAAGGTGGATGAGGACTACAAGCGGTATTATCCTTATGACAGCCTGGCCTCGAGGGTTCTTGGATTTACCGGGGCGGACAATCAGGGGATCATCGGACTGGAAGTCATGTATGAGGATGTACTGAAGGGAATGGACGGAAAGATCCTGACCCTTTCCGATGCCAGGGGCGTGGAAGTGGAAAATGCGGCGGAAGAAAGGATTGAGCCTGTGGCAGGAAACAGCCTGATTCTCAGTCTGGACGTGAATATCCAGAAATACGCGGAACAGGCGGCGTATCAGGTCATGGAGAAAAAAGGTGCCAGGGCTGTGTCTGTTATCATCATGAACCCTCAGAACGGAGAAATATATGCCATGGTCAACGCGCCGGAATTCAGTCTGAATGATCCGTTTGCGCTGGCGGAAGGCAGCTCCTGGGAGACGGATGAGGAAAAGCAGGAACTTCTGAACCAGATGTGGAGGAACCGGTGCATCAATGATACCTATGAACCTGGTTCCACATTTAAAATCATCACTGCGGCAGCCGGGCTGGAGCAGGGAGTGGTATCCCTGACCGACCAGTTTTCCTGTCCCGGTTTCCGGATCGTGGAAGACAGAAAAATCCGCTGCCACAAAACCGGGGGACATGGTGCCGAGACATTCCTTCAGGGAGCCATGAACTCCTGCAATCCGGTTTTCATCGATGTGGGGCAGAGGCTGGGTGTTGAAGGCATGTATCATTATTTTGAGCAGTTTGGCCTGTTAAAGAAAACAGGCATTGATCTGCCCGGAGAAGCTTCCACCATTATGCATAAAAAAGATGACATGGGACTTGTGGAACTGGCTACGGTCTCTTTCGGGCAGTCTTTCCAGATTACGCCCATTCAGCTGATTACCACGGCCTCGTCCATTATCAACGGAGGAAACCGGATTACGCCGCATTTTGCCGTCAGGGCAGAAAGTGCGGATCAGTCCGCAGTGAAGGTATTTGAATATCCGGTACAGACCGGTGTGGTATCGGAGGAGACCAGCGGGACCATGCGGTATATTCTGGAGCAGGTGGTGGCGGAAGGCAGCGGCAGACAGGCTCAGGTGGAAGGATACCGCGTCGGCGGAAAGACCGCCACGTCCGAAAAACTTCCACGCAGCATGAAAAAATATATTTCTTCTTTTCTCGGATTTGCGCCGGCAGATGACCCTCAGGTCATAGCCCTGATCACCATTGATGAACCCACTGGTGTTTATTATGGAGGAACCATTGCGGCACCGGTGATTGCGGATATTTTCAAGAATATTCTGCCTTATCTGGAAATTTGAATTGGAATAGGTTCCGGTTGATTATTCTCCTAAAAGGACGTATACTAACCTTAATGCTAAAATTGGTCCGGCTATGCCCTGACAGCGGCTGAAACGGCCAAATACATAAGAGATTGAGGTGCAGCATGGTAAATGAAACGATTCTTGCGATTATTATAGCGTTTGCGATCAGCGCGGCCCTGTGTCCCGTGGTGATTCCGTTTCTCCACAGGCTGAAATTCGGCCAGCAGGTGAGGACTGACGGTCCGCAGGCACATCTGAAAAAGCAGGGGACTCCCACCATGGGAGGACTTATTATCCTGTCAGGGATCGTGGTTACCTCTCTTTTCTATATCAGGGATTATCCGAAGATCATACCGGTTCTGTTTGTCACCATCGGATTCGGGATCATCGGTTTTCTGGATGATTATATCAAGATCGTCATGAAGCGTTCTGAAGGGCTGAATCCCAAGCAGAAACTGGCGGGACAGATCATTATCACCGGAATTTTCGCATATTATCTGATCACATCCGAAGAAGTCGGAACGGCCATGCTGATTCCCTTTACCGGTGGATTCGAAAAAGGCTATTATCTGGATCTGGGATGGCTGTTCATACCGGCCCTGTTTTTCATTGTGCTGGGCACGGACAACGGTGTGAATTTTACGGATGGTCTGGACGGACTCTGTACCAGTGTGACCATTCTGGTGGCAACATTTTTCACTGTGGTGGCTCTTGGAGAAAAAAGCGGCATCAGCCCCATAACCGGCGCCGTGGTGGGAAGCCTGCTGGGATTTCTTCTGTTTAATGTATATCCCGCAAAGGTTTTCATGGGTGATACGGGCTCGCTGGCTCTGGGCGGATTTGTGGCTTCCAGTGCTTTTATGATGCAGATGCCGATTTTCATTGCCATTGTGGGACTGATCTATCTGGCAGAGGTGCTTTCGGTCATTATTCAGGTGGCTTATTTCAGGAAGACAGGCGGAAAGCGGTTTTTCAAAATGGCTCCCATTCATCACCATTTTGAATTATGCGGATGGTCGGAAACCAGGGTTGTGGCAGTATTTTCGATCATTACGGCAATCCTTTGCCTGATTGCTTACTTAGGATTATAGGAGGAGAGACATGGGACAGAAAGTATTAGTTGCAGGAACAGGAATCAGCGGCATCGCTGCTGCCAGACTGATTCTTGCCCAGGGCGGAGAAGTCGTGCTCTATGACGGCAACAGCGCGCTTTCCGAGGAAAAGATTCTCAAAAACTTTGATAAAGGCTCAAAAGTATCCGTGATTCTGGGAGAACTGAAAAAAACAGATCTGTCAGGAGTGGAACTCTGCGTCATCAGCCCGGGGATTCCGCTGGATGTGCCTTTTGTGGCAGTGCTGGATGAGGCAAAAGTACCTATCTGGAGCGAAATTGAGCTGGCTTACCACTGCTCCAAGGGAAAACTGGCCGCCATTACCGGCACCAACGGAAAGACAACCACGACGGCGCTTACCGGTGAGATCATGAAAAAGCATTACGAAAGTGTTTTTGTTGTGGGAAATATCGGAGATCCTTATACGGCCCATGCGCTGGAAACCACGGATGAGTCTGTTACGGTGGCGGAAGTATCCAGCTTCCAGCTGGAAACCATCATGGAGTTCCATCCCCATGTTTCGGCCATTACCAACATCACTCCGGATCATCTGGACCGCCATAAAACCATGGAGGGCTATATTCAGGTGAAGGAAGGAATCACCAGAAATCAGACGGAAGAGGACAGCTGCGTGCTCAACTATGATGATCCGGTTCTGCGTGAGTTCGGCTCCGGACTGAAATGCCATGTGATTTATTTCAGCAGAAAAGAAAAACTGGATGCCGGTATCTACATGGACGGTGATATGATTGTATACCGTCATGACCGGAAAGAAGAACCGGTGATCAATGTCAATGAGCTTCAGATCATCGGCGGCCATAATCATGAAAATGTCATGACGGCAGTGGCCATCGGCATTCAGATGGGAGTTTCTCTGGATGAGATCCGCGAGGCCTGCAGGGAGTTCAAGGCTGTGGAGCACAGGATCGAATTTGTAAGGGAACGATTCGGCGTGACCTATTATAATGATTCCAAGGGAACCAATCCCGACGCTGCAATTCAGGCCATTAAGGCCATGCCGGGTCCGACGCTTCTGATTGCAGGGGGATATGACAAACATTCCGAATATGACGAGTGGATTGAAAGCTTTGACGGAAAGGTAAGATATCTGGTTCTCATCGGGCAGACCCGGGATAAAATTGCAGAATGTGCCAAAAAACATGGAATGACAGATATCATGTATGCAGAAGATATGCAGGAGGCGGTTCAGGTGTGCGCTTCCTATGCCAATACCGGAGATTACGTACTTCTGTCCCCGGCATGTGCCAGCTGGGGCATGTTCAAAAATTATGAAGAGCGCGGCCGGATCTTCAAGGAATGCGTCAACAATCTGTAAGGAATCACATCAGGCAGGAGGTGGGTCATGGCAGAAACGGCCGGCAGGACAAAAAAGAAGAAACCGCGCAGATTTTATGACTACAGTCTGATGTTCACGATCATTTTTCTGACTGTATTCGGACTGATCATGATTTACAGCTCCAGCTCCTACAATGCTCAGATTGCCGGGCTTCCGGCTTCGTATTACATGCTGAAGCAGGGAAAAATCGCCCTGGGCGGTTTTGTTCTGATGTTGTTCATATCAAAACTGAATTATCATTTTTTTGCCAAGTTTACGGTTCCTGCGGTTGTGGTTTCCTATATCTGTGTGATTCTGGTGAATTTTACCAGTCTTGGTATTGAAGCCAACGGTAAAAAGAGATGGCTGGGCGTGGGGTCTCTGAGCTTCCAGCCGGCGGAGCTGGTAAAGGTTACAGTGATTCTGGCCATGGCCGTGATGATCACACGGCTGGGAAAGCGGGTGGATGAGTGGAGATCCTGGGGGATCATGGCTGCGATTATCTTTCCGCTGGCCCTTCTGGTAACAGCCAACAACCTGAGTTCCGGAATCATCATCTGCGGCATTGCGTTTGTGATGATGTTCATTGCGTGCAGGAAGAAATGGCCGTTTGTCACCTGCGTGCTTCTGGCCGCCGCAGCCATGGTGTTTGCACCGCCTGTGGCCACCGCCCTTCTGAATGCGGGACTTCTTCACGATTATCAGCTGAGCCGTATTCTTGTATGGAAGAATCCGGAAAATTATCCCCAGAGCGGCGGATATCAGGTTCTTCAGGGACTTTATGCCATCGGCTCCGGAGGACTTCTGGGGAAGGGTCTTGGGGAAAGTATTCAGAAACTCAGCTTTCTTCCGGAACCTCAGAATGATATGATCTTTGCGATCATATGTGAGGAACTGGGACTGTTCGGAGCTGTATCGGTGATTCTGATGTTCCTGTTCATGATCTACCGTTTTGTGGTCATCGCCGGAAATGCTCCGGATCTGTTCGGAGCCATGCTGGTGGTGGGGGTCATGGCCCATATTGCCATTCAGGTAATCCTGAATATTGCGGTGGTTACCAATGTGATTCCCAACACGGGAATCACACTTCCGTTCATCAGTTACGGAGGTACTTCGGTGCTGTTTCTGATGATTGAAATGGGAATCGTCCTGAGTGTTTCCAACCAGATAAAACTGGAAAAATAGGAACCACTTCAGCGGATGATACATAGGATACTGTATAGTCTTTCATTGGGGGAATCCGCGTGTCTGCTGTACAGGTCCGGGGGCTTCTGCCTCTTTGTGGTAAAATTAAGGTTCAGGGTTCCAAAAACGCTGTGCTGCCCATGATGGCAGCCTCTCTGCTGGCCAGGGGAGTGACGGTGATCCGTCATGTACCGGCCATTGCAGATGTTTTCTGTATGATGAGCATTCTGGAATCGCTGGGATGCGTCATCTCTTTTTCAGACGGCGTTCTTTCCGTGGATACGTCTCCGCTGGAAGATTTCTGGATTCCGGAGGAGTATGTGGGGAGAATGCGGTCGTCGGTGATCCTGCTGGGGCCGCTTCTGGGAAGATGCAGAGAAGCCGTTACATATTATCCCGGGGGATGTGTTCTGGGAAAAAGGCCCATTGATCTGCATCTGTATGCTCTGAAACAGCTGGGAGCCGAAATTGTCGAGGCGGGCGGAGTGATTCTGGCCAGGGCAGGAAAACTGAAAGGCAGTGAGGTGGTTTTCCGGGTTCCCAGTGTGGGTGCCACGGAAAATGCGCTGATGGCGGCTGCGGCCGCCGAAGGGGAAACAGTTCTGAGAAACTGTGCCAGAGAACCGGAAATCGTGGAACTGTGCCGGTTTCTTACTGCCATGGGAGCCGGAATCAGCGGCATAGGCGGAAGCGTCCTGACGATCCGCGGCGGAAAAGAACTGTCACCCTGTGAATTTGAACTGGGAGCAGACAGAATTGCTGCCGGGACCTATCTGGCGGCAGCCATGACTGCTTCCGGAGATGTGGCTCTGGAAGGAGTCAGAGCTTCGGAACTGGAAGAGCCCATCCGGTGCATGGAAAAAATGGGAGCGCTGATATCCGTGTCCGGCGGGGGAAACGAAATCCGGCTGCAGATGAAAGAACGTCCCTGCGGCATCTGTCTGAAAACCGGTCCCTATCCTGAGTTTCCTACGGATCTGCAGTCGCCGTTTCTGGCGGCAGCATGTACGGCTGCGGGAGAAAGCAGGATTGAGGAGACCATTTTTGAAGCACGGTTTGAAGCCGCAAGAAAAATGCGTCTGTTCGGTGCAAAGATATTGCTGGAAGACCGTCTGGCCCGTGTGGACGGCAGATATCCGCTGAAACCGGCGGTGGTGCAGGCCCCCGACCTGAGGGGAGGAGCGGCGCTGGTGCTTGCGGCGCTGGCAGCAGACGGCATGAGTGTCATACTGGGCACAGAACATATTGAAAGAGGGTATGAAGACATCTGCCGGGATCTGTGCAGTCTGGGAGCGGATGTTCTAAAGATCAATCTATGAATACAGGTGGGATGGAATGAGGAGAAGACGAGGATACAGACGGAGAAGAGTCGGCGGAAAGCCGGTGGTGGTGATCGGAGTCCTGGCCGCCATTGTCCTTTTGGCTGCGGTCCTTCTGCTGGCAGTCCGGATCACGGACATTGAAGTGACCGGAAACCGGCAGTATACGAAAGAACAGATCATTGACCTGATTTTTGACGGAAAATGGTCCCGGAATTCGGCATACTGCTATTATGAAAACCGGTTCCGGGAACATAAGTCCATACCGTTTATTGAAGAGTACAAAATAGAGTTCAGAAGTCCCACAAAGGTGGAAATCGTTGTGTTCGAAAAAAGCGTGGTGGGATATGTTTCCAACATGAGCAGCTATATGTATTTTGACAAGGACGGGATCGTTGTGGAGAGCTCCAGCGAACAGCTTCCGGGGGTTCCCTGGATCACGGGACTGGAATACGGGAAGATTCTGCTCTATGAACCGCTGGAAGTGAAAAATGATGAAAGCGGGGAAATTTTCGGGAAGATTCTGAATCTGACTCAGATTCTTTCGGTCAATGAGGTGAAGGTGGACAAGATCAATTTTGATTCCTTCGGGGATGCGGAACTGTTCATCGGTGACATTACTGTGGAACTTGGCGGAGACGAGAATCTGGATGGAAAAATCGCGGAACTCCGGGACATCCTTCCGGAACTGTCGGGGCTTTCCGGTACGCTGTATCTGGATACCTACGACGAGGCCAACAGCAGTCCCACCTACACGTTTAAAAAGAAATAGGAAGATATTTCCAAAGGGAAATTTATAAAAATAGTAGTTGATATTTTCATGAAAATCAAATATGATATATGGTAGATTAAATTGGACTAGTTGTATACTGACTGGAATTAATTGAAAATATGAAGAAATCAGAGGGAAATAAAGGAGGAACCAATCTTGCTGGAGATTAAGATAAATGAGACAGAAAATGCCGCAAGGATCCTGGTGATCGGTGTGGGAGGAGCCGGAAACAACGCCGTAAACCGCATGGTGGAAGAAAATATCATGGGTGTTGAATTTATCGGCATCAATACTGATAAACAGGCACTTCAGTTCTGCAAGGCTCCCACAGCCATGCAGATCGGCGAAAAGCTCACCAAAGGACTGGGCGCAGGCGCAAAGCCTGAAATCGGTGAAAAGGCAGCAGAAGAAAGCCAGGAAGAGCTGGCCCAGGCCATGAAAGGTGCGGATATGGTATTCGTAACCTGCGGTATGGGCGGCGGCACAGGAACAGGAGCAGCTCCGGTGATCGCAAGAATTGCAAAGGATATGGGAATTCTTACGGTAGGCGTTGTAACCAAACCGTTCCGTTTTGAAGCAAAACAGCGTATGAACAATGCGCTGGAAGGAATTGAAAACCTGAAAAACTCCGTTGATACCCTCATTGTCATTCCCAATGACCGTCTTCTTGAGATTGTGGACAGAAGGACATCCATGCCGGATGCCCTGAAAAAGGCAGATGAAGTTCTTCAGCAGGCTGTACAGGGAATCACAGATCTGATCAATGTTCCCGGTCTCATCAACCTGGACTTTGCCGATGTACAGACTGTCATGACAGATAAAGGAATCGCACATATCGGAATCGGAAAGGCAAAAGGTGATGAAAAGGCCCTTGAAGCTGTGAAACAGGCTGTTTCCAGTCCTCTTCTGGAAACCACCATCGAGGGTGCATCCCATGTGATCATCAACATTTCCGGTGATATCAGCCTGATTGAGGCCAATGAGGCAGCAAGCTATGTTCAGGAACTGGCCGGAGATGATGCCAACATTATTTTCGGTGCCATGTATGATGAATCTTCTGAGGACGAGGCTACCATTACGGTAATCGCCACAGGCCTGGATGCCCGCGGAGCCAACACACCGGTGGAACGTGCCATGAAGGACTTTACTTCCTTCAAGCAGAAAATGCCTGCTTCCGTACAGAAACCTGCGGCAGCAGCCCAGAAACCGGCAAGTCCGGCAGCAGGTGAGGCAGCAGCCACCACTCCGCGCCTGAATATTCCAAACAGTACGCCGGTTTATCGCCCGGCTCATAAGGAAACACAGATCAATATTCCGGATTTCCTGAAAAACCGCAGATAATCCTGTTATTCCGGGTGCTGTCTCTGGCAGCACCCTTTTTATATTTTATCATATCTGTTCATCCTGTTTCCCGGAAAACCGCAGGCCAGATTTTTGTCTGACGGATCCGGGGAGTCATACAGCAGATCATGTGCTGTTTCATTTCCGGATTTCTTCCGGATTGTTTTCCGTTTTTGGCTTATATCGTTTATGCCTTGAAGTTTCTGTTCAGGGACTGTTTCTGTCCCCGGACGAAAAACAGGCAGGAATTCTCTGTTCTGCCTGAACACATCCATACCATTTCATGATCCGAAGTTCTACAGGATTCGTCTGTTTTCCCATGACTTTTCCCGGAAGAGTCCAGCCAGAAAACGACATTTCCCATTGGGAATTCCGGATATCTCCGGCTGTTTCAGCCATAATTCCAGAATGGAAAAAAGTAAGAAAAAGACGATGAAAAAACAGATACAGGTCTGTCATTTTGACAAATTCTGTGGGTCCGTCCCGCTATAATTAGGTCTGTTACCGGAAAAGGGGCGGGGAGGGGATGCTGGAAATGGAATATATCCTTTATATCGATGTCCTTTTCCTGACAGATATGGCAGGAAATTTTCTGGCCCTGTTTCTGGTATCTTCCATGATCAGGAGAAAATTCCGGCCGCTGCGCGCTCTGGCCGCAGCTTCCCTGGGGGGAGTCTGGACCTGTCTGACAGCCGTTGTTCTTCCGGTTTCTTTTCCGGCAGAAGCAGTTCTGACAATGGCGGGAACAGGAAGCATCATGACGGCTTTGACATTTTCTCTCAGGGACTTCAGAACGATTCTCAAGGCGGATGCGGCTCTGGTGGGAGCATGCGGGCTCATGGCCGGGGGAATGATTTTTTTCAGGCAGTTCTTTTTTCTGGACAGCGGCGGGGCGCTGATCTGCATGGCAGCCGCAGCCGGGGCAGGAAGAAGCCTGGTGCGGCTCTGGACGGAAAAAAACTGCAGGGGAAAGGAACGGTACCTGGTGAGGCTTTATTACCGGGGGAAGATGAAGGAATTCCATGCGTTATGTGATTCGGGGAACCGGCTCCGGGAGCCGGTGACCGGAAAACCTGTCAGCCTGATCTCGGGAAGAGACTGTACAGGATTCTGTGATTCCGTAAATGCCCTTATGTATATCCCATACCGGGCGGTTGGAACGGAGGCGGGAGTTCTTCCCGGAATCGTGTTTGAAAAGATGGAAATTTTTACCGGGGAAAAGCAGGTGAAAATACCGGCTCCCGTAGTAGCCCTGGTAAAAACGCCGCTGTCTCCGGAAGGTGATTTTGACATGCTGCTTCCGGAGGAGCTGGTTCTGTAAGAATAAGCGGAAAAGGAGGAAGAATCATGATTATAAAAATTGCGGTGCCGGGCAGATTCAAACTGAAGAAAACGGCAACTCTGCGGACTGTGCTGATGCAGAATCAGGGGGAGGTCTACTATATTGGCGGAGCGGATATTCTCCCGGCTCCTCTTTCGGCAGAGGAAGAGAAAAAGGCGCTGGACTGTTTCGGGACGGAAGAGGAGAAAGATGCCAAATCCAGCCTGATTGAACATAATCTGCGGCTGGTGGTTTACATAGCAAAGAAATTTGACAATACCAGTGTGGGGGTGGAGGACCTGATTTCCATCGGAACCATAGGGCTTATCAAGGCCATCAACACCTTCAATCCGGAAAAAAACATCAAACTTGCCACCTATGCGTCCCGCTGTATTGAAAATGAAATCCTCATGTATCTGCGGAGGACCAGCAAAACAAGAATGGAAGTATCCATTGATGAGCCTCTGAATGTGGACTGGGACGGAAATGAACTGCTGCTGTCGGATATACTGGGAACGGATGAGGATGTGATATACAGGGGAATGGAAGACGAGATTGAAAAAGATCTGCTGAACAATGCCATTGATCATCTGAATCCAAGGGAAAAAAAGATTGTGGAGCTGAGATTCGGGCTGAAAAATGCCGACGGAGCGGAGATGACGCAGAAAGAAGTGGCGGATCTGATGGGGATTTCCCAGTCCTATATTTCACGTCTGGAAAAAAAGATCATGAAACGTCTGAAAAAGGAGATTGTCAGGTTTGAATAGAACTTCTGAAAAGAAGACCCGGCCGCCGGGAATACGGGGATTTCCGGAAGCCGGGTCTGAAGAATGACATCCGTGTCAGGAGTCAGCCTGTTCCTTTTCGTCATAGAGACGGCTGTATATCATGTCACAGAGTGCGTCCACATAGGAGGGATCCGGCAGATCGCGTCCTGTGACAAGGTAATCCTGAATCAGGTCGAAACGTCGGAGACTCAGTTCTTCCGGAGAAAGGTCCGGTTCATCCAGAAGAATCTGGCGGTCCAGATCCTCACCGGAATATGTAAGAGTGAACCAGCGGAGGATTTCCTGAGTCTCTTTCTCTTCTTCTTCCGCCTGAACCTTCAGCAGGGCAGCGGATTTTCTGGAAGAGAAGGCCACAAGAAAACAGCCGATGGCCATGGCGGTCATGATGCCCTGGAAAATATATCTGGATATGGATACCATGGGAAGGGCAAACAGACCTGTCCACATGGCTGCAGAAAGAACCGCCAGAATTCCTCCTACCAGGAAAAAAGCGGAGGCGGAAGAACTGGTGTCTTCAAAACGCTGTTCTTTTTTTACATATGCGTGGATCCTGGACCGGGCTTCCTGGGATCTGGCTTCGGCTTCTGCAGCTTCTGCGCCTTCCGGCGAAGCAAGAAATTCTTCATATCTGCGTTTCTGTTCTTCCTCTTCTTTTTTTCTCTCGGCTTCCAGGGCAGCGAGCCCTTCTTCTCTGGTGGCATACAGCGGACTGCCGCAGTCTGTGCAGACCGTGACACCGTCCACAAATTCCATATCACATTTCGGACAGTATGGCATGGCGGGATTGGTTCCTTTCATTATTATTTGATTTTGCGGCTGTGATGCCATATCCTCCGGACATGGTCTCCTTATGCTGCCCACGGATTTCTGCAGTGTGCGCAGAATCCGGCATGGGCGTGCATCATAACCGCTTTGCGGTTATTATACTCCATCGGCGGCATTTCGTCCATAGTTACAGAGTTTTGTACTTCCATTTCCCGTGAAAATAAGATACAATGTTTAAATAACATATTGGTAACGAGAAAGGGGTAAACGGATGAAAATAGCGGTTGTGACTGACAGCAACAGCGGAATCACACAGGCCCAGGCGGCGGCAATGGGAATTTATGTGCTTCCCATGCCATTTATGATCAATGGAAAAACTTATCTTGAGGAGATCGATCTGTCCCAGGAAGAATTTTATAAAATGCAGGCGGAAGGTGCGGATATCACCACATCCCAGCCGTCTCCGGAGGATGTCATGGCTCTCTGGGACAGGCTTCTGAAAGAATATGATCAGGTGGTCCACATTCCCATGTCCAGCGGCCTTTCAGGTTCCTGCGGAACAGCACAGATGCTGGCTTCCGACGATGCATATGAGGGAAAGGTATTTGTGGTGAACAACCAGAGAATTTCCGTAACCCAGCTGCAGTCCGTCGAGGATGCAAAGAGGCTGGCGGAAAAGGGAATGGATGGTGAGAATATCAGGCGAAGGCTGGAAGAAACGAAATTTGACTCCGTCATCTATATTACGGTGGATACTCTGAAGTATCTGAAAAAAGGCGGACGCATCACTCCTGCGGCTGCCGCGCTGGGAACACTTCTGCGGCTGAAGCCGGTGCTGGTGATTCTGGGTGAGAAGCTGGATGCCTATGCCAAGGCGCGGACCATGAAACAGGCAAAGTCCATTATGATATCGGCGATTCAGAAGGATCTGGATACGAGACTTCATGACAGTAAATGCAGCCATACATGTCTTGCTGTGGCCCATACGCAGAATCTGGAGGCGGCAGAAGAGTTCAGGAAAGAACTGATGGAGCTTTATCCTGAGGCAGGAGAGATCATGATTGCTCCGCTTTCACTGAGCATTGCCTGTCATGTGGGCCCCGGAATTCTGGCAGTTACGGCTACCAGGAAAATGATCGAGGAATAAGCAAATGAGCCGTCAAAGGTTTAGAAACTTTTTTCACAGGCATACGCCCAGCGTAAAACTGTATCTGGTGGCTGCCGCGCTGATTCTGTGCATGGTGCCGCTGCTGATACAGGCCAGAATTCTGGCCAGCTCAGCCAGACAGCATCAGGTGGAAAGAAGAATCATTGACGTCCAGAACCAGTGTCAGATCCTCAGCAACAAAATGTCACGGATCGGATATCTTTCCAACTCTGTGGTGGATAATTCCGGTGTGGATGCGGAAATGTCCACCCTGGCGGATATTTATAATGGAAGAATCCTGATTGTCAATTCCGGCTTCCGGATTGTGGCGGACACCTTTTCCCTTTCTGTGGGGAAGATCTGCATTTCGGAGGAAGTGATCCGCTGCTTTCAGGGAGAAACCACCAATACCTACGATACCAGAAAACACTATATCATTCTGGCGGTGCCCATTGCAGAGAGCGGAACTGTGCAGGGAAACGGCTCCGGCGGGAAGACCGCAGGCGTGATGCTGATGACGGCGTCCACAGAAGCCATGTTCGGGCTGGAAGATTCTCTTCTGGAGAAGTCGACTCTTTACCAGGTGGTTACTTTTGCCATTCTTTTTGTGCTGATCCTGATTATTACAGGTGTTCTGATGAAGCCGTTTGATGCTCTTGTAAAGTCCATGAACCGGGTGGCAGACGGAAACCTGGATGAGGATGTGTCGGTTCCTGCCTACAGGGAGACCAAGAAAATCTCTCAGTCCATTGACCGGACGCTGAAGAGCCTCAAAGCCATGGAACAGTCGCGTCAGGAATTTGTGTCCAATGTGTCCCATGAGCTGAAGACTCCCATTACATCCATACGTGTGCTGGCAGATTCCCTGATGGGAATGGAGGACGCGCCCAAGGAACTGTATGAAGAGTTCATGAAGGACATTTCCGATGAGATTGACCGGGAAAGCCAGATCATAGACGATCTTCTGACACTGGTACGCATGGATAAGGCATCTTCGGAGAGCAGTTTTGCATCCGCCAATATCAATGCTCTGGTGGAAATGGTGCTGAAACGGATCCGCCCCATTGCCAAAAAGAGAAATATCGAGCTGATTTTTGAAAGCATCCGGGAAGTAACTGCTGATATTGACGAAGTGAAGTTTTCTCTGGCAGTCAACAATCTGGTGGAAAATGCCGTCAAGTATAATAAAGAAGGCGGATGGGTCCGGGTGACTCTGGATGCGGATCATAAATTTTTCTATCTGAAAGTGGCGGATTCCGGTATCGGAATTCCCAAGGAATATCAGGACCGTGTATTTGAACGGTTCTTCCGGGTGGACAAGGCGAGATCCAGAGAAACCGGAGGCACCGGTCTTGGACTGGCCATAACCAAAAGCGTGATCCTGATGCACCATGGTGCAGTACGGGTCAACAGTACAGAGGGCAGCGGAACCACATTCATGGTAAGAATCCCGCTGATCTATATTCCGTAAAAAGGAGCAGTGACAAAATATGAAGCAGATCAGAACCCGGCTTGCCGTCTCCTTTTTAATCCTCATTGCAGCCTTCCTGACGGGATGTAAGGCGGAGCAGGAGGAAAGCGGGACTGGCGAGGGGTATGACATTTATTATCTCAATGCATCCGCAACCCAGCTGGTGGAAAACCGGTATCAGACAGAAACGGAAGATACGGAGGCTCTGGTGGAAGAACTGATGGAGGAAATGGCATCGGTGCCTCCCAGTCTGGACTGCCAGTCGGCCCTTCCGGAGCGGATGGAAACATATACGTTCCGTCTGGAAAATAACGTACTGTACCTGTATGCGGATGCCAGCTACGCCATGATGAGTGCCGTTCGGGAAATTCTGTGCCGTGCGGCACTGACGAAAACTCTGACGCAGATTTCCGGTGTGGATTACCTGAGCATTTACTGCGGAGAACAGCCCATTGTGGATGCTGCGGGAAATCCCGTGGGAATGCTGTCGGCAGCGGATTTTGTGGACAGCATCAGGAATGTGAATTCTTTTGAAAAAGTGGAACTGACGCTGTATTTTTCCAACGAAGCCGGAGACAGGCTGGTACCGGAAAAAAGAACCGTGGTTCGAAGCACCAATACATCGCTGGAGCGCCTGGTGGTGGAGCAGCTGATCGAAGGACCTGAGGAAGAGGGATGTTTTGCGACTCTTCCGGAAAACGTAAAGCTTCTCAATGTTTCGGTCAATGATTCTGTCTGCGCGGTGAACTTTGATACATCGTTCCTGAATAATACACTGGAAGTGAAGGAGTATATTCCGGTCTACTCCATTGTGAATTCCCTTACGGAACTTTCTACGGTGAACCGCGTCCAGATCAGGATCAACGGTTCCCAGGAAGCGGTGTTCCGGGATTCCGTTTCCCTGAATACCACGTATGAGCGCAACTATGAATATATAGAAGGAGGAGAAGAAAATTAAACGTCCGCTGCTGTATCTGACAGGGGGAGTGGTACTTGGAGAGACTTCAGCCCTTTGGATCCGGACAACGGAAGTATATCTGGGGCTGGCCGCAGTCTGGCTGCTGTTTCTGTATATCTGCAGAAGGAGCAGCCGGCTGCGTCCGGCTTTTTTTGCCGTATGCCTTCTGGCAGCCGGCTGGTCTGCGGGAATGGGAGCCATGTCATGGAAAGAAGCCGGACTTCTGGAGGCGGAACGTATGGCTGCCCGATGGCAGGAGGAACATGAGACTGAAAGGGAAGACGGGCATTTCTGTGTCCTGACGGGGAGAATCCGGGAACGGGAGGACGGAACATACGGAGCCAGTCTGGTGCTGGACCGGTGTTTTATGAAGGATGGGGACTCTGCAGAAAAGGTGCCGGCCAGGGTCCTCTGCTATTCCAGGGTGCCGGAAGATGCAGTGCCGGGCAGGCTGGTGAAGATCACCGGAAAGCCGGAGCCATGTGCGCGTCCTTCCAATCCGGGAGAATATGATGACAGGGCAGCCTGTTTTTCCGATGGAATCGGGTTCCGGTTCAACGGCAGACAGGCGGAATGCACCGGCGGACGCAGATATCTGCCGGCGTATCTTACGGGACGGCTCAGAAAAATTCTGGGAGAACGGCTGGAAAACACAGCGGAACCGGAAGACGCCGGACTTTACAAAGCCATTCTTCTGGGCGACCGCTCCGGTCTGGACCGGGATCTGTATGAGCAGTACAGAAGAAACGGCATCTCTCATCTTCTGGCCATCAGCGGCCTTCATATGTCGGTGATCGGAGCCGGGTTTTATGCGCTTCTGAGAAAAGCAGGACTGGGTTTTGGCCCGGCGGGAGCCGCGGCCGGATGTTTTCTTCTGGGGTACGGCGGTCTGGTGGGTTTTTCTCCGTCTGTTTTCAGATCCGTGTTCATGCTTCTCCTGGCTTTTGCAGCGTCATGGCTGGGGCGGACCTATGACATTCTTTCGGCATTGTGTGCTGCCGCATTGCTTTTGCTTCTGGATGAACCATATCGGATCACCCAGGCGGGATTTCAGCTTTCGTTTCTTGCAGTGGGAGGGATTGTGTGTCTGGGGCAGCCTATGATCAGGGACTGGGGGGTCCGGGGACCTGCACAGGCCTTTCTTGTGAGCCTTTCCGTGCAGGCAGCGACACTTCCTTCTGTTTTATACTTTTCCTTTGAATTTCCTGTTTACGGCATTTTTCTGAATCTGTTAGTGATTCCGCCGATGACACTGGTTCTTTACTCCGGCCTGGGAACTCTGGCAGCCTCCTTTTTTTCCGGGAAGGCCGCGGCATTTTTTCTGGGAGGCGGTCATGTGATTCTGAGGCTTTACGAGGTACTGTGCAGAATGGTCCAGAAACTGCCCGGTGCTGTATGGTGTACCGGACGTCCGTCAGCATGGCAGATGGCTCTTTACTGCATGTGCATTCCAGCCGGCTTTTTCTGTTTTCGGGGAAACAGAAAAAACAGGGCCTCTGCCGGAAGAAAACTGGCTGCCGGGGCGGCATTCTGGATTCTAGGGACGGCATTTCTGGCACCGGTCCGCCCGTCCGGACTTTCAGTGACGTTCCTGGATGTGGGGCAGGGAGACGGGATTTTTCTGCAGACAGGAGAGGGAACACTTCTGGTGGACTGCGGAAGCAGTCAGGAAGAAGACATGGGGCAGTATACACTTGTACCTTTTCTGAAAAGTCAGGGAATCCGGGTTCTTGACGGAGCTGCGGTCACCCATGCGGACTCGGATCATGTCAGCGGAATCCGCTATCTTCTGGAGAATCCTGACTGCGGAATCCGGATTGCAAGGCTTTTCATGCCGGAAGCCGGGAAGGGAGAAAAGGAATATGAAACACTGGCGCAGGCAGCGTCTGCGGCGGGAGCGGCAGTGGAATATCTGTCAGCCGGTGATGAGATTTCCTGTCTGGGAAAGGAAACACAGTGGATATCGGTCCGGTGCCTGTATCCGTATCCGGATTCGGTCTGCCCGGACAGAAACAGCCAGTCCCTTGTGCTTCTGGTATCCTGCGGGGAATTCCGGCTTCTTCTTACAGGAGACATGGAAGAAAGCGGAGAACGGGAGCTGCTGAAAAAAGGGGATCTGGTTCCTGTGACGGTTCTGAAGGTGGCCCATCATGGCTCTGTGACTTCTTCAGGGAAGGAATTCCTGGAAACCGTACGGCCCAGGTATGCGGTTCTTTCTTATGGAAAGGGAAATCCCTACGGACATCCGTCAGAACAGGTGACGGACCGGCTGAAAGAAGCCGGTGTTTTTCTGAAAGAAACAGCCCGGTGCGGAGCCGTGATGTTATGGACAGACGGAAAAAAGATGCGGCTCGGCGGATTTTCGGAGACAGAGGAACCGTATTGACAAACGGAGATTCATCTGGTATTGTTACGGAGTATAACTGTAATAAAAAAAGTTACAGAACACCCCGTGTCTTCCGGAGAAACAGGAACCGGGAAAATTTACGGAAAGGAATTTACAGAATGGGTTTTTCAATGGATGTGAGCGTACCGGTGCTTACGGTATTCATACAGGGGCTTCTGAGTTTCTTTTCCCCGTGTGTGCTGCCGCTGCTGCCGCTGTACGTGGGCTACCTGTCAGGCGGGACAGGAAAAAAGGGAGAAGATGGAAGAATATATTATGAAAGAAAAAAAGTGATCCTTCATACAGTCTTTTTTGTACTTGGGGTCAGTTTTACGTTTTTTGTTCTGGGATTCGGTGTATCGGCAGCGGGAAGGTTTTTCAAGGGCAATCAGACCCTGTTTGCCAGAGCCGGGGGAATTCTGGTCATTCTGTTCGGGCTTTATCAGCTGGGGGTATTCGGGACATCCAGATTCCTGGGAACCGAGCGGAGACTGCCTCTGCAGATCAATGTTCTGGCCATGTCTCCGCTTACGGCGCTGCTTATGGGATTTACCTTCAGCTTTGCATGGACTCCCTGTGTGGGACCGGCTCTGGCAAGTGTCCTTCTGATGGCGGCGTCTGCATCCACGAAGACCATGGGATTTGTGCTGATCGGTGTATATACAGCCGGTTTTGTGGTTCCCTTCCTGGCGGTGGGGCTTTTTTCCACCACGCTGCTGGATCTGTTCCGGAAGCATGGACAGGTGGTACGTTATACGGTAAAGGCCGGGGCTGTACTGATGATTCTGATGGGAATTCTGATGTTTACCGGAAAGATGAACGCAGTGACAGGATATCTTTCTGAGTTCTCCGGTACTGAAGAACAGACAGGAACGGAAGAGCCCGGAGACGTTCCGGGAGAAACAGACGGAGAAAAGGAAGAAGGCACGGAAACGCTTCCGGAGGACACCCGGGAAGCCGGAGAGACGGATGCGGAAAAGGCAGCCGGAGGAAAGGAAGAGAGCGGAAGCGAGGCAGCGCAGGATCCGGATGCCATTCCCGCCATCGATTTTTCCCTTACAGATCAGTACGGAAACACACACAGTCTTTCGGACTACAGGGGAAAGACCATATTCCTCAACTTCTGGGCGACCTGGTGCCCTCCCTGCCGGGCGGAAATGCCGGATATTCAGAAGCTGTATGAGGAGTACCGGGATGCCGGGGATGATTCAGTGGTATTTCTGGGAATTGCAGCGCCGGGGTACGGCGAGGAGAAAAGCGAAGAGGAGATTGTACAGTTTCTGGAAGAAAACGGATATACCTATCCGGTGGTCATGGATACGACGGGAAAAATTTTCATGAGTTACGGTGTTTTCTCCTACCCCACGACATTCATGATCGACACACAGGGAAACGTGTTCGGGTATGCCACGGGACAGCTGAGTGAAGACGTGATGAGAAGCATTATCCGCCAGACGGTGGAAGGCAGACGGGACGGAGAAAGCGAAGCGGACACGGAGCCGGATACTCCGGAAAAAGAATACTGATCCAGGAGGAGAAAAATGACAGGAGAATTTGCCATCGGAGTTCATGCGGCGGTCTTTCTCAGCTGCCGCCGCGGAGTACACTCCAGTGAGGAAATTGCCGCAAGTGTCTGCACGAATCCGGCACGGGTCAGAAAAGTGCTGTCCTGTCTGAAAAAAGCAGGGCTGGTGGAGACAAAAGAGGGAAGCGAGGGCGGATACGCGTTCAGCGGCAATGATGATGCGGTGGGACTGGACATGATTGCAGATGCTCTGGGAGTTTCCTTTGTTTCCGTTTCCTGGCGAAAGGACCATGGAGATCCCGAATGTCTGATTGCATCCGGGATGGATGCGGTCATGGGGGAGATTTACGATTCCCTGAATCTGGCCTGCAGGAGCCGGCTCAGGGACATAACCATCGGTGATATCAGAAGAAGGATTTTTCCGGAGGTGCACCATGCAGACATTGAATCATGATATTAAAAGCGGAGAATTCAAAAAAGTCTATCTGCTGTTCGGGGATGAACCGTTTCTGGTGAACAGCTATAAAAAGAGAATGCGGGAAGCCATTGTCGGAGACGACACCATGAATTTCAACTGTTTTGAAGGAAAGGCTCCGGATGTCCGTGAGATCATCAGCCTGGCGGATACCATGCCGTTTTTTTCGGCCAGAAGACTGATCCTCATTGACGGCAGCGGGTTTTTCAAAGGGGCGCCGGAGGAGCTGACAGAATATCTGGAGCAGATGCCGGATACCACCTGCATGATTTTCTGTGAGAGTGAAGTGGATAAGAGAAACCGGCTCTATAAAAAGGTCAGGGAACTGGGATATGCCGCAGAACTGAACAGACAGAACGAGGAGCAGCTGATGAAATGGGCGGCCGGAATTCTGGCACAGAACGGAAGGAAAATCACCAGACAGGTGATGGCCTTTTTCCTGGACAGAACCGGAGATGACATGGAAAATATCAGGACGGAACTGGAAAAGCTGATCTGCTATACCATGGGACGGGAAGTCATAACGAAAGAAGACGTGGAAGCAGTGGGAACCGTTCACGTAACCAGCAGGATTTTTGAAATGGTGACAGCCATTGTATCAGGCAATACGAGGAAAGCCATGGATCTGTATGAAGATCTTCTGACGCTGAGAGAGCCTCCCATGAGGATTCTGTTTCTGATTGCCAGGCAGTTCAATCAGCTTCTTCAGGCCAGAGAACTGGGAGAAAAAGGCATGGACCGGGCGGCAGTGGCCTCCAGGCTCAAGGTGCCTCCCTTTGCTGCGGGAAAATTATCAGCACAGGCCAGAACCTTTACCAGAGAAGAACTGCTTTCTTATGTGAAGCTCTGTGTGGAAACGGAGGAAGCGGTAAAGACCGGAAAAATTTCGGACCGTCTGGCCGTGGAACTGCTGATCACGGGAAAATACGGAAAGGGACAGGAGCCCGGAAGAAAAAGATAGAACCGGAAGAAAAAATACGGGCCCGTCGGCAGGGCTCATGGAGACATAAAAAAACGCTTTCCTGGTACACCCAGCAGGAAAGCGTTTTCTTTCATTTATGAATCGAATATCCAGCCTTATGATTAAGCCATTGCACCAACGGCCTTGGACAAACGGGATACTTTTCTGGAAGCAGTATTCTTATGATATACGCCCTTGGAAGCAGCCTTGTCGATTTCGCTGGTCGCAGCAAGAAGTGCAGCCTGTGCAGCAGCCTTGTCACCGGCAGCAACTGCAGCGTCAACTTTCTTTACATAAGTTTTTACCTTGGATCTGATAGATTTGTTTCTTGCAGCCTTGGTCTCAGCTACCAGAATTCTTTTCTTCGCAGATTTAATGTTAGCCAATCTGTACACCTCCACTATGATATAATGACTGTTTGTTTTGCATCAAAGCCTGGACACGGACAGTTCAATGTAAACATACTATTACATTCTAGCGAAAGTTGATCGGGATGTCAATACATATTTCTCTATTTTTTGCGGAAAAATACAGGTATGACAGAGAAAAGAAAGGATGGGGATCATGGCGGAAACCATGGAGAATACTTTTGAAGCAAGAACTGATCTGGCGCTGGAAGAAAAGGAACGCTTTCCTGGGGACGGCGGGGAAATACAGGGAGTGGAGCTGAGGGAATGGAACCGGGAAAACGGTGCCATACGGATTACAGAAGTGGTTATAAAAAACCGGCAGGGAGCAGCGGACATGGGAAAGCCGGTGGGAACCTATCTGACGCTGGAGGCACCGGTACTGGCCCGGAAAGACGAAAACGGAAGGAAAGCCGTGGCCAGAGAGCTGGCAGACCAGCTGAGGCTTCTGTTTCAGCGCAGCGGTCTGTGCGGGGACCGGGGAACGATGCCGCCGGTTCTTGTGGTGGGGCTGGGAAATCCTGATGCCACACCGGACGCCCTTGGTCCCCGGGTTCTGGACCAGCTTCGGATGACCAGGCATCTGTATCTGGAGTACGGAAAGGAATTTACGGAAGATAACGGTCTTCCGGTGCTCAGCGGAATCACTCCGGGGGTGATGGCGCAGACGGGAATGGAAACCGCGGAAATTCTCCGGGGAATCATCCGGGAAACATCCCCGGCGGCAGTTCTGGCGGTGGACGCCCTGGCGGCCCGGAGCGTACACCGCCTGGGAGTTACCATTCAGCTTGCTGATACGGGAATCCATCCGGGTTCCGGTGTGGGGAATCACAGAAACAGCCTTACAAAAGAGAGCCTTGGCGTTCCGGTTTTCGCCCTGGGAGTTCCCACGGTGGTGGCTGCCGCCGCAGTGGTTCATGATACAGTGGATGCCATGGTGGAAGTGCTGGAATCCGAAAGTGCCACCCGACAGTACGGAACCTTTATGGAAGGCCTCAGGCCGGAGGAACAGTATGAACTGATCCGGGAGATACTGGAACCCAGATTCGGCCCCATGTATGTGACACCTCACGATATCGATGAAAGGGTGGAGATGCTGAGCGGCACCATTTCAGAGGCGATCCGGGACGCATTCAGCCGGGATGTACGGACAGAAGAAGAAAAAGAAGGAATCTTTATATAAGGCCTGAAACTTACCGGTAAAAATGGCAGGCATCCCACATAGAATAAAAATGGAAGGATTCAGCAGGCGGTGGGGGCATGAGAAGAGGGTGGTTCTGGTTCAGAAGGATGGCAGGCATCCACAGGAGAAGTCTGCGGTCAGGCTTCGCGATCCTTTTTCTTGTGCTTTTCGCTGCGGCGGGAAGACGGAGCCTGGGAAATCTGGCAGAAAGCCTGATTGAACAGTATGGGGTACAGACCGCAGGAAGAATTCTGAAACAGGCATGTCCGGTGCTGTCCGCGGATCCGGAAGAAGAACTGAAAGGAGTACGGATGCGGCTGGAAAGCCCTCTGGAAATCTTTCTTTCTGAAGAAGAGGAGGAGGACTTCCGTAAAGATCCTGCGTATGAAAAGATTCTTGCAGAGGCAGGAGAAGATAAGGCCTTCCGGGGACAGAACGGCATGGAGCCGCCGGTAAAGACCGGAAACGGAGAGACGGAAACCGGGACCGGTGCGTCCGACGGCGGTGCAGGAGAGAATGCCGGCCAGGAAGAGGCCCGGGGAGACACCGCAAAAGCGGCTGTTCCGGGGACATCCAGGGAAGTTATTTCGGAAAAACAGGCCGGACAGACCCTGATTCTGGAAAAACTGGCAGATTATGATTATCTTATGAAAAATTTCTACAGTGTCCATCCCACCACCACTGCGGGCCGGGATGTGATGAATGCGGAAAAGTTTCTTTCCATGGATTTTTCACTGGAAAAAAACGGAGAAGAACCCCAGATTCTAATCTATCATACCCATTCTCAGGAAGAATTTTCGGATTATCCGGAAAACCCGGATGCCACCATCGTGGGAGTCGGTGCATATCTGGCTGAACTGCTGGAAAAAAAGGGATACAGGGTGATCCACGATGAAAGCGTATATGATCTCAGAGACGGGAAACTGGACAGAAGTCAGGCGTATACATATGCTCTGGACGGAATCACGGGGATTCTTCAGGAACACCCTTCCATTGAAGTGGTGCTGGATATCCACAGGGACGGAGTCGGAGAAGATGTTCATCTGGTACAGGACATCAACGGAAAACCAACTGCGCAGATCATGTTTTTCAACGGCATGTCCCAGACTCCGGACGGACCCATTGAATATCTTCCCAATCCCAACCGGGATTCCAATCTGGGTTTCAGTTTTCAGCTGCAGCTGGAAGCTGCCGGCCGTTATCCGGGATTCACGAGGAAAATATATCTGAAAGGCCTGCGCTACAATGAGCATGTGCGGGCGCGTTCGGCTCTGATTGAAGTGGGAGCCCAGACCAATACATATGAAGAGGCCAGAAATGCCATGGAACCTCTGGCCGAGCTGCTGGAACTGGTGCTTTCGGGGGATACGTAGGAAAAATCTTGCACGGAGTCTGAAATGATGGTATATTTTAATAGATATTACCCTGGGACCAGTCTGTCCGGGGCTCCTCTGCGGAGGCAGGAGAATTTACAGAAAAGAGAGGTAAGGAAATGGCAGCTGCTGATCAGAGCAAAATCAGAAATTTCAGCATTATCGCTCACATTGACCATGGCAAGTCGACCCTTGCGGATAGAATCATAGAAAAGACGGGACTGCTCACCAGCAGGGAGATGCAGGCTCAGGTACTGGACAACATGGATCTGGAACGGGAACGTGGAATCACCATCAAATCCCAGGCAGTCCGTACGGTTTACAAGGCAAAAGACGGACAGGAATATATTTTCAACCTGATCGATACACCCGGGCATGTGGATTTCAACTATGAAGTGTCAAGAAGTCTCGCGGCCTGTGACGGCGCCATTCTGGTGGTGGACGCGGCTCAGGGCATTGAGGCCCAGACGCTGGCCAACGTCTATCTGGCCCTGGATCATGATCTGGAAGTATTCCCGGTGATCAACAAGATCGACCTGCCCAGTGCGGATCCGGACCGGGTGGCGGAAGAAATCGAAGACGTGATCGGACTTGAGGCCCATGATGCCCCGAGGATTTCCGCCAAAATGGGAATCGGCATCGATGAGGTGCTGGAGGCCATTGTTCATAAGATACCGGCTCCATCGGGAGATCCCCAGGCACCGCTGCAGGCACTGATTTTTGATTCCCTCTATGATTCCTATCGTGGCGTGATTGTTTTCTGCCGTATTATGGAAGGAACCGTGAAAAAAGGAACCCCCATCCGCATGATGGCCACCGGTGCTTCTTACGATGTGGTGGAAGTGGGCTATTTCGGTGCAGGCCAGTTTATTCCCTGCGACAGTCTGGATGCAGGCATGGTGGGATATATAACCGCCAGCATCAAGAACGTCAGGGATACCCGGGTCGGCGATACCATTACAAACAGGGACAACCCCTGTGCAGAGCCGCTTCCCGGATATAAAAAGGTAACGCCCATGGTATACTGCGGGCTGTACCCGGCAGATGGGGCCAAGTATCCGGAACTGCGGGACGCGCTGGAAAAACTGAAGCTGAATGACGCATCTCTGTTTTTCGAACCGGAAACTTCTGTGGCTCTGGGATTCGGCTTCCGCTGCGGCTTCCTGGGCCTGCTCCATCTGGAGATCATACAGGAAAGGCTGGAGAGAGAATACAATCTGGATCTGGTAACCACGGCCCCCAGTGTTGTGTATCGGGTACACAAGACCAATGGAGAGGTCTTTGACCTGACCAATCCCACCAATCTTCCTGATCCGTCGGAAATCGAATATATGGAAGAACCCATCGTTACGGCAGAGATCATGGTGACTACGGAATTTGTGGGGGCCATCATGAAACTTTGCCAGGAGCGGCGCGGTGTGTATCTGGGCATGGAATATATCGAGACCACCAGAGCACTTCTGAAATATGAGCTTCCCCTCAATGAAATCATTTATGACTTCTTTGACGCGCTGAAATCCCGGTCCAGAGGATATGCGTCCTTTGATTATGATCTGAAAGGATATGAAAAATCCGATCTGGTGAAGCTGGACATTCTGATCAACAAGGAAGAGGTGGATGCCCTGTCCTTCATCGTCTTCGGCGGTTCCGCCTACGAGCGGGGAAGAAAGATGTGCGAAAAACTGAAGGACGAGATCCCGCGGCATCTGTTTGAGATTCCCATTCAGGCTGCGGTGGGAGGAAAAGTCATTGCCAGAGAAACCGTGAAGGCCATGAGAAAAGACGTTCTGGCGAAGTGTTACGGCGGTGACATCACACGTAAGAAGAAGCTGCTGGAGAAACAGAAAGAAGGAAAGAAACGGATGCGTCAGGTAGGCAACGTGGAGATTCCGCAGAAGGCCTTCATGAGTGTCCTGAAGCTGGATGAGGAATGACAAAGACGTCCTTTTCCGGAAGTAAAAATAAATCCCGAGAGGACCCGGCAAAAAGCGATATCATGAAGATGATATCGCTTTTTTGCCGGAAACAGGTTCCGGGGATGAAACAGACAGGAAACTCTGTATTTACGGCTCAGACATATGCCCTGCGGATCAGGTGACAGGTTGCACGGGGTCTGAGGCATATGGTATAATAACCGCGGAGCGGTTATTATACCTGCGCATGCCGGATTCTGCGT
>OGGQ01001217.1_pt1 | contig 34644 bp, 31 predicted proteins | sample 1571191 | NCBI WGS metagenome assembly OGGQ01 (sample SAMEA2582061, study PRJEB24529) | metagenome | biome: Human gut stool | place: China | collected 2011
GGCGCGCCAGTGTGCGGAAAATTTCTTTGCTTGCAGAGCCGAAGCAGCTTACACCTGTGCCAGCATGTCGCCGATGATGCCGCCGCCCAGCACCACGTCGCCGTCGTAAAACACAGCGGCCTGGCCGGGGGCCGGGGCGCGCACGGGTGAATCGAAACGCAGGGTAAGCAGCGGCCCGCCCGCCTGCACTACCGTACAGGGCACCGCTGCGGCACGGCTGCGCACCTTGCAGCAGAACCTCTGGCCGGCAGCAAACGGTGTGCCGCTGGCAGAAAAGGGCTGCGCCACGGTGATGCCTGCATATTCTTCGCCGCCCGCAGTGGCCAGCTGAATATCGCCGTTTGGCAGAATGCGCCGCACAAACACGGGCTGGCCATAGGCAATGCCAAGGCCTTTGCGCTGGCCCACCGTGTAGTGCGAAACGCCCCTGTGGGGGCCAAGGTCCTCCCCGACGGGGCCAAAAAAATGCCCCGGGGTGTCGGCAAGGCCGCGCGCCGCAATAAATGCGGCATAGTCGCCGTCCGGAATAAAGCAGATCTCCTGGCTGTCCGGCGCTTCGGCGCTGGAAAGGCCATAGCTGGCGGCCATGGCGCGGATATCCTCTTTTTCAAATTCGCCCAGCGGCAGGCACAGGCGCGAGAGAATATCCTGCCCAAGGGCATACAGCATATAGCTTTGGTCGCGCGCGGCGCTTTGGGCCCTTGCAATATGGAACGCGCTGCCCTGCTGCACCACGCGGGCATAGTGCCCGCTGGCAAGGTAGGGGATGCCAAGGCGCGTGGCCGTGTCTGCCAGCGTGCGAAATTTGACAAGGGGGTTGCACGCCACGCAGGGGCTGGGCGTGCGCCCGGCGCAGTACGCCTGGCAAAAGGGCTGCACCACAGCGCGCTCAAACGCCTCGCGCGCGTCTGCCACGTGGAAGGGGATGGCAAGTTCTTTTGCGGCCTGCCGCGCCTTTTCCAGCGCAGCCTCATGTGCGCTCGAAAACAGAATGAAAAGCCCCTGCACGGAAAACCCCTGCTGGCGAAGAATGTGTGCCGTCACGGCGGAATCCACCCCGCCGGACAGCGCCAGCAGCACGCTGTCCTGTTTTTCAAAGGTGGAAAAGCCCGGTGCGGCGCTGAATTCACCGCTCATAAAAACAAAACACCTCTTTTTCAATGGATGCGCTGTTATTTGAATTTGGCGGCCTCGGCTACGGCCATGGCGTCACAGCGCTCGTTTTCCCTGTGGCCTGCGTGGCCCTTTACCCAGTGGTAGTGAAAGGTGTGCCCCTCGCACAAGGCCAGCAGCTGCGCCCACAGGTCGCTGTTCAGGGCGGGCTTTTTGTCTGCCTTTACCCACCCGCGCTTCTGCCAGCTTTTGGCCCAGCCCTTGGAAAGGCCGTCTATGACATATTTGGAATCACTGCACAGGGTGATGTCACACGGTTCTTTCAAGGCCTCCAGCGCGCGGATAAGGGCTGTCAGCTCCATGCGGTTGTTTGTGGTGCTTTCCTCCCCGCCCGAAAGCTCTTTTCGTGTGCCCTTATATTCCAAAATGGCGCCCCAGCCGCCCGGGCCGGGGTTGCCGGAACAGGCGCCGTCGGTGTAAATATTGATTTGTTTCATGCATATGCTCCTTATCATGGCAGGGCAGCGCGCCGTGGCACCGCTGCATTCTTCCCCATTATAAAGGAACGCGGCCGCGCTGTAAAGCGGCCCGCGGCCCGCAAGGGCACCCGGGCATGCCGAAAGCTGCGGGCAGCGCCTGCGGCCTGTCAACAAGCGGGAAAGCGGCCTGTTTAACCCATTCTTTTTTAGCCAATACTGCCAAAACAAGGGTGGAAAACTTGACAGCATAGCCAAAACAGCGTATGCTTGTGCCAAGTAGTTTGTTCGGAATAACCCTGTGCCGGGCCTTGCGGAGAAATGCCGCTGGTTTCTTTGCACGCAGGCCGGCGGGGCGTTTGTTTTTATCCCCCATTGCAAGGGGCGGAACGGCTTCGGGCGTTCGGCCAAAGCGCCGTTTCCTGCAGAGGGAAAGAAATTTTTCAAGGACAAGATACAAAGCAGTACATCAATTTGCAGCACCCCGGCCGCATGGCGGGCCCAGCCGAAGCTACGGCGCAGGGAAGCCATGCGGGGCCAGAGCGTGTTTTCTTTTGCAAACACGTTTTCCGGGCGCCGCCGTTTTGTGCCCGCGGGGCAAAGGCGGGCGGCGCGCATGGCGCGCAGGGTGCGGAACATGGAGGAAAAATATGAATGAAAAACTGAAAAATGCCCCTGCAGGCAAGGCCCCGGCCCCTGTGCGCAAGCCGCCCCAGCGCCGCGCGCGCCCAAACCAGCAGGGCCAGCCTGCCGCCGCTTCGCGCCGCACAGAGGGGGCGAAAACGGCAAAGCGGGCAAGCCAGGTGGCAGATGCAGCCGTGGCCGCGGCGGTGCAGTCTGCCGCGGGCAGGCGCATGCCGCGCGGCTATGCCCAGCGGCGCAGGCCCGCGCCCGGCGGGGAAAGCGCTGTGCCGGTGAAGATTATCCCCCTGGGCGGCCTGGGGGAAGTGGGCAAAAACACCACGTTGTATGAGTGCCAGGGCGACATGATTCTGGTGGACTGCGGCATCGTCTTTCCAGACAGCGACATGTATGGCATCGACCTTGTAATACCGGATTTCAGCTATGTGGTGGAAAACAAAGAGCACATCAAGGGCGTGCTGATTACGCATGGCCACGAGGACCACATCGGCGCGCTGCCGTACCTTTTGAAAAAGGTAGACCTGCCCATCTATGCCACGCGGCTCACCATTGGCCTGATTAAAAACAAGCTGGAAGAGCACGGGCTTTTGCGCTCTACAAAGCTGATTGAGATAACCCCGAAGCGGAAAATTCGCCTGGGCTGCTTTACGGTAGAGCCCATCCATGTGAACCACTCCATTCCGGACGCCGTGGGCTTTGCCATCGAGTGCCCGGCGGGCGTCATTTTGCAGACGGGCGACTTCAAGGTGGATTATACGCCCATCTCCGGCGGCCCCACAGACCTTGTCACCATTGGGGAATATGGCAAGAAGGGCGTGCTGGCGCTGTTGTCCGATTCCACCAACTCCGAGCGGCCGGGCTTCACCAGCACCGAGCTGAAAGTGGGGCAAAGCTTTGCCACGCTGTTCCAGCGGGCGCAGAAAAAGCGCATCATCATTGCCACGTTCGCCTCGAACGTCTACCGCATCCAGCAAATTATCGACCTGGCCGTGGCGGCCGGGCGCAAGGTGGCCGTCAGCGGCCGCAGCATGGTGAACAACACCCAGATGGCGCTGGAGCTGGGCTACCTGCACGCGCCGGAGGGTGTGCTGATTGACATTGAAGAAATCAACCAGTACTCGCCGGAAAAAATTGTGCTGGTGACAACGGGCAGCCAGGGCGAGCCGCTGAGCGCGCTTTCGCGCATGTCTTCTGCCAGCCACCGCAATGTGCGCGTGGGCGAGGGCGATTTCATCATCATCTCTGCCAACCCCATCCCGGGCAACGAGAAGATGGTAACCAAGGTGATTAACGGCCTTCTGCGCCTGGGCGCGGAAGTGATTTATGAATCCATGTACGACGTGCACGTTTCGGGCCACGCCTGCCAGGAAGAGCAGAAGCTGATGCTTACGCTGGCAAAGCCCCAGTTCTTCATTCCGGTGCACGGTGAATACAAGCACCTGAAAAAGCACGCCCAGACGGCCATTGCCGTGGGTGTGCCCGAGCAAAACGTGTATATTGGCGAAAACGGCAGCTGCATCATTTTATCGAAAGACGGCATCCGCGAGGGCGAGCCGGTGCAGGCCGGCGCCGTTCTGGTGGACGGCCTCGGCGTGGGCGACGTGGGCAATGTGGTGATGCGCGACCGCCGGCACCTCTCGGAGGACGGCCTTGTGATTGTGGTGGCCGCGGTAGAGCCCATTTCCGGGCGCGTGGTTTCCGGGCCGGAGCTTGTGACGCGCGGTTTTGTGTATGTGCGCGAATCGGAAGAACTGATAGACGGCGCACGCGATACGGTGCGCGCGGCGCTGGAGAAGATTACCCCGGGCGATATGCGGGATTTTTCCAGCGTAAAAACACGCATCCGTGAGACGGTGTCCTCTTATTTATACCGGCGCACCAAGCGCAGCCCCATGATTCTGCCCATCATTCTGGAAGTGTGACGGCCCGCCGCCAGTGTGCGGCGCCGGGGAGGGAAGCACATTGAAGAAACGCATCTGGACCGTAGACCTTACCATTCTGACGCTGGGCGTGGCGTGCGCCGTGCTGGCGGGCATGCTGGCGGCTGTAAAGCCCATGCTGCTGCTGGTAGTGGTGCCTGTGCTGGCGGTGATGGGGCTTTTGCTGTTCTGGAATGTGAATGCCCTGCGCAAGCGCATGGCAAAGCTTTTGCACGGCAGCGGCGAAAAGGCGCAATCTACCTTTGCCAGCCTGGCACTGCCGGTGGTGGTGGTGTCGGGCGGCAGCATTGTGTGGTATAACGATGCCTTTTCGCAGGACGTGCTGGGCGGCGGCGATGCGTGCCTTGTGCCTGCGGGCCGGGTGATGCCCGGGCTGGACGAAAAAAAGGCCGCCGCAAAAGAGGGCCAGCCCCTGCGCTTTGGCGGGCGCCGGTGGACGGTGTATGGCAGCCGTGCCTCGGCGGATGAGGCGCTGTTTGTGGCGTATCTTGTGGACGACACGGTGCTGAAAAACCGTGCGGACGAATACCTGGCCGCGCGCCCGGCGGTGCTGCTCATCGCCGTGGATACATACGACGAGGTGCTTAAAGAGATGAAGGACTCCGACCGCGCGCGCATTGCGGGCGAGGTGGACTATGCGCTGGAGCAGTTTGTGGGCCAGGCCACGGGCTTTTTGCGCCGCACGTCCGCCTCACGCTATGTGGCCGTGGTGGAAGAACGCTACCTCAGCCAGATGATTGCCGCGCGCTTTTCCATTCTGGATACGGTGCGCGCCATTGGGGAAGAGCAGGGCACGGTGACGCTTTCCATCGGTGTGGGCCGCGGCGGCGAAACGCTGCGCGAGGGCATGGATATGGCCGCGCAGGCGCTGGATATGGCTTTGGGCCGCGGCGGCGACCAGGCTGCCGTCAAAACCGAAGACGGCTTTGCTTTTTACGGCGGCGTCTCGCGCAGCGTGGAAAAGCGCTCGAAGGTGAAAAGCCGCATCATTGCCAGCGCGCTGAAAGATCTGATTGCACAGTGTGAAGACGTGTTCATCATGGGCCATAAGCGCTCAGACCTGGATTGTGTCGGCGCGGCCGTGGGCATGCTTCGCTTTTGCAAAATGTGCAAAAAGCCCGCCAGCATTGTGGTGAACCGCCGCCAAAGCTTTGCGGCAAACCTGATTCGGGAATTTGAAAAAGCGGGTTTTGGGGACGATTTTATCAGCCCGGAACAGGCAGAAAATTCCATTACAAAAGATACGCTGCTGATTATTGTGGACGTGCATATGCCGCAGATGCTGGAATCGACCCAGCTGTACGAGATGGCGGCGAACGTGGTGGTGATAGACCACCACCGCAAAGGCGTGGGCTATATTGACAACAGCGTCATCTTCTACCACGAGCCATACGCGTCCAGCGCGTCCGAGCTGGTGACAGAGCTTGTGCAGTATGCAGGCGGGGAAAAAGAGGATAAAATGACGCCGCTGGAGGCGCAGGCGCTTTTGGCGGGCATTACGCTGGACACGCGCAATTTTGCGCTGCACACGGGTGTGCGCACCTTTGAGGCGGCGGCCTACCTGCGGCGCATGGGCGCACAGACGCAGGAAGTGAAAAAGCTGTTTTGCGACACGCTGGAAAGCTATACCCACAAGGCAAAACTGGTGGCGGCCGCACAGGTTTACGAGAGGTGTGCCATCTCGGTTTCAGATGATGTGCCTGCCGACATGATGGTGGTGGTGCCGCAGGCGGCCAACGATCTTTTGAGCATCAGCGGCGTGGACGCCAGCTTTGTTGCGGTGGATACCGGCAACGGCATCAATGTTTCGGCCCGAAGCATGGGCGATGTGAACGTGCAGGTTATTATGGAGCAGCTTGGCGGCGGCGGGCACCTCACCATGGCGGGGGCCCAGCTGCGGGACGCCTCGCTGAAAGAGACAAAGCAGCGGCTGATGGATATTATCCACGAATACCGCGAGAACCAGCGCGCCGAGGCCCGCGGCCCAAAAAACAGGGCATAAAAAAGTCTGCCCGGCGCGCCCGGGCAGGCGCAAAGGCGCGCTTGGCCGGTTGCCCGGCGGCGCGCTTTGTGCTATGATGAGTAGGCGGGGCCGAACAACGCGGCCGCGCACCGCAGAGGGGAGAGTGTGTTTATCATGAAAATTGTGCTGAAACAGGACGTGAAGTCCATTGGCAAAAAAGACGGCGTGTATGAAGTGTCGGACGGCTACGCCCGCAACTTTCTGTTCCCGCGCGGGCTGGCGGTGCAGGCAAGCGCCAGCGCCGTGAACGAAGTGAAAACAAAGGCCGCTGCAAAACAGCACCATGCCGCAGAAGAGTTGGCTGCCGCGCAGGCGCTGGCCAAAAAGATAGAGGGAAAAACCGTAGCCCTGAAAGCCAAGGCAGGCCAGGGCGGCCGCCTGTTCGGCTCTGTTACGGCCAAGGACATCGCCGAGGGGCTTTCAAAGCTTGTGGGCGAGCCGGTGGATAAGCGCAAAGTGGTGCTGGACACCGATATCAAAAGCTTTGGCACCTATGAGGTGGAACTGCGCGTGTACCCGCAGGTGGTGGCGAAGCTGAAGGTGAAAGTGGAAGAATGACACGCGCGGCGCGGCGAAAGGGGGCTGGGGCATGGCCGCAGGCATGAATCTTTCCTTGGAGGCGCTGGGGGTGAACCTGCCCTACAGCATGGAGGCCGAGCAGGCCGTGCTGGGCGCTGCCATTCTGGATGTGGAGAACATTCCCAAAATGGTGGAGGCCCTGCGCCCCGAGATGTTTTACGCGCGCCAGAACGGCGAGATATTTTCTGAAATTGTGCGCCTGTTCACCGCAGGCGCGCCGGTAGATTTTGTGACGCTTTTGGCCGCTGTGCAGGACGCCGGTACCTTCGCCACCGAGGAAGAGGCGAAAGTGTACCTGACGCAGCTGGCAGAAACGGTGCCCTCGCTTTCACACATTGGCACCTATGTGAACATCATTGCCGAGAAATACCGCGTGCGCCAGCTGATTGGCGCGGCCAAAACCATTCTGGAGCAGACGGCAGAGGAGACAGACCCCGAGCTGCTGCTGGAAAGTGCCGAGCAGAAAATTTATCAAATTCGCGCTGGGCGCGATTCCTCGGCGCTTTCGCCCATCTCCAGCGTCATCATCGACACGTTTGCCCATTTGCAGGAGATATCGGGCCCCAACCGGGAAAAATATCTGGGCATCCCCACCGGGTTTCGCTATTTGGATACCATGCTCACGGGCCTTGGCCGGTCGGACCTTATCATTCTGGCCGCCCGCCCCGGCATGGGCAAGACGTCGTTCGCCCTGAACATCGCCACCAATGTGGCCAAAAAGCAGAATGTGCCGGTGGCTATTTTCAGCCTGGAAATGACGAAAGACCAGCTGGTGAACCGCGTGCTGTCCAGCGAGGCGGCCATTGACAGCCAGGCCTTCCGCACGGGGCAGCTTTCCAGCGAAAACTGGCAGGACCTTGCCCGTGTGGCAGAGGTGCTGGCGCATACCAACATGTTTTTGGACGACACGTCCAACATCACCATCCCGGAGATGAAGGCAAAGATCCGCCGCATCAACCAGGACCCTGCCCGCGAGGACATTGGCCTTGTCATCATCGACTATCTGCAGCTGATGAGCACGGGCAAGCGCACAGAAAACCGCGTGCAGGAAATCAGCGAAATCACGCGAAACCTGAAGATTATGGCGAAAGAACTGAACGTGCCCATCATCGCGCTCAGCCAGCTTTCGCGTTCGGCGGAAAAAAACCGCACCGACCACCGCCCTGTTCTGAGCGACCTGCGAGATTCCGGCTCAATTGAACAGGACGCGGACGTGGTGCTGTTTTTGTACCGCGAGGCATATTATGACAACGGCGAAGAGGCAGACACCAGTGTTGCCGAGTGCATCGTGGCCAAAAACCGCCACGGCGAGGTGGGCAAGGTGGACCTTGCCTGGGACGGCGCGCACACCCGCTTCACAAACGTAGATTATTCCCATATGCAGTGAAACGGCGCGCGGCAAGGCGCCGGGGTTGCTTTGCATGCGGCGCTCTTTTCTGTATGAAAGAGTGCCGCGCTTTCTTTTTTGCGTGCAACGGGCGTCAGGGGCATAAAAGAAGCGAAAAAGACGTGAAAAAAGCGAATTGCCCCCTTAATTTTTCGTATCAAATATGATAAAATAAAAAATATCTATTCTGCTTTCGCCGGTGCATGGTTTGCCGGGCGGGCAGCACACAGCCGGCGCGCCGGATGCGCCGCGCACAGGAGGTTCGTGCAATGAGTGAAAATATGCAGCAGGATGTGCTGCGCGTTCTGCTTAGCGAAGAGGAGATTCGCGCAAAATGCCAGGAGATGGGCGCGCGCATCAGCCAGGATTATAAGGGCAAAAACCTGATGCTGGTGACAGTGCTGAAGGGTGCCGTGGTGTTTCTGGCAGACCTGATGCGCGCCATCGATGTGCCTGCAGAAATTGATTTTATGGTGGTTTCCAGCTATGGTTCGGGTGTGAAATCTTCCGGTGTGGTGAAGATTGTGAAAGACCTGGACGTGCCTCTGGCGGGCAAAGACCTTTTGATTGTGGAAGATATCCTCGATTCGGGCCTTACCCTCAGCTATATCAAAGAGCTGCTTGCCAGCCGTGGCCCGGCCTCCATTCGCATTGCCACCCTGCTGGATAAACCCAGCCGCCGCAAGGTGGACCTTGTGGCCGACTATATCGGGTTTTCCGTGCCGGATGAATTCGTAATCGGCTACGGGCTGGATTATGACGAAAAATACCGCAACCTGCCGTATATCGGCATTTTGAAGCCGGAAGTGTATTCCGTCTGATTTGTACAGCGCGGCCGCATGCGCCGCGCAGGGAGGCTTACCTTTGAACAAAAAACCAAGAAGCATCAACGGCCTTGTGCTGCTGGCCGTCCTGGGCCTTGTGCTGGTGTGGCTCATTATGACGGGCACGGGTGAACAGACGTCGTCTGTCCGCTATTCTCAAATCATCTCGTGGTTCGAGCAGGGCGAGGTGACAGACTTTACGCTGGATTTGAAAAACGGCGAAATGAGCCTGACCCTTAGCGAGGCCGCCACACAAGAGCTTTATGACGCACAGGCAGCCGCGCAGCAGCAGGCTGCGTCGCAGCCCACGGGCTCGCTGGCCTCGCTGTTTGGCGGCGCAGCCAGCCAGCAGGTGCAGCAGCCCAAGCAGCAAAGCCTGATTTATGTGGTGCCTGCCACCTCAATTTTCCTGCAGTCCCTGCCGGATTATGTGGCAGCGCACGACGCCAAATACCCCGATTCCTCCATGACGTATGATGTGCTGCCTGCGGGGCAGACGTCCATTTGGGTGTCCATGCTGCCCATGCTTATCATCACCCTGGTGGTGATGGGGGCTTTCTATTACTTTGTATACGCCCAGAGTGGCGGCGGAAAGGCCATGAACGTAGGGCGCGCCAAGGTGAAAGACCAGGCCGACCAGGGCCGCAAAGCCACGTTCGCCGATGTGGCCGGGGCCGACGAGGAAAAGGAAGAGCTGGCCGAAATTGTGGAGTTTTTGAAAAACCAGCAGCGCTTTAACACGCTGGGGGCGCGCATTCCGCACGGCGTGCTGCTGGTGGGCCCGCCGGGCACGGGCAAAACGCTGCTGGCGCGCGCGTGCGCGGGCGAGGCGGGCGTGCCGTTCTATTCCATTTCCGGCTCTGACTTTGTGGAGATGTATGTGGGCGTGGGCGCTTCGCGCGTGCGCGATTTGTTCGAAAAGGCGAAAAAGACGGCGCCGTGCATTGTGTTTATTGACGAGATTGACGCCGTGGGCCGCCAGCGCGGCACAGGCCTTGGCGGCGGCCACGACGAGCGCGAGCAGACGCTGAACCAGCTGCTGGTGGAGATGGATGGCTTTGCCGCCAACGAGGGCGTCATTGTCATTGCCGCCACCAACCGCGCCGATATTCTGGATAAAGCCCTGCTGCGCCCCGGCCGGTTTGACCGCCAGGTGTATGTGGGCCTGCCGGATATTAAGGGCCGCGAAGAAATTTTGCGCGTTCACACGCGCAACAAGCCTCTTGCGCCGGACGTAGTGCTGAAGACCATTGCAAAATCTACCGCCGGTTTCACGGGCGCCGATTTGGAAAACCTGGTGAACGAAGCGGCCCTGCTGGCTGCAAAGCGCGGGCGTAAGGCCATTACCGAGCAGGACATCGAAGAGGCCAGCATCAAGGTGATAGCCGGGCCCGAAAAGCGCAGCCGTGTGGTGACAGAGAAAGATAAGCGCATTACGGCTTACCATGAGGCGGGCCATGCCATTGTGTCGTACTTCTGCAAAACGGCAGACCCCGTGCACGAGATCTCTATCATCCCGCGCGGCATGGCGGCCGGTTATACGCTGAACCTGCCCGAGGACGACCGCAGCCACCTTACCAAGGCCAAAATGGCAGAGCAGATTGTCATGCTGCTGGGCGGGCGCGTGGCAGAAAAGCTGGTGCTGGACGATATCTCTACCGGCGCCTCCAATGATTTGGAGCGTGCCACAGACACAGCGCGCAGCATGGTGACGCGCTATGGCTTCTCGGAGCGCCTGGGCCCTGTGGTGTATGGGTCAGACCCGCACGAAACTTTCCTTGGGCGCGATTTCAGCTCGGGCCGCGGGTATTCCGAGCAGGTGGCGGCTGAAATCGACAGCGAGATTCGTGATATGCTGGATGAAGCCTATGAGACGGCGCGCAGCATTCTTTCCGAGCATATGCAGCAGCTGCACACGGTGGCCGGTGCCCTGATGGAACGGGAAAAGCTGACCGGCGCCGAGTTCCAGACGCTGATGCAGGGCGGCACTCTGCCGCCGGCGGATGCATCCCCTGCCAGGGAAAAACCTGCGCCCGCGGGCGAGCCGAAGGCGCAGCCTGTGCCCAATGTGCCCGCGCCCGCCCGGGAAGATGCCGGGACGGCCACTGCACAGGCCGAGACCGCGGGGCATGCGCCGGACACCGGCGCAGCCCGGCAGCCTGAAGCCGGGGAAAGTGCACAGCCCGGCACCCCGCAATAAACGGCACTGGCCTGGCAGCGGGCCATGTAATATGACAAAAGCCCCAATGGCGGAAAGCCATTGGGGCTTTTTCCATGCAAGGCCGCAAGGTGCAAGCAGGGCAAAGCCGTTTATACGGGAAGGGTGGGCGCAGTATAAATGCGCATGGCAATGCCTTCATCATCCGTGACAGGGCACAAAAACTTCCATCCGCAGCGCTCATAAAACTGGGTGTGGTCTGTGATGAGATACAGCCGTGCAATGCCAAGCGCGTACATATCCCGCCGGGAAAAGGCCAGCATCTGTGCGGCAAGGCCGCAGCCGCGCAAAGCGGGCTCTACATATAGGGCACACAGGTTTGGGGCCAGGTCTGCCCTGGGGTGAAAATCGTTCCGTATGACACCCGCTCCGGCTACAATGCGGCGTTCTTCGTTGGTGGCGAAATACCACTGGGGAATGCGCGCCCCGGCAAGGCACGCGTGCATGCTTTGCGCATATTCTGCCTGCGGAATGCCCCATTGCCTGCTGAACCAGCGCGAGGCCTGCTCCAGGTACTGCGGTGCCTCGCGCAGACGGTGAAATTTCACATTTTCAAGCATGGTTTCCAATCTTCCTTCCCGCGCCGCGCCGTTTGCAAAGGGCGCCACAGCGCAATGTTCTTGTTCATCATAACATGGGCGCCCGTCTTTCACAAGCGCTGTGCGGGCAGGCGGGCCAGATCGCCGGGCGGCAGCCCGCAAAGAGAAAAATGCCCGTTCGCAGCCGGAACAAAACCGGCCTGCGAACGGGCACGTTGTATCGAGAACAGATAACCTCAGACGTTTTTGCCGCCCTTGAGGGCCTTCATGCGAAGGTCATGGCTCAAAATGCGCTTGCGGATGCGGATGCTTTGCGGCGTCACTTCCAGAAGCTCGTCCGGCTTCAAAAACTCAAGGCTCTCTTCCAGGCTGAATTTGGAAACCGGCACAAGGCGCAGCGCATCGTCGCTGCCAGAGGCGCGGGTGTTGGTGAGGTGCTTTGTTTTGCACACGTTTACGGTGATGTCTTCGCCCGCCGGGCTGTAGCCCACCACCATGCCTTCATACACCTTGTCGCCCGGGTTCACAATCAGCGTGCCGCGCTGCTGCGCATTGAACAGGCCGTACGTCACGGCCGTGCCCGTCTCGTGGCTTACAAGGCTTCCGGTGGAACGGCCGGGCAGCTCGCCGCGCCATTCGTCATAGCCGTCAAAAATGGTGTTCAAAATGCCCTCGCCGTGCGTGTCGGTTAAAAATTCGCTGCGGTAGCCGAACAGCCCGCGCGCCGGAATGCGAAATTCAATGCGCATGCGCGTGGTGCCAAGGGGGGCCATCTGCTCCAGCTCGCCCTTGCGCGCGCCCAGCTTTTGCATGACACTGCCCTGATATTCGGTGGGCACGTCAATCACCACATGCTCCATCGGTTCCATCAATTTGCCGTTTTCCTCATGCGTCAGCACTTTGGGCGGCGACACCTGAAGCTCATAGCCCTCGCGGCGCATCGTCTCAATTAAGATGGAAAGGTGCATCTCGCCACGCCCCATCACGCGGAAGCTTTCGGTGGTGGCGGAATCCTCCACTTTCAGGGCAACGTCCTTCAAAAGCTCTTTGTGCAAACGGTCCCGAATCTGGCGCGAAGTGACAAATTTGCCCTCCTTGCCTGCAAAGGGGCTGTCATTTACCGAGAAGGTCATCTCCACCGTGGGGTCGTTTATTTTGACGAACGGCAGGGGCTGCACAAGGGCCGGGTCGCACAAAGTGTTGCCAATAGAGATATCCGTCAGGCCGGAAAACGCCACAATGTCGCCCGCGCTGGCCTCTTCCACCGGGGTGCGCCCATTGGCTGCAAAGCTGTAAAGCGCCGTAATGCGCCCGCGCTTGGCCAGGTCTTTATCGTGCCAGTCGCACACAGTCACATCCTGGCCCACTTTCAGCGTGCCGTTTTCTACGCGGCCAATGCCAATGCGGCCCACAAATTCATTGTAATCAATGGAAGAGCACAGCATGGCCAGCGGTGCGCCGGGGTCGCCCTCCGGCGGGGCCACATAATCCAGAATGGTGCGGAACAGGGGCACCAGGTCTGTGCCCGGCACATCGGGCGAATAGCTGGCCGTCCCGGCACGGCCAGAGCAGAACACCATCGGGCTGTCCAGCTGTTCATCCGTGGCGCCAAGGTCCATCAAAAGAAGCAAAATCTCATCAATTACTTCTTTCACGCGCGCATCGGGCCGGTCAATTTTGTTCACGGCAATCACAAGCGAAAGGTTTTGCTGCAAAGCCTTCTGCAGCACAAAGCGCGTCTGAGGCATGCAGCCCTCGGCGGCGTCCACCAGCAGCAGCACGCCGTTCACCATTTTCAGCACGCGTTCTACCTCGCCGCCAAAATCGGCGTGGCCCGGCGTGTCCACAATGTTGATTTTCACGCCATCGTAATAAGTTGCGGCGTTTTTGGCAAGAATGGTGATGCCGCGCTCACGCTCGATATCGCCCGAATCCATCACGCGCTCGGCCACCTGCTGGTTTTCGCGGAACGCGCCAGATTGCTTCAGCATCTGGTCTACCAGCGTTGTCTTCCCATGGTCTACATGCGCGATAATGGCAATATTGCGCAGATTGTTCTGTTTCATATTCAGCTTCCTCTTTTTGTAAGATATACCAAATTTCACGACAATATATTGTATAATACGGGCATGCAGCTTGTCAAGAATAAACCCCCTGAAAACCGCATTCCCGCGGGCATTTGCCGGCCGTTGGCGCGGTGCGCCTGCCCGCTGGCTGTTTTGAAAAAACAGCTTGCATTTTTTGGGCGGGTTTGCTATAATAACAAAGCTACATTTCCCCGCGTTGCGGGTGTATATGCGCGGTTAGCTCAGCTGGTAGAGCATCTGCTTGACGTGCAGAGGGTCAGCGGTTCGAGTCCGTTACCGCGCACCAGTCAAAAGGCCGGAGATGTCATTGCTGCATCTCCGGCTTTTTTGCATGTCGGGGCCGGTTTCGGGCCCGCATGGGAATTTTTTGAAAGCGAGCGTGATGAAAATGTGCAGAACGGGCGTGCTGTTCCCGCTGGTGGCCTACGGGGTGGCCTGCGTGTGCTACACCGCGCGCACCGGCGACGTGCTGGCGGCCGGCCTTGCGTGGAACATGGTGTTGGCCGCCCTGCCGCTTTTTGTGTTCAGGGCGGCGCGGCGCTGCAAGGCGGCGGCCGCGGCGTGGGCGCTGAAGCTTGTCTGGCTGCTTTTGCTGCCCAACACGTTTTATCTGCTGACGGACCTGATCCACGTGCCGCCCCGCATGGAGTGGGTGGAGCAGCTGGAGGCCGGTGGCGCGGTGGTGCGGCATTCTGCGCTTGTGCGCGAGTGGGTGCTGATGCTGCTGATTGGCGCGGGGGCGTGTTTCGGTGTCATGCTGGGCTGCCGGGCCCTGTACGAGTTTGAAAAAAGCCTGCCGGCGGCCTTTGGCGCGGCGGGCAGGTGGCTTTGCGTGGGCGGCCTGTGCGTGCTGAGCGCGGCGGGGGCCTATATCGGGCGCTTTCTTCGCTTCAACAGCTGGGATATCCTGCACCCGCTGCACCTGGCGCGCACGCTGCTTGCCAGTGCGGACACGCTGGCGGTGCAGTTCACCGTGTGCATGGCGGCGTGCATCTTTTTCCTGTACGTTTTTTGCCGCCGGCTTTTCCCGGCGCAGCGCTGACAGCCCGCGCCGCGGCAAAATGCGTAAGCGGCCCTTTGCGGCGCCTGGCGCCATAGCGGGCGCCGTGCGGCACAGCGCGGAGCCGGGCGCTGACTGTTGCCGTTGTGCAGACGCGTTCCAAAACTATATGAATTTTACAACAGATTGAGCTTTCTTTGGGCAAAACGCCGCTTTCCGCAGGGAAAGCGGCATTTTTTTGTCTGTTTCGCAGAATGGCGCACATACGAACCCCCGTTTTAAAAGAATGGCGCACATGTGAACTGCAAAAAGGCGCGATTTGTATGTACCATAATAATATGTCTAATGACAAATATGGAGGAATTGCAAATGTTGAAAAAAGTGATGGCAATTGGACTAGCCTTGTCGATGCTTCTATGCCTTGCGGCCTGCTCAAAACAGCCTGCGTCTGTTGAGACGGCCACAAGCCAGAGCAGTGCGCCCGAACCTTCGCCCACGCCGGACCCGAGGACGATGCCCGAGTACCATTCCACGGATGCAGTGCGCGAGCGCGGTGTGCTCACCATCAGCGTAAACGGCAGTGCGAAGCTCATTTATCCCATCCCGGACGACCCGGAGACGTACGGAGAACTTGCGGGCACCTGGGCCGGATACATCCCGGAGCTGTGCCGCCGCATTGCCGAGGAGCTGGGCGTGGAGGCGGAGTTCGTAACGTATGACACGCTGGAAGAAGAACTGCAGGCGGTGGTGGACGGCGAAGTGGAATTTGCTGCGGGCAACTTTGTCATCAACGAGGAACGGCTTGCCATCTATGAGATGACCGACCGGTTCGACGTGTGGGAAGAAGCGGGGGACGAAGTGTTTCTAAGCACCCACCCGCTGCCGTGGCCCGAGCGCGATGAGAAAGAGAAGGAAGCGGGCTCCGTCAGTGCCAGCGCGTCGGCATCGGCCGCCGAGCCGGAGCCGCGCGAGATGATCCAAAGCGAGGAGGACCTCAACAACGCCCGCATCGGCGTGCTCAAGGGCTCTGTGCAGGTGAAAAATGTGGCCGCGCAATATCCCGGTGCGGAACTGCACGAGCTGCCCACCAACGCGGCAATTTTGGAGGCGGCGATCGCCGGGGAGGTGGACGCGTGCGTGTTCACCACATTCGACAGAGACTTTGCCGATCAGATCGTGCAGGCCATCCTTGATGGGGATGTTGCCCAGTGCGACTATAGGGTGGCGGTGACGGATTCCCTCGGCAACGGGTTTATCCTCATGAAAGGCAACGAGGACCTGTGCCAGTCCATCAACGCGATCATTGCGCAGCTGATGCAGAGCGGATGGCTGAATGAGTGCTATGAAGCCGAAATGGTGAAAGCGTCAGAGCGCGGCATCATCTGAGCAGGCGTCATATGCGCTTTTCAAAGGCCCCTTTGCGGCGCCTGGCGCCATGACGGGCGCCTTGCCCGGCCGGGCAAGGCAAAGCAGGATGCATGTGATTTCGGTTCGCAGGGCCTTGCGCCCTTCGGCTGGGGGCCGCCGGCCTCCACTTAAACAGATCGCCGCGGGCGGCGGCGGAAAGGATGAATTGCCATGAAAATCACAAACATGAGAAAGTTTCTGCCATGGGCTGTCGCTTTGCTGTGCCTGGCATTGCTGCTGACGGCCTGCGGCAGCTCTGCCGCACCTTCTGAAAGCGCAGATGCCTCAAGTGCAGCACAGGCGTCAAGCGCTGCAAGCGCGGTGGACTACACAGGCTATACGGACGAGGAATTTCTGGCAGCCGTACAAAACTGGGAAAACGAGGCTGCGCCCGGCGTGATCTATGTGTTTTACGAGGACGGCACGGGGCAGTTGACGGCGAACCATGAGCGGCATGTGTACGATATGGCGTGGTCGGTGGAGGATGGCACGCTTACATTCGAGATGACGGAAGACTGGCCCTATGTCAATGATGTGCAGTTTTATGACATTGTCACGGACAAGCAGGAACCCTCGTTCCTGTCCCGCAACCCGGATACGGGGTCGGAGGCAACTTTCGTGCCCCGGGGCACGGTTTCGTTCCCGACATATGAGGACAACAAGCCGGAAGAATTGCTGGGGCTCTGGGTGAGAATGTCCGAGGATCCGCAGGCAATGTCCCATCGCGTCTGGTATCTGGCCGCAAAGGATGAGAGAAGCGGGTACGGCGGCTATTATCCGGATGATAAACAGGTGTTTGTCCAGTATTATTTCGATGACTGGGACGTGGTGGAAGACAGCACCCTGGTGTTTGTTTTTGAGAACGGAACGGAGCAGAGATTTTCCTATACGCTGGAAGGCGATACGCTTACCATGTCCGAGGCGGGCGGCGAACCCTTCGCATTCGAGCGGCTGGACCCGACCGGAGTGGAAGTGAACCTGTAACGACTGTGTTTTGGGTGGTGTCAGCTTTGCGTTTTCTGATGGCTTTGGGCCGGTGAGGCCCGTACAACACAACCGCCCCCGTGCGGCAATGAGAAAGGTGATGGCTGTGAGAAAAGGATTGGCTTTGCTTTTGATTTTGATGATGGGCATATCCCTTGCCGCCTGTGGCGGCGCGCCCTCTGCGGCGCAGGGTGAAGAAGCTTCACAGGCTGCTGACAGCGGGCAGGAGAATGGCGAGGCAGGGCAGGAAAGCGTCTCGTCCTTCCCCGTTCCCACCCAGGGAGACCCGGCCGTCATGTCTTCCGGCATCAATATGACCCATCTTGTGACCGAGGGCTGCACAGAGGTGATAAACGATGGCGGCGTGTTTTTGTACAAGATGTCGTCGCAGCCCACGGGAGAAACGCTGGTGAACTTTATCAACGAGACGCTGATTCCGGAAATTGTGGCAATCTCCGACAACGGGGCATGCCTTGTGAAAGACAGTTCCGGCAATGACGCCTTGGGCCTCGGCGCCGGCGTTCAGCCGTACCGCGCGTTCGATTCGTTCGGTTACACGTCTCTGGACGGCGAGGAGTATGCATATTGGATCGTGGACGGCGAGCAGTTCGGCAATGAGCGGCACCTGTATGGCGACTCCATGCTGCTGGATGTTCGCTATGTGTATGACGGCGTGCTGTATGACGCTATTACGCGGGTAAGGCCGGACGAGCAGGCCATCAGCGTAACACCTTTTGAAGAGCCCAGCCAGAACTTTGAGATCATAGCGTGAGAAACCCCAAAAGGGGCGGTATCCCGCAACCGGCCCGGCGGCGCCCGGCACACGCAAAGCACGCTGCGCCGTATGGCATCCGGCAAACCGGGCAAAACAGCTGCCGGCAGGCAGGCTGAAAATTGCAGCGCGCATAAAAACAGGCACAAAAAAACAAACCGCGTGCACGGGGCTGAGCCGGAACCGCCCCACGCCTTACACCTTAACTGCATAACAGGAGGACATAAAATGAAACAATGTGACAATGGCCATTTTTACGATGAGAACCGGTTTGAAAGCTGCCCTTATTGCCAGGAGGGCGCAGGGGTTGGCAAGACGGTGGCGGCAAGCTTGGTTGGCAAAACGGTAGCTGCCGTTCCGGGTGGTGCCGCGCCCGATACAGACCGCGGCAAAACGGTGGGAATTATAAAAAAGAAAATCGGGATAGACCCCGCCGTGGGTTTTCTGGTGTGCATCTCCGGGCCGCACCGCGGCGCGGATTACAAGCTGGTGGCCGGGCGCAACTTTATTGGCCGGGCCGCGGCCATGGATGTGGCGCTGGCGGATGACGACACCGTATCCCGCGAGAGCCACGCACTGGTCACCTATGATGCTAAGCACAACACCTTTTCCCTTTCTCCCGGGCAGGGCCGCGGAATCACCTATTGCAACGACGAACAGGTGGAGATGGTACGCCCGCTGAACGCCTATGACGTGATCGAGGTGGGGAAAAGCCAGCTTCTGTTCCTGCCATTGTGTGGTGAGAAATTTCAATGGAACGAGGAATGATGGATGGAAGGCGCATATTCGTGGCTGAATCAGCCGCTGTTTCCGGGCAGCTTCATCCAGATCTGGATGGCCGTAGCGGCCGGTGCGGGGCTTGGGCTGGCGATTGTCCTTATTCTTCTGGTTGTGATGAAAAAAGGGAAAAAGAAGAAAAAAGGCGGGCCTGATGCAAAAGAACCTGTCACCGAGAAGCCGGCCCCTCTGCCTGTCCTGGAACTTGCCAACCTGCAGGGGCTTGGCAATCGGGAAGACCAGCAGGACGCCTTTGGGATTTCCCGCATGGAGCGCATGGAGGAGGACGGCCTGCTGGCGGTGCTTTGCGACGGGATGGGCGGCATGGCCGAGGGCGGCATGATCGCCGCGGCCACGGCAGCCGAGATGATCGGCATGTTTCCCTGGGAGGATGACAGCGCCGTATCGGAATGGGTTCGGCAGCGAAGCAGGCGGGTCTATCAGCAGTTTCGCGGGCATGGCGGCACCACGCTGGTGGCCGCGCTGCTCAAAGGGCACTCGCTCTGCTTCTGGTGCGTTGGCGACAGCGATTTGTTCCTGTTGCGGGAGGGCAAGCTTTATGCGCTGAACCTTCGGCAGGAATTCAAAAACGACCTGGTGCTGCGCGCTTTGGAGGGCGTATTCCCGGTGGAGGAAGCCTTTACAGACCCGCAGGCGGGCGCCCTGTCGGAATACATTGGAAAAGAGGATGTCAAGTGCGACTGTACCTGTATCCCCTTTCCTCTTCAGCCGGAAGATGCCCTGCTGCTGTGTTCGGACGGCGTGAGCGACACCCTGACGCTGAAACAGATCCGTGAGGCCATGGCGCTGGAGCCGCAGGCTTGCTGCGACAAACTGGAAGAAGAGATCCTGGCGGCTGAAAAGCCGAACCAGGACAATTACACAGCTATTGTTTTGAAATATCATGGGCAAGGGGAGGAAAAATAAATGGAGGCAAAAAAAGTATCCAAAAAGCAGATCGTCGCGATCATACTGATCGTCGCCGGGCTCGTGGGCATTGTCTTTGGCGTCCTTGGGCTGGTGGGGGGCGGCGGAAAAGACCCCTATGATGTGCGCAAAAGCGTCGTCATGGCTTACTCGTATATCCAGCTCACCGACGGGCAGGCCGCCGGCGCCATGGGCACCGGTTTCGCCATCGGAAAGCCCGGTGAGCCGGTGGAATATATCGTGACCAACGGCCATGTGGTGGAATATGCTTACGAGGGGCCTCAGATCTATCAGGGGCAGGTGGCTGCGGCAGGCGTTCAGGTGTACTTTTCCGCGGCGGAAAATGATTACTTTGCAGCAGAAGTGGTGTATTATTCTCCGTCCACGGAAAAAGACATCGCCATTCTGAGGCTGCCGTCCGCCACGGATAAACGGCAGGCGGTTACCATTAAAGACGCCGATGACGTTGCCATTGGCGACACGGCATACGCCCTGGGGTATCCGGGTGTGGCAAGCAACAGCCAGCAATTTAACACCTTCGATGAAAATGACATCACTCTGACCAAGGGGATCGTCAGCAAACGCACCAAACCGGTGTGGAGCAATTACGACGCGTTCCAGATGGATGTATACATAAACCACGGCAACTCCGGCGGCCCGCTGGTGGATGAACAGGGCTTCCTGATTGGCATCAACTCTTCCGGCGCGGTGGACGACCAGGGCAAAAGCGAAGGCGTGAACTATGCCATCACCTCTAACGAACTCACCCGGATCCTGGATGAGGAGAGGATCGGATATACCATGGCGGGCGGCCTCAGCTGGGTGCCGAACTGGTTTGCCTATGTGTTCCTGCCCATTGGCGTTCTGGCCCTGGCAGGCGGCATTGTGCTGCTGGCAATGACCGCGCAGAAAAACGGAGCGGTTCTGGTTGCCGCGGGAATGGGCGGCCAGAAAAAATCTGTGGTGAAAGGTCGTGGCCCGATGGAAAAACATGCCGCGCTGCGGGGCGTAACGGGAAAATACGCCGGGCAGAGTTTCGATTTGCTGAAAGGAAAGGTTGTCATTGGCAGAGACCCGGCAACCTGCAATATCGTGTTTGATAAAAACACACCGGGCATCAGCGGGCGGCACTGCCAGGTCGTCTATGACGCCAATGAAGACTGCTTTTTGATCACCGACCTGGGGTCCTCCTACGGCACATTCCTGGGCAACGGCAAAAAGCTGACGGCCAATGTGGCCGAAAAACTGTCTGCGGGCGACACCTTCTATCTGTGCGACAACACCAACCGGTTTGTTGTGGTAAAGGAGTAACCTCTTATGGCAGATCGATATTGTTTGAAATGCGGAAAGCTTCAGCAAGCGTTTGAAGAAGATGCCGCCGGCTGGCAACCGGCGGCCATCTTCCATCTCTCTGCGGACGGCGCGCTGCAGGAGGTTTCGCAAATGCCGCCCTTGGAAGAGGGCGAAGGATTTGTGATGTATGCCGGGGATTTTTACGTGGAACCCCTGGAGATCCAGCTTGAGTTTTTGAAAGCCGACAGCGCGCGGAAGTGGCTGGAGGCGCTGGTTCTGCGGCATACGGACCGTGTGCGCCAAGTCAATGACAGCCTGCGGGTGCTTGCAGGCATCGAGGAGGTGAGCGTATGAACCCGGAGCGCATTTGTTTCGGCTGCTTTCAGGAAAAAGAGCCGGGCAGTTTTTGCCCGCATTGCGGGTTCAACGAAAACGAGGAACAGCCTTATCTTGCCCTGCCGCTGGGAACTTTGCTGAACGGGCGGTATATGCTGGGTAAGGTGCTTGGGATCGGCGGCTTTGGCATTACCTATCTTGGCTACGACCTGACGCTGGAGATCAAGGTTGCCATCAAGGAGTATATGCCCTCGTCCATTGCCACGCGAAACGCAGATCGGTACAATGTCACACTCACCGGGCGGGTGGAAGAAGATTATCAGTACGGCATGGACCGCTTTCTGGACGAGGCGAAGATCCTTGCCAAGCTGCAAAACACGCCGCACATTGTTTCGGTGCAGAACTATTTCAAAGAAAACAACACCGCTTATTTCGTGATGGAATACATCGACGGGATGAGCCTGAAAGAGTATCTGGCCAACCAGGGGGATAAAATTCCCTACACCCAGGCGCTGACGATCCTGCAGCCCATCATGGAGGCGCTGGTTCAGGTGCATGCGCTGAACCTTTTGCATCGGGACATCAGCCCCGACAACATCTATATCACCTCCCGGGGCGAGAGCCGCCTGCTGGATTTTGGCGCCGCGCGGTTTGCGCTGGGCGACGGAAAAAGCGTGTCGGTGATCCTCAAGCACGGTTACGCGCCGGAGGAACAGTATTCCAGCCACGGCAACCAGGGCCCCTGGACGGATGTGTACGCCATGGGCGCCACCTTCTACCGCTGCATTACCGGGCAGCTGCCGCCGGATTCTGTGGAGCGGATCCGCGGGGATACGCTGAAGGCGCCGTCGGAGCTGGGGGTCGTTATCCCGCAAAACATCGAGCAGGCCATTTTGAAGGCGCTGGCCGTGAAAACGGAGGACCGTTTCCCCAATATGAACGCCTTCCTCCGCGCCCTGACAGGCAGGGCCTCGGTGCAGGAGCAGGTTGCCGCCAGCGTGAGCGAGCGCACCCAGGCCTCCGCCTTTGGCCAAACCGTATATGCCGGGAACGGCGCAGGCGTGCAGAAACCGGGCGCGTTTTCCAAACTCATCGCCTGGTTCAAGGCAAACCCCATCATCGCCGCGCTCTCCGGCGGCGGAGTGCTGGTTGTGCTTGCCCTTTGCATCATCCTGCCCATTGCGCTCTCCGGCGGGGAAAAAGAAAGCACGGCAGGCGGTGGCGGCGGAAACGCCCCTGCCGTCAACACGCCCGGCGAGATGCCGGGTGCCGTAACCGAACCGTCTGTCTCTGCCGCGGGGATAGAAACAAGGGACCTTGGCATCCTCAACGCCAGCATCGACATCCCCTCGGATTACACGGCAAGCGCCGATGGGTTCAGCTTTGTGAATGAGGCCAGGGGCTGCGCTGTCTCAACCGGCTTCATCTGGAACGTCGGTGCCCCCATTTATTCCCTTTCCGACGTGGAAGCAAACCGGGAATCGATTGTGTCTTCCGTAATGGCAGGGTTTGAAGTGACAGATTATACGATCCTCTCGGCCGGGTCTGCCACCCTGAACGGCCAGGGGGCGTATCAGATCTACTTTGAGGGAACCGACAACAGTGGCGTCTCCATGGAAATGGTCTATATAGCGACACAGGGAAACAGCGCCTTTGGCTGTTACAACCTGTTGGGCGCTTATCCCAAAGGCGACGAGGCAGGCAAGGCGGAGATCAATGGCATTCTGCAAACTTTTCAGATCAATGGCGTGCCGGACACCACCTACAGCATGTGGTACAGCGAGACCATCGGCTTAAAAATCATCATCGACGATTCCATTGCACAGGGCAGCGTGTGGGAGACAGAGGTCTCCGTGCCGGGCGGCGTGACGGAGGTTGTCATGATTTATCCCACGCAGGCCGCGCAGGAAGCCGGCCCGGCCAACATCGATTCCCCCGATGCCGGCGTGGTGGAAGTGGGATACGTCGCGCAGTTTGGCTACAGCACGCCGCAGGAGATGCTTGACGCGCAGGCCTCTACGGCCAGCTCTCTCGGCGGCACTGTGGGCGATAGATATACCGTCTTTATGGGCGGGGCGGAGTGGCTGTGCCAGGACTACACCATCAGCTCCTTCAATTTCAGCAGCGGCGTAGCGCTCATTGAGGGCCAGTACATCTATTTGAGCGCCATGTGCAACGCTTCGAACCAGGAGGCGGTGACGGCGCTGAGCAACCAGGTGCTGGCAAGCGTCCGCCCCTTGTAAAAGAAATTTTGTCCGGCCGCCGGCAGTTTTTTGCCCGGCGGCCGGAGAGAAAAAGAAACCGCGCACAGCCCGTTTCACACGCGCTGTGCCGCATGGAAATTTCGTGCTGCCCGTACATGGGTTCAAGCGAAAGGAGATAGCCGGGATGGAGATGGAAAGAGTTTGTTACGGCTGCTTTCGGGAAAAGCCAGACGCCTCTCCCGTCTGCCTGCACTGCGGGTTCAACGCAGAGGAGGAACAGCCCTTTCTGGCCCTGCCCATGGGAACGGTGCTTCGCGGAAGATATCTCACGGGCAGGGTGCTGGGCGTGGGCGGCTTCGGCATCACGTATCTCGGCTACGACCTTGTGCTGGAGATCAAGGTTGCCATCAAGGAATATATGCCCTCCGGCCTTGCCACGCGCCATGCCAACCGCTATCAGGTGGTGCTGACCGGGCGCAGAAAAGAGGACTACGAAAACGGGATGGAGCGCTTTCTTGAGGAGGCGCGGATTTTGGCCAAACTGCAGGGAACGCCCAATATCGTTTCCGTGCAGGACCACTTCAAGGAAAACAACACGGCCTACTTTGTGATGGAGTATGTGGATGGCATGAGCCTGAAGGCCTACCTCGCCTGTCAGGGCGGAAAGATCCCATACGACCAGGCGCTGACCATCCTGCGGCCCATTATGGGCGCGCTTGTGCGGGTTCATAGCATGGGGCTGACCCACCGGGACATCAGCCCGGACAACGTCTCCATCACCTCCGGCGGAGAGAGCAAGCTGCTGGATTTTGGCGCGGCGCGTGCCGCCATGGGGGACGATAAGAGCATTTCGGTAATTTTGAAACACGGCTTTGCGCCGGAAGAGCAGTATTCCAGCCACGGCAGCCAGGGGCCATGGACGGACGTCTATGCCATGGGCGCCACTTTATACCGCTGCATCACAGGGGAGCTTCCGCCGGATTCCATCGCAAGGGCCCATCACGATACCCTGAAAAGGCCGTCGGAGCTGGGGGCCGCATTGCCGGCGAACCTGGAAGCGGCCATAATGAAAGCCATGGCGGTGAAGGCGGAGGACCGTTTTCCCTCCATGGAGGCTTTTCTGCAGGCCGTCACGGGCAAAGGCGCCGGCCCGCCTGCGGCAAAAACCGGAAAGCGGCGCACAAAGCCGGCGCCAAAGGCCGGCGAAGCGCAGACGAAGCTTTTGCAAAAGCCCGCAGCCCTTAAAATTGCGGCGCTGGCGGTGTGTGTTGTCATCATCGGGGGGATTGTTTGGAAGCTTGTGTCGGCGCCCCGCACTCAGCCCGGCACAAACTCTTCCGGGCCGCTGTTCCCGGCGTCGGAACCGGCTGGCGGCACGCAGACGGCTTTGACCGATTATTCCAATGCGAACCTGAACCTCACCATGAAAATTCCGGCCGGTTTTGAGGAGACCCAGCCCGGAAGCGCCGTGTTTGTCTCGTCGGACGGAAGCTGTTCCCTTCAAATCGGGTTCTACACCTGCTGGTCCGGCTTTCCCGTATATTCCCTGGCGGATGTGGAAGCCAACGCGGAGAACTATGTCCGGTACTTTGTTGGGCTTGTGCAAAGCACGGATATTACCGATTACAAAATCCTGAGCGAAGGCTACCGGCCGGTTGGCGGGCTGAATTCGTATCTGGTGCAGTTTGAAGCCACGGAAAGCGGCGGTTCCACCATGAGCTTTCTGGCGGCGTTTATTGACGGGCAGAACGGCTTCGGGTGCTACAACGTCATCGCCTCATACCCTGAGGGGGACGGGGCCGTACAGGAAGCGCTTCTCGCGTCAGTGGATTCCTTCCAATGCATGGGGCCGGCAGAAACAGGCTACAGGCTGTTTTCCGACGAAACGCTTTCATTCCGGTTTATGTATGCAGAAGAAGACCCGGCTTTGAACCTGGAGGCCGAGAACGGTATTTTGTCCGCTCTCTCCATGACAGGCAATGATTATTATACCCTCACCGTCAGTGCGCTTCCCCTGTCCGGTACAGAGACTGCGGACGGGCTGCTTGGGCAGGTGACCGCAGGGCTGGACACGATATATCCGGGCATCGAACAGCTCGGCGAACAGAAGGTACAGGCGTGCGGTGGCATGGAATGGGTGACCCGAAACTATACCTATGAAAGCGAAGGGATCCCCGTTTACATGTCATATTCCGTTGCCATATGGCAAAACCAGGCATACCTTATGATTTTTGCCTCCGGCCAGGAGGCACAGTTGAATGACAACGGGCTGAAGACGGACATCATGGGTTCTATCCGCCCGACAGCATAAATTTGGGCAAGCGAGGAGAACGAAAATGCCAGGCTTAAAGGAAAATTTGAACTGCCCGCGCCGGATGGTCGTATTTGCGGTGTTTGATATCATTGACAAAATGGGCGGCGAATACGAGCGGGCCATGGCCGGTGATATCAAGGCAAAGGTGAATGTGCTGGGAAAAACCAGCGAGTACGCCTTTACGGTAACAGAGGTGACTTCAGATACATCCATTCTGCACGTTTCGCTGCTGCATGAGATGCAGCAGCTGACAGAGGAGGAAAAACAATTGGCAACCCGCTATCTTCTGGACAGCGTGCTGCATCACATCGATGAGGTACAGGCATCTGAAAAAGAGAGGGAGAAGGCAATCAGGCGGGCGTAGGCAACGTACAAGGTGTTTGTGCCGGCGGGGCGTTTTGTGCCTTTTGGGGGCCTTGTTCGGGAGAAGCGAAGCAATAACAAGTAAAAAGAGGTTGTCTGTTAGGCGCGACGGCACAAGAAAACGGAGGCTGTGCCGTAAAAATTTTGGCGCATAAAACACGAACAAGCGGCTCCTCAAGCCATCAGGGGTGAGGGGCCGCTTTTTGCACGTTTTTCACCCGAAACTTCGGGGCGGGGAACTGCCGGGCGCCGCAAAAGGGGCTGGCAGCCCGCTAGGGGGAAGAGGGCGTTTGGGCAAGGGCGCGCAGCTCTTCCAGAAGGCGCGGGCGGCTGTTGGGCAGCCGGCCATCCAGCACGGCGTCCAGCACGGTGTTCAGCGCCGCACCCACCTGCGGCCCGCGCGGGATGCCTGCGGCCAGCGCGTCGCGGCCGTTCACGGCAAGGTGCTTCAGGCAAAAGCAGGCGCGCTGGGCCACAAGTGTGTCCAGCAGGCGCTCCACGTCATCCAGCTGGCGCAGGCGCCCGGCGCACGGGGCGGGGGCCTTGGCCAGCGCGTCGCAGCGGTGCATGCAGATCAAACGGCGAAACTGCTGTTCGCCCGCGCGGTTCAGCCAGCGCCGCACGGCGGCGGGGTTGGCGGCCAGGGGGGTGTCGTGCCAGCCCACCAGGCGCGCGGTGGCCTGCGCCAGCTGCCCGGGGCAGCACAGCCGCTGCAAAATTTGGGCCGCCATGGCTTTGCCGCGCTGCGCGTGGCCGTAAAAATGGCCGTTGCCGGCGGCGTCCTGCGAAAAGCACACGGGTTTTGCAATGTCGTGCAAAAGCAGCGCCAGGCGTACTTCCGCCTCGGGCGGCACGGCGGCCACGGCGCGCGCAATGTGTTCCCACACGGGGTAAATGTGATAGGGGTTGTGCTGCTCGAACCCCACCGTGGCGGCAATTTCGGGGATGAACTGCGCCAGAACGTCCGGGTATTCCAGCAGCACGGCCAGCACGCCGCTGCCGGGCAAAAGGGCCAGCAGCTCGGCCAAAAGGCGCTGGGGCGCCGTGCGGCGCAGCGCGGGGCCGGCGCACTGCGCGTGGATGGCGGCGGCCGTGGCGGGATGAATGGAAAAGTTCAGCACCGCGGCAAACCGCAGCGCGCGCAAAAGCCGCAGCTCGTCTTCGGCAAACCGCAGCGCGGGGGCGCCCACGCAGCGAACCAGCCCGCGGCGAAGGTCCGCCATGCCGCCGAACGGGTCGCACAGGCCGGCCCGCGGGTGAAAGGCCATGGCGTTGATGGTGAGGTCCCGTCGGGCAAGGTCCTCTTGAAGGCTGCGCGTGAAGCGCACGGCATCCGGGCGGCGGCCGTCCGTATAGGGGCCGTCAACGCGGCAGGTGGTAACCTCATAGCCCGCGCCGCCCAGCACCACGGTGAGCGTGCCGTGGCGAAGCCCGGCGCCCCGCACGGGCCAGCCGGAAAAGGCGCGCAGCATTTCGGCGGGCGTGGCGCTGGTGCAAAGGTCCCAATCGTGAACGGCGCGCCCCAGCAAAGCGTCGCGCACACAGCCGCCCACGGCCCACGCCTGGTGGCCGTGCGCTTCCAGCCGGGCCAGAATGGCCAGCACCGGGCCGGGAAAAGCGATGGAAAACGTGGTGTTCATGCAAATTTCCTCACTTCAAACAAAAAAACGGCCGCTTTGCGCACGGGGCAAGGGGCGGCCGGGCTTTGGACCCCGCTGCGTTTGCGCGCGGGGAACAGGGTGCCTTACGGCTTCCATTTTTTGCGAAATGGAAGCTGCGGCTTTGGGCGCGGGGGATGGGGGATAAGGCCGGCGCGCGGCACGCTTTCGGCTGCGGCTTTGGCCCGCCTGGCCTTTGCCCCGCTCAGGTTTGCGCGCCGGGCAAGGCATAGCTGCGCTGCCCGTAAATGGCCGTGCCCACGCGCACAAGGGTGGCGCCCTCCAGAATGGCGCTTTCGAAATCGGCGCTCATGCCCATGCTGAGCACATCCATGCTAACGCGCTGGATGTGCGCATCGGCCAGCTTGTCGAACAGCGTTTTCATCTGCGCAAAATAGCGCCGCGCCTGGCCGGGCACGGTTTCCGCGGGCGGAATGGCCATAAGCCCGCGCACAGCCACGTGCGGCTGTGCCGCGGCGTGCTCTGCCAGGGCGCGCACCTCGGCCGGGCGCACGCCGCTTTTGCTGGCCTCGGCCCCAATGTTCACCTCCAGAAGAATGCCCTGCACCACGCCCAGCCGGGCGGCCTGCTTTTCAATGGCGTCCACAAGGCGCGCTGAATCCACCGAATGGATCAGCGCCGCGTGGCCCACCACATATTTCACTTTGTTTGTTTGCAAATGGCCGATCATGTGCACCGGCTTTTTGCCATAGGCGCCCGCGGCCAGCTTGTCCACAAGTTCCTGCACGCGGTTTTCGCCAAACAGGTCTATGTCAAGCTGCGCCGAGGCGCGCACGGTTTGCGCGCTTTGCGTTTTGCAGGCGGCGCACAAAAACACGTCGCCCTCGCCCCGCCCGGCCGCGCGCAGGGCGGCCTGCATTTTTTCGCGCACCTGCGCCACGCGCTGCGCAAGCATGTTTTCCAGTTCTGTCAACGCAATTCCTCCTCCGGCAGATATGCTGCGCGTGCGCCGCCGATAAATTTGGGCCGTGTGCGCGCCGCCACAAGGTTTGCCTGCCCCAGCCGCCGCGCCGAAAGGCGCACGGGCACGGCCACGCGTTTCAGGTGCATGCCGATCAGCGTGTCGCCAATGTCCAGGCCGGCGTCGGCCTCGATCTGTTCCAGCGCAACCGGCGCGCGCATGTTTTGCCACGCGGTGGTGGCAAAGCTGCCGCCGGCGTGCGGCTGGGGCACCACGTTCACCGGCTGCTGCCAGGGCTTCAGGGCCGCGCGCTCCAGAACAATGGCGCGGTTCAGGTGTTCGCAGCACTGCGCCGCCAGAAAAACGCCCGCGGGCTGCAGCGCGGCGCACACGCCCTTGTAAATGGCCCCGGCCACGGGCAGGCTGCTGGCTTTTCCAATGCTGCCGCCCACCACTTCGCTGGAGGAACAGCCCACCACCACAATGCCGCCGCGCGGCACATGCGCTTTTTGCAAAAGTTCGCGCGCCGCGGCCGCGGCCTGCTGTTCCAGCTGTTCCCATTGCATGTTCTCAGGCTCCATTCCAATCATCCTTCCCTTTTTCAAAGGCTTTCAGGTATTCATCTGCCGAGCGGCTCATCTCGCGGGAAAAGCCGCTGTTGTATTTGAAATCACAAAACGAGCGCAGCCACTCCTCATAGGGCCGCGCCGCCGCCTTATAGCCCAGCATGGCGCGAAGCTCGCTTGCCTGCATGCGGCGGTAGCCGTTTTCATGCACCAGAAACTTGCCCTCGCAGCGGCGCGGCTTTTCGCGCGCAAGCTGGCTGGGCGCCGGGCGCCCAAACACCAGCATGGCAGCCGGAACGACATATTCCGGCAGGCCCAGCAGGGCGCGGTGCTGTTCACAGTTTTCCAAAATATCCCCAATGTAACACGAGCCAATGCCCAGGCTTTGCGCAGCCGTCACGGCGTTCTGCGCCGCAATGCAGGCGTCCGCCATGGCAAGCAGAAGGTCGCCCGGGCCGGGCCTGCGCGGTGCACAGCCGCAGGCCTCATAGGCGTCCAGCCATTTCTGACAGTCTGCACAGAAGATCAGCACCATCGGCGCCTTGGCAATAAAGGGCTGATGGTCGCACGTTTCACTCAGGGTTTGCTTCAGGGCACTGTCGGTAATATCCAGAATGGTGTAAAGCTGCTGGTTGCCCGCCGTGGGCGCCTCAAAGGCTGCACGCAGAATGGCCTGCTTTTCCTGCGGGGTGATTTCTGATTCTTCAAATGCCCGCACCGATTTGCGCGCATACAACTGTTGTAAAACCTCATTCATAGCCCATGCCTTCTTTCCTTTGTTTTTTATGTGCGGCGGCCCGTTTATGCCTTTGTGCTGCGGAACTGGAACACGGCCCCCAGCACAAAGGCCGCCAGCCCAACGGCCGCCATGGCCCAAAATGCGCCGTTGCTGGCCTGTGTGTCGGCCCCGGCCAGCAGAAACGCCGATTTCGCGGCCGAAAACCCGCCGGTTGCAGCCGTAAGAAGAATGATGGCCGGGCGTGTGAGCTTTGTCACAAGAACGCCTGCCAGCACGCCCAGAACAAGCCCCGCCACATGCCCCAGCCACGCGGTGGGAATAAGCCAGTAGGCTGTCAGCCAAACAAGCCCCAGGCTGAACACGAACAGACTGGCCAAATACAGCCGGAACGAAACGGCCGCCAGCACGGCGCCGCCCACAAAAAACGCAACCACATGCACCCATGCCGTCTGCGTAAGGTGGGACGCAACCAGGCTGAGCGCCGTGCCGCCAAACAAAAAGCACACCACACCCACCCAGAACTTTTGCAGCCGAAAGCCAAACAGGCAGTTGATAAGAGAAACAATCAGGCCAGCAAGGCCTGCCGCGGCGGCTGTGCCGGTGAAATCCATAAGGTTCAACCCTTTCTTTGCGCCTGCCCGCCGTTTGGGCAAAGCAGGCCCTTTTTGATATCCCGGGAAAAGGATGCCCCGTTTCAGAGGCTTGCCATACACCATGGCGGCATATCACCGGGGAAAGTTGTGCCGCACCCGAGGCGCCGGGCCCCACACAGATAGCCTGAAATGCCATACCGGCTGGCCCCGGCCGGGCACCCGCTGATAATAAAATTATAGCACATTCTGTGTTTATCTGCACCCTGTGTGCAAAAAACACATATGCCAAAAACAGGCGCAGAAAAAAAGAGAAAAAGTTGTTGACAAGCAGCCTGGCTTATGCTAAAATCAGATACGTTCTCACCAGAGAACGCCAATATGCGGATGTGGCGGAATTGGCAGACGCGCTAGATTCAGGTTCTAGTGAGGGCAACTTCATATGGGTTCAAGTCCCTTCATCCGCACCACAGAAAAGCCTGTAGAATCAACGTTCTACAGGCTTTTCCTTTTATAATGTTCACACTTTTGTTCCCCATAACAAAGCCAACGCGGCATGAAGAGAAAGACGCAGGCACACAGAAAGAAGGGATGCCAAATGGCAAAACGCAATGAAGTGCAGCTCCATGCAAAGCCGGCAGATTGCGACGTTTGCATGGAGTAAAAACCGTTGCATCATCAATATGCTGGCTTTGCTGCTTGACGATCATCTCAAGGAGGGAGCCTGCATGAAATACATCAATGCAAAAAATCTTCTTCCCGATGCGCTGGTCAAGGAATTGCAAAGCTATATGCAAGGGGGCTATCTTTATGTTCCCACCGATCGGGCGCAGCCAAAACGATGGGGAGAAGCGTCTGGCTACCGGCAGGAATTACAACAGCGAAACCGCCAAATTGTAGCGGAGTTTCAGAACGGAACCTCTATGGAAGAACTGGCGGAAAAGTATTTCCTGTCCGTATCAGCCATTCGTAAAATCATTTATCAGAAATGAACCGGCAGGGGTTGCATGAGAAATGCAGCCCCTGCTTTTGTGTTGGATACAGATTGATTCGGTATGGTTCGGTGGATAGAAAAGGGGCCGTGGCAGCAGTACGATATTAAGGAAAGAATCCATCCGCAAGAGAGGAAAAGACCATGTGTACACGATTTGTCTACCGGGGCGATGATATGGTTACCGGCTTCAATTTTGATATTGACCTTACTGTATGGGACCACAAGATCGTAAAAGAGAAGGACCGCTTCTATATCGGCATCCTGCGGCCCGATGGGGTGCGCCATTCCTATCATGGCGTGAACCGCAACGGAAACGTCGGAACCCTGTTGTATGTTCACGGAAACCCGGAGGGAGCCTATCAGGATTCCATAGGCTGCATGACAATTGCAGACCTGACAGAACAGTTTATTCAGGCAAAGATCAGTTTTGACGATGCGCTGCAAATGGTGCAGGAACGGAAGATTGTCTATGCACCGGACGCTACCATGCAGGCCATGCTGTCCGACCGGCAGGGCCGCACCCTGGTCATCGAGCCGGGCATTGGCTGGCGGGAAGATGACGGGCGCTGCTCGCTGATGACCAATTACTCCATACTTGCGCCGGAAAGCACAAGGCCCTTCATCGTACCGGGGGATGACCGATACGAACGGGCCGCCAGACTTTTGAACGCATATTCATATATGGAGCATTTTACTGTCACTGATGCATTTTCTGTACTTTGGGCTGTCCGGCAGGAAGGGATCTGGGCCACCCGGGTTTCTTTCGTTTATTCAGCGAAGGAACACGCAGTTTACTCTGTGCAGAACAATGTTTTTTCGCAGATTGAAAAATACGAGTTTGCATAACTTTGAGAGAAGGAAAAAGCCATGAATCCAGAAAAGATTTATCCTCGCACAAACGACCATGAAACAGTTTATTTGAAAAGTGTTGTGAAAAACCCCAACATTATTGTTGGAAACTTCACCATGTACAACGACTTTGTCAACGACCCACGGCAGTTTGAAAAAAACAATGTGCTGTACCACTATCCAATCAACCATGATAGGCTTGTAATCGGCAAATTTTGTTCCATCGCCTGCGGCGCAAAGTTTTTGTTCACCAGCGCCAATCACACACAAACATCCCTGTCCACCTATCCGTTCCCCATCTTTTTTGAAGAGTGGGGTTTGGACGTCCGGAACATAACGAGCGCATGGGCCAACAAAGGCGATATTATCATCGGCAACGATGTGTGGATTGGATATGAGGCGGTGATTCTGTCTGGTGTTACCATTGGCAATGGAGCGATTATTGGCGCCCGCGCCGTTGTAACAAGGGACGTGCCGCCTTATACAATTGCCGGTGGCGTTCCCGCTAAACCGATTCGCAAACGTTTTTCGGATGATACCATCTCGGCCTTGCTGAATATCAAATGGTGGGATTGGCCCAAAGAGAGAATCGCCCGCCACATTTCAGATATTCAGGCCGGGCAAATTGGGCCTTTGCAGCCGCTTGGTGAAATGTGAAAGAAAAGGGCAGAATGCCTGGTGAGGGGCCGCAGGCTGCCGTGTTACCTCTGTGCACAAACTGCGTTATGGCATCAAGGGGAGACGGCTCAAAAAATAAGATTTCACAGGTTGCAGGGTCGCTTTCTTTTTTGTGAGGCTTAAAACGAAGGGCATACGGCGGAAAAACACAAAAGCTGGCCCGGCAGCTTACAAAGGAGCTTACCTGGAATAAAAGATAACAGAAAAAAGTCCCGAAAGGCGCAAACACGCAGCTTTCGGGGCCTTTGTTTTTTTGCAAACGCCCGGAAGGGCACAAACCTTATGCCGTCACAGCCAGCGGCAGGCGGCCATGTCTACACGGCCGTCCGGCAGAAAAGTGACGCCCTCTTCCTCCAGAAGGCGGCGCTGCACTTCGGGCCCGCCGAAGGCATAGCCGGTGCAGGTGCTGCCGTCCTGAAACACCACGCGGTGGCAGGGAATGACGCCGGGCTCGGGGTTGCGGTGCAGGGCAAACCCCACGCCGCGCGCGCCGCGCGGGTTGCCGGCCAATTGCGCCACCTGGCCATAACTGGCCACACAGCCTTTGGGAATTTGCTTTACCACTTCATAAATGCGCCTTGTAAATTCCGTCATGTGCCTTTGCGCTCCTTTACAATTTGTTTCGCCTGTGCTTTTGCCAGGGCGGGCACGCGTCGCGATTCGCACAGCTTGCGCACCGCCATGCGGCGCACGGCGCTGTCCGTGTGGGTGGCCAGAATATGAAACACCTCATCCGGAAATTCCAGGTAAAAGGTGGCCAGCGCCCAGGCAAGGCCCATCTGCACATAATAGCGCCCGGCCGCGTCCACTTCGGCAATGGCGCCCAGCGCCTGTGCGGCATACGGCGTGCCGCGGAAATGGTCCATCAAAAGCACAACGCCAAAGCGCGCGGCAAATTCACGCCTGTCGGAAAGGTAAGCTTTGGCAAAGGCGAATATCTCCCCCGGGTGCCGCTTTGCGTGCAGGTAACCCGCGCAGAAGCTGTCGCATACAGACCAGTTATCTATTTCGCCCAGAAAGGCGCGCGTCTCTGCCAGCACGGTGTTCAGCGGTGCGGGCAGCCTGCCCAGCACCATCCCTTTCAGCATCACGTCTTCAAAATATTGCCCGCGCGTGCAAAGCGAAAGCGCCGCTTCGCCGTTTTCGCGCACCAGCTGTGCCGCCAGCCTGCGCAAAGCGGGCAGGCGCACGCCCAGCAGCGGCTTTTGCGCGCCGCCCAGCAGTTTGGAAGAAAAAGCGGCGTATTCGGCCTCGGCCGCCTCGGCCAGCGCGGCGTGCAGTTGTGCCTGTGTCATGGCCCGCCCTCCTGCTTCGTTTGTTCTAAAATAAATGGTACCACATTTTTGAAAAATATGGTAGAATCAACCCTCAAAAATCAGGGGGATGAATGTAGGACTACAATAGATCTTGGACAGAGGAAGAAAAAGGATGAAGGATAAGGCC
>OGGQ01001219.1_pt1 | contig 34607 bp, 30 predicted proteins | sample 1571191 | NCBI WGS metagenome assembly OGGQ01 (sample SAMEA2582061, study PRJEB24529) | metagenome | biome: Human gut stool | place: China | collected 2011
AGATTGGGGGAAGGTCAATGCCTAAGAAAGCTGGAATGGAGGCGTGGAAGAAAAAACGCCGACAGGAACATCTGGAAAAGAAAAAATTCCGATACTATATCTTCTGTGAAGGTCAGCAGACAGAACCATCATACTTTGAAGGCTTTAAGCGCTACATTGAAGACAATCCGATTTATCGTGATATGGTGCTGATAGAAATAGAACCATGTCAAGCGGAAACTATGCGTGTGATTGGAATGGCTGAGAAGTATGTAAAGAAAAACAAAATCGAGAAGGGGCAGATTTGGTGTGTATACGATAAAGACAGTTTCCCGGCAAAGGACTTTAATGGTGTAGTGCAAAGGGCAGAACACTTAAATCAGGAAAATCCGGATGTGCAGTACCATGCTGCATGGAGCAATGAGTGTATTGAATTCTGGTTTCTTCTGCACTTTGCTTACTATACAGCAAATAATCACCGAGCGGAATATGTCTCGTTTTTAAACGATAAGTTTAGAGAATTGGGGATTGGAAAATATCAGAAGAATATGAAAGAGATTTTTGAAGTTCTTCTGGAGAAGGGCAATCCGAAGTTGGCAATTCGATATGCAAAACGTATCATCAAAGAGGGAGAAGGTAGAATGCCGACAGATATTGCACCGGGAACGAAGGTGTATGAGTTGGTGGAGGAACTGGTGAAGTATTTGCCGGAAGAGACTAAAAATAAATTTATCTAAGAAGGGATGAAATAAATATGAAATTTACAGAAGAGCAGTTAAAATTATATGCTGCACCATTAAGTGAAACTGAAAATCAGAAATGTCTTAATGCGATAGGAATGGTTAGGGATGCTTTAAAAAATATAGGTTTTACTGATGATGGAAAAAATATTCGAAAAATGTATGATGACACATATGCTTATTCTCTAGAGATGCGAAGTAGCATGGGTACAAGAAAAGTGAAATTATTTATTCAAGGTTCATATGCGAATAACACAAATGTGAGAACTCAAAGCGATGTGGATATTGCGGTGGTACAGGAAGATGTATTTACAACAGAGTATAGACCTGCTTCTAGTGCATATCCTCAATCAGATAAAGATTATGATTTTTATGTAGCAACACCAGAAGCTAAATCCTTTAAAGATGAGGTTCAAGAATGTTTAGAAAAAAAATTCGGAACAGATGTTGAAAGAAAAAATAAATCTATTAAGATTCATGGAAATACTTATCGTAAAGATGCTGATTCCGTACCATGTCGTAGGTATCGAGATTACAGAAATGATTATAGAAAAGATGTGAATAACTACATACCGGGCATTGTAATAATACCAGATCATGGAACTCGAATTATCAACTATCCTGAACAGCATATTGCAAACGGGCGTAAAAAAAATAATGACACCAATAGATATTATAAGAAAATGGTTCGTATTATTAAAAAAATGAGGTATCTTATGTGTGATTGTGGATATTCAGAAGCGGAGAAAGTCTCCTCATTTGGTTTAGAATCACTATTATGGAATCTTCCAGACTCTTTATTTATGAAATATAGTATATATAGATATGAATTTGGAGAAATAGTGGAATATTTATTTACACACAAAGATGAATTGAGTTCTTATAAAGAAGCAAATGGCATCAAATTATTGTGTCCTATAGTTACAGATGTTATAAATTATAAGAACTTTATTGATAAGTTATTTAAATTCTATGAATATGATATTTAGGAGAAGACATGACTAAGAATTACAGTAAATTCACAAGCAAATCAATATGGTTTACGATAGTAATGTTTTGTTTAAGATGTTTTGTTTCAGGAACTAAAATAATAACAGAATTCTCAATGTATGATCTCTATGGTTATGCAGGAGAGGCGATTGCTTTTTCGGCATTTGTGATGCTCGCATATGAAAAATGTCTGTGGAAATGTAATCCATTTGAAAAAACACCTGTTTTAAAGAAAAAATATAAGGGAACACTGCTCTCAACATATGATGGAATTGAAAGGGAGGCGGTTCTTGAGATTAAGCAGACCCTATTATCTATAAGTGTTGTTTTTATAACCGAAGAAAGTAGAAGCAAGTCCATTTCTGCCTCGATAGAAAAAATACAGGAAGAATGGCAGCTCACATACTGCTATTTAAATGTGCCACAAGCCAGTATAAGAGATAGAAGTGCGATACATTATGGGACGGCATTGCTTTGTATCGAAAATCCAGAGGAAATTAAAGGAGAATATTTTACAGATCGCAAAACAACGGGCGATATGAATTTTGTTCCCGTATAATATTTGCCGGGGGTTATTGAAATAGATTTGATAATCCTCGGTTTTTGTTTACAATCAATTTCTATGTGGTATAATAAGGTTGTAACAGAACGGAATAGATATAACAGAGAGGTTATCTGATATGAATATCGCTGCTTACTGCCGAGTTTCCACGGATAAAGCCGACCAGCTCAACAGTCTGGAAGCGCAGAAAGAATTTTTTTCTGAATATACGAAACGCACTGGCGATACTCTGGTGCGCCTATATGCAGATGAGGGAATTTCCGGCACAAAGATTAAAAACCGAAAAGAGTTTCTGCGTATGATGGCGGATGCGGAACACGGTCTTTTTGAAATGGTAGTGGTCAAAGATATTTCCCGTTTTGCCAGAAATACGGTGGATTTGCTGCAAAACGTCCGCAAGCTGAAATCCCTGGGTATAGAAACACAGTTTTTGACTGCGAACATGACCAGTATGGGCAACAGCGAATTTGTGCTGACCATCTTTGGAGCGCTGGCGCAGGAAGAAAGCGCTAATACCTCCAAACGTGTTAAGTTTGGCAAGAAGATGAATGCGGAAAAAGGACGTGTACCGAATATTGTATATGGCTATGATAAAACAATCGGAGATTATTTTAATCTGACGATCAACAAGGAAGAAGCACAGGTAGTCCGGCAAATCTATCAATGGTACACGAAAGAAGGATACGGAGCTGCGAAAATCGCCAATATGCTCAATGAGAAAGATCTGAAAACCAAGCGAAACTGCAAGTGGAGTCAGAATGCAACCTGCCGTATCCTGACCAATGAGCTTTATACAGGAAAAATTATCAACGGCAAACAGGAAGTATCGGATTTTCTGACCGGTCAGCGAAAAGAGAAAGATGAAACAGAGTGGATCGTAGTGGAACGACCGGAACTTCGAATCATTGATGATGAAACCTACGAGCAGGCACAGGAAATTCTTCGTTCCCGGCATGATGCCTTCAATATTTCCCACGAACGGCAAAGCAACAAGCATCTTTTTTCTACTTTAATTAAGTGCAAGGAATGCGGCTGGTCGTTTCGGCGAACTGTCCGAACCTATAAGAACACCTATGTCCGCTGGGTTTGCTCCGGGCATAACGGAAGAGGCGCTGATAGCTGCCCGAATGCTGTTGCGGTGGATGAGAATGAGCTGATTGAAGTATTGCAGGAGTATTTTGCAGAGATTCTCAAACAAAAAAAGAAAGTGATTCGCTATGTCGTAGGCGAATTTCAGCGGGTATATAAAGCCAAAGACGAAAATCTGGAATATGAGAAGGAACTGACCGTCCAGCTTTCCAAACTGCAAAAAATTCGGCAGAAATATATGGATATGTACGCCGACGATCTGATTTCCCGTGAGGAACTTAATGAGAAAATCGGTGGGATGCGTAAGGAAATTGAGCGATTGGAAAATGAGCTGAAAATGGTTTCCTACCACCTTACCAAAGGAGAGCAATTAGAAGCTGTTTTAAACAGTACATTTCAGCAAATTGAAGATATTGCCGATGTGCGGCAGATGACAAATGAGCAGTTAAAAAGAATCATTCAGAAAATTGAGGTAGACAAAGACGGCAATGTGGATATTTATCTTCGATTGTTCGGTGACTTAGGTCTTGATGAAACCGTTCTAATTAGTGACAACGAAACATAAAGACGTAACCGACCGGCTGATCCATATCAATCCGGCTCTGGCGGCAGAGGCCAGGGTGGTCCTTGACATCAACAAGGCGGAACGTCATATCCGCGGCGGACTGGCCACGAAGGAAAAATACGAACACAGGCTTCAGGCGTGCAGCAAAAAATAGCGGTGCCGGGACGGCGCGGGAATTCCCTGCGCCGTCTTCCTTTTATTTGACAGAATCTGTGCATACATCTATAATGTAGAGGAAAATCCAGAAAACAAGGAGAGAAAAACATGACATTCATATACCCTGCGGTATTTACCCCACATAAAGACGGCAAAGGCTACCATGCATATTTCCCGGACCTGGAATGCTGTGAGGCAGACGGACCGGATCTGGAAGACGCCATTGAGAATGCAAGAGAGGCGGCCGGAAACTGGATCATGGTGGAACTGGAAGAGGAGGAGTGCGATCTGCCGTTTTCCAGCCATGAAGATGACATTGTTCTGGAAGAAGGACAGTTCATCAGACGGATTTCCGTCACCATCAAGCTGCTGCCGGATAACGACTGATCCGGGCGGAAACAGGAATAAAAGAGAAAGGCTTCCCATAAAATGGTAACAAGTAACAGAAACGGGAGCCTTTCAGCATTATGTTTGGCAAATGGAATTTCAGATGGAAGAAGCCGGGAAGGAAAACGGCCGCCGCAGGTCTTCTGGTGATTCTGGCAGCAGTCTGCATCGGGTTTACCGGCTGCCGGTCAGAGACCGGAGACGATGAAAAAATCAGAGACCTGGAATTTACCGTGGTTGGTGAAAATGAGATACCGGAAGAACTGGCGGAGATGATCGCCCAGAAACGTGAAAAACCCTTTAAGCTTACATATGCCGACGGTGCGGATATGTATATCGTGATCGGAGAAGGTCCTCAGCAGGGCGGAGGCTACAGCATCGCAGTCCGGGAACTTTATCTGACGGAAAATGCCGTTGTGATCCGGACGGAACTGACCGGACCCGGGAAGGATGAGGCATCCGGAACGGACATGTCCTATCCGGTCCTTGTGGTGAAGACCCAGTTTGTGGAGGAACCGGTGGTCTTCCGGTAGTCAGTGACACAGATCATCGGCAGAGCCGGACCGCTAAGGGTCCGGCTTTTTATATCACGGGGATACCGGAGGACTCTTTCCGACAACGATTTCCGACCGGGAGCCGGAAGATTCCAAAACAGAGGAAACTGTCATATATACCGGCGGACCCTGGAAGCAGCGGGACGCCGCAGGAATACAGAGAGGATGGAACAGAAAAAATGAGTACAGAAGCAGCAAAAGGGAATGCCTGCCTGGAAGAATGTCCGGCTGCGGGAGACCAGGATACAGCCGGGATCCGGCAGAGAACCAGAGACATTGAGCGCAGCATCATCAAAAAGTTCCGTAAGGAGATCTGGCGGCCTTTTGTCCGGGCACTCAATGACTATGAGATGATCCGGGAAGGAGATAACATAGCGGTCTGCATTTCCGGAGGAAAGGATTCCATGCTGCTGGCGAAATGCATGCAGGAAATTCTCCGGCATGGAAAAATGCAGTTCGGTCTTCAGTTTCTGGTGATGGATCCGGGATATAATCCGGAAAACCGGGCACTGATTGAGGAAAATGCAGTCACGCTGGGAATTCCGGTGCATATTTTTCAGTCGGAGATTTTTGACGTGGTGGTGGATGTGGATGATTCGCCATGTTATCTCTGTGCAAGGATGCGCCGGGGATATCTGTATTCCCAGGCAAAAAAGCTGGGATGCAATAAAATAGCCCTGGGACATCATTTTGACGATGTGATCGAGACGATTCTCATGAGCATGCTGTATGGAGCTCAGGTCAATACCATGATGCCAAAGCTCCACAGCACAAATTTTGAGGGCATGGAGCTCATCAGGCCGCTTTATCTGGTGAAAGAAGCGGATATCCTTGCCTGGAAAGAATACAATAACCTGCGGTTTCTTCAGTGCGCCTGCCGGTTTACGGAGGCTTCAGCCCGTGAAAATGAAGAAGAAAAATCAAAGAGGAAGGAAATGAAGAAACTGATTGCCGGTTTCAGAAAGACCAATCCATATATCGAAACCAACATTTTCAAAAGTGTGGGAAATGTGAATCTGGATGCATGCATCGGATATGTGCACCACGGAAAACGTCACAATTTTCTTGAAGAGTACGACAGGACCGGGGAAACGGAGGCTTCAGGCATCTGACCGGGGCCTCAGGTTCCGGTCCGTCATATTTAAAAGGACGCCGTCATAAACTTTCATAAAGCAGTAGCTTTGGAAAGGTTTGGTGGCGTTTTTATGATGGAGCTGGTAAAAAAACATATCCATATGAACCGGAGGAGAGGAAATGTCACCTCCCAGATTACACTGGATGATGATTTCAACGTCCCGGATTCCATGGATGATGCGGAAGAACTGATTCTGGACAGCGGAGAAATCCAGATTGAATCGGCAAAGAATCTGGGAGAAAAAGTGGCGGTAAAAGGGAAACTGAATTTCCGTGTCCTGTACCGGAAGCCGGACGGCGGAATCATGACTCTTGCAGGCACGCTGCCTTTTGAAGAAAATGTGAATGTACCGGGGCTGGAGGAACAGGACTATATTCAGGTGGGGTGGGAACTGGATGATCTGAATATAGGGCTGATCAATTCCAGAAAACTGAGTGTCAAGGCGCTGGTAACCCTGAAGATACAGGCCGAGACGCTCTGCAGCACGGAAGCTGCTGCGGACGCGGAGTTTGACGGGGATGTGGAGACGCTGAAGCGGGAAATCACGGCAGCGGCCATTGCGGTCCGCCGCAAGGATACTTTCCGGGTAAAGGAAGTGCTGAATCTTCCCGGCAACAGGCCGGATATTGAAACGCTTCTCTGGCAGGATATCCGTCTGCGCGGAGTGGAGACCAAGCCTCTGGACGGGAAGATCCACATAGACGGGGAGCTTATGGTGTTTGCCATTTACACAGGCGAAGAATCCCAGGCTCAGATCCAGTGTCTGGAGGAAACCGTGCCGTTTTCCGGAGAAGTTCAGCTGGAAGAATCCGTGGAGGGGATGATTCCCTTTATTACGGTCCGTCTGATACATAAAGCCATGGAAGTGAATCCCGATTCGGACGGTGAAATGCGCGAAATTTCCATTGATGCGGTCATGGAGCTGGATATACGGCTTTATGAAGAAGAGCAGACGGAAATTCTCAGCGATCTGTATGCCCTTGACCGGGAAGCCATACCGGAAACCGGGGAGGCCTGTTTTGATCAGATTGCAGCGAGAAATACCCTGAAAAACAAAGTTCAGGAAAAGATTGTTCTGGACAGCGGGCAGAGGATTCTGCAGATCTGTCACAGCGACGGCGATGTGAAAATTGATGAGGTACAGATTCAGGAAGAGGGACTTCATATTGAGGGAGTTCTGGAAGTACGGCTTCTGTATCTGACAGCGGAAGACAGGTCTCCGGTGGGCTCTTCCGTGGTTATGGTGCCGTTCCGCATGACGGCGGAAGTCCCCGGCATCACGGAAAACAGCATATACCAGCTGGAACCGGGACTGGAGCAGCTGACCGCAGTCATGCTGGGCGGCGACAGCGTGGAGATCCGGGCGGCTGTTACCATTGATACTCTGGTGCTTCAGCCGGTCTGCGAGCAGGTGATTCTCAATGTGAGAGAAGAGCCGCTGGATATGGAAAAGCTGAAAAGCATGCCGGGCATTGCCGGATACATTGTGCAGAGCGGAGACACCCTGTGGAAAATTGCCAGGAAATTCCACACCAGTGTGGATGCCATCATGGCAGCCAATGATCTGAGTGACAGTCTGATTCATCCCGGAGACAGACTGATTCTGATCAAGGAAATCCGGGAAAGGAACTGACGGAAACAGAGCGGAAAAACGGTATGGCGAAAAAGGATGCCATACCGTTTCTGTCTGGAAAAATATTGATGGATGCCAGGTTGCAAACCGGAAAGAATACCATATAATAGAGTATGAGCCGGGACACATGACAATCCGCATCCGGCCGGTGCTTTATTATAGATCCGGAAATCCATGGTTTCCGGGACGGTGATGGTTTCTGAACCGTGCCATTGCCGTCTACATAGCCGGGGATTCATGCGGCCACGAACCGGAACATCATCACATAATGGCAGAAGCTGCCGCCCATGACAAAGAGATGGAAAATTTCATGGGAGCCGAAAAGCCTGTGCCGGGAATTGAAAACGGGAAGTTTCAGCGCGTAGATGACACCGCCTATGGTGTAGATGATGCCGCCGGCCAGCAGCCATCCGAATGCAGGGGCCGGAAGTGCGGAAATAATCTGGCGTATGGCGGTAACGCATACCCATCCCATGGAAATATAGATACAGGATGAAAACCATTTCGGACAGTTGATCCACAGGGCATTGATGATGATTCCGAGAACGGCAATGCCCCAGACCAGTGCCAGAAGCCGGTAACCCGAGGCATCCCCCAGGACGATGAGGCAGACCGGTGTGTAGGTGCCTGCAATCAGGACAAAAATCATCATATGGTCAATTTTTTTCAGCATCCGGTTGACCCGTTCGGAAATATCAAAGGTATGATAAGCGGTACTTGCGGCGTACAGCAGGACCATGCTGACAATAAATACGGCAAGAGCGGCAGTCTGAAGACCGCTTTCTTCCTGTGCTGCTTTCAGCAGCAGCGGTACAGTGGCAAAGAGTGCCAGGAGCATCGCGATAAAATGGGTGAGTGCGCTGACAGGATCCTTGATTTTCAGTTTCATGGATACTCCCTCCATTTCAGATAATTATTATAACATTATTATGTAGTTTTGAAAACTACATAATGCATTTTTATATACTATACCATTGCGGCAGAAAATATGCAAGCAATTTTATTTTGCGGAGGAAAAAACATGCAGGAAGTTTTGTATGCGGATCAGGAGATCCTCGTGGCGTTAAAGCCGGCCGGTGTGGAATCCCAGACGGCCAGACGGTTTGAACCGGATATGGTAAGCCGTCTGAAGACATATCTGGTTATGAACAAACTATGCACACCCGGACGGGAACCGTATATTGGAGTTATCCACAGGCTGGACAAACCCGTATCCGGGATTATGGTATATGCGAGGACGAAAAATGCCGCAGCCAGACTGAGCAGCCAGCTTCAGTCCGGAAAAATCAGAAAAACATATCTGGCAGTTGTTTGTGGAAAACCTGTGGATAATGTGGATAATCTTGTGGACTATTTAAAAAAAAGTGTGGATGGAAATTATTCACAGGTTGTGGATAAAGGTGTAAAAGATGCCAGAAGGGCAGAATTGTCCTATCGGGTTCTGGATACATGCAAAGTGGATGAACAGGTTCTGAGCCTTCTGGAAATTCATCTGAAGACAGGGCGGCATCACCAGATCCGTGTACAGCTTTCTTCCAGAGGATTTCCCATTTATGGGGATGCCAGATACGGGAATACCGGAGAAAACCGGGAAGAAAGGAGGAACGGTTTCACGCCGCTTGCTCTCTGCGCCAGCGGACTTTCCTTTGTTCATCCGGCGACGGGCAGGCCCATGGAGTTTTCCATAACGCCTTCAGGCGGCATATTTGAAAAATTTTTCCGGCGTGAATAAACCACGGTCTTTGGCCCATAATAAGGTTTGTACAAAAGAAGTACAAATCAAAAAGCAGGTGGGTCCATGGTGAAACCGGTTAAAAAACTGAAGAAAATTCTTTTGACCACGGGAATTGCAGGGGCTGTATACGGAGGATTCAAATACCTCCTGCCCCTTGTGATTCCCTTTTTGCTGGCTTATGCGGCGGCACTCTGGCTGCGTCCGTCGGTCCGCTTTTTTGAAAGCAGAATCCGTCTGAAGATCATGGGAAAAGAACGGAAGATTCCTGCGGGAGTCATCGGCGGAGCAGAACTGACCATCCTGGCGGCCGGTGTGGTATGGCTGGGATATCTTGGAGGGAAGCAGTTTCTGTCAGAAGCAGGCATGTTTCTGGAGCGGTTTCCTTTGTGGCTGGAATCTCTGGACCGGTGGCTGACAGAGGGATGCAGGAGTGCAGAGCAGGCCCTGGGGCTGCGAAGCGGATATCTGGTGGAACGGGCCGGGGAAATGGTTGCGGAACTGGGAAGGGTAGTGAAGCAGTCCACAATGCCTGCCCTGATGACCAATTCCATGACCCTGGTAAAAAAAGCTGCGGAAGCGCTGGTTTTCATCATCATATTTTTTGTGGCGGCAATTCTCTGCATACAGGAAATGGATGATCTGAGAGAGAAAAAGAGCCGTTCCGATTTCCACAGGGAATATTCTCTCCTGGGCAGGAGACTGGTGACCGTGGGAAATGCATGGCTGAAGAGCCAGCTGATCATCATGACTGTGACGTCGGGGCTCTGCATTCTGGGACTCCTTCTGATCCGGAATCCTTATGCGGTTCTGTTCGGCACAGGAATCGGGCTGCTGGATGCGCTCCCGGTGTTTGGAACCGGAACCGTCCTGATTCCCTGGGGAATGATTCTGCTGGCAGGAAAACAGTGGGGAAAGGCTGCAGTGATTCTCGGACTTTATGTACTCTGTTATTTCCTGCGCCAGATCATGGAAGCCAGGATCATGGGAGACCAGGTGGGACTTTCCCCTCTTGAGACACTGGCGTCCATGTATGTGGGACTCAGGCTGTTCGGAATCGCGGGGTTTCTGCTGGGGCCCATCGGATATATTCTGATCGAGGACCTTACGGATATGTACCGGGAAAACGATTGACATTTATTTGGGGTTCTCCTAAAATGAAAAAAAGTATGCGCAGGGATTTCCGTGCGGTGTCCGGTATGTGTGCCGGCCCGCAGAAAGGAGAAAACATGGAAAATACCAAAGAGCGGCCGGTGATTTCGGCCAAGCTGATTCTGACGGTCGGAGTACTGTGTGCGTCGATGTCCTCCGTCTTTTTCAGGTATATGACGGCACCCAGCAACATTACGGCAACGTACCGGCTGGGATGGACTGTGATTCTTCTGACTCCGCTGGTTATGGCACGTCACCGCCGTGAACTGTTTTCCATGAAAATCCGTGAACTGCTCTGGTGTGCGGCTGCCGGAGTCTTTCTGGCGCTCCACTTTTATGTGTGGTTTGAATCACTTCTCCTGACCAGCATTGCCAGTTCCACGGTTCTGGTATGCACGGAGGTGGTGTTTGCTGCGTTCGGTTATCTGCTTTTTTTCGGAAGGAAGATCGGCCCCATGGAGGTGGCGGCCATCGGAATCGCCCTGGTGGGAAGCATCGTGATTGCTGCGGCGGACGGCGGAGGCGACCAGGGAAAAGACGCGTTCCGGGGGGATCTTCTGGCTCTGGCTGCAGCCGGATTTTCTGCATGTTATACACTGATCGGCACAAGGCAGAGAGGCCACATGTCCACCACGGTTTATACATATGTTCTTTACTGGTCCAGCTTCCTGACATTGCTTGTGCTGGATCTTATTTCAGGGACCCCGGTTTTCGGGTATGAGAAAGCAGACTGGATCATGAGCCTGTGCCTGGCTGTTTTCTGTACTCTTCTGGGACACAGCATTTTCAGCTGGAGTCTGAAATATCTGTCTCCCACCTATGTGAGTACGGTAAAGCTGGCGGAGCCGGTTTTTGCGGCAGCGGCAGCCCTGTTTCTTTTTCAGGAAGTGCCGGGAATTCTGCAGCTTTCCGGCGGAATCATTGTTCTGGCAGGAGTCTGGCTTTATACGAAACATGCATAAAGAAAAAGCCGGTTTCTGTCTTCTTTAAGGAGGTATGACTTGAAAAATTTCCGCAGTTATCTGACAAACCCCAGAATACTGAAAAACTTCATGCTGCTGACGGCGGCGGGAATCATCAATGCCGTCGGCGTCACCTTGTTTCTGGCGCCGGTGGCGCTGTATGACAGCGGAATTTCCGGCACATCCATGCTTTTGTGGCAGCTGACACCGGAATATATGACCCTGTCTCTGTTTCTGATTGTGCTTAATGTGCCCCTGTTTCTGTTCGGATGGAAAAAACAGGGAACCATGTTTACAGTCTCTGCCGTTTACGCTGTGGCCGTATATTCTGCCGTGTCATATCTGATTACCTATGTACTGCCTGTGGATGTGACCATTGCATCGCCGCTGGCAGAACAGGATCTGTTTCTGTGCGCGGTATTCGGCGGCATGATTTCGGGAGTCGGGAGCGGTCTGGCTCTCCGCTGCGGAGGAGCCATGGACGGCATTGAGGTTCTGGCTGTGATCTTTTCCAGAAAACTGGGCGTGACGGTGGGAACCTTTGTGATGGCCTATAATGTGCTGCTTTATATTGTGATCGGATTCATCAAAAGCAGCTGGATTCTCCCTCTTTATTCAATCGTCACATATGCGGCGGCCTTAAAGACCGTGGATTTTATCGTGGAAGGCCTGGATAAAGCCAAGGCAGCGATCATCATCACAGAACATCCCCGAGAAGTAAGCCGTGCACTGTCAGAAGAGTTCGGAAGCGGCGTGACGCTGCTGGATGCCCATGGATTCTACTCCAATGAAAAAAGAACGGTGATTTATTTTGTGGTGAACCGCTTTCAGATCGGAAAAATGAGAGATCTGGTGGAACGCTGTGATCAGGGGGCATTTGTTTCCATAACAGAGATTTCGGAGGTGTTCGGCGCCAGGAAAAAAGAAAGATTCTCTTCTTCCTGTTGACAACAGAAAATGTGTGTGTTATATTACATATAGAACAGATGACAAAAGCTGCCGGTTTTCCGGCGGCTTTCATATTTGGAAGAATTTTATGACAGGCTGCATGACTGCCTGTCATTCTGAACCATGAAAGAGAGGGATGGCTGTGAAAAAGGAAAGAGATTATTACGACATTCTGGGCGTCAGCAGAGATGCCGATGCTGCGGCCATAAAATCAGCATACCGCAGGCTTGCAAAAAAATACCATCCGGACTCCAATAAAGGAAACTCGGAAGCAGAAGAACGTTTCAAAGAGATATCCGAAGCATATGACGTTCTGGGAGATGAAAAAAAGAGAAAAGCTTACGACCGGTTCGGGCGTGCGGCTTTTGACGGAAACAGCGGCCACGGTTTCGGAGAAAACGGAAACGGAGGTTTCCGTGAATTCCATTTTGAAGGCAGCGGCCAGGACATGGATGATATTCTGAAAGAGTTTTTCGGAGGCAGTTTCAGAAACGGCTTCGGAGCCGGAGAATACCAGAGGACCGGCGGATTTGGCACCGGAGGATTCGGGAATCCAAGAGGATTCCGGGGAGGAAACGGATTCGGATTTGAATTCGGAGGAGAAGAGACTTCCGGAAACGGAAGCGACCTTCATGCCGCAGCGGAAATCACGTTTGAAGAAGCTGCGTTCGGATGCAGAAAGGTGATTCGGTTCCAGGATGCCCTGGGAAAGGTCCAGACTCTGGAAGTGACGATTCCTGCAGGCATCAGCGACGGAAAGACACTGAGACTCAGAGGAAAGGGAATGCCGGGAGTCCGCGGAGGAGAGCCGGGAAGCCTGATGCTGAAAATACAGGTAAAAGAGAAACCTGGATTCCGGCGGGAAGGACAGGATGTGTATACCACGGCGGAAATTCCGTTTGCCACTGCAGTGCTGGGCGGAGAAGCAACCATCCGGACACTGTACGGCGATGTCCTCTGCAAAATCCGTCCGGGAACCCGTTCAGGAACGAAGATCCGTCTGAAAGGAAAGGGAATTGTTTCCATGGACCGTCCGTCTTCGTACGGTGATCAGTACGCCACCGTATCCATACAGGTGCCCGCGGATCTGAGCCCGGATGCAAAGGGAAAGCTGAGGGAATTTGAGGAGCAGTGCAGGGTGGACGAAAAACGCCGCAGGGGTCATGTGGCCTGAAACAGACTCTTATCCGGTGAAACAGGGTGTTCAGGGAACATGCGAAAGCAAGACTCTTCCATATACTGTCAGTGCTGCAGGGCTCACGGGAACACTTCACCCGTGGGCCTTTTTCATTATACATCCCGCAGGCCGGAGAACGGATGTATGTGCACTGTTTCTGGGCAGGCCGGAAGCTGATTTAAATAACCGTGGGGATCAGTTCCTGCAGCTCATTGATAAAACGGCAAACATGAAATCCGTCACAGACTGAATGATGAACCTGAACAGATAACGGGAGAAGTGTTTTTCCATCCTGTTCATAAAATTTTCCCATTGTAAAAATGGGGAGCAGATAGTCATATCCTTTTTTCAGATTTAAATGAAATCCGGAAAAACTTGTCCATGGAATCATGGATACGGGAAAAACATTTTCCGGAACGTCAGGTTTTGCTTCCATTTTTTCTGCGGCACCGTATTTTGATAAATCACTTTCATATGCAGCACAGAAATCATGATAATCAGCGGAAAATTCAGTCCATATATTTGAGAAGGTTTCCGTATCTTTGTGGAAAACGGTGTAACAGGGAGACATGGTATCATAGATGCCCAATACGCCGTTCCTGTTGATGGCGGTTCTGAATTCCGAATGCCGGTTGACAACAGACGCAATGCAGTAAAGCATTGTGGGGTATAGTTTTCTATTTGCTTTTTTTATGCACGTAATATCCAGTGCTGCTGTCATACTGTATGTACACGGCACGTCTGAGAAGTAATGGTCAAAATATGCGCTTCTTTTCCAGTCCTTTTTTTCAATGGCAGTAAAACCCATAGTATCATCCTTTTTCAAATAGTTTCATCACTGGCCTGCAAAGCATCAGCAGCTGTTTTTCGTGTGTGTCACGGCTGCACGGAATGCGGCGGCGGCTTTTTCGTTTTCACAGGAATTTTACCATAAGAGAGAGAATAAATCTACCGCCGCAGAATGAAGCTTCCGCAATCCTTTCTCTCCATATTGTGTGTGTCAGAGAGATTCCTGACGACGGTTCCGAAAGGATTCTGAAGCATAGGGCCCCTGCGGCCGATTATGGACTTGACAAATGCCTGCCGATCCTCTAAAATCAAAACGAATCCGGCAGGTCTCATACAGTATGTCCTGGCGGCAGCATAAATGAAAGAAAAAAGCTGAGAAGAGGAAAAGTAAGTGAACGGCGGCATTCCAGAGAGGGGAGAACGGTGGAAATTCCCATGTGCGCAGCGCTGAAACCGGCCTTGGAGCTCTGCATGAAACTGCAGCGTATTCCGGCGTTAACGGAAAAGAGAGAATTCCTGCATCATTCAGGAGTTAAATTGGGTGGTAACGCCGGCTGTCGGTCCCTTTGGGAGCGCCAGCCGGCTTTTATATAACGGAAAAAAGTCTCCGGACCTTCCGCCGGTATAAAAGCCCCCAGGCAGAAAACGAAAACAAGAATCAACAGGAGAGAGGATCATGGCAAAGGAAAAGAAAATGGTGGAGGCCATTACCTCCATGGAAGAAGATTTCGCGCAGTGGTATACCGATGTGGTGAAAAAGGCTGAACTGGTGGATTATGCCAGCGTAAAAGGCTGCATGGTGATCAAGCCTGACGGATATGCCATCTGGGAAAATATCCAGCAGGAGCTGGACCGCCGTTTTAAGGAGACAGGAGTAAAGAATGTGTACATGCCGTTATTTATTCCGGAAAGTCTGCTTCAGAAAGAAAAGGATCATGTGGAAGGTTTTGCGCCGGAGGTGGCCTGGGTGACCCATGGCGGACTGGAAGAACTTCAGGAAAGACTCTGTGTCCGTCCCACATCCGAGACACTGTTCTGTGATTTTTACGCAAGGGATATCCAGTCCTACAGAGACCTTCCGAAAGTATACAATCAGTGGTGCTCCGTGGTGAGATGGGAAAAGACCACCAGACCGTTCCTGCGTTCCAGGGAATTCCTGTGGCAGGAAGGCCATACGGCCCACGCAACCGCAGAAGAGGCAGAGGAAAGAACCATCCAGATGCTGAACCTGTATGCGGACTTCTGTGAGGAAGTGCTGGCCATGCCTGTGATCCGCGGACAGAAGACGGACAAGGAGAAATTTGCCGGTGCGGAATCCACGTATACCATTGAAGCGCTGATGCATGACGGAAAGGCACTCCAGTCCGGCACCAGCCACAACTTCGGAGACGGATTTGCCAAAGCATTCGGCATCCAGTATTCTGACAGAGACAATCAGCTGAAATATGTTCACCAGACATCCTGGGGCATGACCACCCGTCTGATCGGTGCCATCATCATGGTACACGGTGACAATGAAGGTCTTGTGCTTCCGCCGAGAATCGCTCCCACCCAGGTGGTGATTGTTCCGATCCGCCAGCAGCAGGAGGGCGTGCTGGAGAAGGCACGTCAGGTGGAACAGGTTCTGTCCGGTTTCCGTGTGAAAGTGGACGATTCCGACAAGAGTCCGGGATGGAAATTCAGTGAGTCCGAGATGCGCGGAATTCCGGTACGTGTGGAACTGGGACCCAAGGACATTGAGGCAGGCCAGGCAGTTCTGGTGCGCCGTGACACCCATGAAAAGATCACGGTTTCCCTGGATGAGATTGCGGGAAAAGTGGGAGAACTCCTGGATACCATTCAGAAAGACATGTTTGAGCGGGCAAAGGCTCACAGAGACAGCCATACCTATTCTGCATCCACACTGGAAGAGATGAAAAAGATTGCCGATACCAAACCGGGCTTCATCAAGGCCATGTGGTGCGGCTGTCAGGAATGTGAAGACAGGCTGAAGGAAGAAGTGGGCGTCACATCCCGCTGCATGCCGTTTGCCCAGGAAAAGATCGCAGATACCTGCGTGTGCTGCGGAAAACCGGCGAAAAAGATGGTTTACTGGGGCAAGGCATACTAAAGAGAGGATTCCATGAGAGGAAAAACTTTGACGATCCGGGACCTGGCCATGGGAGGTCTGTTTTCAGCCCTGGTTGCCGTGGGGGCGTTTTTAAAGATCACCATACCGGTTCAGCCGGTGCCCATGCATTTTACGCTGCAGTTCTTTTTTGTCCTGCTGGCGGCTCTGGTTCTGGGAAGCCGGCTGGCTCTGGCCAGCGTCTGCACGTATCTGGTCATAGGTCTGTGCGGGATTCCGGTCTTTGCATCCGGAGGAGGACCGGCGTATCTTCTGAAACCCACCTTCGGATTCCTTCTGGGATTTGCCGCTGCCGCGTTTGTGACCGGGAAAGTTTATGAAGGGAGACGCCGCATGACGTTTCCCTGGCTTTTCTGGTGCTCTTTCTGCGGACTGGCAGCCATGTATCTGTGCGGAATGATATATTTTTATGTCTGCAGCAACTATATTCTTCATGTGACCGTGGGATGGAAACTGGTGCTGATCAACTGTTTCCTTCTGACGGTGGGCGGGGATCTGATTCTGTGTGTTCTGGCCTCGGTGCTGGCAAGACGGCTGATCCCTGTATTTGAGAACATGTGACGGAAACTGAGGTGAGTGGATGAGGATCGAAATGCCCGATGAAGTGGAATGGATCATAGGCAAAATCAGGGAACAGGGCTTTTCTGCTTTTGCCGTGGGCGGCTGTGTCCGGGATACGATCCTTGGACGCGTACCGGAAGACTGGGACATTACCACTTCCGCAAAGCCAGGGGAAGTGAAAGAAATTTTCCCCAGAACCGTGGATACGGGACTGAAACATGGAACCGTGACCGTAATCAGGAACCGGAAGGGGTATGAAGTGACCACCTACCGGATTGACGGCGAATACCATGACGGACGGCATCCGGATTCCGTGGAATTTACCAAAAATCTGGAAGAGGACCTGAAACGCAGGGATTTCACCATCAACGCCATGGCCTACAGCCATGAAACCGGCGTGGTGGATATTTTCGGCGGTATGGAAGATCTGAAAAAAGGGATAATCCGCTGTGTGGGAAGCCCTGAAGAGCGGTTCGGGGAAGATGCGCTGCGGATTCTCAGAGCCGTCCGGTTTGCAGCCCAGCTGAACTTTTCCATACAGGAGGAGACTCTGGCTGCCGTGGGGGAGATTGCTCCGAATCTTCTCAAGGTAAGCCGGGAAAGAATTCATACGGAACTGCTGAAACTGCTTCTTTCGCAGCACCCGGAGAAAATGGTCATGGTGAAGGAAACGGGAATCAGCCGGTATGTGTCGGAGAAATTTGACCAGGTATTTTCCGGCTATCCGGAAAACCGGCAGAAAGAGGCTCTGCAGATGATTGCCGGGCTGCCGGCAGAGAAATCCATGCGGTGGGCCGGATTTCTCCGGTATTCCAGACCGGAAGACACAGTCAGGATTCTGAAGGGGCTGAAGTCGGACAACGAGACCATCGGCAACGTGAAAGCCATGGTAAGCGGGTTCGGAAACCATCTGCCGGCGGAGAAAACGGCGGTCCGGAGACTGATGAGCCGGACCACGTCCTATCAGATGGAAGGAATTCTGAAACTGAAGGCCCTGGAAGAAGAATTCCGGGGACTTCCGGAAAAAGGCACTGCCGGCAGGCTGGACAGCCTTCGCCGGGAAATTCTGGATGCAGGTGACTGCATCAGTCTGAAAACAATGGCAGTCAACGGGCAGGACCTGATGGCTGCAGGAATAAAACCCGGAAAAGAAATCGGAGAGGCACTGTCCGGGCTCTTTGAGCTGGTGCTGGAGCGCCCGGAATGGAACAGAAAGGATATTCTCCTGGAAAAATTAAAAGACCGCCTGTAATTTGTCTTCATATTTCAATCTTCCTTTTCATACCCTAGAAGTAGCTTAGATGGGATATGGAGGGACGCATGTGAATGATTGGAATACGGAGGTCATCGGCCAGTATGAGCTTCAGGTGGAAAGCTTGAGAAAAGGCCGCGGGGCGTGGATTTTTGAAACGGACCGGGGCCTGAAACTTTTAAAAGAATATAAAGGAACCGTGAAACGGCTGGAATTTGAGGAAAAGGTCCTGCAGTCCGTGGAGGAATGTGAAAGCCTGAAAGTGGATCAGTATCTCAGAAACCGGGAAGGGGAGCTGATTTCTGCGGCGGAGGACGGAACCAGATTTGTGGTCAAGGACTGGTTTGCGGACAGGGAGTGTGACATCAAGGATACCAGAGAGATTCTGTCGGCTATCCGTCAGATTGCCGTCCTTCACAAACTTCTCAGAACGGTTCCGGCCAGGGAAGAATGGAACCTGAAATCCATGGTGTCGCCGCCGCTTTATGCTGCCATGGAAAGACATAACCGGGAACTGAAAAAAGCCAGATCCTTTATCCGGGGGAAACAGCGGAAAAATGAATTCGAACTCTGTGTCATCGGAAGCTTCCAGAGATTCTACGACCAGGCGGCAGAAGCCTGTGAACGCATGCGGGAACTGTTTCTGCGGGAAGGGGATGCCCTCCGGGAAGAATATCATGTCTGCCACGGAGAACTGAATCAGCACCATGTGCTGATCGGCAGAAATTATGTGGCGGTGACGGAATTCAGCAAGATGCATCTGGGCCTTCAGGCAGAGGACCTTTATTACTTCATGCGCAAGGTCATGGAAAAACATGACTGGAGCAGATTCCTGGGAGCGTCCATGCTGGAGGCATATGAACGGGTGCTTCCCCTGACCCGTACGGAGAAGGAATGCCTGTACTGTCTGTTTCTGTATCCTGAAAAATACTGGAAACAGATCAACTTTTATTACAATGCCAATAAGGCCTGGATCCCTGCCAGAAATGCGGATAAAATAAAGAGCCTGGAGCAGCAGCAGAGCGCCAGGGAAGAATTCATCGCCAGTCTTCTGTAGGCGGAAGGCCGGTCCGTCGGTGTTTCCGGCCATTGGAAAACGCTTTCTTTTTCCGGGTATTTGTACTATAATAAGAGCAGAAGTTTCCGCAGAAAGACGGGGACTTAAATATAGCGAGGGGAGTTCAAGCAGATGAAGGATTATATGAAGATCTACCGGGAATGGCTGGAAAACCCGTATTTTGATGAACAGACCAAAGCAGAACTGCGTGCCATCGCAGAAGATGAGAATGAGATCAGGGAACGGTTTTACATGGATCTGGAATTTGGTACGGCAGGTCTCCGCGGAATCATCGGAGCAGGCATCAACCGTATGAATATCTACACCGTGCGCCGTGCCACACAGGGTCTTGCAAATTATATCATCAAACAGGGCGGCGCCGCAAAAGGCGTAGCCATTGCCTTTGATTCCCGGCACATGTCTCCGGAATTTGCCATGGAGGCAGCACTGACACTGGCGGCCAACGGGATCAAAGCCTATAAATTCGAATCGCTGAGACCGACTCCGGAACTGTCCTTTGCAGTCAGAGAACTGGGATGCATTGCCGGAATCAATATCACAGCCAGCCATAATCCGCCGGAGTACAACGGCTATAAAGTATACTGGGAAGACGGTGCCCAGTTCACACCGCCCCACGACAAGGGAGTCACGGCGGAGGTCCTGGCCATTGAGGATCTGTCCACAGTGAAGACCACCACCGTGGAAGAAGCGGAAAAAGCAGGTACCTATCAGGTGATCGGAAAAGAAATCGATGACAGATATATTGCTCAGGTGAAAGCTCAGGTGGTAAATCAGGAAGCCATCAACCGGATGCAGAAAGACATTACCATTGTCTATACACCTCTTCACGGCACCGGAAACATACCGGCCAGGAGAGTCATGAAGGAAATCGGATTTGAGAACGTCTATGTGGTTCCCGAGCAGGAGCTGCCGGACGGAGATTTCCCGACAGTGAGCTATCCCAATCCGGAAGCGGAAGAGGCATTTACCCTTGGACTTAAGCTGGCAAAAGAGAAGAATGCCGATCTGGTTCTGGCTACGGATCCGGATGCGGACCGTCTGGGCGTATATGTGAAAGACGCTGCTTCCGGAGAGTATATTCCTCTTACCGGCAACATGTCCGGCGCTCTGCTGTGTGATTATGTTCTGAGCCAGAAACAGGCCAAGGGAACCATACCGGCTGACGGACAGGTTATCAAATCCATTGTCAGCACCAATCTGGTGGACGCGGTGGCCAGAAATTACGGCTGTGAGCTGGTGGAGGTTCTCACCGGATTCAAGTATATCGGACAGCAGATCCTGAAGGAAGAACAGACCGGAAAGGGAACCTATATGTTCGGCATGGAAGAGAGCTATGGCTGCCTCATCGGCACCTATGCCCGCGACAAGGATGCCATTTCCGCCACGGCTGCACTCTGTGAAGCTGCCGCTTATTATAAGGAAAAGGGCATGACCCTCTGGGATGCCATGGTGGCCATGTATGAAAAATACGGTTACTATAAGGATACGGTAAAATCCATTGGTCTGAAAGGAATAGAAGGTCTGCAGAAGATTCAGGATATCATGGAGAGTTTCCGGAAGAATCCTCCGAGAGAAATGGGAGGATATCAGGTGGTTTCTGTCAGGGATTATAAGGCGGACACCATCACGGATCTGGCCACAGGCGCTGTGAAGCCCACCGGACTTCCTGTATCCAACGTGCTGTATTATGATATGAATGACGGTGCATGGCTGTGTATCCGTCCGTCCGGCACGGAACCCAAGATCAAATTCTATTACGGAGTCAAGGGAACTTCCCTGGCAGATGCCGACGAAAAGGCAGAAAAACTGGGAAAAGAACTGATGGATCTGGTAAATAAGATGATGTAAAAATACCGACGGGGAAGGCCGGAAGGCCCCCGGAAGAAATCGGAAAAGAAAAAAGGGACTGTTTCACCGGAAACCGGTGAGCAGTCCTTTTTTGGCATCCGTTGCCGGAAAGACAGACAGAAAAGGGAGAGGGAGGAAATGGAAAAAGTTTCAGCAAAAGCAGCAAAAGAACTTTACACCATCGGTTTAAAGTGTTATATTATTTAAAGCGTTGCACCGAAAAAGAAAATGGTGTACGGAAGAAAAATATAAGGTAGGTATACGGAAATGGAAACACTTTGGACCCCGCTGTTCAGCTTTATGGTTTTTACGCTGGTATTCGGCCTGTTCGGCGATACGGTTGCCTATAAAACCAGGGCTGTAATCTCCGCAATTATCATCGGATGTCTCTGTTATCTGGTAGGTTTTCTGACAGGAATCATCCCCAAGGACTCCCTCAACAATACGGGACTGCCGGCAATCATGAACTCTTTCGGAATTGCCATGATGATCACCAATCTGGGAACCATGATCAATCTGAAAGAACTGATCCGTGAATGGAAGACGGTTCTGGTGGCCTGTGCCGGCCTGGTGGGCATTGCAGTCATTGCCTTTACCATCGGCAGCTGGCTTTTCGGCAGAGATTATGCACTCTGTGCGGCTCCGCCGATTTCCGGCGGCGTGATTGCAACGATCCTTACTTCCAATGCCGCAAACGAAGCAGGAAGGCCGGAACTGGCCGCCTATGCGACCCTGATCTGTTCTCTTCAGATGTTTTTCGGACTTCCGGTGGCGTCCAGATGTCTGAAAATGGAGGCATCCCGTCTCCTGAAAGAGGGAATCGGAACTCCGGGATATAAAAAGAACACCGCGTCAGGAAAAGAATGGAATCTTAACCTGCGTCTGATCAAACAGATGCCGGAATGGAGCAAGACTTCGGGAATCATCATGTTCAAACTGGCGCTTACGGCATCTGTGGCCACCTGGGTTTCCAACCTGACTCTGCTTCCGGGAGCAACTCAGCCGATTCTGAATTCCAGCATTTCTTACCTGATTTTCGGCGTGCTGTTTACGGAAATCGGGTTTCTGGACCGGGATTCCCTTCAGAAGGCCAACTGCTTCGGTATCCTGATGCTGGGAACACTGGCGATTCTGCCGGGCAACTTTACGTCCGTGACTGTGGAATCTCTGCTGGATATGATCGTGCCGCTGGTGGGCATGCTGTTATTCTGCGTGGCAGGCATCGGATTCCTTTCCATACTGGCCGGAAAGTGTTTCCATTACTCTGCCCCCATTTCCGTGGCCATAGGCATTACGGCACTGTTCGGGTATCCCTGTACCCAGATTGTCACCGATGAAGTGGTGAATACCATAGATGCGTCTCCGGAACAGAAAGAGGCACTGTCGGGGGCACTTCTTCCCAAAATGCTGATTGCCGGATTCACCACCGTATCCGTGGCATCCGTGGTCTTTGCAGGAATCATTGTTCCCATGATCTTTTAACGATGTTCTGCAGGCGCAAAGACGGGTACACCAGAACATGAGAGCGGTCGGAATGTCCGGAACCGTCCGGATTTCCGCGAACATCCATCATTCAGAGAGGGGAGAGGAATCATGAAGCAGATTATAAAATGCGGCCGTCTTTTCCGGGGAGAAGACGGATCCGTGGAAGAAAATATGGCAGTTGTGACGGAAGGAAACAGGATCGTACAGGTAGTGCCGGCAGACCAGGCTGATACGGCAGACGGAACCGTCATTGACCTGAGCGGCAGATTTGTAATGCCGGGACTCATTGACGCTCATGTTCATGTGAACATGAACGGAGAAACCAGTATGGATCCCATGGCCAAGAAAACGGTGGGAGAGGTACAGCTGATGTCCATGGTCCACGCACAGGCAGATCTGATGGCAGGGTTTACAACAATCCGGGACGAGGGCGCTGTGGGCTTCACGGATGTGGCCCTTCGTGATGCCATTGACAGCGGACTGGTATACGGACCGAGAATGGTGGTGTCCGGCGTGGCCATCAGCTCCACCGGAGGCCATGGAGACACGGATTTCCGGCCGGAAATCACCGGGGGCAGCTTCGGCCAGATCGTCAACAGCCCGGATGAAGCCAGAAAAGCAGCCCGTTATACCTTCAAATACGGCGCGGATCAGATCAAGCTGATGGCCACCGGCGGCGTCATGTCCTATGGAGACGAACCGGGTGCTCCGGAACTGAGTTTTGAAGAAATGAAGGCCGCGCTGGATATTGCCAATACAAGAGGAAAGCTTTCATCTGCCCATGCTCACGGTGCAGAGGGCATCAAGAACGCCGTAAGGGCCGGGATTACTTCCATTGAGCACGGCATGCTCATTGACGATGAAGGCATGGAACTGATGAAGGAGTACGGAACCTATCTGATTCCCACCATCATTGCCGCATACAGAATCGTGGAAGCCGGAAAAACAGGCGCTCTGGCGCCCTGGATGGTGGAAAAGGCGGAGCTCTGTCTGGAAAATCATGGAGAGCATCTGAAGAAAATGCTGGCCATGGGAGTGAAGATCGGATTCGGAAGCGACAGCGGCACCGCCTTCAACCGCCATGGTGAGCAGGCCTTCGAATTTGAACTGATGACCAGATACGGATTTACTCCTGCCCAGGCACTGCTGGCTGCCACCAGAACCAATTCTGAACTTCTGAAGTGGCAGGATAAGGTTGGAACCATCCGGGAGTCGAAGCTGGCGGATATCATTGCCTTTGACGGAAATCCCCTGGAAGATATCCGTGTCATGACCAGATGTACATTTGTAATGAAGGACGGAGTCGTCTATAAACGGTGATCAGGGAGGAGACGGACATGAAACAGGTATTATTGTGCGGGCATCTGTTTGATGTGGAGGAAAAGAAATTCAGGGACAATGCCAGAGTATATATTGACGGAAACAGAATAGAAAAAGTGGAATACGGAAAAGCAGACGAAGAAGGAGAAGACCGGAAGGTGGTGGATCTCTCGGATAAATATGTGATGCCGGGGTTCATCGACTGCCATGTGCATCTGAACATGAACGGAGAACCGTCGGGAACGGCTCCCATGAACTTTGCCACATACGGGGAACTGACCCTGAAATCCTATGTTTATGCCATGAGAGATCTGATGGCAGGATTTACGGGACTCAGGGATGAAGGCTCTGCCGGTTTCACGGATATTGCCCTCAGAAACATGATTGAACAGGGCGTGGTGAAAGGCCCCAGGCTGTTCTGCAGCGGAGAACCGCTGGGAACCACAGGAGGCCATGCGGACTCACATTTCAATCCCTACATAGGAGGAAAAGCTTCCATGGGAATGATTGTGGACAGCCCGGATGCAGGACGTGCCGCAGCCAGAGAGAATTTCAAAAGAGGTGCGGACCAGATCAAGCTGATGGCCACCGGCGGTGTTATGTCGGTGGGAGACGATCCGGGGGCTCCGGAGTTTACAGTTGAAGAGATGAGAGCCATCTGTGAGGAGGCAAAGAGAAAAGGAAAGCTGACTTCAGCCCATACCCATGGAGCACTGGGAATCAAGTGGGCCATTGAAGCCGGCGTGGATACCATCGAGCACGGAACCATGATGGATGAGGAAGGATGCCGCATGATGGTGGAACACGGGACCTGGCTGGTTCCCACATTATGTGCACCCTATAACATCATGAAACACGGCGTGGAAGCAGGAATTCCCAGACACATGGTGGAAAAATGCGCGGTGGTGGCGGAACTCCACAGGAAAGCAGTGAGAAGAGCCTATGAGGCCGGTGTGAAGATTGCTTTCGGAACAGATACGGCAACGCCTTTCAGCCCTCACGGAAACATGGCACTGGAATTTGAACTTCTGGTGGAAGACGGCTTTACGCCGGAAGATGCCATTCTGACAGCCACAAAGAATGCGGCGCAGATGCTTGGCTGGGACAGAAAAGTAGGCTCCATTGAGGCAGGAAAGCTGGCGGATGTGGTGGCCGTGGACAGTGACCCGTTAAAGGATATCCGTGTGCTTCAGAACGTAACGTTCGTGATGAAAGACGGGGAGATTTTCAAATCATGATGGAAATTGAAATTCCCGGAAGAGAGAAACCTCTGCGGCTCCGTTCGCTGGTGCTGGATTATAACGGGACCATTGCCCTGGACGGAAGAATTCTTCCGGAGGCGGCAGAGGGGATCCGTGCCCTGTCCGGATTTCTGGATATTTATGTCCTGACGGCAGATACCCACGGGACCGCGGCACAGGCCTGTGAAGACCTGCCGGTGACTCTGCGTACCTTCCCGAGAGAGGGAGCCGGCGCCTTTAAGGCAGATATCGTGCGGGAACTGGGGGAAGGCGTCTGTGCGGTGGGAAACGGATTCAATGATATTCAGATGATGGACGCTGCAGAGTTCAGAATTGCGGTTCTGGACAGGGAAGGCGTCTGTGCCGCCCTGATTTCCCATGCAGATATTCTTGTGCGAAGCGGCGGGGATGCGTTGGGGCTCCTGAGGCATCCGGCCCGGCTGACGGCGACGATGCGCAGCTGAAAAAGTGCTGCGGAGGCGGAGACGCGGCAGATGCTGCCCCTATGGATCAGGACGGATCCGCTGCCCTTCTGAAAATGAAAAATACTGAGATCCGGGATCCGGATATGGAAAAACAGGGACTTTACAGCCCCTGTTTTTCTTGAATATTTCCATAGTATTTTTTCAGATATTCCAGATACATCCGTGCAGCAGGAGAAAGTGCATGTCCGTCCTGAAAAATACAGCAGAGGGTATTTTCATTTTCCCGTATGTCCCGGCGCGGAATGTCGGACGGAAGCGGGATGGACACGATGCCGAAGGAGTTTTCCTGGTCCAGGGCAGAAATGGTTCCCAGGCCGATATAGTCGGTCCGGGTCAGAATATTGTGAAGAGATGAGCGGCTGTATACATAGACCACCTGCCGGATCCGGTGCCAGTTGATGAGTTTCAGGGAGGCGTCTCCGTAAGCGCTTTCCACAAGATGCGTGTGGGCATCGCGGGTATCCGGATACAGGACGAAATTGTACTGGTAGAGGTCTTCCGTGGTCAGGGGCGAGGTTTTTGAAAGCAGCGGATGACCGGACCGGACCACGAGAAAGGCTCCGGAGGTAAAAAGGGGAACACAGGAAATGTGCCGGAGCTGGAGCAGTTCCAGAATGGTATTTCTGGTATTGCTGTTGAGAAGGATAAGCCCGATATCGGCATTGGCGGTGTGGATATCATTGACCACATCCATGGTGGTGGTTTCACGATAGGAAAAACGCAGGGGACTTTCGGGAATGTCTGTCAGCATCCGGAGAAAGGCGTCCATGGCATGGGATAGGGGACAGGAAGAGACCCTGAGACGGCAGATATCCCGGTGTTCATCAAAAACCTTCTGAAAGTTGTCCGCGTTTTTCAATAACTCTTTGGACATGTCCAGGAAAAGACGGCCGCTTTCCGTGGGAATCATTCCGCTTTTGCTTCTGGAAAAAATAACGATCTGGTATTCATCCTCCACCTCTTTCAGAATTTTGCTGAGATAGGGCTGGGAGACAAAAAGAGAGCGGGCAGCCCGTGAAAGGGACCCGCAGTTTTCAATTTCTACGATATACTGGAGATGCTGAAAATTCATGAATTCCTCCATATATAACCACAGAGTTATAACATAATCAATACAGGGAATTGGAAGCCATGGTTATTTAATGCTATACTATTATAAGCATAAATACAGGGGACTGTCAAATGGAATGGCTGCGGCTGTCCCCGGAATCAGGAGGAGAGGAATGGATACCAGAGAATTTGTGACCAGAGCGGTTGACGGCAAGGCAGATCTGATCGTGGATGTCAGTGATCGTATTTTTGACTTCGCGGAAACCGGATTCCATGAGTTTAAAAGTGCGGAACTTTATGAAAAAGTTCTGAAAGAGCAGGGCTTTTTCGTGGAAACGGGACTGGCAGGAATGCCCACGGCATTCCGGGCACGGTACGGAGAAGGAAAGCCGGTCATCGGATTCCTTGCCGAGTATGATGCGCTGCCGGAACTTTCCCAGAAAGGCGGATGTACGAAGAGAACTGCCGCAGACGGAGACAACCCGGACGGCCACGGATGCGGCCATAATCTTCTGGGAGCCGGAACTTTTGCAGCTGCCCTGGCAGTGAAGGAATATCTGGAGAAGAACCCGGGAAAGGGCACGGTGATCCTGTTCGGATGTCCCAGTGAGGAAAAAGGCAACGGAAAAACCATTATGGCAAGGGACGGTGTCTTTGACGGAGTGGATGCGGCATTCACATGGCATCCCAACGATGAAAACCGGGTGGTTACATATTCCACGCTGGCCAATGTAAGTGTCTTTTTCCGGTTCAAGGGCATTACTTCCCATGCAGCAGCGGCTCCGGAGCAGGGACGTTCCGCTCTGGATGCGGCAGAACTCATGAGCGTGGGCGTCAATTACCTCAGAGAGCATATCATTCCGGATGCCAGAATCCATTATGCATACCGGGATGTGGGAGGAATTGCTCCCAACGTGGTTCAGGGACACAGCTGCGTGCATTACTTTATCCGTGCGCCCAAATCCTGGCAGGTGAAGGAAATTTACAAACGTGTGGTGGATGTGGCGGAAGGCGCAGCCAAAATGACCGGAACTGAAATGAGCTATGAACTGTATGCGGGACTTTCCGATTTCATGCCGAATCATGTGATATCCGGCGTCCTTCAGGATGCGCTGGAAAAAATCGGCGCTCCCGCCTATGACCAGCAGGATTTTGATCTGGCCCGCAGATTCTTCATGGAAGGAACTCCGGAAGAAATCGAGAGCAAGAAGGCAGGCCTTAAAAAAAGATTTGGTGCGGAGAAGGCAGAACAGTACTTCGAGAAGCCGCTGGATACCGGAATTGCTCCTCTTACCTGGAACGGAGGAATCCAGGCAGGATCTTCCGACGTGGGCGATGCCAGCTATGTGATGCCCACCGCCTGGCTGTCCACAGCCACTGCCACACTGGGAACAGCTGCCCATACCTGGCAGATGACGGCTCACGGCAATACGGGTATCGGCCATAAGGCCATGCTGACGGCCGGAAAAGCCATGGCTCTTGCAGCCGTTGAAATCATGGAACATCCGGAACTGGCCCGGCAGGCCAGGAAAGAACTGGAAGAAGAGACCGGCGGTATATATGAATGCCCGATTCCCAGTGAAATCGGACCGCGTCTGGAAGAATAACCGGGGAGGAAAAAAACAATGTCACATTTAACAGTTGCCAACAGTTCCGCAATGGCCATTCTCTGCGGAATCACCATTCTGATCGTGCTGCTTCAGCCTGTGCTGTTTGTCATGGCTGCTCTGAAGCGGGCAAAAGAACTGAACATGTCCAGAGAGGAAATCAAGCAGGCGGCCACCAGCAGCGCTGTGTTTTCCATCATTCCCTCTCTTCCGATCATTATAAGCTATCTGCTTCTGGTTCCTGCCCTGGGAAGATTTTTTCCGTGGCTGCGTCTGAGCGTCGTGGGCTCAGCCGTCTATGAAACCATGGTCGCCAATATGGCTGCAGAGGCATTCGGACTGGAATCCATTACCTCGGGCGATATTCCGGCTGATATTTTTATCGGAATCGTATTTGTGGTTACCATCGGTATCCTGGGAGGAAATATTTTCAATGTCCTGTTCCTGAAGACCTATGACAAGAAAGTGGAAGCGCTGAAGACAAAGAATGCGTCTCTGGTTCCCATGATTACAACGGCAATGTTTCTCGGACTTTACGGAACCATGGCAGCTCCCCATCTGACCAACTTTTCCAGTATTCCGGCCATCAGTGCCATTTTCGTGGCGGGAATTTCCGCTCTGGTGCTGGGCAAGGTGGCTGTAAGATTTAAAAAACTCAAAGAATTCGCATTTCCGCTGAGCATGATCATCGGTATGCTGGCGTCCTGCGTCGTAAATGCAGTATTGGTATAGGGGGGACATGACAATGAAAGAAATGAGTTTTTACAACAGGATCCATCTGCTGGGCCGGGTCACGGTGGTGCTGGCACTGCTCTGCTTTATGGCGGTGCCGTTCGGACTGGCAGCTGTTTATCATGAACCGCTGGATCTGCCGCTGGTATTAAAAAGCGGAGCACCGATTTTCATAACCTTTGCCATTTCAGGCATCTGCGAGAACCTTTCCTTTACACCCATCATCGGAAGCGGTGCACTTTACATGGCATGTGTGACAGGAAATGTCAGCAATATGAAGATACCTGCGGCAGTCAATGCCATGGAAGTGGCAGGGTGTGCCCCGGGTACGGATAAGGCGGATGTCATATCCATCATTGCCGTGGCAGCATCCACATTTGTGACAACGGCCATTGTATTTCTGGGAATGCTGTTTCTGGCTCCTGTTTTCGAGCCGGTTTACAATAATCCGTTCCTGCAGCCGGCATTTGCCAACATGGTTCCGGCTCTGTTCGGCGCGCTGCTGTTTCCTTATATTGCCAAGGCACCGAAACAGGCCATTCTTCCGATTGCTCTGCCGGTGATCACCATTTTCGTTGTGGGAAGGGCATTTTTTTCCGCGCAGCAGAGCTATATCATGATGGTGGTTATTATCCTTTCTGCCGTATATACCTATTTCCTTCATAAAAAGGGACTGATTTAAGAATTTAAGACAGAAAACAGGGGTCGCATGACCCCTGTTTTCTGTCTGCAGGCAGCGGAGACAGCAGGCCGGATTCCGTCCTGTTTTCACGGTTATTTCACAGTTCTTCCGTTGACGCTGGAAAGAGAATTATGATAAAATAAAAAAATCTTTTGAATATACGGAATGACGGAGGCAGAATATATGACGGAAAAGCAGATAAAACTGCCGGAGAATCTCAGAATGGCAGCGGGAGGCCTTTGCCTGCTTGTGGCCCCCCTTGTCAGTTTTGTGCTGTTTGAATATGTGACCGGAAATCTGACGCAGATTCCTTTTCTGATGGCAGCCCTGAATTTCGGCTGGTATCTGGCGGTTTACCTGCTTTTATTTATCATAACAGGAAATACCAGACTGGCAGTCCCGGCCGGAGCGCTGATTTTCTATGTGATTTCTCTGGCGGAAACGTTTGTGGTGGCCTTCAGGGACCGGCCCATCATGATATGGGATGTGATGGCACTGGGAACAGCCATGACGGTGGCGGGAAATTACAGATTTACGGTGACCCCTGCCATGATTCTGGCAGGAATCGGTGTTCTGCTGCTGGCGGCGGCGGCAATCCTGCTTCCGCTCCGGATCCGGAAAAAGAAAATAAGGCTGGCCGCTGTCCTTGGGGGTATCACAGCCATCTTTCTTTACGGACTCTGCTTTTTTTCCAGGATTGTGTCGGGACTGGACCTGGAGATCAACATGTGGGAATTCAATGAAAGCTACAGTGAATATGGCTATATTCTTTCCACGGCAGTTTCTTTCCGGTATATCGTAAAGAAGAAGCCGGAGGGATACAGTGCGTCAGCGGTCCGGAAGATCCGGGAAGATATGCAGGCGGAAGGGGCGGAAGAAGTGCAGGAAGAGGACGGCGATGCCATTCAGCCGGTCAATCTCATCTGCATTATGAATGAAAGCCTGTCTGAACTGAAGACAGGGGGAGATTTTGAAACCAACCAGGAATATTTTCCGTTTCTCAACAGCCTGACGGAGAACACCTCCAGAGGAAGTCTCTGTGTTCCTGTATTCGGTTCCATGACCAGCAACACGGAATATGAATTCCTGACGGGCAATTCCATGTCCCAGCTGCCGTCCAACTGCATCGCCTATCAGTTCCTTGTGAGAAACAATACGCCGAGTCTGGTGTCCACGCTGAAAAGCCAGGGATACAGGGCCGTTGCCATGCACCCGTATCCGGGCAACAACTGGAACCGGACGGAATGCTATAAAAACATGGGTTTTGATGAATTCATGGATGAAAGCGCATATGAAGGCTGTGAGCAGCTGCGCAACTATGTCAGCGACCAGGCGGATTACGAAAAGATCATAGAGGTTGTGGAAGCCAAGGAAAACCCTGAGGACAGGCTGTTTGTATTCAATGTAACCATGCAGAATCACGGAGGATACGAGAATCAGCACGAGAATTTTACCCAGGAAGTCTGGCTGACGGGAGATCTGGAAGGAAAATATCCGAAGACGGATCAGTACCTGTCCCTGATGAAGAAATCCGACGAGGCGCTGGAGTACCTGATCTCATATTTTGAGGATTCCGATGAGCCCACCATGATCGTAATGTTCGGCGATCATCAGCCCAGTGTGGAAGATGAATTTTTTGATGAGATTGCCGGGAGACCCAGTACCGAGGTACCGGTCGGTGAGAAGATCATGTGGTATGAAACTCCCTATCTGATCTGGACCAATTATGATACGGAGGAAGAAGACAACGGCCGTCTGGGGGCCATTTATCTGTCATCTGAAGTGCTGGAGCGGGCGGGACTGGAAATGACTCCCTATAACAGGTTCCTTCTGGAAATGAAAGAGGAACTTCCGGTGGTTCATCCGTTCGGATGTTATGACGGAGACGGAAATTTCTATACCTGGACGGAAATTGCGGATACAGACAGTCCTTTCCGGGAAAGAATCATGGAATATGAATACCTGGTCTATAATCAGCTTTATGACCCTGATATGGAAAAAGAGATGTTTTTTCTTTCCGCCTCTCCGTAATTTATCTTAAAACAGACATATTTTCAGACCCGGCGGCCGGAAGCCGCCGGTTTTTTCCTGATTTTACGGGAAAATCCGGCAGTTTCCCCATGGGCAGCCCGCCGGCTCCTGTCGAAAAAATTCCTTGACATCTGCATATGTATTATGCTATGGTAAAGGCAGTGTGAAAAGACGTATCGTTTTCATGCAAATAAGTGACCACTTCCGGTTCGGAAGTTAAGCCCAGACGGACAGGCGGGTCAAGTGCCGGCGTGGGAAACCACATTATTGATTGAGTTAAAAGCTCAAATTTTATAAGTTGATTCCTTTATAATCTGTGTATCATACACATCATCTTGTGAAACGGTCAATAAAAGCAGGGACAGTCTATTTGCGATTGAGACTTGAAAACGATAACAGTCATGAAGAGGCAGGCAGCTATGAGTCTGCTTCCAACGGAATATGAATCGTAGAAACGGATGATGGGAAACTGTCATCCGTTTTTTATTGCCCGGGAATTTACGGCGCGGAAACAGAACGGATCCGCACCGCTGCCGCAGGAAGGCAGAACAAGGGGCCCGGCGGGGTCATGCGGAAATATACCGCAAATCTATGAAGTTGAGAGGTACAGCCATGGACAGAGAAAGACAAAAGAGAGCCCCCATTTACGAGGCCCTGGAAGCATTCAAGAGAAAGAGAGTCGTACCGTTTGATGTGCCGGGCCATAAACGGGGCCGGGGAAATCCGGAGCTGGTACAGCTTCTGGGGGAAAAATGCGTATCCCTGGATGTGAATTCCATGAAGCCGCTGGACAATCTCTGCCATCCGGTTTCCGTGATCCGGGAAGCGGAGGAACTGACTGCAGAAGCATTCGGGGCCGCCGGTGCCTATCTGATGGTGGGAGGCACCACGTCGGCGGTTCAGAGCATGATCCTTTCGGTGTGCCGTGCCGGTGACAAGATCATTCTTCCCAGAAATGTCCATAAAAGCGTCATCAATGCCATGGTGCTCTGCGGTGCCGTGCCGGTATATGTAAATCCTGAAATGAATCAGAAACTGGGGATTTCCCTGGGAATGGAAGTGGAAAAGGTCAGACAGGCCATCGAAGACAATCCGGATGCGGTGGCGGTATTTGTCAATAACCCCACCTATTACGGAATCTGCTCCGACATCCGCACCATTGTGGAGCTGGCGCACGCCAGAGGAATGAAAGTCCTGGCAGATGAAGCCCACGGAACCCATCTGTATTTCGGAAAGAACCTTCCTGTTTCCGCCATGGCGGCAGGAGCTGATATGGCTGCCGTGTCCATGCATAAATCCGGAGGAAGCCTGACCCAGAGTTCCGTGCTTCTTCTCAATAAAACCATAAATTCTGATTATGTGCGTCAGATCATCAATCTGACCCAGACCACCAGCGCCTCCTATCTGCTGCTGTCCAGCCTGGATATTTCCAGGAGAAATCTGGCTCTGAGGGGAGAGGAATCCTTTGCCAGGGTGGCGGAAATGGCAGAATATGCCAGAAAGGAAATCAACTCCATCGGCGGCTATTATGCTTACGGCAAGGACCTGATCAACGGCAACAGCATTTTTGATTATGACGTGACAAAACTTTCCGTTTACACCAGAGATATCGGACTGGCAGGCATTGAGGTATACGATCTTCTGCGGGATGAATACGACATTCAGATCGAATTCGGTGACATCAGCAATATTCTGGCCTATATCTCTATCGGAGACAGAATCCAGGATATCGAGCGCCTGGTGGGCGCCCTGGACGATATTGAACGGCTTTACCGGAAAGACAGTACCGGCATGCTGTCCGGAGAGTACATCAATCCCAAGGTGGTGATGTCTCCTCAGAAGGCCTTTTATTCAGATAAGGTGTCGCTTCCGGTGGAAGAGTCCTCCGGAAAGGTGTGCGCGGAGTTCGTCATGTGCTATCCCCCGGGAATCCCGATTCTGGCGCCCGGTGAGATGATCACCGATGATGTGGTACAGTATATTCTGTATGCCAAGGAAAAAGGATGCTCCATGCAGGGAACCGAGGATCCGGCAGTGAATCATCTGATGGTTCTTGCCAATGTTTAAGGAGGTACCGCAATGGAAATATGGTTTTCGGAGCTTCACACAGCCAATGTGAAGCTGTCAGTGCGGATCGAAAAACAGCTGTTTTCAGGAGAAAGCGAATACCAGAGAATCGACGTGTTTGACTCGGAGGAATTCGGAAAATTCATCTCTCTGGACGGCGAAATTGTTTTTTCTGAAAAAGATGAATTCATATACGATGAAATGGTGACCCATGTGCCCATGGCCGTCCATCCTTCCGTAAAGGAAGTTCTGATTATCGGCGGCGGTGACGGAGGGGTGGCCAAGGAACTGCTGCAGTATGACTGCATTGAAAAAATCGACGTGGTGGAGACGGACCGGATGTTTGTGGACGTATGCCGCCAGTTTTTCCCGGAAGTGGCCAGCGCCCTGGATGACGAGAGGGTGACGGTCCATTACGATGACGGTCTGCGGTTCCTGAGAAACAAAAAAGAACAGTATGATCTGATCATCAATGACTCCACGGATCCCT
>OGGQ01001222.1_pt1 | contig 34528 bp, 27 predicted proteins | sample 1571191 | NCBI WGS metagenome assembly OGGQ01 (sample SAMEA2582061, study PRJEB24529) | metagenome | biome: Human gut stool | place: China | collected 2011
CCCAATGAGGACCATACTCTGCCCCGCCATGCGCTGCTTTATCGGCAGCCGTGAGTAATAACATGACTCTTAAGGTAGGATACCGCCTGTGAAATATCCGCAATGGGATCGCGGCCGACCTCGCGTTCTATGGTGAGATAGCCGCTGTAACCCGTTTCGCGCAGCGCTTTCAGATAACCGTCAAAGTCCACTTCGCCTTCTCCGAGAGGCGTCTCGAGGAAATAGTCCTCCAGCCTCATATCCCCGATCCCGCCTTCCGCAAAATAGTTGTAGATCTCAACCGGATCTGTCTTCTGAAGCATCTTTCCGTCCTTGGCATGGGTATGGACTATATAGTCCCCCAACACCCGGACAGCTTCTACAGGGTCATCACCTGTGACCATGACAAGATTGGCAGGGTCAAGATTGACCGCCATGCCCTTGCCGCCCAGTCCGTCCAGGAAACGCTTTAAGCGCGCCGCGGGCTCCGGGCCAGTCTCAATCGCGAAATATCCTCCGGCCCGCTCCGCATAATCCCCCAGCTGTCCGCATGCTTCCTGGAGCACCCGATAGGTCTCGCTGGAAGTATCCTCCGGTATCACGCCGATATGGGTGGTCACAACCCTGCAGTCCAGGTTCAGGGCCAGCTCCAGCACGCGCATGGAAGCCCTGATGCGTTTTTCATTATCACTTTGTACGGTAAATCCGTGGCCGCCGAAATCCCCGCATAGAGCAGAAACACGCAGCCCATAACCTTTCAGTATGCTTTTTTTCTCATACAGCGATTCCTCCGTCATGCTGTCCGGACTCATTTCTCCGGATACCGCATAGAGCTGCACTCCGTCCGCTCCCAGCTCGGCGCACTTCTCAATGCTCTCCCTGAAAGGGAGCCTTAAGCTGTCGGCCATAATGCCGATCTGCAATCCGCCCATATCTCTCCTCCTGCTATTCCGTCTGAATCCATACACCCGGGTGCTCAATGGCCTTAAGTCCGGCCTCTCTGGCCGCCATGATGGATATGGTCTCCTCATGGGATACCGGTATCTCCCCTGTTTCAAAGAAGTGAACCAGCGCATCGGTAAAGGCGCCGAAAAAGTCGGAATTCACTTCCACGGTCTCACAGCCGCCGGCAAGCTTTAAGTTTGCCGCAAAGGGAGATGCTCCGCCGGTGCAGACCAGAGAAGCGAAACGGCCGTCTTCCCATTCCAGCAGCAGATTCGCCCATATGCGCTCTGCCATGGCAAGCACCCGTTTCACCTTCCCTCCCATCAGCATCATCATCGGCTCCAGTTGATGGATGCTGTAGGTTTCAAAATTATTGGGACCCCAGAAAGCGGCCGCAAGCACTTCTTTTCCCTTAATGGGTCCGTACTCCTCTGCAAAGCGCAGGGCGGAGGTGGAGTAGCACGGGGTGCCGTATCTCTCCGCCAGAGCGAAGATGGCCTCTGCCGCCGCCTTGGAGGGCGCGAAGGTTTTGTCTATGTATGTCTTTTTGCCGGACTGAAGCGCCAGCTTTGACAGCTCTTCATGCATCTCACAGTTGTCGGGGGAAAGCACCACAAGGGCATCGCTCTTTTCAATCAGCTCCTCAATGGAAGCGCAGTGTTCTATACCGTACTCGCGGCACCACTCTTCGGATGTCTTTTTGCTTATGGGGCTGGGGATCATTCCATAGGCAAAGCTCACTTCGATCCGGCCGCCGCTGTGTTCCCTAAGCATGGCCGGATAGTTGTTGGCGTGCCATTCGTCCAGATAATAATCGATAAACCCGATCTTCATAGTATTCTCCTATTCTGCCACCAGCTCTTAGGCTGATAAGCTTTTTCTTTTTACAGCGCGATTTCCCTGTGTATCTGTGCGGAGTCATAGATCGCCTGCATGATGCGCGATGTGATCACGGCGGTGTCGATATGGGAAGGAAGTTTCTCTCCGGTGCGGACGCAGCGCACAAAGGCGTTGATCTCATTTTCAAACATGGGCCTGCTCTTTCCCTCCGGCACATAGGAAACAAGCGCTCCGTGCTCTGCCGTATACAGCGTAAAATCACCGCCGTACTGCAGCCTTATGCCGCCTTTATCGCCCATGAAATCCACCAGCATCTCATTCTCACCGATATTCTGCGCCCAGGCTCCGTGGAGCGTGAGCACCGGACCGTCGGTGCGGATCAGCGCGGTGACGGAATCTTCCACATCATATACGCCCGCGGGATACGGAGGGCCCGCCCACATATCCTTATAGGTATAGCCCTCTATATCCTTTCCCAGCCGGCAGAAGGTTTCTCCCGATACGGTTACCGGCCTTGGGTCGTCCATACAGTACATAACCAGATCCAGGAAGTGAACACCCCAATCGATCAGCGCTCCCCCGCCGGCGATCTCCCTGGTCGTGAATGCGCCACCCAGCCCGGGGATGCTGCGGTGGGAACGGAAGCTTAAATAAATGTGGTAGACTTCCCCGAGCCTTCCTTCTTTAATGTAGCTGCGAATGCGGTTGACCTGGTCGTTGAACCGGTTGACCACGCCGATATTGAGAATTTTGCCGGTCTCATGCTGCACTTCCTGCATTTTAAGGGCTTCATCATAGGTCCTCGCCGCCGGCTTCTCGCAGAGCACATGCTTGCCGGCGCGCAGCGCGTCCATAGCGATGATGGCATGCATGTTGTTGGGCGTACAGACGGATACCGCCTCCACGGATTCATCCGCAAGCACATCCCGATAATCTGTGACCGCTGTGCCGCATCCGTATTTTTCCACAGCCGCCTGCGCCCTCTCCGGAAGGATATCGCAGAAATATTTAATCTCTGCATCTTCATTTTTCATGTAGGCCGGTATATGCGCGTTATTCGCAATATTTCCGCAGCCAATCATACCAATTACTACTTTACCCATAATCATCCTCTTTTCTGCGCTGTTTTAAAAGAATCCCGCCCGCGGGATTTTTTGCCGGCGGCGGCAGCGCCCCGCCGAACCGGTATATCTCATATAATCCAGATAGATTGTAGAGTTCCCGCACATGAAAGGGCGGGGATGGCCCTCATCGGGACACGCTCTGGGCCGTTTGAATTACCTCGCACGCCTCTCTTGCGGCCATAAAAGCCAGCCGGGCATCCTCCAGCGTAAAGCCGTTGCCTGGCCTGCCTTCGATCCGCTCGATCAGCTGCATAAACTGTGCGTACATATCTTTGTATCTGGATTTTACATTGAGCGTCTCATAACTTCCGGTGTCGGAATGGTAAATCTCCAGCAGATCCCCCTCTTCCCGGTCCGACACACGGTCTTCCTTTAACGTCAGGCGTATATAGCCGCGTTCCCCTATAAACTCCCTGCGGCTGCAGGCTTTTAGGTTCCTGCTCCACCCCGATTCATAGTTTCCGAGACATCCGCCTGTCAGCTGTACCTGGACATCGCCGTAGTTGATGCAGGGAGCATCCGGGTCAAGCCGGCAGCCTCTGCCGCTCACGCTCACGATTTCCTCTCCCGATATCCACCGCATAATATCCATATAATGCACGCCGCAATCCAAAATCGGCGGGCAGTCCTGCATCAGACGTTTATATCTGCCCCATTCCAGCGCATGATGATTTTGTATAATGCGTATGAGCTTAAGGCCGCCTATAGCGCCTCCCCGTACCAGCTCCTGTATCTTCTGGTAAGAGCGGTTGCAGCGCAGAATATGGCCGATCATCACGGCGGTGGGCGCTGCAGCCGCTTCCCGGAAAAACGCTTCCCCTGCCGCAAGATCCGCAGCCACCGGCTTTTCACAAAGCACATGGCAGCCCGCGGCCACCGCGTCCCTCATAAGACTGAGGTGGCTGTCCACATATGTGGCGATGATGACGATATCCGTCTCCGGCAGGCCGATATATTTTCGGTAATCCGTGCCATATGCGGGAACCCCGTATTTGCGCGCCAAAAGCTCTGCCCTGCGGATATCCGTATCCACTGCTGCCACCATCCTCACATTTTCCCGATAGTAAATATCTGCCAGGTGCTCTTCCCCTATATAGCCGCAGCCTATAAGCACCACCCCGTACTGCTTTGTCATGTCAGTTTCTCCTCTTTTCATGCCGTCGGCCGCAGGCTTATGTCTAGGCTTACTCTGCCTATCACCGGCCGCGGTCTGATGTCCCGGCTTTCTCTTCTCATGTCACCGGCTTCAGGCTGATGCTTCCTCATGCCTGGGTACGTACATCGGACCGCACCTTTATCATACCTGCTGCCGCCGCAGATGTCTGTGTCCTGTCAGACTTAATATACCGAATAACCCGCCTGCACACAAGCGACGGTCTTGACTACCTATGTGTCCGTTTTTTACCTTTTGTGCCGGGATGCTTTACACCTGCGCACGGCCTGATAGAATAGATTTATCAAATGAAGTCAACGAAAGGAACCGTACATTTATGAGTGCTGACACATACTACCCATCCTCAGAAGACGTCTGCTTTGCCGGCTGTCATTTCATCTGTAATCCGGATATCCCGGAGGAGGCCGCGCCTTTTTTCCGCAAACGTTTTGCGCTGGACTCGCCCGCAAAGAAGGCCGTGGTACATCTGTGCGGACTGGGCTATCATGAACTCTATGTAAACCGCACAAAAGCGGACGGCAGTCTGCTCACCCCACCCCAGACGCTCTATGACAAGAGCGCGTACTATCGTTCTTACGATATCACCGGCCTGCTGGTGCCAGGTGAAAATGTGCTCATCGTTCTGCTGGGAAACGGGCTGTATAACTGCTTTGACGGCATGGCCTGGTATTTCGACACCGCGCCCTGGCGGGATCGGCCAAAATTGATAATGCGATGCAGCATCGAAACCGAATCCGGCAAAAGCATCGTCTTAAGAAGCGGACGTGACTTTGAAACCGGACAGAGCCGCATCCTTTACAACATGCTCTTCGGCGGAGAAACTGCGGATTTTACGGTCCCTGCCGCCGAAGATGCACCTGCCGTAACGGCCGCACTGACTAAATGTCCCGGCGGACTGTTAAAGCCGTTTACAGGACCGTCCGTGGAGGAATCCGATCCTCTGCCGCCCGCTGCGGTCATTCAGCTCTCCGATCACCGTTGGCTGTACGATTTCGGCATTAACCGGGCCGGCTGGGTGCATGTGAGCGCCGCCGCTCCCTGTCCGGCGCGCCTGGTTCTCCGCTACGGAGAGCAGCTGAAGGATGACGGCAGCCTGGATACCTCCAATATTGACCTGTATACCCAAAAGAGACGCTTTCAGACGGATGAATATATACTGGATGAGCATCACAGTATCACTGACGCGCGGCCGCACTTCACCTATCACGGCTTCCGCTATGTGGAGGCATGCGTTGAACAGGGGGAGTTATCCTCTCTCTCGCTCACGGCGTACGCGGTGCACAGCAAAACGGATCGAATCGGCGGTTTTTCCTGTTCCGACAAAACCGTAAACCGCATCTTTTCCATGGCAGAGACAGCCACCCTCTCCAATCTGGTCAATGTGCCCACGGACTGCCCGCAGAGAGAAAAAAACGGCTGGACCGGCGACGCCTCCCTCTCCGCGGAACAGATGTGCCTGCAGTTTGACGTCAGCGGGCTTTTCACGCGATGGCTGCGGGATCTTCGGAACGCGCAGCGCCCTTCTGGCCAGCTGCCCGGCATCGTTCCCAGCCATTGGTTCGGCTATAACTGGGGAAGCGGCCCGGTCTGGGACAGCGCACTGTTTGAACTGCCCTATGAAATCTACCGCTGCCAGAATGATCCCGCGCCCCTTAAGGAAAACTACGGTGCGATGAAAAAATACCTGTCCTTCCTGGAAACCATGGCGGAGGATTCCATCGTATCCTTCGGTCTGGGCGACTGGTGCGCTCCCTTTGCGGATACGAAAGGAATCGCCTGTCCCACTGCAGTCACGGATACCGCTTACTATTACTATATGGTGAACATAGCCGCCTGTACAGCCGGGCTCCTGGGGCTCATAGACGAGCGCTCGGATTATCTCGCTCTGGCAGATCGCATCCGCAATGCCTTTTATGAGCGGCTCTATAATCCGGGTACGGGAGAGGTGCTTGGACACTGCCAGACCGCTCAGGGCGCTGCGGTATATTTCGGACTGCTTAAGGGGGAAGACGCCGCCCTGGCCGCCAAAAGGCTGGCCGAGATGGTGATCGAAAACGGAGGCCGGCTGGATTACGGGATCATAGGAAGCAAAACCGTACCGGAAACGCTCTCCCGGTACGGCTACGGTCAGCTGGCCTGTGACATGCTGCTCTATGACGGATTTCCCAGCTACCGTCACTGGGCGGACATGGGGTGCACGGCGCTCCCGGAACGGTGGGATATGACCGCATCCCTCAACCATCATATGTTCAGCGATGTCTGCCGGTTTTATATTCGGCGTGTGGCCGGGCTGGGCGCTCCTGATTTTGAGAAGAAATCCGTCACCTTTACACCGGATTTCCCGCAGCCTTTAAGCCGGGCCCAAGCGTGGACCAATACGCCGGACGGAAAATTTGCCTGCCGGTGGGCCCGTGAGGGGGATGCGGTCCGCTTTTGCTGCTTTGCGCCGGAGGGCTACAGGTTAAGCCTTAAGCTGCCGCCCGGATACAGCGGCGCAGAATGCGGGGCAGGAAATTTTCTCATCCTTTCACGCTCCCCATTATGATCCCTTTTGTAAAGTATTTTTGCAGGAAAGGATATACGCACAGGATCGGCAGCATGGCGATGATGATCTGGGCCGCCTTGCTGTTTTGCGAGCTGATATTTTTGACCTGGCTGATATCGTTGATCGTGTTTAAGTCCAGCTTCACCACGATGGTCTGAAGATAGGTCTGCAGCGGATAATGCTCCGGTCGGTTCATATAGAGCATACCGTCAAACCAGGAGTTCCAGTGCGCAACGGTCACAAACACCACCAGCGTGGCCAGAACAGGCTTGGAAAGCGGCAGAAAAATCCGGTACAGAATCCTCCACTCGCCCGCGCCGTCCACCCGCGCCGAATCATAGATTTCATCCGGCAGCGATTTGAAATAATTCTGCAGAAGGATGATATTATAGACTGGGACGGCTCCGGGCAGCACCAGCGCCCATATGGTATCCAACAGGTGCGTCGCTTTGACAATCAGATATACGGGGATCATGCCGCCGGAAAACAGCATCGTAAATACATAGATCCACATATAAATATCCCTCTTCGGGAAACGGCTCCGGGGCTTGGACAGCGGATAGGCAGCCAGCACGGTCATAAACATATTGACTCCCAGGCCCAGGATCACCCGGATCACGGCTATGCCGAAAGATGTATAAAATTTCGGTTCTTCAATCACAAACTTATAGGCATCCAGCTGGAACTCCACCGGCCAGATATTGACCCTGCCCGCCGCTACCGCTTCCCTTGAGCTGAAGGACACCGCCAGCGTATTTAATATGGGGTATATGCATACCGCGCTGACAAGCACCACAAAGCAGTAGTTAAATACCAGAAAGACCCTTCTGGACATCGATTCCTTATAATACATACCGCCATCTCCCCCTTAAAATACCCGGTAACCGGTAAATTTGTAAGCCAGCTTATAGGATGCTACAATAAAAAATGCGGATATCATCGACTTAAACAGCCCCGCTGCCGTGGCGATGCCGAACTGCGCATTTTTAATGCCCAGACGGTAGATCAGGGTATCTATGATATCCCCGCTTTCCAGAGTGATCGGGCTCATCAGGTTATATACCTGGTCAAACCCCGCGTTCAGCACGCTGCCAAGGCTTAGCGTGGTCAGCAGCACGATGGTGGGCGCGATGCCGGGCAGCGTAACGTGCAGCGTCTGTTTCCATCTGCCGGCCCCGTCTATGGCCGCCGCCTCATAGAGGTTTAAGTCAATGCCGGTCAGCGCCGCCATATAGATGATCGTGCCCCATCCGAATTCCTTCCAGACATTGGTGACCACCAGCACCGGTTTAAACCAGTTGTTGTCCCCCAGGAAAAATACCGGCTCCACACCGAACAAACCCAAAAGCCGGTTGACAATCCCGTTTTCCGGGGAGAGGATATCCACGATAATGCCGGCCATCAGCACCCAGGAAATAAAATAAGGCATATAGATGATCGTCTGAGCCGTCCGCTTGATGGATGACCGGCGTATCTCATTGAGCAGAAGGGAAAAGGTTACCGGAACGATCAGTCCCGTGATGATCTTCCAGAACGCGATGACCACAGTGTTCTTTAAAGCCTGCATGAATCCCGGGTTCGTAAACAGCACCCGGAAATTTTCAAGGCCGGTAAATTTCGAACCGGTAAATCCCAGCGCCGGCTTATAGTTCTGGAAAGCTATGATGATGCCGGCCATCGGGACATAACAGTACACAACCAGCAGCGCAGTAGGAATCAGAAGCATGAGATGAAACGACAGATATTTTCCTTTTTTTCTTTTCAAGAATCCAATCCTCCTAAAACTTAGGGGCTGCCGTTTTGCGCGGCAGCCCCCTTATGCCTTATTTAGCAGTTGCATACCAGTCATTTACTTCCTGTGTGATCCGGTCTCCTCCATTTGATTTCCAGACTTCCACAGCTTTGTCAAAATTATTGATGTCATCGCCCATGATGATCTTCAGGTATTCCGCCCAAAGAACTTCATTCAGATCGGTCATGTTCTGCTGGGCGTATTCTGACGCGGTAGAAAGGAACTTATCCACATAAATGCGGTCTTCGTTCCAGAGCTTCTCTATGTGGGAGAAGGTGCTGTCAGGGCCGAATACCAGTTCCGCCGGTACAAACTGCCTGCCGCCTTCCGCTCCGTCTATCGCAGATTTGATATTGTTATAATCCGTCTCGGTGGCGGTGCCCTTTATTTCAGACAGATCGCCGGTTTCCAGAGCTTTGGTGATCTTCTGGTATGCCTCCATGTTCTTCCACGGCTTGTAGATGAAATGCCCGAAGCGGTACCAGATCGCTTCCATGCCGTCCTCAGTGGTTCCGTATACTGTGGGTTCTTTTTCCAGCAGATCGAAATTAAGGTTCAGCATCTTAACCGCCGCTTCCGGATGCTCGATGCCCTTCTTTACGAAGACATAGTACGCCGGCGCCGCGGAGCCCTGGGTGACATAGGGGCTTCCGTCATTGGTCACGCCGTCCACACAGATCCATTCCGCGCTTTCATCGTTTTTGATATTGTCCGTCATCACTCCCAGAGGAGCCCAATAAGTGCCGTACATGATGCCCGCCTGGCCGCCCGCAACCAGCTGTCCGATCTGGCTGGAATCCTTCACCGCAAAATCCTGCGGGATCAGACCTTCTTTGTACATATCCTGGAGTTTCTGCAGCGCGTCCTTCATCTCCGGCTGTATGCGGCCATAGATCAGCTGCCCGTCGCTGCCTTCCACCCAGATGTCCGGGAATACGCCATATCCGTTTAAGAATCCGCCAAGGTCGCACTGCCCGGCGATCACCTGCTTGTTGGCAACCAGGCCCACCGTATTCTCTCCGCCCAGCTTCGCCTCTTTAAATGCTCTTGCTGTGTCCACCAGCTCATCCACCGTGGTGGGGACCGGAAGATTCAGCTTATCCAGCCAGTCCTTGCGGAGAAATAAGAGGTTAACATTATCCGGCTGCGCTCCTACATGGGGGAGACCCATCATCCGGCCGTCCACGGTAATAAAACCTTCCGCGATGCCTCCGTCCAGGCTGTTGGCTTCTTTATAGGAGTCGGAAGCATATTCGTTAAAATAGTCCGTCATATCCTCCACATAGCCCGCCTCCAACAGCTGCTGGTAAACCGGCCCGGGCACGATCGCCATATCCGGAATATCGCCGCCCGCGATGGCCACATTCCATTTGGACAGATATTCGTCCACTGGCGCTGTCCACAGATACTCGATATTGATTCCCAGCTGTTCTTTATATGCTTTCGTCCACACATTATCTTCCAGGGATTTATATCCCTCTCTGGAAGTGTCAAATTTCATGGAGGGATCGATATCCCGCACCATGGTCACCGTAATCTCTTCCTCATACTTTCCAAGCGGGTCCGCCGCTTCGCCGGCAGCCACAGGCGCTGTGGTATCCGGCTCCTGCGCCGCTGTCGTCTCCTTGCCTGTCGTCTCATTGCCGCCGGAAGCAGTTCCGGCCGTTCCGTTACCGGACGCGCATGCCGTTACGGTCATTGCGAGGACCAGCAGAAGTGAAACCATTGTCAACAGTTTGCTTTTTTTCATAGAAATCCTCCTTTTTCTTGTCACCAACCGCTAGGTTGATGACCTGCGCACACTTCGGTGTACTTCCATTTAACCGCTCTTATTTCTCGTACACATCGCAGACCAGGCGCTTCCCCGGGCTGAACCGCTCTGTGTGTTGTCTACAATATTATTTTAATAAGATTCATATTATCTCTCAATTCAAAGATATTGACTTTTTTATCTTATTTTGCTTCTGGCTGATTTCTGTTTTATTCACCTGGTGGAACAGGCCGTTCGGCCGCCAGCATACAGGCTCCCAGAGCCGGAACTGTCACATGTTTCGGACCGCCTGGCAGGTGAACCCACGCCCCTGTGTCCGGATCCCAGAGCACCGCGGCATCCTCCAGAAAGATCACGGTCTCTTTGACCCTGTTCTCCCGATTTTCTATAAACCAGAGCCGGGCATCCGCCGTCACCCGCTTCTGGATGTAGATACCCTCACTTTCACCGCCGACATTCAGCACCTTTTGGGCCGTGTGCGCCAGCAGTTCCTCCAGCTGTTTTGCCGTACCGCACTTCACCTGATCCGGATATCCGTAAATAAGCCCGGATTCGATTTTATCCGGGCCTTCACCGTCCGGGTCTAAAAGTATCAGCTTCCCACCGCTCTCCAGCCAATCCCGGAGCGGGAAATCCGTAAGCGTTTCCAGATCTTCTCCCCGTTCAGCAAACATCAGCAGCGCACCGAAGCTTTCGTATCCGGAAGTAATCCGTCCTCCTTCGATCCTGCAGGAGGCCAGACCGGGCCCGCTGATCAGGTCAAAATCATAGTGTAGTTCCATAAGCTTCTGTACGGCAAGCCCATATGCAGTTTCCAGCCTGCGCATGGATGGGCTCTGCAGAGGGGCCGCGGTACAGGGCCCCACATTCCAGTATTTATGATCCAGAGCCCTATAGCGCTCATATGCTTTCTGCATCGGGACCAGCATCAGCACATCCGTATCATGCCTCCCCACGGAACAGAAGGTAAATGCCCTTGAGATGCAGTCCCCATACCTCTTCCACTCCGGAGCCGGGCGGTGCTCATAGGGATGGTAGGACGCAATGCGGTTAACACCCAGCACTGCCTGATAGTAAGCGCTGTTGATCATATTTTCCACCGTCATTTGTTCCGGCATGCCCCAGTCATTGGCTTCAAAATGGAAGCTGCTTTCACTCATGACAAATGGCTTTCCCTTCAGATGCGCAGCACCGGCGGCTGTTTTTTCCGGGATGATATCCCGGGGGCTGTACGAATAGAGACGGTCCACTCCCGGCATCTGCATTCCGTCCATCGCCTGGAACATATCTCCGTTGAGCCCCACCTGCATGGACAAAGTTTCTTCACCGTAGAGATGTCCGGTCAAGCATACCCCGTATTTCTCCAGAAATCCTGCGATTCTACCAATGTAATTTTGGATAAATAGTTCCGAAGCCAGGTTCCAGTAAATTCGGCGGTATCTGCCGCAGGAACAGCCGGTATTATAAAATATATCCACCCACGGAAATGACGCGCCGTTCCTTTGCTCCACCTCTTTAGCAGCGAGTTCCAGCCTTTCGTACATCTCATCGGTCCATGCTGCGGCTGCGTCCTCCTCCGTAAAACGGTTGGAACACCCATGAACGGGAAAGCCCGGTTCATCGGAAAAGAATGCGGTTATTTTCCGAAAATTCGCTTCGCCCAGATGCTTTAAATACCGTTTATGGGTGACCTCCAAAAAGGCATCGGTGACTTCGGAGCGCATCACGTCAACATAAGGAATTCCGTCCTGTGTGATGAATCCCGCCCGGCCCGTATAGATCATGCAGATCCTCCAGCGGCCGTCCGGCAAACCGCTCCAACGGATTTCATTGCCTGTGACTGTCAGAGGAATCCGGCTGTTTTTGTCGACCGTTGACTCGTCGATGTACCGGTATGCCGCTGTTTCCAGAAGCAGCACAGAACCATGTGACGCCTGGTCCGAAATTGCCGGGTGCGGCAGAGACGATTGGCTTAAAACTGCCGGGTGCGATAGGGATGATTGGCCCAAAAACGCCGGGAGCGGCAGGTGACCGGACGCGGCCTCGGTAACCGCGGTATGACAAAAAAGGGCTTTTGTCTGGTAATCCGGATTTGCCTCCAGCACCTTGCCCCCGGCCCCTCCGCTGGGGAAAGTGTATTCATCATAAATCCAGATCTCCAGCCCGGCGTTCAGACATTTCTCCACAAAGCTACGAAGGCATCTCCACTCATACTCCGACTCCTCCGTTTCCTCATCCAGATAAATCCGCAGTGCTGCAGCGGCGCGCTGTTCTTCCGGCCATTTTGCCAGAACAGCTTCCGATGCCCCCATGCTCACCACAAACCCTCCCAGGCCGTTTTCCACCGCGAGCCGGATTGCCCGGTCCATCTCTTCCGGCTGTCTGGGAAAACGGTAGTGGATGATTGGGAGCGGCCTGTGGGATGTGCCCGGATGTTTCAGAACTGTTTTTAAGCGGCTGATTGTGTTTTGGGGTTGATCCATAGATTTGTCTCTCCTCTCTTTTATAGCGTGCCGGTATTCTTATCCAGACAGCTGTCTGCGTCTGATCAGGGCAGGTAAACCGCTGAACCGGATGCAGGATACTGATCCTTTGTTCCGGTTCCTGTTATCAGTTTAACAGCATGGGAGAAGGCGCGCTATTAACGTATGTTGACATAGTTATCCGATTTTGCTGCTTTATTGGGGAGGGGGACGGTCTGATGGGAGAGATTTGGTATGGATAGGAGGGGCGATATGATGTGGGGTGGCTTGAGACAAGAGCGCTCGGTACTGGGAGCTGGGAGCACGGTGGAGGAAAGCTTGATCGAGAAGGTTTGATGTCGGGCAGCTTAAGGAGGACACACGATGGGGAAAACCCGATACGGACGGCTTAATATTGGATAGTCCGGTATGGGATAGCTTGAGGCGCCGGATTACGGCCGCGCGGATGTTCTCGTATTGGCGGTATAGTAATCGCAGCAATTTTTATCTTGTCGCAGCATCGTTGTAGTACTAGTACAAAAAAGGTGAAATGGACCAAGCTTACAGAAGTTAAGCTATCTTCACTTCACCTTTGCATAATATCAGGAAAACTTTGATACTCTTAATGCCTGTAAATACCAGGTGCTTATCAGTGTTACTCAGGCTTCCAACGTTTTTATATAATCCATCAGGTCATCAAAGCTTCCGTTAGGATATACGGAAATATCCGCATCGCCTGAATTGATCAGGCAGTCTGTGAGCAGAAACACCTTCATACCCAAAGATTCCGCCGCCATATCCTCGGTCACGTCGTTGCCAACCATCAGACACTCCAAAGGTTCACAGCCTATCCGATCCAGAATATCTCTGTAATAGGCCGGATTCGGCTTGCTGTGGCATGAATTTTCATAAGTGGTATAGTATTCAAAATCCTCAGGCTGAAATCCCGCCCAGCGCATGCGGCTTTCTGTCGCTACAGCCGGAAAGATCGGATTGGTTGCCAGCACCGTGCGGTATCCCTTCTCTTTGATCAGGCTGACCGTTTGTTTTGCTTTCGGATTGCAGCCGCAGTCAGACGCAACCTCCTGAAATTCTTTTTCATAAAATTCATCAAATACAGCTTTGTCCTTCAGCGCCTCACTGCCATAATTCTCCGCAAATACTTCCCAGAATACCTCTTCGTTCAGAGCACTTCCATCATTCTTCACCATGGCTTCTGTGCCTTTCCAGATCACGCTCACCAACCGGCCGGTCTCATAACCGTAAGGCGCGGCTTTTTTTGCAAGCCTTCCAAAATAAGATTTCACAAATACATCCTGGTCCATCGGCAGCAGTGTGCCGTCCAGGTCGAATAGAATTGTCTTTATCATTGCAATACTCCTCTGACTTTCATCTTGTTTGGCGGCAGGAAATGGCTTATGCCGCGCCGCCATTCCATATTATAGCTTTTGATATGACGGAATGTCAATGTAGAGCAGCTTGCGATTCTTTAGTTACTATTAGTTGTCGCATACTCCACCCGCTATGTGCTGCTTTATCGGCAACCGTGAATAGTAGCATACTATAGCTCGTTGCTATCATTCGCTTGACATTGCGACACTTGTGTCTTATAATTAAAAGAGACACTTATGTCGCAAAATAGGAGATTACATTCAATGGGAAACAAAGGAAATAGGACTAAAGAGCTCATATGCACAGAAGCATATAAGCTCTTTGCAGAAAAAGGCTTTAAAGATGTTACCATGAAGGATATCTGTGAGCGCACCGGCTTAAGCAGGGGCGGTTTATACCGGCATTATGACAGTACGGAACAGATATTTCTGGAAATCATCCATGCGCTCATGCAGAATCAGCAAAACGAATTTGCCGGAAAAATCAGCCATCATATCCCTGCCGTTCAAATTCTGAATGAAGTATTTCAGCGGTATGAATCAGAAATGACCGATTCTGACCGCTCCCTAAGCATCGCCATATATGAATTCTTCAGCCGTCCCGGGATGTCTCAGGGTGAGAATTCCGTACTGCGGCAGTATCTTCTGTCAAAAAGTATGTGGACCGAGCTGATTGAATACGGGATAAGGACAGGGGAATTTAAACGCGTGGACCCGGAAGCGGTGTATGATCTGATCGTATTTTCTTATCAGGGAGTAAGGATGTACAGCAGGCTGATGAAGATAGATCCGGCAGTGCCACGAAGGATTCTGGAACAGATCAGAGGGATGCTGTGTGTGCCGTCTGCACTGTTACCATAAAGGAGTTGAGAGAATAAAATGAATACTGTATTCTATAATGACCGGTCAGCCAGTAAAGCGCTGATCAACCCATCCGACCTCACACGGCCGGTGGAGGGTTTTCCTGAAGTCTGTATCTCCACTTTCTCTAAAGGCATTATCGACAAATTTGCCTCACTTGAGCAAGTTCAGGTAATTGCAAACCTGTATACCGCAAACGGCGCGAACCCGGTATATAAGATCCACTATTCCGGAAGAGATTTTGCCTTCTACATGTCGTTAGTCGGTGCGCCGGCATGTGTCTGCGGACTCGAAGAGATGATCGCAATGGGGGCAAAAAAATTCGTTTTTTTCGGAAGCTGCGGAGTCCTAGATGATGGCTGGGCCGGCCGGAATCTGATCGTCCCCACAGCCGCTGTCCGGGAAGAGGGGACCAGCTATCATTATGCCTCACCGGCAGACGAAATCATGCCGGAACCTGAAATGACCGCAGTTTTGAAGAAAAGCCTGGACAGATGCGGCTGCCCCTATGCACAGGGCAAGATATGGACCAGTGACGGCATATACCGTGAAACAATGGATGCCATCACTGAACGCAAAAAAACCGGCTGTATCGCGGTTGATATGGAATATTCCGCACTGCTGGCGGCCGCCGCATACCGGGGAGTGAAATTTGTCCAGTTCTTTTATGGCGCGGACTGCCTGGATAACGAACGTTGGCAGCCGCGCGATTTAACCGATTATGGGCTGGAAGGGGCGGAAAAATATATGGCGTTGGCGCTGGAGTGCGGGATGGAGTTATATGATCGGGCATGAGCTATATCTCTCCCTGCCTGTGCAGGAACTCCATAAATCCCTGGCAGCCCTCCAGAATATCACGGTATGTGATATCAAAATTTCCCGTATACCACGGATCCGCCACATCCCCTGGCCGGTCGGTATAATCCAGCATCATGGATACTTTCCGGTCCGGGTCGCTGCCAATAATCCTCATCAGGTTCCTCACATTATTTCTGTCCATGCAGATCAGATAATCATATTTATCATAATCCGCTTTGGTTACACGGACAGCGCGCTTGCCGCCGGAATCGATGCCGTGCTCCTTCAGCTTTCTTCGGGCAGGAGGATAGACAGGATTGCCGATCTCCTCAAAGCTGGTGGCGGCGGAGGCGATGTGGAAGCGGGCGGTGAGCCCGGATTTATCTGCTATGTCTTTTAGAATAAATTCTGCCATGGGGGAGCGGCAGATGTTGCCGTGGCACACAAATAGTATTTTTATCATTTTTTCATAACTCCTGTTAAGTCCTGTATTTCTTCTCAAATGCTCTATTTTACAGGGGATTGCGGCATTTTCCTTTATGCCTTTCTAGGGGATATTTTCTCATATCTTCCCACATATTCTTATGTTTTCCTCTGCAAAATTGGTAAAATCATTGGTATGATTACGCTTCCATACTTTCAGCATCCAGCAAAAACTCTTTCACCCCCATCATGACATAACCATTGTCATCACGTCTTGGCTTCATGCTTTTTTCTACCAGAATAATTTTCTTGAAAGAATCATTTGCTTTGTCAAAGGATTTGGTTTCCTGTTTGTATTTCTCATCATCTGGAATTGCATAAGCTGATTGGAGGTAATATTTTTTGCTGCCGATAGTGGCAATAAAGTCAATTTCTAATTGCTTTCTTATTTCTTTTCCAGTCTCATCTCTTTCTCGTGATTCTACAACTCCTACATCCACTTTATAACCTCTGAAACGTAATTCATTGTAAATGATATTCTCCATAGTGTGAGTGCCCTCAATTTGCCTGAAATTCAATCTCGCATTGCGAAGCCCAATATCTTCAAAGTATATTTTGTAGGGAGTCCCTATATATTTTCGTCCTTTTACATCATATCTCTTTGCTCTGCTAAGCATAAAAGCATCTTCCATGTGTTCAATATATTTATCAACTGTCACTTCACTTATGCTTGTTTGCTTTGCAGAAGCAAATGTAGCTGAGATCTTTCTTGGATTGGTTAATGTTGAAATTCCCGAAGAAATCACATCCAGCAGTTCTCCAATTGCACAATCCTCATGTAAATGATATCGGTTAATAATATCTCTCAAATACAAGTTGTTCATTTGAGTTGTGAGATAAGTTACTTTCTGCTCTTCTGTCACCATAAGAGCTACTGCTGGGAGCCCCCCGTAAACTGAATAATCATCAAAAGCCTCCTCTTTGCTTCCATCATATACACTAAAAAATTCAGAAAACGACAATGGCAAGACATGAATCTCATCACCACGCCCCTCAAATTCTGTTAAAATATCCTTTGACAGAAATCTGGAATTGCTTCCAGTCACATATACATCCAGATTCCTTTTACGAAGAAATCCATTCAGTACGGACTCAAATGCACCAAGGTTCTGAACTTCATCTAATAACAAATAATACATTTCTTTATCTATAATTTTCAGATTCAGATATTCCAGAAATTTTTTAGGATCAGCTTTTCTTTCCTCTTTTGTGTTATCAAGCAAGAGTGGATTTTCTCCTATTTTTATCAAATCCTCTGCGGAATCAAATGCAAATGTAATAATGTGGTCTTCCAAAATACCGTTCTCAATTAAATGATTATAAAACAATGTATTCAACAAATAGGACTTTCCACATCTTCTTATGCCGGTAATCACCTTGACAAATCCATTGTGCTTTCGATTAATCAGCCTATTAAGATAGGTATCTCTTTTTATTTCCATTTTGTCACCTCTCCGATAAATATTTTTACCTCAAATGTCATTTTTATAAATTATATTATACATCATTTCTGTTGATTAGCAAACTGTTCTCTTTATATTTTTGCCTTTTGTGGCAAAAATATTTATCGGAAATTTTATTTTTACTATAGTTCTGCAAATCTGACTCTCCAGAAATATTGGTAAATCGTTGGTAAAATTGAAGAAGTAACACAGGAAATGCCCATTTTATGCGGATTTATCTATAAAGTCAAAATCCTGCCGTGACAGATGAATAATACTTTTATCATTGCTTGATTCTCCTTGATTTTCCTATGTTTTCAGCACTTATCGGCATTTTCATGGCATTGTGTTTGTTTATGACACTTTTTCGGCATAACTGCATTTTACAAGTTAAATTTTTTACTTCGGAATAAATTCGATTTTCAAAATCATCCCCATACCATCTGCCAATCTTTTCAACAAATTTATGGATGGATTTCTTGTTCCATTTTCCAGTTTGCTTATTATCCAAATAATCCTGCTCCACGCTGCTTATGGCTGATAGTACCATATATGATATGAGTTTTACTTCTGTTACCACCTGAATGTCCACATGGCTATGAGGCTTTAAAATATCACAGAGCGTTCGTTCTACACTATACGCTCTTACAGCATTTCCACCCGGTGTAGTCACTTCTTCTATTCCCAAATCATATATCTCTTTCTTACACTGCACACAGCTAATATTCTCTTTCTTTGGGTTTGTCAAATTGTAATTCATTGGAAAAGTCATGTGATATTTGTTCGGTGTTCGATCTGTTAAATCCCATAGAAACAATGCTGTTTCGTGGGAATAAACTCCTCTTTTAAATCGAATCTTTAAATTAAAAATTTCATAATCCTCTACTTTCTATTGACTTTTATGCTTATTATTATACGTTTTCAAAGCGCGAAAGCCAACAAGTATACATCTTCTTAGTCAAATTGGGTAGATGATGTCTACCCAATTCGCAGTATAATCCAGTATATTTTAGATCTCTACAAAATTATTAAATTCATTCATCTTTTGCTATTTTGTCATTCAAGGCTCTTTCAAAAATGGTGTAGTAGTGGTGTAGTAAACGCCTTTCTCTGCCATGAAACTATTGATTTTACTGGCTTTTTCAGGACTTTTCAAGATGTTGCCGTGGCAGATAAAAAGTATTTTTATCATTTTCTCATATATTCCCACATATTATTATGTTTTCCTTTGTAAAATTGGTAATTTGAGGGATAAAACGCTATTTCATTTCAAACTTCAAAATTACACCATTTGATTCTAAGTAATTCAATATTGCTTGAACCCTGCGTCTTCTACTTGCCGTACCTTTAGTGTTTGAACTTAAACTATAAATGAGCAAATACAAAAAATTGTACAATATTATGCCACTGAGGCCAAAACATCCGCAAAAAGGACGTGCCTTGCCCCACATTGGTATATATATTCGACGCTCTTCCTGAATATGGGCATGGAAATAGGCATAGCCGTCCTCAAAAGACAGCAGCTCTCCGGACTATAAGCGATCTTTTCATTAGACGATATGCTTATCTAAATGACATTGATACCTAAATGATTTGTTTATTCCTATACTTTTTGTTTCGGAACAAATTCAATTTTCAGCATCATCCCCATACCATCAGCCAGCCTTTTCAAAAGATTTATTGATGGATTTCTTGTTCCATTTTCCAGTTTAATAATATCTGCCTGGTTTATTCCTGTTTTCTCTGCAAGCTGCTTCTGGGTAAGATTCTGGGAAGTCCTTGCATCAACAATTGCTCTTATCACATCAAATTCCGGTTGTATATCATCAAATTCTTTTTTAAATTCTTGATCCTGCATCTGTTCTTCTAAAAAATCGTCAAACTTTCTCATTCTTATCACACCTTTCCAAATAATCATCACGATATGCCTTCGCCCGATCTATCTCCGCTTTGGGAGTTTTCTGCGTCTTTTTCACAATACCATTCGTCAATATTATTTTTCCATCATAGTAGAAGAAATATAACACCCTTGAGATAACACTTCCAACTTTTCCACGCAGTTCAAATATTCCATCATCTAAATGTTTGCTGTATGGCTCCCTTAGCAGATTTCCCTTCTCCTGAAGTGATGTACTACGTCACCGGCGGTATGCCAGAATCCGTTCTGATGTGGACAGAAGCCCGTGACGTTTCTGCTATGCAGGAAGCTTTGTCTGGCATTATCGGTGCTTATGAGCGTGACTTCGCAAAACACCCCAATATCAGCGAATTCCCGAAGATCTCTATGATCTGGAAATCTATTCCTTCACAGCTGGCACGAGAAAACAAGAAGTTCATTTACAAGGTTGTCAAAGAAGGGGCCAGAGCCCGTGAATACGAGGATGCGCTGCAGTGGCTGGTAGATGCTCGACTGGTGCATAAAATCTACCGCAGCTCTGCTCCCGGCCTTCCTGTGGCTGCTTACGATGACCTGTCTGCCTTTAAGATTTATCTGGTGGACGTTGGACTGCTCCGCCGTCTGGCACAGTTGGCACCTACTGCTTTCGGTGAGGGTAACCGCCTGTTCACCGAGTTCAAGGGCGCATTGACCGAGAACTTTGTGCTGCAGACTTTGGTTACACAATTTGAAGTAATTCCTCGCTACTGGACACAAACCAATCCTCTGTATGAGGTTGATTTCCTGATCCAGCGAGAGAATGATATTTTTCCTGTTGAAGTCAAATCCGAAGCTCATACATCCAGCAAGAGCCTCAAGAAATTCAAGGAACTGTTCCCAGATAAGGTCAAGCTCCGTGTACGCTTCTCCCTGGATAATATGAAACTGGATGATGATGTGCTGAACATTCCTCTGTTCATGGCAGATCAGGCCGATCGGCTGATTGGGTTGGCATTGGAGCAGAAGTCATAATAAACGTTGCGCAAGGTTTGAGAAAGCTTGAGAATGGACATGCTGCCACAACAGTGAGTAGGCAAACTGTCCCGAATAATATATAATATAATTTCCCATATACATTCCTCCCTACATCATCGTATCATCACGTAAAACCTCTGCCAGATTTACTTTCCGTATATTGCGCCAGCCAAGATAATATGCCAAAGCCACAGTTCCCAAAATGGCTAACATAAAAACCGCTATCGGAACAAAAGGTGCTTCGGCAAGAAAGATTCCAGCTTCGAGAAAACTCGCCTGTAACATAGCGCCAACTAAAAAAACTGTAATCGGAATTGTAAGCAATACCGGGCGTCCGGCAATGACCAATGCCTCAATGCAGAACATTTTCCTGATTTCCTGTGGTGTCATTCCGACAGACATATATCTGGAAAATTCTCTCTTTCTCTGACGTACAAAACCAAGCGTATTAGAAAACACATTGCCAATACCAATGATTGCAAGAAGAACACAGAACCCTCCAAAAATCGTCATCATTCCCTGTATCTGCTTGTCATTCGCTTCCTGTTCCTGAATACGATTCTCACTTTCTACCGTATAGGTTTCCCCTATTACTTCAGTAATTGCTTTTTGTAGTTTACTTAATTCCTCTGACGTACTATTATCATTGCCAAGAACACAAATATATGTATCTTCTTCAGATTCGACAAACTGTCCTTTTATCTCTTTCCACAAAGATGCCGGAATAAAATGAACCATCTCATAATAATCGGATTTTCCATATTCCTCTCTTAAAGCAGGAACTTCCTCTGTATAAGACAAAACAGGAATTTCCACCATCATTTCCTCTTTGCCAGGTTGACTCAATATACTAGTGGTATTTTCGCCTTTTAGATATGGCATATACTCTGGATGTCGGAAATTCGGGTTTGTCACATTGCGTATCTGATTTCTGATAATCGTTCCGTCAAGCTGCGGTGTAATCCCAATCTGTTCACAGTATGCACAGAAACTTACATCATCCAAAATAACGATCGGGGCATTTACCATCCAACCATTTTCTGTTTGCTCTACATAATTACTGGAAGCATGAGAAAAACCGCCAAAGCTTTTCATTTCGTCACTTATCTCATTTTCTGTGACGATTCTTTTTGCTATTGCTTTTTGATATACTATCGCATTTCTCACACTGGGAATATCCTGTATTTCTTTTATTTCTTCAAGAGAATCCACTGCCGTATCTTTCACAGTAACCATCACATCCCACACATCCTGATAACGTTCAAAATATGTCTCCCTTGTACTGATCCCCGACAATGTAAAAAAACACTGCATGATTGTAAATGCCATAAAAGAAAGTATTAGACTAAGCGATGCGGTTCGCAGGGCTTTTCGCTGTGCTTTCAGTGCATTGCCTGCCAGTTCTCCTTCCATCCCAAACAACAGCGTGAGAAACGGTGAGTTCCTCTTACGTTTTAACTGCAATTCCCCTGCATTTTTAATCGCCTCAAGCGGCGTCAGTCTGCTTAATTTCCGGGCAGGCAGCCAGGCAGAAATGCATATCGTCAGAATCGTTACCCCCAGTGTGATAACCAGTACAAGCGGATGATAGCCGAAAGCAGCCTCATGTCTGCCTGCTATACCACTCCCCAGCAGGATATTGGTCATATGTAAAAGCCCCATGCTTATTACAATGCCTAATAAATTTCCAAGAATAACCGGTACGGCACACAACGCTGCCGCCTCCTGTAAAAGGCACGAGCGTATCTGCTTTGGAGTTGCTCCGATACTGGACAGGATACCAAACTGATGAATTCTTGCATTCATAGATACTGCAAAAGAATTATGTATGATAACTATCAGTGAAAATGATGTCATTACCGTTATGAGTATGAACAGCGGAAATAACAGTCTCGGTGCCGTATCCTGCGAATCGCGTATCAAATACATTGCCAGAAGTTCATGGTTATAGGTAACCGTCTCCGGTGCAGATCCCACCAATTCAACAATCCGAGGGGTGTCTTTCAGAACAGCTCCCATATCATCAAAATAAATATCTATGACTGTTTCCTGACTTTTGCTTTCTTTTTCGTTTATCACTGCATCTTTTACAGTCGCAAAGTTTTTCATCATCTCTATGTCTCGGCTGTCAAATTCTCCTGTAATACGGCTCTGCCAACTGCCTTCTTCCAGTTCAATTCTCTCAACCTCGTACTTCCATGCGTTATAAAACAGTCCGCATAATAATGATAAAAGCAGGGCAGAAATAAATGCAGCTATCATAATAGAAATTCCAGAGGTACGGTTATTTTTAATATAGCCTGATGAATAATCTCTCCACATATTCATTACCTCCGCCGTTCATCACTTTTAATCATGCCATCCTCTATGGTTATGATACGGTCCGCCTCCAAAGCCACCTTTTCATCATGTGTAATCAACACAATGGTCTGCTCCAGATTTCGGTTGGAGAGCTTCAGCATATCAATAATCTCTTTGGAATTTTTCTGATCTAAATTTCCAGTCGGTTCATCCGCTAAAAGCAACGCCGGACGATAAATTAAAGAACGTGCGATGGCAACTCTTTGCTGCTGCCCCCCTGACAACTGATTCGGTAAAACTTCAAGTTTGTCAGAAATCCCAAGAGAATGAACCACTTTCTCAAAATACTCATTGCTTGGTTTTTTCTTATCAAGTGCAAGCGGCATAAGAATATTTTTCCGTACCGTAAGCGTAGGGATTAAGTTATAAAACTGATATACCAAACCAACTTTTCTTCTTCTAAAGATTGCCGCCTGTGTTGGATTCAGTTTAGAAAGATCTGTGCCGTCTATGACAACTTTTCCGCTTGTAGGTTTGTCTACACTTCCTAAAATATGCAGCAGCGTAGATTTTCCCGAACCGGATGCTCCAACAATCGCTACAAATTCCCCCTTACTTACTGTCAGGTCAATCCCATCCAATGCGGTCACCTGACTATTACCAGAACCGTATGTTTTGCATATTTTTTCACACACCAAAATATCCATTCCGTTGTTTCCTCCTTCTGTGGGCTTTTGAAATTCCATATTACTACTATATCAATCGAAAGTTACAACTTAGTGACAGTAAAAGCGAATTTCAAAACAAGCACCGCCATCCGGCATATTTTTAGCATGTATTGTTCCGTTTTGTCTTTCTATAATCTCTTTTGCCAACGCTAATCCTATGCCTATCCCTCCTGCACAGGCATTTTTCCCCCGATAAAATCTTTCAAAAAGATGTGGAATGTCCTCTTTGTCAAATCCATTTCCCTCATCCCAAATCAGAATTTCCGTATATAACGGATTCTGTCCATAGCTACAATGTACCGTTCCACCCCTGTTATGTTCCATGCAGTTTTTCATCAAATTGATGAGCGCCTCCATTGTCCACTCCAAATCGGCTGTAATCGCCATTTCTCCTAACTCCGGAATGTCAATGGACGCTCCGGACTCTGCCAATAATTCCTGCAAATTATCTGCCGCAAGAACAATTACGGTCAAAACATCTATTTCTGATTTTTGAAGAACCAGCGTCCCTGCATCAAACCGAGACAACAAAAGCAATCCTTCCTCTAAACGGGTCAGCCTTAAAAGCTGCTTTTGTATTTTTTCTGACTGTTCCATTTCTTTTTCCATTGTCTGCAAGGACAACGAAATGGCAGTGATGGGTGTCTTTATTTGATGCGCAATATTGTATAAATTTTCAGCAAAGTCATTTTTCACCTGAACTGCTTTATCCTTTGTCTGATATAAGAAAGTCACCGTCTTGTAAATTTCATCTTCCAGTTTGGAAAAATCATCTTCCCCGGAGACCGACAGAATCTCTGCTTTTCCTGTATTCACCCGTTCTAAATAATCAGCCAATGCCCGAATACGCAAAGTTTCTGTCCGGTTCCGAAATAAAAAAGTAATGACAAACAAAAAGGTTCCCGCCAGAAATCCGATTACCGCAAAATATAGCGGATGCATATAAGAAAAATCCGTGATGCCATATCCCCATTCAGATAAAATATTACATCTCAATACATCGGAAACATTTCTGTTTATACATTCTTTTAATGCCGCAGAAATTAGTTCTTCTGATTCCGGTTCCTGCCTAAGCATCACACCGCAGATTTCATTTATTGTATCAAATTGAAACCGACTGTAATACACGGATGTCAGCAGCACAGCAATCACAGCAGCAATAAGGCTGACAGACAGCACCAGCCCTACGGTTGTCAACACATTCTTTCTTCCACTCATATTGTGTCCTCCATACGATATCCGATGCTCCGGATTGTTTTCAAACAGGAGGGCTGATGAAGTTTATCCCGTAAACGCTTCATCGTAACCGTTAGTGTATTGTCATTTACATAATTTCCATTCACATCCCATACCTGCTCCAAAATTTTCTCCCGTGTAACCGTCTTTCCCTTGTTTCGCATCAAATACAAGAGTAGCTGGTACTCTGCTGCGCTTACGTTTATTTCTTCTGAGTGATAAGAAACTGTATGTCGGTCCTGATCTATTCTGATTCCGTCACAAGAAAGATACCGTTCTGCAACATTTCCGCTTCTGCGTAGCAATGCCAATATCCGTGAATGAAGCACTTCTAATTCAAATGGTTTTACCACATAATCATCGGCACCGCATTGAAAGCCCGAAACAATATCGACAGAGTCCCCTCTGACGGTAATAAAAATAACCGGAAGCTCCCTCCAATTTCTGCGTATCCACTGGCACAGGTTATCTCCCCGCCCATCCGGCATATTCCAGTCTACCAAAACAATACTTGGGGTATGCTCTCGCAGCACCTGCTTCGCAACTGCGATTGTTTCTAATATTTTCACCTTGTATCCTTGCAGCTCAAGATAATCTTTTACTGCCTGTGCGATATTTTCATCATCCTCAACATAATAAACTTCTATCATTTTTTCGTACCTCCACTGTATCTATTATAATTTTTGCAGTTTTATTTCACAAGACACTAAAACAGGATAGATGCTTCACAAATACTGATGATTGCGGCTGAAAGCCGCATAGTTACTGTATTTTAATTGAATATAGGTTTTTTGTGATAGGGGTTGTATTTTTCGAGGCTTGCGCATATAATAAATATGTGATTAAGAAACACTAAAACTCCAATAAAAGTGTGAGGAGTGAGTCTATGGAACGATTTATTTTGAAAAAGCTACTGGACTGGAAGAATTCTCCCTACCGTAAGCCTTTAATCCTAAAGGGTGTACGTCAGGTTGGTAAGACCTGGATTCTGAAAGAGTTCGGTAAGCGTTATTACGAAAACACCGCTTATTTTAACTTTGATGAAAATGAGGAATACAAACAGTTCTTCGAGACTACTAAAGATGTAGATCGCATCCTACAGAACCTGATGCTGGCCAGTGGTCAAAAGATCCTGCAGGAAAAGACTCTCATCATCTTTGATGAAGTGCAGGACTGCCCGAAAGTCATCAATTCCATGAAGTATTTCTGTGAGAACGCTCCGCAGTATCATATCGCCTGTGCCGGTTCTCTGTTGGGCATTGCCCTGGCAAAGCCGTCTTCTTTCCCTGTGGGCAAGGTCAACTTTATGCAGATAGATCCCATGACCTTCTCGGAATTTCTGATTGCCAATGGTGACGAAAATCTTGCTGCATATCTGGAAAGCGTGGACACTATTGAGCCGATCCCTGATGCTTTCTTCAATCCTCTGTATGAGAAATTGAAGATGTACTACGTCACCGGCGGTATGCCGGAATCCGTTCTGATGTGGACAGAAGCCCGTGACGTTTCTGCTATGCAGGAAGCTTTGTCTGGCATTATCGGTGCTTATGAGCGTGACTTCGCAAAACACCCCAATATCAGCGAATTCCCGAAGATCTCTATGATCTGGAAATCTATTCCTTCACAGCTGGCACGAGAAAACAAGAAGTTCATTTACAAGGTTGTCAAAGAAGGGGCCAGAGCCCGTGAATACGAGGATGCGCTGCAGTGGCTGGTAGATGCTCGACTGGTGCATAAAATCTACCGCAGCTCTGCTCCCGGCCTTCCTGTGGCTGCTTACGATGACCTGTCTGCCTTTAAGATTTATCTGGTGGACGTTGGACTGCTCCGCCGTCTGGCACAGTTGGCACCTACTGCTTTCGGTGAGGGTAACCGCCTGTTCACCGAGTTCAAGGGCGCATTGACCGAGAACTTTGTGCTGCAGACTTTGGTTACACAATTTGAAGTAATTCCTCGCTACTGGACACAAACCAATCCTCTGTATGAGGTTGATTTCCTGATCCAGCGAGAGAATGATATTTTTCCTGTTGAAGTCAAATCCGAAGCTCATACATCCAGCAAGAGCCTCAAGAAATTCAAGGAACTGTTCCCAGATAAGGTCAAGCTCCGTGTACGCTTCTCCCTGGATAATATGAAACTGGATGATGATGTGCTGAACATTCCTCTGTTCATGACAGATCAGGCCGATCGGCTGATTGGGTTGGCATTGGAGCAAAAATCATAATAAACGTTGCACAAAGGAGTGCATACATCCGCAACACGAAGAAGGCTCCTGATATGTGTCCCGTTAAGATTGTGAACGCATGCGTTCACAATCTTAACGGGAAAGCACTGATAAAATTTGATGTAAGAATTTTTGCCAAACTCCTTATCAAATCTTCTGCCAATGCGGAAATTAAACCTCTATCGTACACTGCACGTTCACTGCCACCCATTTCCTGTCCCACAATTCGCTTGCCAATATTCCAATAGGTAAGCAGCATTGCACAGCTTTCCAGATCTGCTTAATCTTTTTTATTCCTCTTCTACCCATGGAACACCATAATACTCCTCTACCAGATAGTCATGAAATCCCCATCCGATTCCGTCTGACTCTTGAACAATATTAACAAGCCTGTCATTCCATTTTTCAAACAAAGTTCTATCACCAGAAACAATTTTTATTACATCACAGAACATATCGCAAACTACATTGTAAAAGCTTCCATCAATATCTCCATACATATTTGTGAATTCAGTTCCACATTCCACAAAATATAATTTAAGTTCTGCAATCAATTCAATATTCTGGCATACCTTCTTTAAATCCGACAGAACTTTCTTCGCCATTGAAAGCGAGAATCCTACGCGCACTATATCATATGGAAAAAATATTTTATCCAGTTTCTCCTGATACTGTTCTAACAGTTTTTTTCCATACGTTTCATCTAGCAGGGTAAGATTCAACATCTGTTCTGCCTGATCACAATTTTTATATACATCGCACAGCATTTTTTCCAGTTCTTTTCTCTCTAACTCTGCCAATCTCTTCTTCAACGCAGGGATTGTCATTTCTCTTTTCATTTATTCTTTTCCTCCTGGTTCGCCCTGTTTAATATATGCTTCAAGCTCAAACTGCCAGTTCTTTGCCTCTGACATACTTGCAAGTCCTTCCTTTTTAATACACAATTCTGAAATAATCCAAATACGTTTTATATTTGTCCTGCGCCGTCAAACAGGTATCCGTCAAATAACCTTTTTCATTATTCCATTCTTTCAAACCGCGATAATAGAACAGCTTCAAATTATCATCAATAATGAACGGAACAATATTATATTTCAGGCATTCCTTAAACATAATCAGTCTGCCAACTCGACCGTTGCCATCTTGAAATGGATGTATTCTCTCAAATTTCACATGAAAATCCAGAATATCTTCCAGAGTCTTCTCTTCTTTGGAATTGTACTCTGTAAGTATTTCCTTCATTCTATCGGCAACATCTTCTGGAAGGGCAGTTTCCATTCCGCCGACTTCGTTCGGCATCTTTTTATAGTCGCCAACAGCAAACCAATCTTTTCTTGAATCGCTGGTTCCTGTTTTCAAAATAGAATGAAGTTCTTTAATAAATTTTTCCGTCAATGCTGCTTTCGCATTGTCAATAATTATATCAATACAACGGAAGTGATTTGATGTTTCAATCACATCATCCACATTCAGCACTTCATTCTCCACACCGATCGTATTCGTTTCGAAAATATATCTAGTCTGATCGTGTGTCAAACGGCTGCCTTCGATATGATTAGAGTTGTATGTCAAATCAATCTGTGTCTTATGATAAATACCGCCGAAATATTTATTTGCTTTTTCATCCTGCAAAATATCCAACAATGTTGTCGGCTGTTCTTTTTTCTTATTGGAGCGTTCCGGCTTCTCTGCATTTTCCGGAATCGTCCAGGTCTTTCCGATAAGGAAAGCGCCCGGTACACGCCCATGAGCGCAATAATTGCGAACGCTTCGTTCTGATATACTCCATTTTTTTGCTGTTTCTGTAACAGAAAGGTAACGCATCTGATATCCTCCGCCTATGTGGTCAATACTATTTTCCTCAAAAAGATATTTATGAATCATGGCAAGACTTTTATAATTTTAACATCGAGTTTATTCAAGCAGCCCATTACAAACATATCCGCAGCCTTTATACCTAGTATACCACACTATCGGCAATTTTAATATATTCGCTTTTTGTTTTCATCGTTTTATTGCCGATACCGGTAATTTGCAAGCATCGCTTCTTATTCTCCTCATCATTCCTTGAATAGTATATTACTGATGCAAATAGCATCCATTAGCCGTCCCCTACGCATCTGCTTTATCCCAGCCCTGCCTCCAGCAACTCCGCTGCCGCCTTCCTATCTCTGACCCTAATGAGATTATCCCAGACATCTTCTTTTCCCAATAGATTCATCCCTCCATGCCACACCAGCATTTGGTCGATAACTGCAAAGCGTTCCGCTTCGTCCTCTGCAATTTTTATCTGAATCCCTGCTTCTTTCATTTGAGCAATCAGCTGATGGGAAAATGCCGCGCTGCCATAGGAAGAGTTCTCCGGATCCTCTGTAATAACGGTTATTTTGATTCCTGACTCCTGTCTCGGTTTCATCAGATATGTAAAGCGGCTGACTTTTTCCTGTGTTAACCCGGGACTGGAAATCACGATTTCTTTCTCTGCTTCTATTAGGTCCTGTTCAAAAACTGTTGTGTAATTGCCGGAATCATAAATCGCATTTACATCCTGTTTATCTGCTGCAATATCGGTCACAACCTGAAAACCTATCTTTTTATATGTGCGGAGACGTTTCTGATACATGTTGTCAAATTTCTGAATATGGGGATCTATATAATCATATACAATGACGTCCTTTTTCCCTTCATAATCACGGTTCAAACGCCCGACATACTGTTCCAGTCTGCCGGCAAATGATACCGGAGCGGCCAGCATAAGCGTATCCAGCCTTGGAAAGTCAAAGCCTTCACCGATTTTCTGTCCTGCAGCCACCAATATCAGCGATTTGCTGCGGGGCACTCCTTTCAGTCCAGATCTTACGGCCTCATTTTCTTTTGCAGTATTATCCCCGTATAGGATGAAGACATAATCCGCGTCCTGTTTCACACTGTCATAAAGCAGCTTCGCGTGTTCTTTATATCTCGTGAGCACCACGGGTGTCCTCCCCTGTTTTACACATGCCCTTATATCCTCCAGTATCTGGCTGTTTCTCACAGTGCTTCCGCTTATAAGGGCATATGCCGCATTTATGTCATACCTGCATTCGGATGTGCCTATGACCCTCGTATACCTGGGCATAACAAGATGAGAGATTCCCTGCTCCTCTGTCCGCTCCAAAGCCGTATATCTGTGTCTCACAGGTCCCAGAAGCATATAATTAATTTTTTCAAGATTATCGCTTCGCATCGGAGTGGCGGATACACCGTATACATACTTTGCATTCACTCTTTTTAGTATTTCCTGCGCCGTGGCAGATGCTGCGTGGTGGCATTCATCCATGATTATCATCCCATATGCGTTCAGGTTCTCATGGAAGGTTCCTTTTTTATACAGCGAACCGATCATAGCAATGTCGATAATTCCGGTCATGGTGTCCCTTCCGCCCTTTAATGTGCCTATAACGCTTGTACGCTGTTTTATACGTCCGGTTTTTGTCCGGTAGTTCGGCGGTTCTTCATCAACCTCCAGAAACCGATTAAGTTCATCTTCCCACTGTGCAATTAGTTCTGTGCTTTCCAGCAAGATCAGTGTATTTACTTTTCTGCTGGCAATCAGATAGCTGCAAACCACAGTCTTGCCGAACGCAGTTGCTGCGCTCAATATTCCGTTATCAAATGTCAGAAGGTGTTGCGCGGCCAGATCCTGCTGCACCCGCAGCTCCCCCTTAAAGGATACGCGGATTGGACGGCCTTTTTCTCTATGGTCGGTTATTTCAAATGCAATCTTCGCTTTCCTGCATTCATCCGCCACATTCTCCAAAAGCCCTCTGGGAATTCTAATATAGCCGTCCACATCCGTTCCCAAATAGACGGTGCTGAAATTATAATAATTCGAATAACCCATCCGCCTGTTTTTATAAAAAATGGGATTATCAAATGCCGCCATACCGCGTATCTGATTCTGCAGGCGGGGTTTTAAATTTAAAGCATCCACATACACACCGTCTGCCAGCACAATATGTAACGTACCGGTTACATCCGATGCGAAAAAACCGTTGTAGCGCTTCCAGGGTTTGGGGCGATCTTTGTTATCAGGACAGAGTTCACCTGACCATTTCGCTATATACTGGTCTATTTCTTCCTGTGACAGTCTTTTCGTTCGAAACAATGCGTTCCATTGGTCCGGATACGCATTCCAGTTCTCATCTACAAAAGCACTGTTTCCGTTTTTAAGTGCCTGTCCCTGCAAAGGCAGTGCGATCAGGTTTCCGATAGAATTTGCCACATTCTGTGAAGGGTACATCCGGTCATAATAGCGGAATGATTTCAGATTGACCGTGGAAGCTCCCATATCAAGCAGCAGATAACCAAAACGTCTTGCCGTCTCTGCCGATACAGCCTTACGAAAAAAGATCCATACATGCGCGCCCCGGCCGGAGCGGGACCGTTCTACCAGCGCATCGATTCCGTTCTGTCTGCATATCAGACGAAGGGCGTCCACCTCCTCATGCCATTCGTCATCCTCATTCGCAAAATCCATCTTTTCCGCTTCTTTTTCATGGTTATCAAAATCAAATACAAGAAATCTGCAGGTTCCGTCAGTCAGCAGTGGATATACCCCGATTACATCCGTTCCATCTTCGCGGTATCCCGTCAAATGTTTTATCAGAAGTTCCGGCGTAAGCTTTGTCCAGCTTGTATGCGCACACTCCTCGCACTGCTGCCTTTCTCCCCTTTGCTTCGGGCATAGCGGATTCCAGCGGTTACTGCACTGGGGATAATAATTGCCGCTCTTCGCCCTCTTAGCAAACACATCTTCTCTGCCCCAAAACATAGCAAAGAATTGGGTTGCCAGCTTTCGGTCAATATACTGCTGGCTGATTCTGGCTCCCTGATCCGGATCATATTCCTCCGACATGTTAGGTGTACTTAAAAACGCCTCGCTTTCCGCATATGGGATACCGGCTTTCTCCAAAAGCATTTTAAGTGCCTTATTCTCTGACTGAAGATCTCTGATCAGCTTTCTAAGGGAATCCAGATTATACGCTTCTACATTCATTCAGGATCTCCTTTCCCTGTCAACGGCCTCGGCCTGATGACCTATGCACACTTTCGTGTACTTACTGTTTTTCTTCTTTCTATCATTATAGAATGAGTCCGCAGATCCTGTCTACAGCCTGCTCTTAACTCCAATCGCATTACAGTGTTTCATCACTATGAAATGCATACCGGAAGACCCACAAAATAAATTAGGGCGTGTTTGAAAATTGCTTTCCGTAAGATGTGCGTCACACATTGTGGGAGATTGCCTCCAAATGAGGGAGGCGTAGCGGGCTACGTTGACCGAATTTGGAGGTAATATACCGCAATGTGGGGCGTGCAGATTGCGGAAATGAATTTTAAAACGCGCTCTAGGGCGGCAGAGCCATTTACAGCTCCGCCGCCCTCACTATTTAATCAAAATAGTGCTCATACTCCCCGCAGCTTCCGGCATACAGCTGCTATTGCTCCACCCTCTGCTTAAGCTCACGCCTCATCACCCGGCCAATCAGCACAGCCGCCAGAACAGCCGCAATCACTTCCGTTACCCAAAAGGCATTCCAGACGCCCGCAGCCCCCATCATTTGGCTTAATAAAAATGCCAGCGGCAGTATCACGGCAATGTATCTTGCCAGTGATATCATCAGGGACTCCATGCCTTTTCCCAGTCCCTCCAGCACTCCTGTAACCGCGACGGATATGCCCGATATGAGGAAGCCTCTGCTGATAATGAGCAGTGCCTCTCTTCCCAGAGCGACGGTTTCCTGACTGTCGGTAAACAATCCGAACAGCCCTGTGGGGAAGCATACGCTTAAACCGGTTCCCACTAACATCACGACGCTGATGAGTCCCAGGCCCGCCTTAAAAATATCCTTCACCCTCTTATACTCCCCTGCTCCGTAGTTGTAACCGCAGATCGGACGCATGCCCTGGACGATCCCGTTGGCGGTCAGATACAGGAAGGTCTGCAGCTTATAGTAAACCCCCAGAACCAGCACATATGCGGCGGAGTAGGCGGCCAGAAGACCGTTTAAGACCGTCAGCATCAGTGACGAAAGCGCCATGTTCAGCGCGGCCGGAATCCCTATGCCGTACATCCTGCCGATCACCTGTTTCGCGCCGGCCATATGTTTAAACGAGATGCGCACCGGCACCTTCCCGGTTTTCCTTAGATATATGAATACATAAATGAGCAGGGAAGTCATCTGGCCGATCCCTGTTGCGACAGCAGCACCTTCGATCCCCATTTCCGGAAAGAAGCCGATGCCGAATATCAGGAACGGATCCAGCACAATATTGACCACGCAGCCGGCCATCATGCTGAGCATCGAGACCTTCATCTGCCCTACCGCCTGAAAGATCTTTTCATAACATACACCGGCGCCGATCGGTATACAGAATAAAAATGCCACATTCGAATAAGCAGTTCCCATCTGAAGAATCTGCGCATCCTCTGTAAACGCCGATAAAAATGCCGGCATGCCCGCGATACATACAACGCTTAGTATCAGTCCATGCAGTATATTCAGGATCATCCCAGCCGTCGCGGCCGCATCCGCCAGTTTCTGATTTCCCGCCCCAAGCTGGAAGGCAATAACCGCGTTCACGCCTATGGCGAAACCCACGGTGACCGCATTTACCAGATTCTGCGCAGGAAATACCAGCGACAGTGCCGTCATGGCATTCTCACTGATTTTTGCCACATAAAAGCTGTCTATTATGTTGTACAGTGAATTAACCAGCATGGATATGGTCATTGGAAGCGCCATGGTCACCACCAGAGGCAGCACCGGCCTTTCTTTCATGAATGTCTGTTCCATCTTATATCTTGTCCTTTCTCATGTCACCAGCCAAGGGCTGATGACCTGCGCACGCTTCAGCGTGCTTCCTTTTTAAATTCTTCAAATTTCAACCTTACGCTTAGCCCAAGGCGAAAAAGGATCCCACGAGCGGAGTCTCCGCCTGCGGCGGATCACTTTCACAGCATACTACCTTCCCGCCTAGTACATCGTAAACCAAATAGCTATACTTTTTACTGAGCATATTTTTTCGGGAGTGCGGATCAAAAAACGCAGGTCTACATTCCATTACGGTCCGTGCTAAACAAGCGCCACTGGCGCTTAGCACCGTAGCGGGCTACGTTGAGGCTTTTTGATCCGTGCTATCGGAAAAATAGGCCAGTAATAAAGTGTAGCTATTTGGTATACGAGGTACTAGTGCAGTCCTAACGGAGTAATTTCGATTTCACAGATCGTACTGTGCAGAGCACCCCCTATGAAACAAAAAACGCCGCGCAGCTGCAATTAAACAGCCGCGTGGCGAAAAATGGAGCTAACCTCCAAAAAAATCCACTTCCAAATAGTTGGTTTTGGATTTTTATGGTACCATTTTACTCTGAATATGTCAAGATTTATATTAAACTAAACAAACCTCCTAAAACATCCATGGTTACTGTTCACACGCTGCCGATAAAGCAGCGTATGAGAGGGCAGGGTATGGTCC
>OGGQ01001223.1_pt1 | contig 34445 bp, 32 predicted proteins | sample 1571191 | NCBI WGS metagenome assembly OGGQ01 (sample SAMEA2582061, study PRJEB24529) | metagenome | biome: Human gut stool | place: China | collected 2011
ACACCGAGCGCATGGCCCGCATCCTGTTGGACGAGTTCCGGGGCGGCAAGCTGGGGCGGTTCACCCTGGAGCTGCCGGAGGAATAAAAGAGGGGAAGGTGTGCCGGATGACACAGCAGGAAGCGAAGGCTTTTGTGGAAAAGGCCTTTGAGAATTTGCAGGCGCGGGGCTGGTTGGCGGAGGGCCTCAAGCCCGCCCTGGCTGCGGAGGAGGAGATCGACGCCTTTGAGAAAAAGCGCGGGGTCCGGCTTTCGCCTCTCTATCGAGCGTTGCTGTTGTCTCACCCCATCGGTCAGCTGATGACCATTATGTATCATTTGGAGAGGGTCAGTCCGCTGTGGATGGAGCTGGACGGCGCGGTGAGTATGGAGGCCTTGGAAGAGCAGATTGGGATTTTACAGGAGATACAGGACGATTGCGAACTGCCCGATGGCTGCTTCCAAAACCTCATCCCCATTGGGGACTTTGGTGCGGGCTGGGGCCCCATGTGCCTGGATCTGAGCCGCCCGGAGGAGAGTGCGGACCCGGACAGGGAGGAAACCTGGGCCGTGGTCTGGTTCGACCACGAGGAGTTTGACTGGGATCGGCGGTATCTGGGAGAGGACGGCTTACTCCATGGACGGCCCGCCGCCCCGGATCTCAAGACTCTGCTGGAGTGGTGTTTGTGCGGATCTCTGGAAACGGAGTTTGAGGAGAAATACGGCATCCGGCCTACCTATGAGTGGTATCAGAATGGGGCGGAGTATTGACGTATAGAACTGCCGGAGGAATCAAGGCGGGGAGGGATACCGGATGACGCAGCAGGAAGCGAAGAACTATATAGAGGGTGCCTTTCAGGCACTGAAAGACCGGGGCTGGTTTCTAAAGACCGGACTGGTGCCCACCGGGGTGACCGACAGGGAGATCGCCGAATTTGAGGCGGAGTCAGAGTTGAAGCTCCCCACCCTGCTGAAAGCATTTTTGAAGTCCTACCGGATGGACTTTGACCTTTGGGGGATCATCCACGAAGTGGATTTTGACACCCGGCCTTGGCCCATTTCTCTGAACACCAGTGTAAAGGAGCTGCGCATAAATTGGGCGGTGTTTTGTGAGATTGCCGCAGATTATGGCGCCGCACCGGAGCAGTACGGACATTTTCTGCCCATCGGAATGTGGGACAGTGAGTTTCTGGTGTGGGATCTCTCCCGGCGGGAGGATCAGGTGGACGCGGAGGACTGGGGAGAGAGCTGGGTGCTGCGGTCTTTCCCCCACGACGAGGCGTGGGACAAGGAGTTTTGGGAGGAGGGGGGCGAGCCCTGTGCTCCCAACTTCAAGGACCTGCTGGACTGGTACTTTTACGGCACCCTGATCCCGGAGTTTGAGGAGGATTACCAGGTAAGGGTGACATACGAACGGTTGAACAGCTACGATTTCCTCTGGCACTACTTCGAGGATCGCTGGAAGGAGCCGTGACGATGGACCTCTGGACTTGGGAGCGGGAGGCGTGGGCGGACGGTGCCGCGGTTGTTTGTGGCGTGGATGAGGCGGGGGCTGGCCCCCTGGCGGGACCGGTATATGCCGCCGCAGTCATTTTGCCGCGGGAAGTAGATCTCCCAGGCCTCAACGACTCCAAGAAGCTGACAGCAAAGCGGCGGGAGGCGCTGTATGATCTGATTACCTCCCAGGCTGCGGCTTACCATGTGGCCTTTGTTTCCGCGGAGGAGATCGATCAAATGGACATTTTGAACGCCCGGATGCTGGCTATGAACCGCGCCATTGAGGGCCTGAACCAAAAGCCGGACCTGTGCCTGATCGACGGCAACCGGGATCACGGCAGCACAGTCTCCATCACGGAGCGGCATGTGTGCCTAGTGGGTGGGGACGGAAAAAGCGCCTCTATCGCAGCGGCCTCCATCCTGGCCAAGGTGAGCCGGGACCGGTACATCATGGAAGTGCTGGACCGCCAATATCCCCAGTACCAGTTTGCCAGGCATAAGGGCTATGGGACAAAGCTCCATTATGCATGTCTGAACGAATACGGCCCCTGTCCAGCCCACCGAAAGACGTTTTTGAAAAAATGGGAGGCGCGGAGATGAGCGCCCCCAAGCGGGCTGGGGACCGGGGCGAGCGCGCGGTGGCCGCTTTTCTCGAACGCCGTGGTTACACCTTGTTGGATCGCCAGTGGCGGTGCCGGCAGGGGGAATTGGACCTAGTGGCGCTGGACGGCGGAGGAACCCTCTGCTTTGTGGAGGTCAAGCTGCGGGGGAGTGGGGCGATCGGCCTTCCCAGGGAGTTTGTGGACAGCCGCAAGCAATCCCGACTGCGCGCTGCTGCCGCCTGCTACCTTAGCGCCCGCGCTCTGGACGTTCCCGCCCGCTTTGACGTGGCGGAGGTTTATGAGGAAGCGGATGGCGCGCTCCGGATTACCTATCTGGAAGATGCCTTTATATAACCAAAAAATTTTCCGAAAGGATGGAATCCCATATGAAGTATTTGAGCACGCGGGACCGGAGTGTCCACATGGAATCAGCCCAGGCCATCGAGATGGGACTGAGCCGGGACGGGGGCCTGCTGACGCCAGAGCGTATTCCCCAGATTGACCAGACATTTTTAGAGAGCTTGGTGGGTGTCCGCTATCAGGAGCGGGCGGCCAGGGTCATGGGGCTGTATCTGACGGACTATACCGAGGCAGAGCTGCTGACGTTTGCGGAGAACGCTTATGGCCCAGAGAAATTTGACACGGAGGCCGTAGCCCCCGTTCGCACTCTGGACGATGCTACCCACTGCCTGGAGCTCTGGCACGGCCCCACCAGCGCTTTCAAGGACATGGCGCTGCAGATGCTGCCGCAGCTGCTCTCCGCAGCCCTGAAAAAGACCGGAGAGGACAAGACCGCCTGCATTCTGGTGGCTACCTCTGGAGACACCGGCAAGGCCGCTATGGAGGGCTTTGCGGACGTGCCACAGACGAAGATTCTGGTCTTTTACCCCAAGGACGGCGTGTCCAAGGTGCAGGAGGCCCAGATGGTCACACAGGAGGGGAAGAATGTGGGCGTGTGCGCCGTTGTGGGGAATTTCGACGACGCACAGGCCGGCGTGAAGCGCATTTTCTCCGACGAAAAGATGCGGCAGACTCTGGCTGAGCGGGGGTATTTTCTCTCCTCCGCCAACTCCATCAACTGGGGCCGCATTCTGCCTCAGGTGGTTTATTACATTTCTGCCTACTGTGATCTGGTACGGGATGGAAAGCTGAATATGGGAGAGAAGGTGAACTTCTGCGTCCCCACGGGCAACTTCGGGGATATTCTTGCGGCCTATTACGCAAAGCGTATGGGCCTGCCGGTAGAGAGGCTGATCTGCGCCTCCAACCGCAACGATGTGCTGACGGACTTCCTGCGCACTGGTATTTATGACCGCAACCGCCCATTCCACACCACCATGAGTCCCTCCATGGACATCCTTGTGTCCAGCAATCTGGAGCGACTGCTGTTCGACCTCTCCGGAGAAAACGATGCCGAGGTCCGCAGCTATATGGAGTCCCTGACAAAAGAGGGACGCTATGAGGTCTCCGACAGCATCAAGGCGGCGCTGCGGGAGCAGTACTGGGGCGGCTTCTGTGATGAGGCGGGGACTGCCGACGCCATCGCTGATTTTTATCACCATAAAGGCTATTTGATCGATACGCACACGGCGGTTGCGGCTCATGTCATGGAGCAGTACCGTGCGGCCACCGGAGACCGGACGCCTACGGTGTTTGTCTCTACTGCGTCGCCCTATAAGTTCTGCAATCACGTCCTCGCTGCCATCGGTGGGACTCCAAAAGGCGACGGCGTGGAGCTGCTGGATCAGCTCCACAGCGCGACCGGCGTGCCGGTGCCCCGGCGTCTTGCGGCGCTGAAAGGCAAGGAGAGACGCTTTCATCTGGACTGTGAGAAGGCCGGCATGGACGGCGTGGTGCTGGACTTCCTGCGGTAAGTGATGAAGCTCAGTCGGAAATGGGCCAGGATTGTCTGCGTTTTGCTGGCGCTGGCAGTGGCGTTCGCGGTACTTCCGATGGCGGCGTACCATCTGGCGGGAGCCCGGTCTCCGGACTGGGCCGTAGCGGGGGTGCTGGGCGCCGTTGGATTCTTAAGCGCCGGCGTGGTGCTGCGGCTCAAGCATTTGCGGTGCCCATACTGCGGCAGGAGCGCGGCGATTCCTCAGTGGCGGACGGGGAAGCGCCTTTACTGCCCCTGCTGCGACAGAGCACTGTTTTATGACGACGAATCCGATGAAGAGGGGGGGAGTTGAATGGCCCTCTATGCCATCGGGGACTTGCATCTATCCTTGGCGGTTGATAAGTCCATGGAGGTTTTTGGACCGGCTTGGGAAAATTATGTCAATCGCATTGCGGAGAGTCTCTCTCATCTGACGGAGGAGGACGTCCTGATTTTAGCGGGGGATACCTCCTGGGGCATGAACCTCCGGGAGGCGGAGGCGGACTTCCGTTTTCTGGACCGCTTTCCCTGCCGGAAATACCTGCTCAAGGGCAACCACGATTACTGGTGGACCACCGCCGCAAAATTCCATGCCTTTTGTGCGGACAAAGGGCTGACCACGCTGGAGCTGCTGCATAACAACTGCCATGTCTATGGGGAGTATGCCCTGTGCGGAACCCGGGGGTGGTTCTGGGAAGAGGAGCAAAAGCCGCAGAACGCCAAGGTGCTGAGCCGAGAGGTGGGACGGCTGGAGACCTCTTTGCAGGCGGCGGGAGAGCGGCCGATTTTCTGCTTTCTGCACTATCCCCCGCTTTACCAGGGGTATCAGTGCCCGGAAATTTTGGCGGTTCTGGAGAAGTACCAGGTAAAACGGTGCTATTATGGACATCTGCACGGTCCCACCATCAAGCGGCGGATGGAAGGCAGTTGGAGGGGAATCTCGTTCTCTCTGATCTCCGCAGACCATCTGGGCTTTTGCCCTAAAAAAATTTGTGATGCCCCGACGCTGTAGTTTTAGGAGGAGCCGCCAGAGAAAACAACCGGCGGCTCCTCCATGATCGAAAAAGGGGATTCCCTGAAACCAAGGGGAAGAACTCTAGGCCCCATGTGTCGCCCATAACCTCAGCATTTGTCTGACAAAGTCGGCGGACTGTGCGGAGGCTCTTTGACAGTTTTTCTCAAAGAGCTCCGGAGCACTGTGATCTGCTTGGTCTGTCAGGGTTCTGACGGCAAGAAAGGGAATTTTGTTGACATAGCATACATGAGCAATACCGGCACTCTCCATATCAACGCTCAAAGGGGCGAAGTCTTGGAGAATCCGATGCTTTTCTTTATCATCAATAAAGCTTTCGCCGGTGACGGTTCTGCCAAAGACGACAGGATAGGAGACTTGCTTGGCTGCATGTCGGGCCAGGGTCAGCAGATGAGGGTCCGCCTCTATATAAAGGGAAGAGAGCCAAGGATGAAAGTCTGTCAGAATATCGGCGCTTACGTCGTGGTAGGCGGTGGCGGTAGAGACGACGGTATCGAAAATGTTCAGGCCGCTTTGGATAGCTCCGGCAGTGCCGGTGTTGATCATCACGTCACAGTGATAGGTGTCAATCAGAATTTGCGCGGCAATGGCAGCGTTTACCCGGCACACGCCGGAGAACAGCGTTGTGACAGGAAAGCCCTCCAGCTGCCCACAATAGAATTTCAGCATGGCCCTTTCTGAAATCTGGCAGTGCTCTATCCAGGGGAGAAAGGGGGCGAGCTCGTCGTCTCCTGCACACAGGATTCCAATGGTCGTGTTTTTCATGGTTTGTGGTCCTTTCTGCAGATCTCTGCCGCTCTTTCAAGGAATGGAGCGATCCTTTGTTGAGGGGCAGGTGAGGTGTGTTGATCTGGGGCTGAGGAGGGCGGACAAGGCCATCGCTCCGGCAGATGCTCCCTATTTGCGCGAAACCGTGCGGCGGGAAACCACAGATTCCGAGTAGAATGCTGATCCTGCCAGGGCGGATCAGACGTGCCCGCAGACGGTTCTCCTGAGAGCGGCCGCTCTTTGCCGGCTACTATTCTATCAAAAATCTTTGATTCTTCAAGCACCGTTTCTTTAAGGTCTGCGCCTGCACGGACAGGTAAACATAAGCTGGCGGGATTTGTGGAAGAGCGCCTTTTCGGAAACAGGGGGTATATGGAAGGGGCCCTTGGCAGCTGGAGGGAAGCGTTGCTCAGGGGAACGGGAGTCCACGGAAGAAAAGTTTCCAAATTAAATGAAGTTTCCTTGAAAAAAGACTAGCATTTTCCGGATTCTTCTGATAAAATATAAAAACGCATCGGTGTGCAGCCGGTGATGAACGGAGGAGTAAACAAAATGAGTGTGAAAAGCTGCGAAAAAGTTGAGAAAAGTCAGGTCGCGCTGACCATTGAGGTGGGCGCGGCGGAATTTCAGGCCGCCATTGAAAAAGCATATCAGAAGATGCGCAAAAAGATCAATGTACCGGGCTTCCGTCCCGGCAAGGCTCCTCGGAAGCTGATCGAGGGCATGTATGGCGCAGAGGTGTTTTTTGAAGAGGCCATTAATATTGCGTTCCCCGATGCCTATGACGCTGCTGTGAAGGAACAGGAGCTCCAGGTGGTAGGCTATCCCTCCGTGGAGCTGGTGGGCGAGGCCACGCAGGACGGGTTCACCTTCAAGGCCGTGGTTCCCGTGTACCCCGATGTGACCCTGGGCGAGTACAAGGGCCTCAGTGCGCCCAAAGACGAGGTGAAGGTCTCTGCCGCTGATGTGGATGAGCGCATCAAGTCCCTGCTGGACCGCAATACCCGCCTTGTGAGCGTGGAGCGGGAAGCTCAAGAGGGTGACACCGCTGTGATCGACTTTGAGGGTTTCCTGGACGGCGTACCCTTTGAGGGCGGCAAGGGAACCAACCACAGCCTGGAGCTGGGTTCCCACAGCTTTGTCCCCGGATTTGAAGAGCAGGTTGTCGGGATGAAGGCTGGGGAGGAGAAGGATCTTGATATCACGTTCCCCGAGGACTACACCCCGGAGCTGGCTGGCAAGGCAGTGGTGTTTAAGGTAAAGGTCCATGAGGTGAAGGAAAAGGAAGTCCCTGCACTGGACGATGAGTTTGCCAAGGATGTCTCTGAGTTTGACACTTTGAAGGAACTGAAGGCTGATCTGAAAAAGAAGATCACCGAGGAGCGCCAGAAGGAAGCGGACCGGGCTTTTGAGAATACCCTTATGGAGCAGGTGGCAGAAAAGATTACCGCTGATATCCCTGACGCTATGGTAGAGGCCCAGGCAAGACAGTTTGTAGACAACTTTAAGATGCAGATTGCCCAAAGCGGCATTCCCTATGACCAGTACCTCAAGATGACCGGCATGAGTGAGGACAAGCTCCTGGAGGATGCCAGAGAGCCGGCTCTGCGTCAGGTGCGGGTAGACCTGGCTGTGGCCGCCATTATCAAGGCGGAGGATATCCAAGTGACCGATGAGGATGTGGAGGCCGAGTACCAGAAGCTCGCTGAGCAGTATGGTATGGAGCTGGAGATGGTCAAGAAGTATCTGCCCGCAGATCAGACCAAGGATCAGCTGGCCAACCAAAAGGCTGTGGCAATTGTAGTGGAGAGCGCCACCGCTACCAAGCCCGAAAAGAAGAAAGCCACCAAGAAGACGGAGGGTGCCGAGGACGAGGAAAAGCCTGCAAAGAAGTCCGGCGCGAAAAAGGCTTCCAAGCCGGCAGAGGATGCTGCTGAGGGGGAGGAAAAGCCCGCCAAGAAGGCCACTGCCAAAAAGACCTCTAAAAAAACTGAAAAAGAGGGCGAATAAACGCGGATTTTTCCAGGGAGGCCCCGTTACACATTTTACAAATTCGACATATTCTCCCATGGTACTTGTGGTATCATGGGAGAATGGCGTTATCAGGCGGAGTTTTAGATCTTGCAGACTCTGCTGCCACAGAAGAACGGAGGTATTCAAAAGTGAGTTTAGTTCCATATGTAGTTGAGCAGACCAACCGTGGAGAACGGTCCTATGACATTTTCTCCCGCCTGCTGAATGACCGCATTATCTTCCTGGGGGAAGAGGTCAATGCCACTACCGCCAGCCTTGTTGTGGCACAGCTTCTGTATCTGGAGGCCCAGGACCCGGACAAGGACATCCAGCTCTATATCAATAGCCCTGGCGGCTCTGTGACGGACGGCATGGCCATCTATGACACCATGCAGTATGTCAAGTGCGATGTGTCCACCATCTGCGTGGGCATGGCCGCCAGCATGGGCGCGTTCCTGCTCTCCTCTGGCGCCAAGGGCAAGCGGATTGCTCTGCCCAACGCTGAGATTATGATTCACCAGCCCTCCGCCGGAACCCAGGGCCAGATTACGGATATGGCCATTCACCTCAAACGGTTGGAGACCATTAAGAAGCGGATGAACCGCATTATGGCTGAAAACTGCGGCCGCTCTTTGGAGGAAGTTACCGCTGCCTGTGAGCGGGATAACTTCATGAGTGCGCAGGAGGCGCTGGACTTCGGTCTGATCGACAAGATCATCAGCGGAAAAAAGTAAGAAACTGAGGTATCAAAACCATGAGCGACGAAGCCAAGAAGGCTCTGCGCTGTTCCTTCTGCGGAAAGCATGAAAACCAGGTCCACCGAATGATTCAGGGGCCTGGCGTGCGCATCTGTGACGAGTGCGTGCAGCTGTGCATGAGTATTTTGAACGACGGATTTGACCAGGCGGACTCCAGCCCGCTGGAGGACATTCCGGACCAGCTCCCAACACCCCGGGAGATCCGGGACATTCTGGACCAGTATGTGATCGGCCAGGATGAGGCGAAGGTGGCGTTGTCCGTTGCAGTGTACAACCACTATAAGCGGGTCTATTTCGGTGGGGACGAGGATGTGGAGCTTCAAAAGAGCAACATTTTGATGCTGGGCCCCACCGGTTCTGGCAAGACCCTATTTGCCCAGACATTAGCAAGGATTTTGCAGGTGCCCTTTGCCATTGCCGACGCCACCACACTGACCGAGGCCGGCTATGTGGGCGATGATGTGGAGAACATTCTTCTGCGTCTGCTGCAGGCCGCGGACTTTGATGTGGAGCGGGCGGAGCACGGCATCATCTATGTGGATGAGATCGATAAGATTGCCCGTAAGAGCGAAAATCCCTCCATTACCCGGGACGTCTCCGGCGAGGGGGTTCAGCAGGCACTGCTGAAAATTGTGGAGGGGACCGTGGCCAACGTACCGCCTCAGGGCGGCCGAAAGCACCCCCATCAGGAATTTATCCAGATCGACACCCGAAATATCCTCTTTATCTGCGGCGGCGCCTTTGACGGGCTAGAGAAGATTATTGAAAAGCGTCTGGACCAAAAGAGCATTGGTTTTGGAGCCAATGTCCAGGGGAAGAAGGATAAGGACCTGAGCCGTATCCTGCGGGAGGTGCAGCCTCACGATATTCTGAAGTTCGGCCTGATTCCGGAGCTGGTGGGCCGCCTGCCGGTGATTGCCCCCCTCAACGCGCTGCAGCGGGGGGATCTGGTTCGGATTTTGCAGGAGCCGAAAAACGCTCTGGTGAAGCAGTACAAAAAGCTGCTGGAATATGACGATGTGGACCTGGAGTTTGCTCCGGAGGCGCTGGACGCCATCGCGGATAAGGCCATTGAGCGAAACATCGGCGCCCGAGGCCTGCGGGCTGTGATGGAGGGGATGTTAACGCAGCTGATGTACGATGTCCCCTCGGACCCCACGATCTCCAAGGTGGTGATCACCCGGGAGTGTGTGGAGGGCACCGGCCAGCCTATTCTGACGCGGGACCCCCACAAAGTGAACTATTCTGTGAAATTGAACACCGGCAAGGGTGGAAAGCCGGCATCGGATTCCGCCCCTAAGTCGGCGTCTTAAAACAAGGAGGAAAGGGGACGCCGCCCCTTTCCTCTGTTTTTGTATCATCCATATGCGCCGCCGGCATTACTTTACTCATTGTGCACTCCTGGCGCATAAGGCTTCATTCCCAAGAAAGGAACTACAACCATGGAACCGATCAACATTCCCGTTCTGGCTCTCCGGGGCCTGACGGTGTTTCCACACATGTCTCTGACCTTTGACGTGGAGCGGCAAATCTCTATCCGGGCTCTGGAGCGGGCGATGGAGGGGGATCAGGCCGTCTTTCTAGTGACTCAGCGGGAGATTGGCAGCAATATTCCGGGGGAAAAGGACCTCTACGAAGTGGGGACGATTTCCCATATCACACAGATTTTGCGTTTGTCCTCCAACGCAGTCCGGGTGATGGTAGAGGGAAGGCGGCGTGCGCGTCTCAGGCGGCTGTGGCAGACAGAGCCGTTTCTGCAGGCCAACATCGAGGAGCTGACGGAAACCGCAGTATCAGAGGCGTTTCAGCGCAGTCCTCGAACAGAGGCGTTGCTGCGCCAGACTTGGAATCTTTTTGGTGAATACGCAGGATTGGTGGGCGGCATGGCGGAGGAGGTCGTCACCACAGTCATGGATTGCCAGGACGTGGGGTATCTGGCGGATTTCATCGCGCAGAACATCAATCTGCGGTTCGCGGATAAGCAGGAGATTTTGGAGGAACTCTCTCCCTTCCTGCGCCTGCGCAAACTCAACGGCTTTCTTGCCAGGGAGTGCAATGTCCTGGGCTTTGAACACGAGATGGAGGGCAAGGTCCGGGATCAGCTGGCCCGCACTCAGCGGGATCAGATTCTGCGGACTCAAATCCGCGTGCTGCAAAACGAGCTGGGCGAGGAAGAGGACGACGAACTGGACGTCTACCGGGAGAAGATTTTGGAGCTGCACTTGGATGAGGAGCGGGAAACGCATCTGATGAAGGAGGTCACTAAACTCTCCAAGCAGCCCTACTCCAGCGCGGAAGCGGCGGTGATCCGGAACTACTTGGACGTGTGCCTGGACATCCCCTGGAACACCACCACCCGAGAGCGAGTCAGCGTGGACGCGGCCCGCAAGGTGCTGGAACACGATCACTATGGCCTGGAAAAGGTGAAGGAGCGAATTTTGGAGACCATCGCCGTCCGGCAGATGAACCGGGATGCCAAGGGGCAGATCCTCTGTCTGGTAGGGCCGCCGGGTGTGGGTAAGACCTCCATCGCCATCAGTGTCGCCAAGGCGCTGAACCGGAAGCTGGCCCGCCTCTCTCTGGGCGGCGTCCGGGACGAGGCAGATATCCGCGGGCATCGGAAGACCTACATAGGCGCCATGCCCGGGCGGATCATCGAGGCCATCAGCCGCAGCGGTTCTATGAATCCCCTGCTGCTGCTGGACGAGATTGACAAAATGGGCAGCGACTACCGGGGCGACCCGGCTGCCGCGCTGCTGGAGGTCCTGGACAGTGAGCAGAACCACAGCTTTCGGGACCACTACCTAGAGCTGCCTGTGGACCTCACCGGCGTGATGTTCATCACCACCGCCAACACCACGGATACCATCCCCAGGCCCCTGCTGGACCGGATGGAGGTTATTCAGCTCACCAGCTACACCGATGAGGAAAAGGTCCAGATTGCCCGCCGGCACCTGCTGCCCAAGCAGATGCGCGAGCACGGACTGAAGAAGAGCGCCCTGCGGCTGAGCGACGACGTGCTGCGGGCCATGATTCGGGACTATACCCGGGAGTCCGGTGTGCGGCTTCTAGAGCGGCGCCTCGCGGCCGTGTGCCGGAAAGCGGACATGCGGCTTTTACAAGGGGATATGAAGCGGGTGAATGTGACAGAGGCAGAGCTTCCGAAGTTTCTGGACTGTCAGCCCTATCCTCCCGCTCTGCACACGGACCGGGAGGAAATTGGCGTGGTGAACGGCCTTGCGTGGACCGAGTCCGGCGGTGAGATTTTGGAGGTAGAGGTCAATGTGATGGAGGGCTCCGGCAAGCTGGAACTCACCGGAAACCTGGGAGACGTGATGAAGGAGTCCGCCCAAGCGGCGCTGAGCTGCCTGCGCAGCCGCGCCGCGGCGCTGGGCATCCCGGCGGACTTTTACAAGACCCGCGACATCCACGTTCACTTCCCGGAGGGGGCAGTGCCAAAGGACGGCCCCTCTGCGGGGATTGCCGTGACCACTGCCATGCTCTCTGCTCTGACAGGGCGGAAAATCCGTGGGGGTGTTGCCATGACTGGCGAGGTGACGCTGCGAGGCAGAGTGCTGCCCATCGGCGGATTAAAGGAAAAGACCATGGCTGCATATCGCAACGGCATCGGCACAGTGATTATTCCCCGGGACAACGAGCGGGACCTGGAGGACATTGACCAAACGGTCCGCGGAGGGCTGCGCTTTGTCACGGCAGAGACGGTGGACCAGGTGTTTGCCGCTGCGCTGTGCTTGGAGAGCGATCCCATCCGGGAAGAGGTGGCTACCCATGTGGCATCCTTTGCTCCTATCGGCCGGGAGAGCGGCGGCGACGTATTGCGCCAGTGAGGGGTTCATGATGGTACTGAATTTTTCCAAGGTGGAGTTTCTGCGCTCCGCCGCGAGGTGCGGGGATTTCCTGCGGGACGGCCGGCCTCAGTTTGCCTTCGCGGGCCGCTCTAACGTGGGGAAATCCTCCGTGATCAATCGTCTGGCGGGGCGGAAAAACCTTGCCTATGTGGGCGCCTCGCCAGGGAAGACCACCCAGATCAATTACTTCCTCGTGGATGGGCGGGCTTATCTGGTGGATCTGCCGGGATATGGTTACGCCAAGGTGTCCAAGGCGGAAAAGGAGCGCTGGGGCAAGTTGATGGAGAGCTACTTCCAGGACGAGGGGGGACTCATCACCACCGGTGTTTTGATTGTGGATATCCGTCACAAGCCCACGGAGAATGATCTGATTATGCACCACTGGTTTCGGGAGAGCGGATGTCCGGAGATCATCGTAGCCAACAAGCTGGATAAACTGAAGAAGAGCCAGGTGGAGCCGGCCCTATCCTTAATCCGGGATACGCTGGAATTGGCGGAAGGAGACGCGCTGGTGCCATTCTCTGCGGAAAAGGGCACTGGCAAGGAGGAGCTAATTGGCCTTTTGAATGCCGCCTGCGAAGAATAAAAAAAGGAACGGCAACAGCCGTTCCTTTTTTATGCGCTCACCTCCGCGGGAGAGCGGGGCAGCTCACTGCGCTGGTCGATGGGCGTGGTCAGGTAGAGGCACAGAAGCTTGGCCCAGCCCTGTTCCGCTTCCGTGAAGGAGCCGTTGGAGAGGGCGGCATCCAGAGTGTCCAGGGCGGCTTCCAGATCCACCGGGTACAGCTCCGCGTCGTAGGCGGTGAGGTGGAGAACGTCATACATGGCATCCTCCTCAGTACCGCAGGCCAGCCCTTTGACAAAGCCAATAGGATTTTCAAAAAGGGCAGCAGAGAGGAGCCCTGCGTAGGAGTCAGCCAGCCAGCCGTCCAGGTTGGACTTTACCCCCATTTGCAGTCGGAAGATCTCTGCATCTGAGTAGGGCGCTTGCTCATGTATCCAGGTCAGGAATGCGGCGATGGTATCGTCCCGGTGCTCTGTGGTACCCAAGTCTCCAAAGGCCCACCAGTCCAGCTCTGAGAGACCGGCAAAAACGGCCCAGCGGTTGGCATAGAGTTCCTCAGCGGAGAGGTTATCGTTTGTCACCAGCTGGTTCCAGGCGATATAGACTTTCTGGGTGTCGTCGATGTCCTCTCGCCCTGGTTCCTGCCGCTGGGAAAAATCCGGCTCCCCATCTATCAGGGGGAAACGAGCCACGTTGTTGGGGAGGAAGGCCTCACAGCCAAACTCCGCCATGTCCTCCAGGGCAATGCCGGCCACCAGACCGTCCCGCATATAGAGACACAGGCTCAGACCAAAGGTCTCCGGCGTCTGGTAGGCATAGTAGTAGTCGTGCCGTACCAGGGGAGCCTCCTCCTCTTTGAGACAGTACACCAGCGCGTCGCCATAAGCCGCGATCACGTCTGCCTTAGAACTGCCCACGCTGATGCCCCGAGGTGTGGTGTACCCTGGTACGATGGTGGTGATCTTTATTACGGATTCCTGTTCCGGGCTTTCCGGGTCGATCTCCGGGTCATAGCCGATGCGGAGGTAGTCCAGATGTAAATCTCCGCAGTCCGCCCGATGAAGGGTGGTGAGAAGGTAGTCCGTGTCCAGAATTTGCTCCGGCTCCGTCAGCTCTAGTTCCCGGCCGAAGGGGAAGAAGCCCTCCTGAATCCCCAGCTCCAAAAAGGTCTCGTTACCGCTGCTGTCCGTCCAGAGCAAAGCAAACTCCGTAAGAGCGGATGGTGTCGCTTTGTTTGTCACAGCGGAGCTGTCATCTTCTGCCGGATCAGTGAGAGCCCGCCCGAAAAGCCAGCTAACCAGACAAACGCTTAAAAACAGTGCCGCCAGTACAGCGGCGATGACAAGGACCCACAACCACCGCTGCTTTCGCTGGTGCGGGGCATTCTCTCCGCCGGCCTCCGGCGTTTCGGTCAGTTCCGCTACGCTCACGCCAAACTCTCTGGCCAGAGCCAGCAGATTCTCCATGTCCGGCGCCGCCGCGTCCGTCTCCCATTTGCTGACCGCCTGCCGGCTCACGCCTAGGCGTCCGCCCAGCTCTTCCTGAGAAATGCCCATCGCTTTGCGGTACTGGGCAATCCGCTGTCCCAACGTCATCATACCGCCTCCTTTGCCCCCAGCATAGCAAATTTCCCGGGAAAAGGCTACCACCTGAGTGTCAAATATCAGTTGCGGCGGGTAAAACTGCCAGGGTACGCTCAGACTGCCTTTTTCACGGAAAAGAGGAACTGCGGGATTTTTCGGGAAAATCTTGTCTACCCCCTATGCAAAAGGGGAAAAATACGTTAAAATATGGTCACTAACACGTAGGGGGTTCCATATGACAAAACCTGTTTATCAGCGGGTCCTGCTGAAAATCAGCGGAGAGGCCCTGTCCGGCGGTAAAGGAAGCGGACTGGATTTTGAGATGATTGGAAATGTTTGCGACGTCATCAAGGAGTGTCTGGACATGGGCGTTCAGGTGGGCCTGGTGGTAGGCGGCGGCAACTTCTGGCGCGGCGCGAAGAACAGCGGCGGCAAGATGGAGCGGACCCGGGCCGATCACATGGGCATGCTGGCCACAGTGATGAACTGCCTGGCGGTGGCGGATGTGTGTGAGCAGAAGGGAATTCCCGTCCGAGTGCAGACCGCGATTGAAATGCGTGCGGTTGCAGAACCCTATATCCGCTCCCGGGCCATCCGGCATCTGGAAAAGGGACGGGTGGTGATCTTTGGAGCCGGTACCGGAAACCCCTATTTTTCCACCGATACGGCAGCGGTGCTGCGGGCGGCGGAGATCGGCGCGGACGTAATTCTTCTGGCCAAGAATGTAGATGGCGTTTACAGTGCCGACCCGGTGAAGGACCCCAATGCCGTGAAGTACGACACCATCAGCTATGACGATGTGCTGGCCCAGCACCTCATGGTGATGGACTCCACGGCCACGTCCCTCTCCATGGATAACCACATCCCGGTGCTGCTGTTCGCATTAAAGGACCCCAGGAATATCATCCGGGCCCTGTGCGGCGAAAAGGTCGGTACCATTGTGGGCGAATAAAGGGCCTACGGCCCTCCCCCAACATAGAACGGAAAGGAAGGACTCCATATGTTAAAAGACGAATACAAAGTTTACGAGAGTAAGATGAAAAAGAGCATTGATTCCGTGGCGGCAGATTTTGCCTCCGTACGGGCTGGTCGGGCCAACGCCTCTGTGCTGGACCGGATCATGGTGGATTACTATGGGAGCCCCACTCCGATTCAGCAGATCGCGGCGATTTCCTCGCCGGATGCCCGGACGCTGCTGATCTCCCCGTGGGACAGCTCTGCCCTAAAAGCCATTGAGAAGGCGATCCAGAATTCCGACCTGGGCATCAATCCCCAGAATGACGGTAAGGCCCTGCGCCTGGGCTTCCCCCAACTGACGGAGGAGCGCCGTAAGGAGCTGGTCAAGCAGATCCACAAGTATGCGGAAAACGGCAAGGTGGCTGTTCGCAACATCCGCCGGGATGCCATGGAGGCCTTCAAGAAACAGGAGAAGAAGTCTGAGATTACTGAGGACGAGCTGAAGCAGGCAGAAAAGGACCTGCAAAAGCTCACGGACGAGAGCTGCAAGGCTCTGGACGACCTGCTTGCCAAGAAGGAAAAGGAACTGATGGCTGTCTAACTGTTTTTTCAAGAAAGGCAGTTAGAGACCTTGATCTCGCTACGGAAATCTGGTGGGAACCGAGGCTTTGCGACGGCAATGAGGGCGTTGCCGGATGAAGAGCAGGCGATTGGAGAAGTATTTTTATGAAAGACACAGGCACAGCGGGGCGGGTTGAGAACCCGCCTCGCTCTCAGGAAATGGCGCGAGGCAGACCCGATGGGAACATGTCGGGCCCGCCTCGCCATATTGCGATCATTATGGACGGCAATGGCCGCTGGGCAACTAAGCGAGGACTGCCCCGCACCATTGGCCATAAGGCGGGAGCGGAGACCTTCCGCCGCATTGCTACCTATTGCAAGGAAATCGGCGTCAAATATTTGACGGTATATGCCTTCTCCACGGAGAACTGGAAGCGCTCCGCCGACGAGGTGGCGGCGATCATGGGCCTTTTGAAGCGGTATTTGCTGGAGGCCGTGGACACGATGGAGCGGGACCACATCCGCCTGCACTTTTTTGGGGATATGGGGCCTATCGCGCCGGAGCTGCGGGCCCTGGCCCGGGAGACCGATGAGATTACGGAGCACCTCTCCGCCGATGATTTTCAGGCCAACGTATGCCTAAACTATGGCGGACGGGACGAGATTTTGCGGGCAGCCCGGAGCTTTGCTGCCGCCTGCGCCGCGGGAGAGCGGAAACCGGAGGAGCTGGACGAGGCGCTCTTCGCCTCCTATCTGGACTCCGCCGGCATCCCGGACCCAGACTTGGTGATCCGCCCCAGCGGGGAGCTGCGGCTGAGCAACTTCTTGCTGTGGCAGAGCGCGTATGCGGAGTTCTACTTCACAGACGTCCTGTGGCCGGATTTTGACAAGGCGGAGCTGGACAGGGCTATCGCGGCCTATCACCAGCGGGACCGCCGGTTTGGAGGCGTGAAGAAATGAGCTCGTTACAGTCCAGGGTCCTGGTGGCGGTGATTGGCGTGCCGGTGCTGGTGTGGGTGGTGCTGTGGGCGCCGCCGCTTGTGATGCTGGTGGCGCTGTGCCTGCTGGCGGGCATCGGCGGCATGGAGCTGCAGCGCTGTGTCAGCGGCGCTCCGCGCAGTGAACTGGTGGGGATGAGTGCCATCTTTCCGGTATTTATGGTGGCGTGGTATTACGAGCGGCCAGAGCATGTTGCAGTACTGGTCGTGGTAGAGCTTGTGGTTTTCTTCGGATATGCCATTGTCAAGGGTGGGGAAATCAAGTTCAATCAGATTATGGCGGCACTGTTTGGCGGCACGTTCATCGGCTATTCCTTTGCCGCGTTTTTGCGGCTGGAGGCCACCGGCATCCACCGGGCCTACTTGCTGCTGCCGTTCATCCTCAGTTTTGCCTGCGACACCTTTGCCTACTTTGCGGGCCGTGCCTTCGGGCGGCACAAGCTGGCCCCGAAAGTTAGCCCCAAGAAGACGGTGGAGGGCTCCATCGGCGGCATTTTGGGCAATGTAGTGTGCGGCTTGATCTTCGTTTTTGTAATGGATCATTGGCTAGAGGCCGGCATTGGCTATGGAACGATGGTGGTTCTGGCAGTGACGTGCAGTATCGTGGCCCAGATCGGAGATCTGAGCTTCTCCCTTATCAAACGGGAATTCGGCATCAAGGACTACGGTCATTTGTTTTTGGAGCACGGCGGCGTGCTGGACCGGTTTGACAGCGTGTTATTTGTGACGCCACTTGTTGAGATTATTTTGGATCTGACGCATAGGATATAGGGTATGACGAAAACCATTTCGATTTTAGGCTCCACCGGCTCCATCGGCCGGCAGACTCTGGATGTGGCGGAGCAGCTGGGGCTTCAGGTAGCGGCACTGACGGCCCACGCCAGTATCGAGTGCATGGAGGAGCAGGCGCGGCGGTTTCGGCCGCGTCTTGCCGTGCTGACGGATGAGGCGGCGGCCCAGGATTTAACTGTGCGCCTGGCAGACACTGGAACGAAAGTTCTCGGCGGGCCTCAGGGCCTGGAGGAGGCTGCCGCACTGCCGGAGGCGGACACCATCGTGACTGCCGTGGTGGGCATGGTGGGACTTCGGCCCACGTTGACCGCCATTCGGGAGAAAAAGCGGATTGCCTTGGCCAATAAGGAGACGCTGGTGTGTGCCGGGGAGCTTGTGATGGACGCGGCGGATACATATGGGGCGGAGATTATCCCGGTGGACTCGGAGCACTCCGCTATTTTTCAGTGTCTGCAGGGGTGCCGGGATCGGCGGGAAATCCGGCGGCTGATCCTCACCTGCTCCGGTGGCCCCTTTTATGGCATGACTTGTGAAGAAGTGGGCAAAATGACCAGAGCGGATGCCCTGCGTCATCCCAATTGGACTATGGGACCCAAAATTACCGTGGACTGTGCTACGCTGATGAACAAGGGGCTGGAGGTGATTGAGGCTATGCGCCTCTACCGCCTGCCTTTGGAACAGGTCTCCGTGGTGATTCACCGCCAGAGCATCGTGCATTCCCTGGTGGAGTATTGGGACGGGGCGGTGCTGGCTCAGCTGGGAACGCCGGATATGCGGCTTCCAATCCGCTATGCCATGACCTATCCGGCGCGGGGGGAGAGCTTGGCAAAGCCGCTGGACCTCACCGCCTGTCCGCCGCTGACCTTTGCTGCGCCGGACCGGGCGACATTCCCCTGCCTGCATCTGGCGGAGGAGGCCGCAGCGGAGGGAGGCACAGCCTGTGCAATTTTAAACGGTGCGAACGAGGAGGCGGTGCGGCTGTTTCTTCAAGAGCGCATCGGTTTTTATGACATTTCCCACCTGACGGCGAAGGCCCGCTCTGCCGTGAGTGTGGTGCAAAAACCGTCCCTAGAGGACATTCTGGAAGCAGACGCCGCCGCCAGGCGGTGCGTCCTGGGCGATTAAAGGTTAGGAGTTACAGCATGGAACCTATTTTTATCCTGGCGGCGATCCTCATTTTTGGCGTGTTGGTGGCGGTTCATGAATTCGGCCACTTTATTGCCGCTAAGCTCTGCGGCGTGCAGGTCAACGAGTTCTCCATCGGCATGGGACCGCTGATTTGGCATAAGGAGACAGAGGAGACCCAGTATTCCTGGCGTCTGCTCCCCATCGGCGGATACTGTGCGATGGAAGGTGAGGATGAGGATTCCGGAAATGAACGGTCCTTCGTCCGACAGGGATTTTGGAAAAAGCTATTAATCCTGGCTGCTGGTTCTGGCATGAATTTCCTGACGGGCTTTCTGGTGGTTTTGGCACTATATGCGGGAGCTGCGGGCTTTTTTACCGACCAGATCACCGGCTTTGCCCCGGAGTTTTCCATGACAGGCGAAGACGGCTTGATGGAAGGCGACATTTTTTATAAAATTGATGGGTACCGCACGTACCTCAAGGGGGATGCGGAGCTGTTTTTGTCCTATCACCAGGGGGACACCATCGATCTGGAAGTGATTCGCGATGGGGAAAGAATCGTGCTGGAGGATTTCCCAATGGCCCGGCAGACCTATACAGACAGCGGCGGAGGGACCTATACCGGTTTTGGGCTGTATGTGGGGGCACACTTCACAGAGGCGACAATTTTGACATGGCTACAGTACGCCTGGTATCAGACGCTGGATTTTGTGCAGCTGGTGTGGTTCAGCCTGGTGCAGCTCTTTACCGGCGGTGCCTCCATGGAGGATTTGAGCGGCCCGGTAGGCATCGTTTCCACCATCACGGAGGTGGGCTCTTCCGCGGAGACTGCGGGCGCGGCGTGGAGTCAGATCTTCTATTTTGCGGCACTGCTGGCGGTGAATCTGGCGGTGATGAACATGCTGCCCATCCCAGCGCTGGATGGCGGACGGATTTTCTTCCTTCTGGTGGATGCTGTGGCGCTGCTGATATTCAAGCGGCGCGTTCCAGAAAAGTATCAGGCAGCTGTGAATACTGTGGGTTTTGTCGTGCTGATGGGATTTATGCTGCTGGTGACATTACAGGATGTGTGGAAGCTGATCCGATAGAGGAGTGGGCTCGGCGTGCTTTTGTCAAGACCCTGGCAGAAGCGGGATGCAGAGAATGTAAGTCCATGCACCTCAGATTTACGGGGGCGGAAAACGGATGTGCTTCCACGCGCCCATATGCTGGAGGACGGCCCGCTCTGCCGTGCCGCCGCAGTAGGTGTGGGCAGGCGGCGGGAGGAATGCCTCTGGCTGCCTGCATGTCCTACAAAAGCGAGGGAGCTGGTTGCTGGCCGGGTGTCCCTGGGGGACAGGGAGCCATGAGCGGTGCTGTACGGAAACTGTGCCGTGAGATATTTGAAAGTTTTGGCACCGTCTGTATCCACGTAGGACCGCTCAAAACGTCAGGGCCCGGTGGGTGCTGGGGAGGGATGGCTTCATACTGGAGGGGGTGCTTCATAAGTGCAGCGAGATCTTGGAATCCTGCATGAATTCCCTATTGAGGGAGGAATAAAAATGACGAAAAAACTGACAGTGGGCGGCGTGGCCGTAGGCGGCGGAGCTCCGGTAACCATCCAGTCCATGTGCAATACCAAGACTCACGACGTGGACGCCACGGTAGCGCAGATTCATGCCCTGGAGGACGCCGGCTGTGAGATTGTCCGGGTGGCTGTTCCCGATATGGCGGCGGCAACGGCAGTGGACGCCATCAAGGCGCGGATTTCCATCCCCCTGATTGCGGATATCCACTTTAACTACAAGCTGGCCCTTGCATGTGCGGAGCGGGGAATTGATGCTCTGCGCATTAATCCAGGCAACATCGGGGGCAGGGAGAATGTGCGGGCAGTGGCGGAGGCCTGTCGGAAACGGGGCATCCCTATCCGGATTGGCGTTAACGGCGGCTCTTTGGAAAAGGAGCTGCGGACGAAATACGGCGGCGTCACCGCAGAGGCTCTGGTAGAGAGCGCCATGGGTCATGTACATCTGTTGAACCAATTTGATTTTGACGACATCTGCATTTCCGTCAAGTGCTCCGACGTGCCGTTGACGATGGCGGCGTACCGGCTGCTTGCGGAGCGGACCGATTATCCTCTGCACTTGGGCGTTACCGAGGCGGGAACGCCCTCCATGGGCCTGATCAAGTCCGCCATGGGGATCGGCGGCCTCCTGTGTCTGGGGATTGGAGACACGCTCCGTGTGACGCTGACCGCGGACCCGGTGGAGGAGATCTTCGCGGCCAAAAAGATTCTGAAGGCGGCAGGGCTTCGCAGGGAGGGCGTCAACCTGATCGCCTGCCCCACCTGCGGCCGCACCCGCATTGACCTCATCCCGATGGCGGAGGAGGTGGAGCAGCGTCTTTCCGGTTGTGAGAAGTCTATTACCGTAGCGGTGATGGGCTGCGCCGTCAACGGCCCCGGCGAGGCCGCCGCCGCTGACATCGGAATTGCTGGCGGCAAGGGCGAGGGCTTGATTTTTCGCAAAGGCGAAATCCTCTGCAAGGTTCCCCAGGAGCAGCTGGTGGACAAGCTGATGGAGGAGATTGAAAAGCTTTGAAGAAGAGCTGGATTTTTCCGGTTCCTGCGGCGATCATAACAACCGCTCCCCTGTTTTTAGAAGGAAAGAAAAGAGACTTGGTGTTGTGTAGCGGCTCAAATCCCGATGTATTCCCTGGCTTAACGATTTGCGGATTCACCGCCGGGCACCCCCTAGAGGCGAAGCCGTGATGCATCAGAGAGGAAAGGCTGCAAATGCTTCGGCACTGCTTGCGCTGTGCCTGACCGGGGCTTGCGGTCTTTTTGTCCGACGGTGGAAATAGATGGAGGAAGGTCTCCGGTTTGCTGTCCGGCAGTGCTGACTCAGAAAAATGATAGATGATACAAAAGAGGAAACCATGTCAAGAAATATCCCATTTTTTGAAATGTTTACAGAGCTGCAGCTCCCAGGCGAGCTGCGGGTGAAACTGGCGGGCGCCGTTTTGACAGGGGCCTGTATTGACCAATCCGCCATGTCCATGGAACTGCGATTACAGGTGAAGCTCGCGCTGACAGAGGGAGAGGTTCAAGAGCTCCAGGCGGCTATTCGGAGAGCCTATGGGTTTCACAGCGTGAAGATAGATGCTGCACAAGCAGCCGCAGAGCCGCGGCCGTCTTCTCCGGACGGGGCGGCGCCGGTGGGGAAGAGCAATCCGGCCGGAAAGGTGCTGATGGGGAATGCCATCAAGGCGAGGCCAGGTCCTATCCGGGAGCTGAATTTGAAAATGGGCACCGCCACGGTGCAGGGGAAGGTCTTTGCCTTTGAGTGCCGGGAGACCCGGCGCCCCGGCATGTGGCGGTTGAATTTTGATATGACGGACTATACCGGCTCCGTCACCGTCCAGAAGAACCTGACGGTCAAGGAGGCCCAGGCTCTGGAGAAGTCTATCAAGGTTGGAATGTGGCTGCGGGTCCAGGGCAAAATGGAACCCACCTGGGACGGCAAAGACATTCAGCTGAATCCTTACCATATTCAGGAGGCGGAGCACAAGGGCCGACAGGATACCGCCCCGGAAAAGCGGGTGGAGCTCCATCTGCACACCAAGATGAGCAATATGGATGCCCTGACGGATACCAAGGAGGCCATCCAGCAGGCGATTCGTTGGGGCCATCCCGCCATTGCCATTACGGATCACGGTGTGGCCCAATCTTTTCCTGACGCATGGCACGCCGCTGGGGACAAGATTAAGATTCTCTACGGCATGGAGGGGTATTTCATCAACGATGTGGATGACCGTATTGCGGTCCATGGCCCCCAGGACCAGCCGCTGGAGGGGGAGATTGTCTGCTTCGATATCGAGACTACAGGCTTGAAAGTAGACCGGGAGACCATCACAGAGATCGGCGCAGTGGTGTTGAAAAACGGCGAGATTGGGGAGCGTTTCCAGACCTTCGTGAATCCGGAACGCCGCCTGACGCCAGAGATTATCGGACTGACCGGCATTACCGACGAAATGCTCAAGGATGCCCCCTCGCTGAAAGAGGCGCTGACGGCCTTTTTGGAGTTTGTGGACGGACGCCCCTTAGCGGCCCACAATGCGGAGTTTGACATAGGCTTCATCCGGGCGGGCTGCCGTCAGGTGGGATTGGAATTTGCACCCACCTATGTGGATTCCCTGATTCTGGCCCAGAACCTGCTGCCGGATTTGAGCAAGCACAAGCTGGACATCGTGGCGGAGCGCCTGGATCTGCCCGCCTTCAACCACCACCGGGCCAGTGACGACGCCGCCACGGTGGGCTACATGCTGATCCCCTTCTGGAAGATGCTCCATGACCGGGGGGTTTATACCCTGCAAGCGGTGAACGGAGAGATGGAAAAGCTTCGGCCCCTCTCTGGAAAGACCAAGCGCCAGCCCAAGCACATAATCCTCATTGCCCAGAACAAGGTAGGACTGAAAAACCTCTATCAGATGATATCCGCCTCGAACCTGAAATACTTCCGGCGGGTGCCCACTGTCCCCAAGAGCCTGCTGCGTGAGCACCGGGAGGGGGTGCTGGTGGGCTCTGCCTGCGAGGCGGGAGAGCTGTTCCGGGCAGTGGCGGACCACAAGGACTGGGAGGAGCTCAAGCGCATTGCCTCCTTCTACGATTACCTAGAGATTCAGCCCCTGTGCAACAACGCCTTCATGCTCCGCAACGGCGACGTGCAGTCGGAGGAGGACCTGCGAGAATTCAACCGAACGATTGTCCGTCTGGGGGAGGAACTGGGCAAGCTGGTGTGCGCCACCGGCGACGTCCACTTCCTGGAGCCGGAGGACGAGGTCTACCGCCACATCCTGCTGGCGTCCAAGAAATTCCCGGACGCCAACGAGCCGCTGCCTATCTACTTCAAAACAACAGATGAAATGCTCCGGGAGTTTTCGTATCTTGGAAAGGAGAAGGCTTATGAGGTGGTAGTGACCAATACCCGCCGCATCGCGGACATGGTGGAGACCTTTCCACTGCTTCCCAAGGAGCTGTTTCCGCCCCGTTTGGAAAACTCGGAGGAGGATCTGAACCGCCTGGTGTGGGAGAAGACCCACCGACTCTACGGCGAGAATCCGCCCAAGCTGATTGTAGACCGGCTGAACGTGGAGCTGGGCGGTATTCTGGGCAAGTATGACGTGGTGTACATGTCTGCCCAAAAACTGGTGCAGCGGAGTTTGGAGAACGGCTATCTGGTAGGCTCTCGGGGATCGGTGGGCTCGTCGCTGGTGGCTTATATGTCCGGCATCACCGAGGTCAACTCGCTGCCGCCCCACTACCGCTGTCCCAAGTGCAAGAACAGCGAATTTATCATGGACGGCTCTTACGGCTGCGGAGCGGACATGCCGGACAAGGTGTGCCCGGTGTGCGGCGAGCAGTATACCAAGGACGGCTTTGACATCCCCTTTGAGACGTTCCTGGGCTTTGGCGGAGGCAAGGTGCCGGATATTGACCTGAATTTCTCCGGCGAGTATCAGGCGCGGGCCCACCGCCACGCCATTGAGATGTTCGGTGAGACCCAGGTGTTCCGGGCGGGCACCATCGGCACCCTGGCGGAAAAGACCGCCTACGGGTTTGTAAAAAAGTATCTGGAGGAAAACGGCATTACGGCAGGACGGGCGGAGGAGAATCGGCTCACCTTGGGATGCGTGGGCGTCCGGCGCACCACCGGCCAGCACCCCGGCGGGCTTGTGGTGGTACCCGACGATTTGGAGATGGAGGACTTCTGCCCGGTGCAGCACCCGGCAGACGCCGACGACTCCGATACCATCACCACCCATTTTGAATATCACTCCATGGAGGATAACCTCTTAAAGCTGGACATGCTGGGACACGATGACCCCACTATGGTCCGCATGATGCAGGACCTTACCGGTGTGGACCCCCACGATATTCCTCTGGACGATCCGGAGACGATGTCGATCTTCACCTCCAGCAAGGTGCTGGGATATGAGAATGACGAGATTCTCGGCCCCACCGGCGCTGTGGCGATCCCGGAGTTCAACACCCGTTTTACCCGTCAGATGCTGATAGATACCCAGCCCAAGGATTTCAACACCTTGGTGCGGCTCTCCGGCTTCTCCCACGGAACCGACGTGTGGCTGGGCAACGCCCGGGAGCTGATCGTCAGCGGCACTGCCAGCGTTTTGGAGACGGTGGGCTGCCGGGACGATATCATGCTGTATCTCATCTCCAAGGGACTGGACGCCAAGATGAGCTTCAAGATCATGGAGTCCGTCCGAAAAGGCAAGGTGAAAAAAAACGGCTTTGAGGAGGGTTGGGTGGAGGCCATGCGGGAGCATGAGGTACCGGAGTGGTACATCGACTCCCTGGCAAAAATCGGCTACCTCTTTCCAAAAGCTCACGCGGTGGCCTATGTGATGATGGCCTTCCGCATTGCCTGGTACAAGGTCCATGAGCCCTTGGCCTTCTATGCAACCTTTTTCTCTGTGCGGGCCAAGGCCTTTGACGCGGAGTACTGCTGCGCTGGTATGGATGCGGTGAAGCGGAAAATCCGGGAGATTGAGAACAATAAGGATGCCACCGCCGTGGAGCAGAACCTGCTGACCACGCTGGAGGTGTGCTACGAGTTCTATCTCCGGGGCTTCCACTTTGACACCATTAATATTTATAAATCTGACGCCGCCAAGTTCCTAGTGACGGATGGCGGGCTGCTGCCGCCCTTTACCAGCGTCCACGGTCTGGGTGAGGCGGCCGCTCAGGACACGGTGGAAAAACGCGCCGGCAAGAGCTTTGTCTCCATTGAAGAGTTTGCCACCTGCTGCAATAAGCTCTCCAAAACCCACATTGAGCAGCTCAAAGCCCTGGGCGCTTTTGCAGGGATGGCGGAGACCAGCCAGATGACCCTTTTTTAACTGCCGGCAGTGAAAAATGTGTGGGCTGTTCGGCGGATAGTTCTTGCAGTCTTTCAAGCTTTGTGGCATAATTGTCCTAATACGGTCAAGAGGCAGATATTTAGGATTTGTGAAAGATTTAGGTGAGACGGTTATGAACCCACAAAAGATCGCTTTGCTGACGGACTCCTGTGCGGACCTCTCTGTGCAGATGGTGCAGGAATATCACATTTTTGTGGTGCCGCTGCGGATTCTCTGTGCAGATGGGGAATATGCCGACGGGGTGGATATCCACGGCGCGGACATCTACCGCCGCCTGCACAATGGCGAGCTGCCCCAAACGTCGCTGCCGTCAGGCGCGTATATTGAAAAGGTGCTGCGGCAGATTTGGGAAGAGGGATATGACGGCGTGATTGCTGTCATGCTCTCCAGCGGACTTTCCGGGACGTATAATTTGGTGCGCCTGGCGGCGGAGGAATGCGGGAATTTGCTGCCGGTGCGGGTGTTTGACTCTGTCAGCGGATCGCTGGGGCAGGGGGCCACAGTGCTGCAACTGGCCGAGGATATCCGCGGCGGCATGAGCTGGGAGGAGCTAACAGAGCGCCGGGCGCCGCAGCTGATTGCAAATACCTTCCCCTTTTTCTCCGTGGACACGTTGGAGTATCTGCAAAAGGGCGGGCGCATCGGCAAAGTGACCGCCACGGCGGGAACGCTTTTGCAGATCAAGCCAATCATTACCTTTGCCGACGATGGACAGCTCAAATCCATTGCCAAGGTGCGGGGCCGGAACCAGGTCATCAGCAAGCTGATTGAATTGACTGTGCAGCGCTGCGGCGAGCACCGGCGCTATAATCTGGCGGTGGCCAACGGCGGCGCGCCGGAGGAGATGCAGCTGGTGCGCCAGAGGCTGACGGAGGCCCTGCCCAACTACGACCACATCTGGGAGGGCGAAATCGACGGCACGCTCAGCGTTTATATTGGCGACGGCGTGCTGGGCGCTGCGGTCCAAGTATTAGATTAAAAATGACCCGTATCCGAGAGGATACGGGTCATTTGTTCAGGTTGTTGATGCACGCCTTGCACAGCCAGGTGCGGTTTGGGAGGGGCCTGAGGTTTTCCGTACCCCGGCAGATCAGGCAGGAGGGGGTCTGCTTTTTTAAAATCAGGGTCTGTTGCCGGGGGTCCACCTGGACGCTGAGGATATCGCCTTCCCGGAGAGCCAGGGCACGGCGGCCATCCACCGGGAGCACAACGCGTCCTAATTCGTCCAGGCTTCGTTCAAAGTTGTATTCCATCGTATCGCCTCCTAACTAAATTTTTGCTACAAGCTAATTATAACAAATAGATTTTCAAAAATCAATGTATACGATAATAAAATATTAAAATAATAATCGTATACGATCACACATATCCGATACAGTAGAATCAGATAGGGTGTGATGATTTGGCAGTTCATGAGGAAGCGTTTGATTTCGGATTGCGCCTGAAGGCTTTACGTGATGCGCGTGGAATGTCACAGGAGCAGTTGGCAAGGCAGGTGGGAGTCAGCAAGGGCACCATCTCCAGATACGAGGGGAACGTACAGGTTCCTCTGTTGAGTGTGGCAACAAAGCTTGCACTTGCTTTAGGGACGTCCTTGGATACGCTGGTGGGACTGGAAAGTTCCATAACGGTGAGACTGCCAGACCTGCCGGAGAAGAAACGGGAAATATTGATGGAATTTCTCCATGAATTTGTGGAATCAAAATAAGCAAGGAGCCACTGGCTGACCAGTGGCTCCTTTGTTGTTTCCAATACTTAGCTTAGATACGCACGGCAACAGGCCCGGGCTTCTTCCGCTACCCGTTCTTCGTCCACAGAGACCAGCCGGCCTTCCCGGACCACGACCCGGCCGTTTACCACGGTCCAGTCCACAGGGCCCCGGAGGCCCACCGTTGCAAGGGCGTCGGCGGGGCTGTACTCCGCCCCAGTCAGTTCCAGACGGCGGGAGTCCACCAGGAAGAAGTCGGCGCACTTCCCAACCTCCAAAGAGCCGATGTCTTCCCGGCCCAGCAGGCGGGCGCTGCCTCGGGTAGCCAGTTTGAGCACTTGGTAGCCGGAGGGAGCTGCGCCGCTGGCATGGAGCCGGTGCAGAAGATAGCACACCCGTAACTCCTCCATGAGGGACGAGCCGTCGTTGCTGGCGGAGCCGTCCACCGCCAGCCCCACTGGGACGCCCAGGGCCAACATCTCCGGAACCCGGGCAACGCCGGAACTGAGCTTCATATTGGAGATGGGGCAGTGAGCAACGCCTGTGCCGGTTCTGGCCAGCTCCCGCAACTCCTCGTCGTTGAAGTGGATGCCATGGGCGTACCATACGTCCGGACCGGTCCAGCCCAGAGACGACATATATTCCAGCGGGCGCACGCCGTGATTTTCCAGCGTCCAGCGCTCCTCGTCCCGGGTCTCGCACAAGTGGGTGTGGAGCCGCACGCCGTACTGCCGGGCCAGAACCGCGCTCTGCCGCAACAGCTCCGGGCTGACGGAGAAGGGGGAGCAGGGGGCCAGAGCCACCTGATGCATGGAGCCGGGGCGGGGGTCGTGATAGACCTCAATCACCCGGGCGGAGTCCCGCAGAATTTCGTCCACCGTCTGTACCACGCTGTCCGGAGGCAGGCCGCCATCCTTACGGCTCAGGTCCATGCTGCCCCGGGAGGCAAACATCCGCACACCCAGCTCCTCCGCGGCGGCAAACTGCGCGCCTAGCAGATCCCCGGCTCCGGCGGGGAAGACGTAGTGGTGGTCAAAACAGGTGGTGCATCCGTGCTTGAGAAGCTCGCCCATGCCAGTGAGGGAGCTGAGGCGGACTACGTCCCGGTTCAGCCCCTTCCAAATCTCATACAGGGCGGTAAGCCAGTCAAAGAGCTCCAGGTTCTGTACTTGGGGCAGATTGCGGGAAAAGACCTGGTAGAGATGGTGATGGGTGTTGACGAGCCCTGGATAGCACCAGAGATGGCTTCCGTCAATCACAGTGTCGGCGGTATCTTGCAGACGGGGGCCGATGTCCGCAATCCAGCCGTCCTTACAAAGAAGGTCCACCTGGTGGATGATGGAATCACGATCATCGCATGTCACCAGGGTATGGAGATTTTTGATCAGCAGAGTGGACATTATGACACGCTCCTTTCCACCTTCCAGTATAGAGGGAAGAAGGACAAAGGTCAACGGAGAAATCAAAGCGGAGGCCGCTTCTGCGGCCTCCGGTCTGTTAAAGCTGCCTGCCGGCGCGCTGTAGCCAGTTTTTCCCGTCCACAAAGCGGGAGACCAGGAAGCTTGCCACATAGTCCCCGGCGGAGTTAATCATGGTGGCGGGAGGGTCCACCAGATTGCCGATAGTCACCAAGATGGGGAAGGCAATCTCCATATGATCAGCGAAGAAGATGGAGCAAATGATATACTCCCCAATATATCCGCCGCCTGGGACGCCGCTCATGCCCACAGAGGACAGCACCGCCACCAGCACCACCGGAACCAGCTGGGAGAATGTAAACGGCTGCCCGAACACGCCGAATACAAAGGCGATTTTCAGCACGCAGGAAAAGCAGGAGCCATCCATGTGCATGGTGGCGCCCAGAGGCAGTACCATGTCGGTGACATCCTTGGAGATGCCAGTGTCGGCGGCGGCCTCCATATTGGTGGGGATGGTGGCCACGGAAGAGCAGGTGCCCAGAGAGACGATGGCGGGCTTGGCAATGTGGGCGAACATGGTTTTGACCGCGCCTTTTCCGCCTCCAAACCAGGCAAATAACGGCCACGCCGTGAAGATATAAAGGAAGCAAAGCGGATAGTAGACTGCCAGGGCTCGAACATAGTTCTCCACGATCTGAGAACCGTAGGTAGCCACCAGATCGGCAAAGAAGCCGAAGAAGGCGATGGGGGCATAGTAGGTGACGAGCTGGACGAATTTCAGCATGACCTCCGCCAGGTTATCCAGAAATTTTCCAACCAGGGTTTCCCCACCGCCAGTCAGGTTCACCGCAAAGCCAAAGAGTAAGGAGAATACGATCAACGGCAGCATGGCCTGCCGGGACAGCAGCCCCACAAAATCCTCGGCGGTGAAGAAGTTGACGATCAGCTCGGACAAGGAGGCGTAGTCGCCCATCTCCCCGGTCTGAAACTCCGTCCAAGGGGTGAGGACCGGAGGAAACAGCCGCATCAGAACGAACATGATCACAGCCGCGATCGCGCCGGTAACAACAAAGGTGGCCACGGTGACGCCCATGATTTTTCCGGCCCGCCTGCGGCTTTTCATGTTGGCCACAGCGCTGGAGATGGAGGCGAAGACCATGGGAACCACGATACAGAACATGAGATTGATGAATACCGTGCCCAAGGGCTTGAAGATGGTGGCGCCAGCCTCCAACACAGTTCCATCGGCGTCCTTTACCACAGGAAAAAACCAGCCCACAGCGGCGCCGGCCACCATGGCTCCCAGCATGATGGCCAGGAAGACATAATTCCTTTTGACAGACGTTCTCTCCATGCGAACCACTCCCTTCTCAAAATAGATTTAGATCTTCGTCCGTGACCTCGCCTTTGCAGACCACATTCGTAGGGCCGGTCAGATAGAGGCCGGTCACTTGAGAGCCGGCATGCTCCACATCTATGGTCAGCGTTCCGCCCTTCATGTCAACCCGGACGTTTCGGCCAGTTACCCTCCCCAGCAGAGTCAGCACCGCGACCACGGACCCGGTGCCAGTGCCGCAGGCATAGGTGAAATCCTCCACACCCCGCTCAAATGTCCGCTCGTAAAGCAAGTCATCGCCCAGGATTTCGTAGAAATTGACATTGGCGCCCTTGGGGAAAGCTGGGTGCCACCGGAGCTTTCTGCCAAGCTCCCGCAGCTGAGATTCATCGGCGTCCCTCAGATTGGGATAGGGCACCACGGCATGGGGAAGACCCGGATTACCCAGTTCCACATAGGAGCAGGGATGCCGGATGCCGTCTACCTCCACGGGGGCGTCCAGCTTCACTGTGGTGGGATCGTTGAGGCGGACCCGGTACAGCCGCTGGGTGATACGCCGTCCCGTGACAATGCCGGCGGTGGTCTCCACCGTCTGGGTCTCCCCGGCGAGACCCAGTTCATATCCGTATCGGCAGATACACCGGGCGCCGTTGCCGCACATCTCGCCCACGCTGCCGTCACTGTTGAAAAACAGCATTTTATAGTCTCCGCCCTGGGTGGGGGCATCCACCACCATCAAGCCGTCCGCGCCGATGGACAGATGCCGCTGGCACAGCGTCCGAGCGGCCTGCGGCAAACACTCCGCCGGCAGGTGCTCCTCTAAGTTGTTCAGCACCACAAAGTCATTTCCAGCTCCGTTCATTTTCCAAAATCGCAAAGCGATCCCCCCTTTATACTTTATTATAACCGCACAGAACGCACATGAACACCAGAAAAGATGCTGAAAAACATGCATATCCTGCGGTAAGAGAAAGAGGAGAATCGGCTTGATTTGTCTTACAAAAGCCGGTATGATAGAGATCAGCGGAGGGGAGGAAGCACGGATGCCAAGAAAAAATAGCCGAAATACCAAGGGCCGCATCATTGCTGCAGCGTGGAAGCTGTTCTATGAACAGGGCTTTGAGGAGACCACAATTGAGGATATTGTCTATGAATCAGAGACTTCCAAGGGGTCCTTTTATCATTACTTCAAGGGAAAAGATGAGCTGATGGGGACCCTGGCCAATGTCTTTGATGAGAAGTACGAGCAGTTGATGGTGGAGATGGACCCGGGGCTGGACGCCATGGAAAAGCTGATCTATGTGAATCATGAGCTGTTTTCCATGATTGATGGCGGTGTGTCTATGGACTTGCTTTCCCGCCTCCTCTCCACACAGCTGCTGGCCAGGGGAGAAAAGCACCTGCTGGATCGCAGCCGGACTTACTTCAAGGTGCTGCGGCAGATCATCTCCGAAGGACAGCGGCGGGGAGAGCTGCGGACGGACTGGACGGTTAACGAGGTTGTAAACGCCTATGCACTGTGGGAACGGGCACTGCTGTATGATTGGTGTCTCTGTGGCGGAGAGTATTCCCTGGTGGACTACACTGATCGTGTCACACCCATGTTCTTGGAAAGCTACCGGACGAGCGGCAGAGATTAGATAGTGTCTAACGGATAGAATGATATTGCATACAAGCTTTTGTGCAGGATTAAAGCTTGATATATCAAAGATTAGATCGGTTTTTACAGAATTTAGTATAGAATTTATTCTATACTAAATTCTGTATTTTATTTTATAAAAATATATGTTATGATAACGCCTATGGATATTGAAAAAGGAGAGAACATATGACAACCTCACAACTTTGTATTTGCCTTGCCATTGTGGCCTATCTGGCTGTGATGCTGGGCATCGGCATCTGGTGCGCGAAGAAAAACAACTCTGTGGACGACTTCTATTTGGGTGGGCGGAAGCTTGGCCCGTTTGTTACCGCCATGAGCGCGGAGGCAAGCGACATGTCCTCCTGGCTGCTGATGGGCCTGCCAGGCGTCGCCTATCTCAGCGGTTTGGCGGAGGCCAGCTGGACTGCAATCGGCCTGGCGGTAGGGACTTATCTGAACTGGCTGATCGTGGCCAGACGTATCCGCCGTTATTCTCACCGACTGGGTGCTATCACAGTGCCGCAGTTTTTTTCCAAGCGGTGGAAGGATGAACGAAATCTGCTCTCCGCAATTGCGGCGGTGGTGATCATCGTGTTTTTCATCCCCTATCTGGCCTCAGGCTTCTCAGCCTGCGGAAAACTGTTTGCAAGCCTATTTGGGACAAACTACCTGACAGCTATGATCATCAGCGGCGCTGTGATTGTTATTTACACCGTCACAGGCGGCTTTTTAGCTGCCAGCTTCACGGATTTGGTGCAGTCTATTATTATGACGGTGGCACTGCTGATCATCCTGATCTTTGCAACAGGGCAGGCCGGAGGGATGGATGCTGTGATCAGCAATGCACAGTCCCTGACCGGCTATCTTTCCCTGTCCAACATCCATGATCCGGCGACCGGCGGCTCTAGTCCCTATGGACTCTTGACGATTTTCTCTCTGCTGGCTTGGGGACTGGGCTACTTTGGTATGCCCCACATTTTACTGAGGTTCATGGCAATTGAGGATGAAAAGAAATTGTCCCTCTCCCGCCGTGTTGCCACCACCTGGGTGGTAATCTCCATGGGAGTTGCGGTTTTCATTGGCTTGGTGGGCAACGCCATGACTGCCAACGGCACTATGGAGCAGCTGGCAGACTCAGAGACGATTATTGTGCAGATTTCCAGCCTCCTTAGCCAATATGGGATTCCGGCAGCTCTGCTTGCGGGTGTCATTTTGGCGGGTATCCTGGCCGCCACGATGTCCACGGCAGATTCTCAGTTGTTGGCGGCGTCCTCCTCGGTATCTCAGAATCTGTTTGCGGAATTTTTTGGGGTGAAGTTTACTGCCAAGCAGGGGATGCTGGTGGCACGGGGGACCATGGTTGTGATCTCTCTGGTTGCCATGTTCCTGGCCAGGGACCCCAACAGTTCTGTGTTCCGTGTGGTGTCCTTTGCCTGGGCAGGCTTCGGCGCGGCCTTTGGGCCAGTTGTGTTGTTTGCATTGTTCTGGAGACGCTCCAACCAATGGGGAGCGTTGGCCGGTATGCTGGCCGGCGGAGCCATGGTGTTTATCTGGAAATACCTGATTGCTCCTATGGGCGGCGCCTGGGCGATTTATGAATTGCTGCCTGCCTTCATTGTGGCATCCATCGCCATCGTCGTGGTCAGCCTGTTAACGGCTCCGCCAGAGCAGTCTGTAACGGAGACCTTTGATGCAGTGGGAAAGCAGGCGTATTGATTCCTCAACAGAGTGACTTGCTGGCGTAAGATCCGGCTTTTTTGCATCGCCTGCCGCTATGGTAACAAGCATAGCGGCAGGCGATAAATATATGATCAGAGAATCAAAAGACTGCAGCTGTTCCGTAAATCACATCGTATGTATGTTCGGAGAGATTCTGCGCAGCAAATCCAAGCAAGGAGCTCCGGATATTTATGAAAGGAAGACCCTAGGCTTGAAAAAATCCTTCCTATGAAAAAACCGCTGAAACCCTTGCAGCACAAGGGATATTATGGAAAATAGAATCGAGAGACAATCCATGAAGAAGATTTTTCGACAAAAAACCAAAAAAAGATTGGAAAAAGGTATTGACAAAGGGGAGAAGATTTGGTAATCTAACAAAGCTGTCCGGCAGCACAGCGGGATGCACCACAGAGCGGCGAAAAAAAGCCAAAAAAAGTGGTTGACAAATGAAAGCTGATCTGCTATAATGGACTTCCGCCGATAAAGCGGCGTGTACCTTGTAAATTAAACAACGTAACGAACGAAAAGCACCAGACGGACGGTTCGAAAGAACCGACGAAGAGCTCCGGGCTTCGGGTTGAGTCAATTACCGAAGGGACGGAGCAAAAGAATGAAGCTATGGAAATAGCTCTATGAAAGATTAGCTCAAGCCGGAAGGCTTGTGTTGATACGATTTTATAGAGAGTTTGATCCTGGCTCAGGACGAACGCTGGCGGCGTGCTTAACA
>OGGQ01001227.1_pt1 | contig 34380 bp, 34 predicted proteins | sample 1571191 | NCBI WGS metagenome assembly OGGQ01 (sample SAMEA2582061, study PRJEB24529) | metagenome | biome: Human gut stool | place: China | collected 2011
CCAAGATAGAATCATCATCAATTGGCATTCCACAGCACTGACAGATCAGCCTTCTTGGTTCTCCCAAAAGCGTATTAATTGAAACATCAAACTCTTTTGATAGAAGTCTAAGTGTATCAGTATTCGGAACTGTGTCTCCATTTTCCCAACGGGATACTGCCTGTCTCGTCACCATAACTTTATTTGCCAGCTCGTCCTGTGACATTCCTCTTTCTGTTCTAAGTTTAAGAATTATCTGCATAATAAAATTCAAGAGTTGATTGATGGATGCAAAAATATAGATGAGGAGTATGAAATAAAAGAATGTCGCAAGACGCAATGCCGCCCGATTCTTCTGCTTCATAATATCTTGACGGTTATACGTCAAGGAAAAATTGCTAAGGAGACTTATGCGCAAGATATATTCTTTAAGTTCCCATTCAATCTTTATAAATTGGAAAAATGGGATGTTGAACACATAGACTCCAATACGACCAATGATATGCAAGAGTTTGAGCAGCAGAAAGAATGGTTGCTGAATAACTATGTCATTGCTGATGAAGGTTTGAAGGAGAAAATTAAAGCTTTCTGTGAAGACAATGAGAAAGATGACAGAAAACGAACCAAAGTATTCGAAAGTCTCCACAAAAATCTTCAAGGTAGTTCTACAGACTTATTAAATGAGGATGATAAAGATAATGAAAAGAATCATTTGTGGAACTTTACTTTGTTAGATGAGAGAACTAATCGAGGTTATGACAATCCGATGCGGCAGCCACTGGACTGGATGCAGGCCCTGCCCTATCTGTTGGGGGGACTGGGCGGCGGCTTCGTGGGAGGCCGCCTGTTTCAGAAGGTATCCAACCTGTGGCTGCGGCGCATCTTCGCCTGCTTTCTGCTGTACGGCGGCGTGAGGTATCTCCTGTGACGGCGTGGCTGCTGCCGCTGGCAGTGGGCTTCGCCACCGGCATCCTCTCGGCGTGGGGCGTCGGCGGCGGGACCCTTCTGCTGCTGTGCATGACGCTGCTGCTGGGGGTGGATCAGCGCACCGCCCAGACCATCAACCTGCTGTACTTCCTGCCCACCGCCGGTATGGGGCTGCTGTCCCACGGGAAGGGTGGCCTGCTGGAAAAGCCGGTGCTTCGCAGCGCCATCCCCGCCGGACTGATAGCGGCAGCGCTGGCGGCATGGCTGTCCTTCTCCGTGGATACGGAGCTGCTGCGCCGCCCCCTCGGCGTCTATCTGCTGGCGGCGGGCGTCTATACCCTTTTGCAAAAGCCCGCCAAGCCGTGACCGATGGTTTCCTCAACGACAAAAGACAGGCAGCGCCTTTGGCACTGCCTGTCTTTCCTTTGGTTTTCTATGCAGCCGTCAGGCGTCGATGCCCCGGCTGGTGAGGTACTTCTTCACCATCAGCGCCACCTTGAAGGTGATGGCGTCGTCAAACTCCCGCAGATCCAGACCCGTCAGCTTCTTGATCTTCTCCAGCCGGTACACCAGCGTGTTCCGGTGGACGAACAGCTTCCGAGCGGTCTCGGAGACGTTCAGGTTGTTCTCAAAGAACTTGTAGATGGTGAACAGCGTCTCCTGATCCAGCGCATCGATGGGGTTCTTCTTGAACACCTCCTGCAAAAACATCTCGCACAGGGTGGTGGGCAGCTGATAGATCAGGCGGCCGATGCCCAGATTCTCGTAGTTGATGACATAGCGCTCCGTGTCGAATACCTTGCCTACCTCGATGGCGATCTGGGCCTCCTTATAGGACTTGGCCAGATCCCGCAGATGCAGGGCCAGCGTACCGATACCTACGAACACACGGCTCTCGCCGTCCTCCCGCAGGGCCTCCTCGATGGTGGTGGCCACCTTCTCCAGATCCTTGTTGGTGGTGCTCTCCGGCATCTGGTGGATCAGCGCCACGTCCGTCTCACCCACGCTGATGACGAAGTCATTCTGCCGGTCGGGGAAGAGATTCTGCACCACCTCCAGAGAGATGCCCTCGCTGCGGCCCTCCACAGGTCGGATGACGAATACGCCGCGGGGTACCTCGGCGGCCACGTGCAGCTCCTTGGCCCGCATATAGATGTCGCTGATAAGGATGTTGTCGGAGATGATGTTCTTGATGAAGGAGCCCTTGTCGTGCTTCTCCTCATAGTACGTCTTGGCGGAGTTCAGGGCCACGCAGGCCATGGCGCACACGGTGCGGCCCACGCTGTCATCGCCGGTGGCGAACACGGCATAGTCAAAATGTCCGCCCCAGCCGGGCAGCGCCTTGAAGGTCTTGCCCTCCAGCGCAATGCAGCCGCCCTCGGCGGAGTCGATGGCCTCCACATACTTGGCCCACTTCTTGCCGATACCCGTCAGCTCGCTGCAAGCGATGACGGTACCCTCGGCGTCAATGACGCCCACGGTGCGATCGGTGGTATCCTTGAACTGTAAAACGACGTTCTGAAAAATTCTCCCGGACATAGTCAGTCCCTCCTGATATAGAGCTGATGGATATTTTGTGCAAACTACTTAGCCTCACACTCTATTATATCGTCAGAATCACGATTTTGCAAGTATTTTCTTGTATTTTTCACAAAAATTTTGGGGCATTTTTTGGCGTTATGTCGAGGCATTCAGTCCACATATGTCAAGAAGGGTGTGTATCTCCCTATCGGACAGGGGTCGGAAGGCCCCTGGCGCCAGCGCTTCATCCAGCCGCAGCGGCCCCATGGAAAGCCGCTTCAGGTACGTCACCGGTTTTCCGCAAGCGGCCAGCATCCGCTTCACCTGATGGAATTTCCCCTCCCGCAGCGTCACCAGCGCCTCCTGCGGCGAGAGGAGCTCCAGCCCCGCCGGCAGGCACTCCAGCCCGTCGGCCAGCACCATCCCGCCGGCGAAGGCCGCCGTGTCCGCCGCCGTCAGCACGCCCTCCACACGGGCGTAGTACACCTTGTCCACGTGATAGCGGGGGCTCAGCAGCCGATGGGTCAGTTCCCCGTGGTTGGTCAGCAGCAGCAGTCCCTCCGTGTCCTTATCCAGCCGCCCCACTGGGGATAGATCCCGTTTGCGCAGCTCCGGCGGCAGCAGGTCCAGCACCGTCTGCTGCCGTCCGTCCACACGGGCCGACAGGACCCCGGCGGGCTTGTGGAGCATGAGATAGGTGTACCGGCGGCAGTCCAGTGACTGACCGTCCACCAGCAGGCAGGCTGCGTCGGCGTCCACCTTTTCCTCTGGGGAGGAGGCCAACCGTCCGTCCACCACCACCCGGCCCTGCCGCACCAGCTCCTTTACCTCCCGCCGGGAGTATTTGCCCGTTCCGGCGATGATCTTGTCCAAGCGCTCCATAACCAGCCCTCCTGCCGCAGTTTTTCTCATTATAGCATATCCCACCGGGAAACGGAATAAGCTGAGGACAAAGCGATGGAAAAAACGAAAGGAGCTGCGTGCCTGTGAAGCGCTGTCTTGCGGGGCTGTGCCTGCTGCTGATGCTGCTGACCGCCTGTACCGCCCGTCCCTCCCAGACCCCGGTGACCGCCAAGGACGATGCCGCCCGCCGGGCATGGTTGGAGCAGCAGGGCTGGCAGACGGAGGAGCAGCCGGTCCGCACTCTGACGGTGCAGCTGTCGCTGGCGGGACAGGAGGACTATCTGGCCCTCCAGCAGGAGGCGGGCCTGCCCTTGGCGGACTACGACGGTCAGACCGTCACCCGCTGCACCTACACCGTCACCAATTACCCCGGCCGCACCGGCGACGTGCAGGCGAACCTCTATCTCTGCGGCGACGTCATCGTGGGCGGGGACATCATGGCCTTGGGGGAAAACGGCTTTCAGGCATCCCTCCTCTATCCGGCGGAGAGCACATAGAAAAACGGGAGGAAGGGTCTTTGCCCCTTCCTCCCATTTTTCAGTACTCCTCGCCCAGCGTAATGATCTGCGACCACAGCACCGGCCCCACGGCCCCGGTGGGGTCGAAGCCCAGCTGCCGCTGGAGGGTCAGCACCGCCTGCTGAGTGGCGGGGCCGAAGATACCGTCCACCACCAGACTGGGCAGAGTCTCGTCCTCCCGACTGATCTGGTTGAGCCGCTCCTGCATCAGGGCCACCTGTTCGCCCCGGTCGCCCCGCACCAGAAACCGCCCCGGATAGACCTCCCCGGCGAATTGCCGGTAATCCTCCGGCAGTTCCGCCAGCACCTTCTGATAGGCCGTTTGCAGGGCGTTCCACGTCTCCCGGCCCACCACGCCGTCCACTGGCAGACCGTAGACCCGCTGGAAGGTGTACACCGCATCCAGCAGCTCCTGATCGAAGTCGTCGGACAGAGAGATCATGGGCAGTTCCGGCAGAAAGTACCCCAGAAACGCCAGATAGAACCGCACCGTCCGCACGTCGATGCCGCTGTCTCCCAGCCGCAGATCCTCGGCGTACCGCCGCTGCACCTCGGGGATGGTGAGTCCCTCGCTGCTGAGCTCCGACAGCTGCTTGACGCCGTTGTAGATCTGCTTGATCTTGTACCATGTGGCCTTGCCCACGATGCCGTCCTGCGCCAGATTGAAGATCTGCTGAAAGACCCGCACCGCCTCCTCCATGTCCTCGTCAAAGACGAAGCTGTCGTCCAGCGCCGGGATGGCGGGGTAGTTCTTCCCGATGCGGTTGAGCTGCCGCTTCAGGGTCTGCACGTCGTTGCCGGCGTCGCCCCGCCGCAGGGGCCGCCCCGGATAGGAGGCCACGTTCCCGCCCACCGGCGCATTCATCACCAGATTGATGTCGCCACCGTAGTAGTACTGCAAAATTTCGTAGGGCGTCATGCCCTCCTCCGCCAGATCCACGCTGCCCCATTGGGACAGGCCGCCGCACCGGGTCCGCACCCCGTCGCAAAACTGGGCGAACAGCGGCTCTACACTGCCCTGCCGCACGATGTAGTTGTTGAAAATATCGTCCACGATGCGGCTGATATTCTCGAATATGTCGCCGTCCTCCACATAGGCCTGATCGTACCGGGTGGTGGAGGTGATGTCGAAGTCGTACCCTCTGGCCCGGTAATACTCCGTGTACACCCGGTTCAGGGCGTAGGAGATCTGGGCCAGAATGTTGGCTCGGATGGCACTCTCCGGCCAGGTAGGATAAATTTCGTGGGAGGCCACGTTCTTGATGTACTGGGCGAAGGGTACCACCACGTTCCGGGCGGACTCCCCCGGCGCCCCCAGATGCACCGTGATGGTCTCCGGCACCACGGGATAGGGATAGGGCATCATGCACGCTCCTTTCTCACACCACTGGCTCCAGCATCACCGGCAGGATGGTCTCCACTCCGTCGAATACCGTCGCCGTCCGGCCAGCCACCGGCTGGAACATGGGATGCTGTACCGACACCTGATAGTCCAGCCCGCTGAGGGCGGCGGTGTCCGAGGCTTGAGACCAGGCAAAGGGCGGGGCGGGCAGGCGGATGCCGGATAGGATACCGGAGCCGTCGGTGACGCCCCGGTAAAATATGTGTTCCTCCGTGCCGAAGGCCCGGCTGATGACCACCTGCGCCCCGGCCACGGGGAAGCGCCCGCCGCCGCAGGTGACCTGCACGCGCAGGCCGCCCCGGTCCGGGTGGGTCCTGAGGAAAACGTCCACAGGTGTTGGCTGTGCTGACTGCATAGGCAAAGACCTCCTTTTTTCCTATCCTATGCAGCTTGCTTCGTCCCGTGCCAAAAAAATTCCCGGAACCGGGGGAAGTCCGGTTCCGGGAAAGAAAAGCGTTATTTCTGGGGCAGATATATCCGCCGTGCAGGCCGAAACCCCAGCATCTCCCCCACAGGGACGGCCACGTCGCCGGTGGCCTCCTCTGCCAGAGTAAAGACCATCACCATCAGCGCTGCATTGGGGAAGGGGCAGAACTCGCCGGGGTTGGTCAGGGAGATCAGCAGCATCCCCAGATAGCTCAGAGCCAGCGCCCGGACAAAGGGCGTTTTTCCGGCCCGCAGCAGGGCGATACGATCCCGCATCAGCACGCCGTAGGCGGCAATGCCCACCAGACCCATGCTGCCCATGATCTGGGCGATGCTGTTGTGGTAGAACACCATGCTCCCCTCCACGCCGGTGAAGAGGTCGCTGTTGCGCTGGCTGATGAGGCCGATGCCAAACACGGGGTTGTGCAGGAAGTCCGTGATGCCCCGCAGGAACAGCTGCACCCGGACGGAGTCCCCCTGATGGAACAGATGACCGTCCTCCATGCGGCTGTCCATCATCAGCGACAGCAGCTCCGGGCCCACCAGCACCGCCAGCACCGCACCGGCCACGCACAGAGGCAGCACGGCCTTCCGGGGAATGAGACCCCACCGCACCAGATATACGAAGCCCAGTCCCAGCAGCGCCACACCGAACAGCAGAGCGCTGCGGCTGCCGGTAAGGGCCAGCCCTGCCGCCTGCACCGCCACACCCAGCAGATGGGCGGGCTTTTTCAGCGACAGATAAAAGGACATGGGCAGGGTAGTCAGCAGCAGCGCCGTGGCAAAGTTGCGGTACTTGAGATAGAGGGTGGTATGTACCTGCAGAAATTCCTGCCACCGCACGGCGTAATCCAGCATCACCAGACACGCCATGCACACACCAAGCACGCAGAAAATGGCGGCGAACCGCCGGTGCAGGTCGTAGCCCTTGGAATAGGTCAGGCACGACCGCAGAAGCACATAGAAAACCAGCATCCCGCCGCCGAGACACCCGACGTAGTACAAGCTCAGCGGCTGAAGCAGCTGATGCATGGACAGGATCCCGCAGCCCCCCAACAGGGTGGCCGCCGACACCAGCAGCAGCCCCGTGGCGCTGCGTCCCACCCGGAAGGTGACGGGCCAGACCATCAGGTGCCAGATCAGCGCCGCAAAGAACGGCGCCGCCAGCACAGCGCAGGGGAGGAAATCCCCCAGACTTTCATATCGCTGGGTCGACAGCAGAAATACCAGCAGGAACGGCGTCACCGACGCCAGCAGATCCCGGCAGAACACCAGCAACCAAATACAGATCCCCAGCAGGGCCATGGCCCCATAGACCGGCTGACGCAGAGCGGCAAAGCCCAGCGCCACCCACAGCAAAAACGGAAAATAGGCACGGCTGAGCCAAAACCGCTGGCTTAGGCCGGACAGACGGCGGAAGCCCCCATAGCAGCGGCGCTGCAGACGGGGCCAAAAGCCGCTGTCCTGATTCAGTGCGCTGAAAGACAGATCCCACATAGAATTGTTTTACTCCTTTTTTCATCCAGACAGGTACATGGACGGCTTCCCTTCCCTCCATGCACATACCAAAACAAATGATCCCTGAAAAATGTGAAATTTTTGTGAATAATAGGTTTTTTAGGGAACCTTTTTACCGAGGTATATACCGCCCTTCTCTGGGCGTAAGCGGTACTATACCACGTTCCGGCGGGAATGTCAACGGGAGAAGCAGTCGGTTTATGAGGAATGTCCGTCCGGCTGTACTAAGAAAAATCAACGTCTGCCGCAGACCGGCGGCAAAAGAGCCTGAAAATTCCCTGAAAGAAGGGAATTTTCAGGCTTTTCACAGAAAATCCACACAAAAATGGATGGTTTGTATAACTGACTAACATTTTTGTCACTTTTGGACGCCCTGTCTGGTATCGAAGTACCTATAGGACATCCAGCTCCGGCAGCCGGTCCAGAGCATAGGTGATGAACCGCTTGGCGGCGGGGGAGACGTGCTCCTCCTCCGGCAGGGCGATGCCCAGATGTACCGACTGGGGCGGGTCCAGCGGCAGCACCGCCACCCCGTCCGCCAGATCGGCGGTGAGGATGTCATTCAATAAGGTGATGCCCAGCCCCGCCCGCACCATGGCAATGGCGGCCCGGCTGTCGCTGGTGGCGAAGCGGACCTTGGGTCGGATCTGCAGCTGCTGGAGCATCCGGGAGTTATCTGTCTCCTGTCCCGGCAGAAACTCGATGAAGGGCTCCTGCCGCAGCCGCTCCACGGGGAAGCGGTCCGCCTCCACCAGCGGGTGGGTAGGGGGGAGAATGGCCATCAGCTGGTCGTCCTTCAGCGGCACCCACTTGTGCCGTCCCGGCCGCTGGCTGATGAGACAGAAGTCCGCCCGCCGGTGATCCACCAGCTCCCCCAGTTGGGTAGAGCTGCCCTCCCGCAGCTCCACCCGGATGCCGGGATAAGCGTGATGGAACCCGGCAATGACCTCCGACAGCCACGGGTAGAAGGCGGCGTAATTGGTGCCGGCCACCACCCGGCCCACATCCAGCCCCTGGATCCGGTGGGCCAGCTGCTGGTACTGCTCGTCCAGCTCCGCCATTCGCCGCATCAGCGGCAGCAGCTCCTGACAGGCCCGTGTGGCGGATACCCCGCCCCGCCCCCGGTGCAGCAGGGGAAAGCCCGTCTCCCGCTCCAGACTGTCCACCAACCGGCTGATGCCGGAGGGGGTGTAGCCCAGCACCTCGGCGGCAGCGGACAGACTTCTCTCGTGGAGCACGGTGAGCAAAACCCGGCATTTTTCGGAGTCCATGAAATTTCGCTCCTTCTTTGACTGATTGTCAAACAAAATTTGAAATAGTATCGCTTTACGCAAGGATACACCAAGTGCTATACTCTGTCAAGGGTAGGAGAGAAACCCCCGATTAAGAACGGACAGAAACCTTCGGAGGAACAGGCATCATGACTCAGAAAAAAGCGGAGATCCTTTTGGCGGCAGTTATCGCAGCACGGGCTACGTCCCTTCTGTTCAGCAAGATCGCCATGAACGGCATGGGGATCTTCAACCTGCTGGCGGCCCGGTTTTTGATGGCCTTTGTGCTGCTGGCGGTGGTGTTTTTCAAGCGCCTGCGCCACATCAAGCGCCATACGCTGGTGCGTGGCGCCATCATGGGCGCTCTGTTCTTCCTGATGCTCTCCACGGAGCTGACGGGGCTCAAGAGCACCCCCTCCTCCACCGTCTCCCTGCTGGAGAATACCGCCATCATTCTGGTGCCCATGGCGGAGGCCGTGCTGCGGCATAAGCTGCCCAAGGCCGTCACCGCCGTCAGCGCACTGGTGGCCATCGGCGGCGTGGCACTGCTGACCGGCCAGTCCGGCGGCTTCACCCCCGGTATGGTGCTGGCGGTCATGGCCGCCGTGCTGTATGCCGCAGCCATCATCACCACCGACCGCTTCTCCCACGAGGACGATCCCCTGACTCTGGGCATCGTTCAGGTGGGTACGCTGGGCCTGCTGGCGCTGGTGTCCTCCTTCGTGTTCGAGGCGCCCCACCTGCCCCAGTCCGGTACCCAGTGGCTGATGATCGCCGGCCTTGCCGTCATCTGCACCGGTTTCGGCTTCACCCTCCAGCCTGTGGCCCAGAGCCACACCACCGCCCAGCGTGCAGGCCTGTTCTGCGCTCTGAGCCCCGCCTGCGCCACCCTGCTGGGTGCCGCCGTGCTGCGGGAGCACATCAGCGTCATGGGAATGTGCGGCATCGCTCTGATCCTGCTGAGCCTGCTGGTACCGCAGCTGTGGCAGCTGGCGGAGAAGAAGGGCATCACCCTGCTGCCCCGTCATGCCGTCCCCGCCGTGCGCCGGGCCTGAGATATCATAAACTATATACCATTAGGTGTCCTTTCGTTGGAAGGAGCGCCGGAAAAGCCTTTGCCTTTTCCGGCGCTCCTTCTTTTTGTTGAAAAAATCCCCCGGCTGCTTTTTTACGCAGATTTTACACGAGGAGACTTTTGCCCTTTACACCGCCCTTTTATCATGGGGACTGTAGCAAGAAAGCAAGTCCAAACATGAAAAACGAAAGGAGATCTTCATATGAAAAAGATCATCAGTATCCTGCTGGCCGCCGTTATAGTCATGGCTCTTTTGGCCGGCTGCGGCAGCAAAAACAGCGGCAACACCAACGACAACAACACCCCTAACAATAATCAGACCACCGAGCTCAGCGGTTCCGTGGCCACCAACGGCTCCACCTCCATGGACAAGGTCATCGGCGCTCTGCGGGAGCAGTTCATGACGGACCACAAGAACGTCACCGTCACCTATGATCCCACCGGCTCCGGCTCCGGCATCGAGGCCGTGAAGAACGGCACGGCGGACATCGGTCTGGCCTCCCGCAGCCTGAAGGACGAGGAGAAGGCCGACGGCCTGACCGAGACGGTCATCGCACTGGACGGCATCGCCGTCATTGTCAATGCCCAGAGCAAGGTCGCGGACCTGACCGTGGAGCAGATCGCCAAGATATTCACCGGTGAGATCACCGACTGGAGTGAGGTGGGCGGCGACCCCGGCGCCATCTCCTGCATCGGCCGTGAGTCCGGCAGCGGTACCCGTGACGGCTTCGAGTCCATCACCGGGACCAAGGACTCCTGCAAGCTGGATCAGGAGCTGACCTCTACCGGCGGCGTCATCGAGGCCGTGGCCGGCAACCCCAACGCCATCGGCTATGCCTCCCTCTCCGCTGTGGAGGGCAAGGACACCGTGAAGGCCGTCACCGTAGGCGGTGTGGCCTGCACCGAGGCCACTGTGCTGGACGGCAGCTACGCCATTCAGCGGCCCTTCGTGCTGGTGACCAAGGACGGCACGGCTCTGTCCCCGGCGGCGCAGGCCTTCTTCGACTTCGCCACCTCCAAGGACGCCGCCTCCCTCATTCAGAATGCGGGTGCCGTGCCTACCGCCAAGTAAAACAAATCGGGGGACCCTCACCTGCTGCGGCGGGTGAGGGGGCTTCCCCGTCATCGGGAAAGGAGAACTCTATGAAGCGGACAGCAGGCAAAAGCCTCCGCACCCGCAGGGCCATGGAGCAGGCCATCCACCTGATCTTCCTGCTGTGCGGCATCGTGGCGGTGGGCTTCGTGCTGTGCATCAGCGTGTATCTGGTGATCTCCGGTCTGCCGGCTATCCGGGAGATCGGGCTGACCAAATTCCTCTTCGGCAAGGTGTGGGCGCCTACCAACGCCACCACCGGCCCGCAATTCGGCATTCTGCCCTTCATCCTCACCTCTGTCTACGGTACGGCGGGAGCGCTGCTGCTGGGGGTGCCGGTGGGCCTGATGACCGCCATCTTTCTGGCCAAAGCGGCCCCGCCCCGTCTGGCGGCGGTGATCCGCACGGCGGTGCAGCTGCTGGCAGGCATCCCGTCGGTGGTGTACGGTCTGGTGGGTATGATCGTGCTGGTCCCCGCCATCCGTCGTGCCTTCGGTCTTGGCTCCGGGGCCTGCCTGCTGGCGGCCATTCTGGTGCTGACGGTCATGGTGCTGCCCTCCATCATCAACGTGGCGGAGACGGCCCTTCAGGCCGTGCCGAGGGAGTATGAGGAGGCCAGTCTGGCACTGGGCGCCACGGAGACGGAGACCTACTTCCGGGTGAGCCTGCCCGCTGCCCGCAGCGGCGTAGCGGCGGCGGTGGTGCTGGGCGTAGGCCGTGCCATCGGAGAGGCCATGGCCATCATCATGGTGGCCGGCAACGTGGCCAATATGCCGGGGCTGTTCACCTCGGTGCGCTTCCTCACCACCGGCATCATCTCCGGAATGTCCGATGCCGCCGTGGGGAGCCTGTATCAGCAGGCGCTGTTTTCCATCGGGCTGGTGCTGTTTCTGTTCATCATGCTCATTAACGTCCTGCTGAACGTCTGCATCAAACGCAGGAAGGAGGACTGAACCATGAAGCAGCAATGGTCGCTTCGCCGGAGACTGTATAACGGCGGGATGCGGGGGCTGGTGTGGCTGTGCGCCGGACTGACCTGCGCCCTGCTGATCTTTCTCATCGGCTATATCTTTTATCGTGGCGTGCCGGGCCTCAGCTGGCAGCTGATCTCCGGCCAGACCAGTTATATCCGCAATACCGTGGGCATCCTGCCCAACCTATTGAATACCCTGTATATCATTCTTGTGGCCATGGTGGTGGTGCTGCCGCTGGGCGTGGGTGCCGCCATCTACCTGACGGAGTACGCCGCCAGCGGGCGGCTGGTCCGCATCATCGAGTTCGCCGCCGAGACCCTGACCGGTATTCCCTCCATCATCTTCGGACTGGTGGGCATGATGCTGTTCGTGCAGAAGCTGGGCCTTCAGGCGGGAATTCTGGCCGGTGGCCTGACGCTGGTGATGATGATCCTGCCCACCATCATCCGTACCACGCAGGAGAGCCTGAAAACCGTCCCCCAGTCCTACCGGGAGGGGGCGCTGGCGCTGGGTGCCGGCAAATGGCACATGGTCCGCACCGTAGTGCTGCCGGGAGCGGTGGACGGCATCGTCACCGGCTGTATTCTGGCCATCGGCCGCATCGTGGGGGAGAGCGCCGCCCTGCTGTATACAGCAGGCTTCGGCATGGCGCTGGTGAGTCTCTTCGACTCTCTGCACACCTCCTCCGCCACCCTGACGGTGGCCCTGTACGTCTACGCCACCGAGGGCGGCGAGACGGCGCTGGCCTTCTCCATCGCCACCATCCTCATGGTGCTGACCCTGCTCATTAACCTCACCGCCGGGATCATCGGGCGGAAGCTGAAAAGGAAGTGAACGACAATGGACCCTATTTTGCAAGTGAAGGATCTGGACCTGTGGTACGGCGCTCATCAGGCGCTGCACAGCGTCTCCATGGACGTCCCGGAGAAGAGCATCACCGCCTTTATCGGTCCCTCCGGCTGCGGCAAGTCCACATTTCTGAAAACCCTGAACCGCATGAACGATCTGGTGCCGGGGGTGAAGATCACCGGCGAGGTCCGCTATCGGGGCGAGGATATCTATGCGCCGGGGACGGACGTGTGCCGCCTGCGCCGTGAGATCGGCATGGTGTTTCAAAAACCCAATCCCTTCCCCATGAGCATCTACGACAACATCGCCTACGGCCCCCGGACCCACGGCATCCGCAGCAAGGCCAGGCTGGACGAGCTGGTGGAGCGCTCCCTGCGGGGCGCTGCCATCTGGGACGAGGTAAAGGACCGGCTGAAGAAGAATGCGCTGGGCCTTTCCGGCGGCCAGCAGCAGCGCCTGTGTATCGCACGGGCGCTGGCGGTGGAGCCGGCGGTGCTGCTGATGGACGAACCCACCAGCGCACTGGACCCCATCTCCACCTCCCGCATCGAGGAGCTGACCATGGAACTGAAGGAGCGCTATACCATCGTCATCGTTACCCACAATATGCAGCAGGCGGTGCGTATCTCCGACCACACGGCCTTCTTCCTGCTGGGTGAGCTGGTGGAGTACGGCGCCACGGAGCAGGTGTTCTCCGCCCCGGCGGAGAAGCGGACAGAGGACTACATCACGGGGAGGTTCGGATAATGAGAAGCCGGTTTGATGAACAGCTGGCCCAGCTGGAGCGGGAGCTCATTGAAATGGGCGCACTGTGCGAGGAGAGCATCGCTCTGGCGGCCAAATCGCTGGGAGACGGCAGTCTGGCCCGTCAGGTGGCCCCGCTGGACACGGAGATCGACCGCAAGGAGCGGGACATCGAGTCCCTGTGCCTGAAGCTGCTTTTGCAGCAGCAGCCGGTGGCACGGGATCTGCGGCAGATCTCGGCGGCCCTGAAAATGATCACAGATCTGGAGCGCATCGGGGATCAGGCGGAGGATATTGCCGAGATCGTCATCAGCGGTCAGGTCAACGAGGGGGAGGAGCTGCTGCGGGATATGGCCGCCTCCACCATAAAAATGGTGACGGAAAGTGTTGACGCCTACGTGAAACATGATACAATGTTGGCGGAAAAAGTCATCGCAGAGGACGATATTGTGGATGACTGGTTCGACAGGGTGAAGCATACGCTGATCCGCCGCATGACCACAGACCCCGGTGAGGGGGAGCGGGCGGTGGACCTGCTGATGATTGCCAAATATTTTGAGCGCATCGGGGACCATGCGGTGAACGTCGCCCAGTGGGTGATTTTCTCCGTCACCGGTACGCACAAGGAGGGATAGCATGATCTGGTGCGTAGAGGACGATGCCAGTATCCGGGATATCGAAGTATACGCCCTGCGTTCCACCGGCTTCGAGGCCTGTGGCTTTGCCGACGGTGCCGCCTTCTGGCAGGCCCTCCAGACGGAGGAGCAGCCGGAGCTGGTGGTGCTGGATGTGATGCTGCCCGGCGTGGACGGCATGGAGCTGCTGCGTCGGATGCGGGCCTCGGCGGCCCTGCGCCGCATCCCGGTAGTGATGGCTACCGCCAAGGGCGCAGAGTATGACAAGATACAGGGGCTGGATCTGGGGGCGGACTACTATCTGGCCAAGCCCTTCGGCGTCATGGAGCTGGTGTCCTGCGTCAAGGCGGTGCTGCGGCGCTGCCGGACGGAGCAGGAGCCGGTGCTGCGGGCCGGGGGCATCGTACTGCACCCGGAGGAGCGCATCGTCACGGTGGAGGGTCAGCGAGTGACGCTGACCTATAAGGAGTTTGAGCTGCTGCGGCTGTTTCTGTCCCATCCGGGCATGGCCTTCACACGGGACCAGCTGTTCAACGAGATCTGGGGCATGGATTACTGCGGCGAGACCCGGACGGTGGATATGCACATCCGCACCCTGCGCCAGAAGCTGGGCAGCTGCGGCAGCATGATCCAGACCGTGCGGAATGTGGGATACCGGCTGGAGGTAGGCGCATGACAAGAAAAATTTTCCGTTCCATCCTGCTGGTGGCGGGCGTAGTGCTGGCGGCGGGCATGGTCATCATGACCGGCTGCCTGTACAGCTACTTCGGCGGTGTGCAGGAGCAGCAATTACAGGATGAATTGAGCCTCGCCGTCAGCGGCGTGGAAAACGGCGGTACGGCCTATCTGGAGCGCCTTCCGGCGGAGCGGTTCCGCTTGACGTGGATCGCCTCCGACGGCCGGGTGCTGTATGATACGCAGGTGACGGACGTGGCCTCCATGGAGAACCACGCCGGCCGTCAGGAGGTGCAGGAGGCCTTGGAAAACGGCAGCGGCGAAAGTAGCCGCTACTCTGATACCCTTTTGCAGCAGACCCTGTACGTGGCTCGCCGCCTGACGGACGGCACGGTGCTGCGTATCTCCGTCAGCCGTGCCACCGCCGGGATGCTGGCGCTGGGAATGATCCAGCCCATGCTGGTGGTGCTGGTGGCGGCGTTGATCTTCGCCGGACTCATGGCCGGGCGCCTGTCCCGCCGCATCGTGGATCCCTTGAACCGGCTGGACTTGGAGCATCCGCTGGAAAACGACGCCTACGAGGAGTTGGCTCCTCTTCTGAGCCGCATCAACTACCAGCATAAGGAGATCGACGCCCAGCTGCGGAGCCTGCGGCAAAAGACCGACGAGTTCACCCAGATCACCGGCAGTATGCAGGAGGGTCTGGTGCTGCTGGACGAGAAGGGGACGGTGCTCAGCATCAACCACGCCGCCTGTAAGCTCTTTCAGGCGGACGAGGGCTGTGTGGGCCGTGACTTCCTGACGGTGGACCGCAGCCATGAGTTGTGCCTTGCGATGGAGACAGCCCGGGAGAAGGGCCACAGCCAGCTGCGCTGCCAGCGTAATGGCCGGGAGTACCAGCTGGATATGAGCCGCATCCAATCCGGCGGCGAGACGGTGGGTACAGTGCTGCTGGCCTTCGACGTGACAGAGCAGGAGTACGCCGAGCGCAACCGCCGGGAGTTCACCGCCAACGTCTCCCACGAACTGAAGACCCCCCTGCAGGGCATCGTGGGCAGCGCCGAGCTGATCCAGAGCGGCATGGTGAAGCCGGAGGATATGCCCCGCTTCGTGGGCCATATCCACGACGAGGCCTCCCGGATGGTGACGCTGGTGGAGGATATCATCCGCCTGTCCCAGCTGGACGAGGGGGATGCCATGCCCACGGAGACGGTGGACCTGCTGGCGCTGAGCCAAGAAGCCGTGGCCAATCTACAGGATGCCGCCGCCAAGCGGCGGGTGTCCCTGTCGGTGGACGGGGATCACGCTCCGGTCACCGGCGTGCGGCGGCTGCTGTATGAGGTGATCTTCAACCTCTGCGACAACGCCATCAAGTATAATGTCCCCGACGGCACCGTGAAGGTGCAGGTGTCCTCGGAGAACGGCACCTCCTCCGTCACGGTGTCGGATACCGGCATCGGCATCGCCCTGGAGCACCAGAGCCGGGTGTTCGAGCGGTTCTATCGGGTGGATAAGAGCCACTCCAAGGCCTCCGGCGGCACGGGGCTGGGTCTTTCCATCGTGAAGCACGCCGTGCAGTATCACCACGGCGACATCCGCCTCACCAGCAAGCCCGGCGAGGGGACTGTCATTCGCATCACCTTCCCCGCAGCGGCCCGGTGACCCGCTGACCCAACCTATAAAAATCAAAAAGAAATGCGCTGCTGCCGCCCCGGCGGAGCGGCAGCAGAGGAAAGTCCTATGGAAAAAACCACACAGTGTATCGCAGGAGGCGGACTCCTTGCCGCCATCGCTGCGGTGCTCCGGCTTGTGGGCAGCGCCATCCGTCTCGGCCCCTTTTCCGTCTCACTGGTCCTGATCCCCATTGTGCTGGGCGCCGCCCTGTACGGCTGGGGCTGGAGGCACTGCTCTCTGGTACGGCCCAGCTGCCGGATATCCGCCTGCGGATTCCGGATCGGGTGATCTGCGGCCGGACGGAGGAGAGTCTCCTCAGCGGCGCCCTATATAGGGCTGCCGCCATGACGGAGGGTCTGGCCCAACGCATGGAGCAGGAGCTGGGCTGTCCCTGCACACACTGGTGTTCACCGGCGGTCTGGGCCACTTTGTGGCACCCCTGTGCCGCCGGGAGGTTACCTACGACGAGGATCTGCTGCTGCGTGGCCTGCCTGTGGAAGATCTATATCCGCCACCACCCGACGGCAGATGCCCCCTGAAATATCCATCCAGTTCCAAAAAGGAGGCTGGGGACTACGAGTCCCCAGCCTCCTTTTGTCTGCCCCACCACCGGGAGAGCCGGCCTTACGGAAAGAACACCCGCACCGCCCATGCGGCGGCAACGAAGGCCGCCGCATCCGCCGCCAGCGCCGCCGGAATGGTGTGGCGGGTGCGGCGGATGCCCGCAGCGCCGTAGTAGACCGCCACGGTGTAAAACGTCGTCTCCGAGCATCCCAGCATCACCGCCGTCACCCGCCCGATGTAGGAGTCCGGCCCGTACTGCTCCATCAGCTGGCTGCCCACCGCCAGCGCCCCGGAGCCGCTGACGGGCCGCACCAACAGCAGCACCGCCGTCTCCGGCGGGATGCCCAGCCCTTCCAGCACCGGTGACAGCAGCCCCGTCAGCAGCTCCATGGCTCCGGAGGCCCGGAACATCTGCACCGCCGACAGCAGCACCACCAGCGCCGGCAGGATGCGCCCCAGCACCCGCAGCCCCTCCGCCGCCCCGTCGGTGAGGGCGCCGTAGACATCGGTCCTCCGCCCTATGGCTGCCGCCGCCACCCCCGCCAGCAGACAGGGGATCACCCAGTCCGTCATGTCCGCCGCCTTCCCAGCCGCTCCAGCAGCTTCGCCGCCGCCAGCCCCGCCGTTACCGACAGCAGGGAGCTGACCCACACCGCCGGCAGGATATCCAGCGGCGCAGCGCTGCCGCAGACGGCCCGGATGCTGGCCACCGTGGTGGGTAGCAGCTGGATGGAGGCGGTGTTCAGCACCACCAACCGGCACAGTTCGTCGCTGGCCACGCCCTCCGTCCCCCGTGCCATACGGCAGGCCGCCCGGATACCCATGGGCGTGGCGGCGTTGCCCAGCCCCAGCAGATTGGCCGACACATTGGCCGTCACCGCTGCCAGCGTCTCCGGATCCCGGCTGGCCTGGGGCAGCAGCCGCCGCAGCACCGGACGGAACAGCCGTCCCAGCCGCCGGGACAGCCCGCACCGATCCATGACCTCCATAAGCCCCGTCCACAGGCACAGCACCCCCGCCATGGAGAGGCACAGCCGAACCGCCTGCCCGGCCCCCTCCAGCGCCGCCGCACTGACGGCCTCCATGCGCCCGTATACGGCGCCGCACACCACGCTGACCACAGCCATTCCCGTCCAGATCCACGCCATCGCCATCCTTGTCACCTCATGGATGTATACGCCGCACCGACATATTTTATTACATCTATCCAGACAGATTTTATCATTTGGTTGACAAATATGCAAATTTACGGCATAATATAAACGAATCCCACGTAGACGCTAAAATTGAGGGGCAAAGAAGGGGAGATCACTGTGAAAGCAACCGGTATCGTCAGAAGAGTGGATGAGTTGGGACGCATCGTCCTGCCCGTAGAGCTGCGGCGCACGCTGGATATTTCCGAGCGTGATCCGCTGGAGATCTATGTGGACGGCGCATCCATTGTCCTGCGAAAATTCCGGCCCAACTGCATTTTCTGCAACAGCAGCCGGGGCGTATCGGAGTTTCGGGGGAAGAACGTGTGTCAGAAGTGCCTGAAAGAGCTTCAGTCCGTCACATTCTGACCCCGTGTACCGCACACGGTGAAGAAGGCCCGCCATCCGGTGGGCCTTCTTTCCTTTGATAAGAATGGCTCCTGCGGCCATCCCGCAGATTGTCGAGGAAAAGGGGTGGTATTTTTTGTCCGCCTGTGGTATGATAAAACGTACCCCTTCCAACAATACGGGGCCATACCCCCTGATAGAACTTCAAATAAGGAGAAAACCTATGACCTTTCTGCAATCTATTCTTCTGGGCTTGATCCAGGGCGTGGCGGAATTTCTGCCCATCTCCAGCTCTGGCCATCTGGCCATCGCCCAGAATCTGCTGAACATCAACGCCGAGGTCCCCGCCTTCTACGACGTACTGCTGCATCTGGGCACGCTGGTGGCGGTGTTCGTGGCCTATTGGCAGGACATCTGCGACATGGTGCGGGAATTTTTCTGCGGCATCGGTGATCTGGTCCACCACAGCACCCCTACGCCGGTACCCCCGGCCCGCCGCCTGATCCTGCTGATCATTCTGGGTACGCTGCCTCTGTTTGCCGTCCTGCCCATCAAGGACACGGTGGAGGGCCTGAAGAGCAGTATGGTATTCATCGGCGCCGCCCTGATCGTCACCGGCTTCCTGCTGTTTTTCAGCGACCGGGTCCGCAAGGGCCGCAAGGATGCCCGCAGCGCCACGGTGCTGGATGTTTTGGTGGTGGGCGTCAGTCAGGCCATCGCCACGGTCCCCGGCATCTCCCGCTCCGGCATGACCATCACCACCGGCTGCTTCATGGGCTTCGAGCGGAAGTTCGCCGTGCGCTTCTCCTTCCTGCTGTCCATCCCCGCCGTGCTGGGTGCCAACATCCTCAGCCTGAAGGATGCCCTCACCGGCGGCGTGGACTGGAGCCAACTGCCGGTGTATCTGGCGGGCGTGGTGGTGGCTGCCGTCTCCGGCTACCTGTGCATCCGCCTGCTGAAGATGATCGCTGACAAGGGCCGCTTCGGTGCCTTCGCCTACTATTGCTGGGCCGCCGGTCTGGCTACCCTCATTCTGAACGCCGTCAAGTAACACCCGTTCTCTTGCACGAAAGGAAGTCCGCATGGCTGCTGCACCCAAAAAGAAGAAAACCTCGCAACCCGCAAAAAAGAATACCCGCACGCCGCCCCCTCCTGCCCCTACCTACGGCCGGGAGATCGCCGGCGGTGTCTGCCTGCTGCTGGCCCTGTGCGCCGTCGTGTCCTATTTTCAGGAGGAGGCCCTGTTCATCACCTTCTTCGGCGGCCTGCTGAAGGGGCTGCTGGGCTACGGCTACTGGCTGTCGGCCCCGGCCCTGCTGCTGACGGGCCTCCTGCTGCTGACCCACCGGGACTGTCCCGCCACCCTGCGCTCCGTATGTACGCTGCTGGTGCCGGTGCTCACCGGCTGCGGCCTGCATCTGCTGCTGTGCGCCCGCTCCTATGAGCCGGGCCTCACCGGCCTGCGGGAGCTGTGGCTCTCCGGCCGGTCCCTGCAAAGCGGCGGCGCCCTGTCTGGCGGTTTGGCCGTGGGCTTCTCCGCCGTATTCGGCAAGGTGCTGTCTCTGATCCTGTTCCTCCTCATGCTGCTGGTGGCCCTGTGTCTGGCGCTGCACATCTCCCCCAAGGACGCTGTCCGCCGGGCGCAGGAGCGCCGGGAGGCGGAGCGGGAGGACATCCCGGAGGAAGCACCCCCCGTCCGTGAGAAGGAGAAACCGGCGGAGAAGCGGCCCCGCCGCCGTGCCGCCATCGATATCCCCCTGGACGACGAGCCTCCCGCCAAACAGCCGGAGCCGCAGCCCCGGCCGGAGGGACCCACCTTTGCCCCCAAGGAGAAGAAGCCCTTCTTCTCCCGTAAGAGCAGCGCCGTCCGCACCCCGGATCAGGTGCTGCGGGGGGAGCCTGCGGAGGAAGCCGCCCCCGTGGCCCCCGCCGCTCCCGTTACCTCCCCACCGGCAGCGTCTGCTGCCCCCGCCCCTGTGGCTAAGCCCCGTGAAGCGGCCAAGCCTTCCGTCACGGCGCAGGAGGTGCAGGACGCCACCGAGGAGGTGACCGCTGCGGTGGAGCAGGAGCTGGCCCAGCCGGAGGAGGCGTACCAGTATCCCCCCATCACGCTTCTGGATGAGAATACCGCCGACAACTATACGGAGGTGGGGGCTGAGCTGCGGAGCAACTCCCAGCGCTTGGCACAGACCCTTCAGAGCTTCGGTGTGGACGCCCGCCCCGGCGCTGTGGTCCACGGCCCCAGCGTTACCCGCTATGAGTTCACGCTGGAGCAGGGGGTGAAGCTGTCCAAGATCACCAACCTCGCCGATGACATTGCGCTGGCACTGGGGGCCAGCGGCGTCCGCATCGCCCCCATCCCCAATAAAATTTCCGTGGTGGGCATCGAGGTCCCCAACCGGGCCGTCACCCCGGTCCGCATCCGGGACGTGGTGGAGTCCCGCACCTTCACCGAGCACAAGTCCCCGGTGGCCTTCGCCGTGGGCAAGGACATCGGCGGCAGCTGCATTGTGGGGGATATCGGCAAGCTTCCCCATGTGCTCATCGCCGGCACCACCGGCTCCGGTAAGTCCGTGTGTACCAATTCCCTCATCGTCAGCATCCTCTATAAGTCCACCCCGGAGGAGGTCCGCTTCATCATGGTGGACCCCAAAATGGTGGAGCTGGCCCCCTATAACGGCATCCCCCACCTGCTGATCCCCGTGGTGACGGACCCCAAAAAGGCCGCCGGAGCCCTGCAATGGGCGGTGTTCGAGATGATGAAGCGCTATAAGCTCTTCTCCGAACACGGGGTCAAGGATCTGGCGGGTTATAATGCGCTGGCCCGGCAGGACGAGGAGCTAAAGACCATGCCCACGGTGGTGGTGGTCATCGACGAGCTGGCGGACCTGATGCTGGTGGCTGCCAAGGAGGTGGAGGAGTCCATCTGCCGGGTGGCCCAGATGGGCCGTGCCGCCGGAATGCATCTGGTCATCGCCACCCAGCGTCCCTCCTCCGACGTCATCACCGGCCTGATGAAGGCCAATATCCCCAGCCGCATCGCCTTCGCTGTGGCCTCCTCACTGGAGTCCCGCATCATTCTGGATACCACCGGCGCAGAAAAACTGGTGGGCAAGGGCGATATGCTCTATGCCCCTCTGGGGGCCGGAAAGCCCACCCGTGTGCAGGGCTGTTTCATCACCCCGGAGGAGATCGAGCGGGTAGTGGGCTTCGTCAAGACCACCGGCGAGGCGGAGTACTCCCGTGAAGTCATGGACAAAATTGAGCAGGCGGTGAAGGAGAAGGAAAAGGGCGGGGGAGGAAAGACCTCTGCCGAGCCTGCCGAAGCGCAGGAGGACGGCGATGAGCTGTTGCCCGCCGCCGTGGAGGTGGTTCTGGAAACGGGACAGGCCTCCGTCTCCATGCTCCAGCGCCGCCTGAAGCTGGGCTATTCCCGTGCCGCCCGTCTGGTGGATCAGATGGAGGAGCGGGGCATTGTCGGCCCCTTCGAGGGTTCCAAGCCCCGCCAGCTGCTCATCGACAAGGCCAAGTGGCAGGAGCTGCAAATGAGCAAGCAGCCCCAGCCTGAGCCGGAGATCGACCGCAGCGGCTCTATCCGTGATGTGTTCGAGAGCCGTGACGCGCTGGAGTAACGCCCTTGGCATGAAAACCGTATATCCTTTACCCAACAGGAATCAGGAGGACAGGCAAACGCCTGTCCTCCTTTTCCGTGTATCTGCAAGAGTTTTCCCCGCAGGCCGCACCTGTTTTCTCCTGCGCCCCGCCCTTGACGGTGGGGCGTTTTTCCGCTAAAATAGGACATACTGGAGTAGAATACACATTTTCAGATAAACGAGGTAGCATTATGGCAAATGGATTCATCGATAAAGCCCGCATCACTGTCCGGGCCGGCAACGGCGGCAACGGAGCCGTGGCCTTCCACCGGGAGAAATACGTGGCCGCCGGTGGCCCCGACGGCGGCGACGGCGGCGACGGCGGCAGCATCATCGTGCAGGTGGATGACAATATGTCCACGCTGATGGACTTCCGCTACAAGCGCAAATATGTGGCTTCTCCCGGCGTAGATGGGCAGGGCGGCCGCAAAAGCGGCAAGGACGGAGAGAGTCTCACCATCCGGGTCCCCAGAGGCACTCTCATCCGGGACGCCGAGACCGGCGAGATCATCAAGGATATGTCCGACAGCGAGCCCTTCGTCCTCTGTAAGGGCGGCCGGGGCGGCTGGGGCAACCAGCACTTCGCCACCCCCACCCGGCAGGTGCCCCGCTTCGCTAAGGCGGGCCTTCCCGGCGAGAGCCACGACGTGGTGCTGGAGCTGAAGCTGCTGGCGGACGTGGGTCTGGTGGGCTTTCCCAACGTGGGCAAAAGCACCCTTCTGAGCGTGGTCAGCAAGGCCCATCCCAAGATCGCCAACTACCACTTCACCACCCTCTATCCCAATCTGGGCGTGGTGTATGTGGATGAGGGCGTGTCCTTCGTTATGGCGGATATCCCCGGAATCATTGAGGGGGCCAGCGAGGGAGCCGGGCTGGGCCACGACTTCCTGCGGCACATTGACCGCTGCCGTCTGCTGGTGCATCTGGTGGATGTCTCCGGCAGCGAGGGCCGGGACCCCATAGCGGACTTTGACGCCATCAATGCCGAGCTGAAGCAGTATAGCCCACAGCTGGCTCAGCGGCCCCAGATCGTGGTGGCCAACAAGACGGACCTGCTGGCGGACCCTGAGCAGCTGGAAGCCTTCCGCTGCCATGTGGAGGAGGCGGGCTATGAGTTCATGGCCATGTCCGCCGCCACCCATCAGGGAACCCGTGAGCTGGTGCAGGCTATCGCCCGCCGCTTGGCGGAGCTGCCGCCGGTGATTGTCTATGAGCCGGAGTATGTACCCCGCCCGCCGGAGGTGGATACCACCGCCCCGCTGGATATCCACCGGGACGACCACACCTGGCTGGTGGAGGGGCCGTGGCTCCAGCGGCTCATGGGCAACATCAATTTCTCCGACTATGAGAGCCGGATGTACTTCGATAAGGTTCTGCGCCAGTCGGGTCTGTTCGATCAGCTGGAGCAGATGGGGATCCAGGACGGGGATATCGTCTCCATGTACGATCTGGAATTTGAGTATCAGCGCTGAGAGCTTGGACATTTTTTGGACGTCCACTCGCCCCATATCGGACCGGGACCTGACGTCCGAAGGAATACCGTTTTTGTCCCATGGGACACGCCGCCGTCTCCCAAACCGGGACTTGTTCCACATAGAAAAATTTGGCCCGCCGGTGAGCCATTTTCCCACGGAGGATTTTTTCTGCGGTGGAAGATCCTCCGTTCAGAGAAAAAATTTCGTGGAAGAGAAAAAGCAGCATAAAAAACGAAAAGCAAACCCAAGGGAGGGAGGAGCGCTGCTCCTCCCTCCCTTGGGTTATCTGCAATGATTGGATGAACGCATCATCCATTTTCTTTCTCCTGATCCTTCTTTGCAAAAACAGGGTACAGTCTCTGAAAAAGGCGGCGGTCAAAAAGCCCATGTACCATTGCGGAAGATGGGGACCACCTTGCCGCCGTCGCACACGGCGTCGATGGAGAGGTCCGCCGAGCCGATCATGAAGTCCTCGTGGATCATGGAGTCGTTGACGCCCAGCGCCCGGCACTCCTCCAGCGTCTTGTTCTGGAAGTCCCGGATGGTATCGGCAAAGCCCATGCCCAGCGCCAGATGGCAGCAGGCGTTTTCATCAAAGAGGGTGTTATAAAACAGCAGGCCCGTTTGATTGATGGGGGAGTCAAAGGGGACCAGAGCGCACTCGCCCAGATAGCAGCTGCCCTCGTCCATGGTGATGAGCTTGGTCAGCAGGTCGTTGTTGACCTCGGCGTGCCACTCCACCGCCTTACCCTCGTGGAAGCGGATCCAGAAGCCGTCGATGAGCTGACCCTGATAGCTCAGGGGCTTGGTGGCGTAGACAATGCCCTCGGCCACACCCTTCATGGGGGAGATGAAGCACTCCTCCGTGGGGATGTTGGGATTGAAGAAGATGCCCTGCAGGCTGGTCTCGCCGCCGCCGCAGAACTGCGCCTCCGGGATCATGCCCACGGTGAAGTCCGTGCCGTTGGCGCTCTTGTAGCGCAGCTCCCGGATGCCCAGACCGCTGAGGTACTGGCACCGGTCGTGGAGGTCCTTGTTATGGGCCTCCCACGCCGCCATGGGGTCCTCGTCCACCCGGCTGGTGGAGAGAATGGCCTCCCACAGCTTCTCAATGGCCTGACTGGTCCGCAGCTCCGGGAACAGCTTCTTGGCCCATGCGGCGCCGGGGACGGCGGCGATGCACCACTGGTACTTGTTCTCGATCTGATCCCGGTATTTCTTGATGACGGGGTACAGCCGCTGCTGGCTCTTGGCCATCTTCTCCTGATTGATGCCCTTCAGGCCGTCGGGGTCCTCGCTGAGCAGGTAGATGCGGCAGGGGATGGTATCCACATAGTGCTGCCAGCGGGCCTCCTCGTAGTTATCAAGCTTGGAGAGAGTGGTCAGGGTCCGATAGCGGTAGTGGAGCTTTTGCAGGGGCTGATAGCTCCAGTCCACCACCACCTTCTTGGCCTTGCGCTTATAGCATTCCTCCACCAGCAGCTTCACAAACTCCGGCTGATCCAGATCGGCGGCGATGAATACCTCCTGACCCGGCTGCACATTGACGCCGGAGGCGGCGATCAGCTGGGCATATTTCCTCAAAACGGTCTTTTTCACGGCAATCCCCTCCTGTATTCTGATGGTTTGGTGCCATTATAGCACGCCTGACGGCAGATGGAAAGGGCTTTCTTGCAAGCGGAGACGGGATGTGGTAGGATAGAGGATAGAAGATGAATGGTAAGGGAGAGATGCCCCATGGAGATCGTTTACGCAGACCCACGCATCGTGGTGGCGGTGAAGCCTGCCGGGGTGCTGAGCACCGACGAGCCCGGCGGGATGCCCCAGCTGCTGCGGCAGGAGCTGGGGACCCCCTGCATCCGCACGGTACACCGGCTGGACGCCGCCGTCAGCGGGCTGATGGTCTACGCCCGGTCGGCCAAGGCGGCGTCCCTGCTGTCGGAGCAGATCCGCAGCCGCACCTTCGGCAAGGAGTATCTGGCGGTAGTCCACGGCGTGCCGGAGGGGGGCGTGATGACGGACCTGCTGGGGCGGGATCCCGTCCGGCGGCGCACCTATGTGGCGGCGGAGCCGGGGAAGGATGTGCGCCCGGCGGAGCTGTCCTATGAGGTGCTGGGGAGCCGGGAGGGGCTGTCACTGGTGCGTATCCGGCTGCGTACCGGGCGGACCCATCAAATTCGGGTGCAGTTTGCCTCCCGTGGATTCCCACTGGTGGGGGACCGGAAATACGGCGGGGGAGAGGAAGGGGAAAGCATCGCCCTGTGGTCGTGGCGGTTGGAGTTCGCCCATCCCCAGACCGGGGCGGCCATGCGGTTTTCCAAACTGCCGCCCAAGGAGACCCCGTGGCTGGGCTTTCCCATGCCCCTGACAGGGAGATAGACAGAAAAAGAGACTGCCGAAGGGGTTCGGCAGTCTCTTTTCATGCGGAAAATTACGGCTCCTCCCGGTGCTTTCTGCGGCTCAGGAGGAAGGCGATGCCGCCCATGGAGAGCGTGGCCATCAGCGGCCACAGGAGGGGAGCGTAGACGTCGCCGGTGGGGGGCGTGGGGTCCTCCAGCTCCTGGGCCTTGAACTGCCAGTCCAGATAGCCAATGTCGGACTGAAAGTCATTGCCCATGGTCAGGGGGACGTTCAGGGTCACGGTGAGCTCCAGATCCCCGCCGGGGGCGATGGTCCCCAGCTCCGTCCAATCCGTCAGTTGAGCCGTCTCGTGGGCAGGGGCATCGAAAAGGGTGGAGGTGGGAGCCTGCACCGTCAGGGTCATCTGGGAGAGAAATTCCTCGGAACCGGACTCGGGCCCCAGAGAGCGCAGGTACAGCCGCACCCGGTGGTCACTGTCATTTCGCAGACGCAGGGTCTGGGTCAACCGGTCGCCGGGCATGACGCCCTTAAAGTCCGGGAACAGGTCGGAGGGGGAGTAGTCACTGCCGGGAAGGAACACGAAGCTCTGAGCGTCGCCGTCATAGGTGACGGAGCCGGTATCGGCGTAGGCGGCGCAGAGACAGGACAGGAGCATCAGCAGCGTCAACGCCAGAGAACAGATGTTTTTTCGTTTCATGCCGTTCCCTCCTTACTGATACTGGGCCACGTGGCCCGGCGTGATGGTGACGCCCCAAGCCTGACCCAAGGCGTCTGTCGGGGCGCTCTGGATCGCCTCCGCCATGATCTCCAGCGCCTGCTTGCCGCCGTCGGCATCGCTGTAGCTGCCGGTGAGGGTCAGGCTATCAATGAGCGGGGTTTCGGGCTGCTGACCGGGGGCCACGGGGTAGGTGTAGTAGTAATAGTCGCCATACGCTGCCCAGCCGTCGCCGGGGGTGAAGGCGGGGATGGCTGCCGTGCCGCCGATGTGTTGGCCGTCGTCATTGACCCGGTAGGTCACCAGCTTCACCCGGAGGTAGGCGTCAATGTCACCGGTGTTGGTGACGTTGACGTTCTTCTTGGTCGTGCCGTCAAACTCCTCCTTGACGGTGCAGGACACATGGGCGGGAGTGAACCGGTTGGGGACGGGGTCCGTATGGGTGATGAGATACGCCAGCGTGGCGCCGGTGAGGGCCAGCGCCAGCAGAACCAGCGTCAGAAGCAGCGCTCCCGGCTTCCGGGGCGAAGGATATTTTCTGCGTGCCACAAACAGTTCCTCCTTTCTCAGTGTCGGATCCCGAAGATGTTGGCGATGACATCACTGAAGCCGTTGAGCCAGCGGTCATTCTTCAGGGTGTTGGTGCAGGTGATGCTGCCGCTATTGTGGCCGGCGGTGAGGGTGCAGCCGTCCGGCTTATCGGGGTCGTAGGTGGCATCGTAGCGCCAGCTCCAGCCGGTGTTCTCCTCAATGGTGTATTTGCCCACCGGAAGCTCATAGATGGTGATGCTGCTGTTGCCCACCACCGTGACCTGGGTGTAGGGGTTACCGTTACGGTAGACAGTGAACACATAGGGTTCGCCGTCAGCGCCGCCGGTCTTGGTGACGGTCAGGGCGCAGGTCCTGACGTGGAGCAGGAAGGCGGGGTCGCCGCTGGTGTGGCTCCAGGTCTCTCCGGCGCAGTCCGTGTGCAGGAAGGTGGTATCGGCGGTGATGTTGGTGTCACCGATGGAGATGGTGGCCTTCACGGGGATGTCCTGCTTGGTATCCACGATGTCCGTCGGGCGGGCGGTATCGTAGCCGTAGGACAGCTCCGGAGCGGTGCCGGTCATGGATACGGTGGTATCCTCGGTGGTGCCGTGGAACCAGCGGGTGGAGGTGCAGTAGCCGGGAAGCGTGGCCCTATCGAAGGTGTCGCCGTAGTAGACGGTGCCGTCCTCGTAGGCGAGCGTTGGTTTAAAGACGTTGACCTTGCCGGTGGCGCTGCCCGCTTGCTCGCTGGCCGGTGTGCCGCTGGAATCCGCCTGCGGCTCCGTTTTGGGGGATACCGTGACGGAGACGGCGTAGGAGGTGTCCTTCCGCAGCTGAGTCAGGTCAGTGACGGGGGTGCCGTCCGGGCCTGTGAGGGAGACGGTGATATCCACGTAGGCGGTCTGCCACGGCTCCAAGCCGTAGGGGTGGTCGGGGTCGGTGGCCTTGGTCAGATCCAGCTTAACGCTGCCTACCTGTACGGTGGAGCCGCTTTGCAGCTGGCTGGCAGTGAGACCGCCCAGCAGATAGACGTTATAGTCCTGCGCTGCAACGGTGACGGGCTGGATGGGGACGTTTACCGTGGGCTGGGGGAACTCCCGGACGGGAGTCTCGGAGTCTTTGCTTTCATAGACGCCGGCCCCGGCGTTGGTGGGGACATTGTTGCCGCCCAGAAAGCCGGGCTGAGGCTTGACGCTGAAGCGGATGACCAGCTTATGGCCCCGGTAGGTGACGATGCCGTTATTCGTAACGGTGCCCACGTAGTTATCGGAGAAGTTAAAGCCTGTGACGCTGACGTTATTGCCGTCTATCGTGGCAGTGGCGCCCATGGCAGTGTCGTTTTGGCGCCATGTGTAGGTGTCGCCGTCCTTACCGGTGCAGGCGTAGGTCTCCAGCGTGATATCAGAGGCGGTGGCTCCGGCAGGAAGGGTGAACTGGGGGGAGATGATATCCCGGACCACGGATTCCTCCGTCAGGGTGGAGGAGGAGCCGCCGCTCTCGATGTTGTCGGAGATCTGCTGGAAGATGTTGCTGAGAGAACCGGTGTCCGCCGCAGACAGGTAGTAGCTGGGGGTACGGGGCGCACCGTTGTTGGAGGACACCTGCTGCATGAACCAGTTGCAGGCACTGTTCAGGGAGCTGCTGTTCTGACCAAGGTCGCCGCTTGGCTCGGTGCCGGCACTAGTGGCGTCGGCTCCAGCGAAGATGCCGATGGTGTAGACGGTGGCTCCGGCGGTCTTGATGGAGCCGGCATGGGTAATGGCGTTGTCGGCGACATCCTTCTCAAAGCCGTTGAAGCTGGTGGGGGCGCCGTCCGTAAAGACGATGACCACACGGTTGCGCTTTTCGTTAGGCTGCACGGGGTTGGCGGAGAGGATGCGCTGGGCCATGTCCAGACCCAGATCCGTTTGGGTGGCGCCGCTGGCGGCCAGAGCGCCGATGGCGTCGGAGACCATAGTCTGACCGGCGGAGGTGTCCACTTCCTGAAGAACGTCCTTGAGGTTCTGGTCGGTGATGTTGTGATAGGCCACACCCACGTTGCCGCTGTTGCTTCCGGCGATGGACAGCAGCTCCGTGTTGTCGCCGTTGCCGGACTGGCTGGCGAAGCCCACCACGGCGATGCGGTGGGAGATGTCGTCCTCGGTGCCGAGGACACCGTCAGCGCCCTTGGCCTTCTCCTCCACGGAATTTGCAAAGGTGGCGGCGGCATTTTTCAGGGCTTCCAGACGGGTGATTTTGGTGCCGGAGGGAATCTTCTGATAGAGCTCGGTTTCAAATACCGTGTCCGCTCCGGTGGAGGTGCCGATGTCCGTGCGGGTCCCGTTGACGGTGTAGGAATAGGTATATGCATACTCGGTGACGGTTTCCTCCTTGTAGATGGGGAAGGGGGGATCGCCGAACGGACCACGGCTTGTTTCCGTGACCGGTGAGTTGTCGGGGGCGGTATAAGTGTAGGTATAGATATACACTGCGGAAGTGTAATCATATTCGCTGGAAACAGATACTTTTACATACTGACCGTTTACTTCTGTATAGAGGGTATCTCCGCTATGATTACAGCTGTAGTTGTTTCCGCTATACTCCGTGTACTTTTTGACGGTTCCGGCTTCGGAGCGGTCCATAAGGACCTCTGCATAACCGCCGTCGGACAGCTTGTAGTAAAGGTTGCGGTTCTTGCTCTTGTTGCTGCTGTCCATGCGGTTATTATAGTTTGCGTCGTTGGTACGCTTGCCGTAGGAGACCCAGGAGTCCGACGTTGTGGTGGAGAAGTTATCCCCCATAGAGCCGGACTGATCTAGGACCAGAACGATGTCCGTGGGGACGTCGCTGGTGACGGTGCTGATGACCTTGCTGCCGGTGGCGTAGGCCTCCAGCGTGATGTCATAGGCACCGGTCTCCTCGTTATAAACGGAGGTCTTGTTGACCACCATGCCGTTATCGCTGCTGGGATCGGTATCACCGGCGGCACGGGCCGGGGAGCGCCGGGGGGCGGCACCGCTGACCGGGGGCAGGAAGGGGGCCACGTCGGTGAAATTCACGGTGGGGTAGTCGATGGAGGAGCTGACGGTGTCCGGGTCACCCTGATCGTCGGAGACACCAAAGACCAGACCGGGCATCAGGGTCAGCAGCATGGTGACGGACAGCACCAGCGCCACAAGGGCTTTTCTCTTCATATGCCGCATTTTTTTCATGTACCGCACCTCCTTAACCCTGCGTTGGCCAGCCCAGCGCCTCCAGAGCGGTGACGCCGTTGTTGGCAGTCTGGACGGCCTCGGCGGCCACATGGACTGTGGCGGTGGCATCCTGATACTCGTTGCCCATACCGGCGTCAAAGGTGACGCAGGTAAACAGAGGGGCGGTGCTCTCGCCGGGGCGGATGGCCTTGTTGCAGTAGAGGTAGCCGTCGGGACCCAGCGTCCAGTCGGTGGTGTTGAGGTCGGGCTTTACCAGCGAAGGGTCCGGCGTGCCGTCACCGGTGAGACGGATGTCGCTGGTGAGGCGGACACGGATCCATGCGTCGGCTTCGCCGGTGTTGCGGACCTCGGCAATTTTGGTGACGGTGGTGCCGGGCATGATGCCGGTATGGTCCTCGAAGGGCTGGGTCTTATCCGCATCCGCCCACTCCTCCACAGCAATGGAGACATTGCCGGTGGTGATGACATTGCGTGCCGTTCCGTCGGCGCTGAAATACGCCAGCGTTCCGGCTGCCAGCGTGGCCACGCAGATGGCCAGCACCGACAGTAATAACAGCTTTCGTTTCATGTGGTTGCTCCTTTCCTGTCTATGGTCAGCCTCCATAGGGAGGACAGAGAAGGTGGGTGACCGCAACGGTCAAACCGGTGCAGCTGCGGTAACAGCTGCACTGGTTTGGCCGGGCCTCTAAGAGGCCACGGCCGCCGGTGTTCCCGCTGGTAACAGGTTCACCGGGGCGGCAGGGAGCCTATAGGGGGGCTTTCTGCCACCCGACACGACCCGCTGGTAACAGGCGTGTCGGGGTTGGTCGGGTCACAGGACCCGAGCCGCAAAAAAATAGGGAGGAGATAGTAGAGTCAGGGAAGCCGATCTGCTTCCTGTTGGGGGGGGAATTACTGCCAGTTGGTGGCGGTACCGCCCCAAGGATTGTAGTTGGCGCCGAAGGCGGCATCCATAGCAGCTGCGGCAGTGTCAAAGCCCTCGGCCTGCACAGCAACCGCAAATACGGGATACTTGACCGTGCCTTCCAGGATAGAGAGATCGGCATCAGGGTGACGCGTATCGATGTACTTGCCGTCCTTCATATCCACGTTCTTGTCCAGATACACGCCGCAAATGAGCTGCTCGGTGGTCTCATTGGCCGCAACAGGCTGGTAGTAGTCAGCGAAGTAGACGTTGTAGCTGACGCCGTCCATGGTGGTCTCGAAGTAGTTCCACTTGCCGTCATGCATCCAGTTCCACTCCGCACCGAAGGTGGTGTAGACAGTGCCGTCAACGATCTTGTTGCCGAAGTTGCCGTGCAGGATGTTCGCACCGGCGTTGAAGGTCTCATAGCCGTCATCCAGATCGGAGGGAACCGCATAGTAAGCACGAATCCAAGCGGCAGACTTGCCGGTATTCTGAATCGTTACGACCTTGTCGATGTAGTTCGCAGCCTTGGGCTGGCCGTTGGGGTATTTTTCGCCCTGAGCGGAGCCGACGATGGGCATGAGAACCTTATCGCCCGTATAAGGAACAAAGCCGGTATGGTCCTCATTACTCTGCTGCTCAATCAGGTCGATTTTTACGCCGCCGACGGTGAATGTGTTGGTCTTGTTGTCGGTGTCGGTGAAGTAGGCCAGAGAGGCACCGACGATGGCGATGGCGGCCAGCGCCACGCACAGGAACAGGGCAGTGATCTTCTTTTTCATGTAATTGCTCTCCTTTTTGTTTGATTTTTTGGGTATCAGAATGTGCAAGGGATCACTTGGTTAGGGGTTGACCTTGGCCCAAGCATCGGAGGCAGAGGCAACATTGTCCTTCTGCACGGCGTAGGCCTTAAAGGTCAGGGTGGGATTGGCGAAATCCTTAGCCGTGAGCATTTCCTTGGTAACATCGCTGTTCACAGTGACGGCATTGTCTGCCAGCACAGAGAAGGTCTGGTCGGCGGCGGAGGCGGGAACCTCACGGTAGTAAACGCCATCCACGCCAGGCAGAGCGGTCCAGCCCTCAGCAATGGCATAGGTGATGAAGGTGTCCAGATTCTCGGACTCCGTGACCTGCACGAACAGCCAGCAGGCTTCGGAATTGGCCTTGACGGTGACGGTGGGGTCCTTGGCGATGGTGTTGCCGGGAACCATCTTGTAGTCTGTGGTGGTCTCGGTGAGGTCGATGTTGATATCGCCCACGGTGAAGGTGTTCTTCACCTCGGCGGTCCGATCGGTCAGCCAAGCCAGCGTGCCGCCGACGACACCGGCCACCAACAGGGTCAGAGCCAGAACCAGTGCCAGAGTTTTTTTCTTCATACTTGATTCTTCCTTTCTTACAAACTATAACATCTATTTCTGCGGCGTGGGGCGCAGCCCATGTGCCGTCGAAACCGGGGGGGAAAATCAGCCGTTGAAGGCGGCCCAAGCGGCGCCGGCATCGGCGAAGCCGTCGGCCTGAATGGCCTCGGCCACCACGTTGATCTGGAAGTCCTTCAGGGTGGCCAGCTGGTCGTTGGTGACCCACTCGGGCAGGGTCACTTTGTCAAACAGGACAGGCAGGACCACATCACCGTCGGGGGCGGCAACGGTCTCGTTGTAATAGAAATAGTAGGTCAGAGTGTCGGCTTTTGCATCGTAGGCGAAGTACTTGGCATTGGCCAGCATCTTCTCTGTCTCCACCATGTTATCGGGGATGATGCCGTCCCACTTGGCGGCATTGGCTTCCGCGAATTTCACCATGCGGATCAGGGGATAGGCGTTCTCCACACCGGTGGGGCCGTCCTCGGCAAACTCGGGGTTAGTACACAGGGCGATGATGTCCGTGGCGTTGTTGAAGGTGACCTTCATGCGGACGTAGCTTGCGTCGCTGCCGGTCTTGACGGTGACGGTGGGATCCTTGGTATAGGTGTGGCCGGGGAGCAGATGGTACTCGTTGGTCTTCACCCGGTCAGCGCCCACCACAGGCGTTCCGTCGGTGGTCACCTTGGCCTCGTCCAGCGTGATCTTCACGTTGCCGACGGTGAAGGTGTTGTTGACCGTGTCTGTGCCGGTGAGGTAGGCCAGCGTGCCGAACACACCGGCGGCTACCAGCAGCAGGGCGCAGCACAGGGTCAACAGGGGTTTGATGCGGTTCCTTGCTTTCATGGTTTTTCCTCCTGCATAAAATGATAACAAATGATATGGTGAGCCTTGCGGCAGGACCGACGGATCTACGCCTTTTGACTGTCCTGACGGATGTGCTTGCCCTGCCCCTTGTCGGAGCCGCCGGAGAGCAGGTCCGGCAGGAAGGTCAGCAGCAGCAGGACGGCCCCGGCGGAGATGGCCACGTACAGGCCGGGGGGATGCTGGATGTAATTGGCTACGTAGCCCAGCTTGGGGATGGTGAACACCGGGGTGCCGATGACGTTTTTGTAGTGGACGAGGCTGCCGTCCTCGGCGTCGTTGGCGTCACCCTTGGTGCGGAAGCGCAGAGTGGAGGGATCGTCCTCGTCGGGGATCACCTCCACCACCCGGTGGGTGGCCACGGTGTTCTCATCCAGCATGAAGGTGATGACCTGCCCCGGCCGGATGGTGGTGGGGTCCACCTTTTTTACGTAGATGAGGGAGCCTACATGGTAGGTGGGTTCCATGGATCCGGACAGGACGGTGAAGGTGCGGATGCCGGCCAGTCGGACGCCGACCAGCGCCACGGCCAGAAGGACTACCAGCGCCACCAGAATGGTGCTAAGGAGCTGTAAGAGTTTTTTTACGGTCATAGGGGGTTCCTCCCGGAGATAGCTTGGAGCATTTGGCGGGTGCAGGACTATTAAAGCATCTTTTGCTCATGAAGAACGTCGAAACAGAGCAACTGTCCTGAAATTTCCAGTCATATTGCGTGGAGAATGTCAAACAATGACGGTGATGAGGACAGAACGAACAAATAAATGTGGGACATATATGTCTTTACATATTATAAATGACATATATGTCCAAAGTCAAGACGAACGTGCCATTTTGCGTGTAAAATTTTCGACATAATTCGACAAAAATCGCCGATGAAGCATAGACAATAGACCACGAGGAGAGCATACATGAAGCAGTATCCAAATATTGACGCCATTATTGAGGACAGCGACACCAAGGTGCAGGATCTGGCGAAGGTCATCGGCGTCAGCACCAAGCAGATCCGGCGCTGGCGGGACGGTACCAGCGAAAT
>OGGQ01001228.1_pt1 | contig 34335 bp, 28 predicted proteins | sample 1571191 | NCBI WGS metagenome assembly OGGQ01 (sample SAMEA2582061, study PRJEB24529) | metagenome | biome: Human gut stool | place: China | collected 2011
TTACAGGTCCTTTCCTCTTTTCCTTAATCTGTAACACATCTTTGACAAACCTACAAATTTTTCAAAAGATGGACGCACATCAACCCATCCCTTCCCCACGGATTTCGCGGTTCAGATAAAACGAGTACAGCAGGCATTCCTTGACCGGCAGGCCGGTGCAGAGCGTGAGCGCCCGGCGGTAAAGGGCCAACTGCGCCCGGTAGCGCTCCCACAGGGCGGCTTCGTCCTTAGTGTGGTCGGTTTTAAAATCCACGATGACCAGGCCGCCATCCTCCTCAAATGCACAGTCCACCGCGCCCTGCATCACCACCGGCTCCCCTGCGAGCGTTTCCGGCAGGCCGGGCTGCACTTCTCCGGAGGGAATCTCCACGGTAAAGCGGTACTCGCGGAGGACTTGCTTCGCATGCAGGATCCTTTGCGCCAGGGGTGAGGCAAAAAACGCCTGTACCCGGTTCATCTCCACCGCGTCGCCCTCCTCGCGGGAAAGGAACCCCTGCTTCACCAAGCGCTCACACTCGCGCTCTGGCTGCGTGCGCGCCGTCTCATAGTCGCAGAACTGCATGTACTGGTGCAGCGCCGTGCCGCGCTCCGCAGGGGTCAACCCCTGCTTGCTCAAAAAAGCGGGGCGCGCTGTGGCGGCATACTGGAAAGAAAACGGTTCCGCCGCCAGATCGCTGGCCGCCACCTTGGTCGGCACGCCGCGCAAACCGGCGTAGGGATATACAAAATCCAGTTCGCTTCTCAATTGACTTAGCAGCGCCTGGTCGGGCATTGCCGGTTCCTCTTCTTCCGTCTCCCCCTGCTCCTCCGCAGCGGGGGGAGAAACAATCCGAATGGCCCAAGGGGTATCGCAGGAAACGGTGACGCCCGGCAGCGCCGCCGCCATCTCGCGCAGCGTTCCTCCATCCGGATGGCGCATCGCACACAGGAGCAGCCAGTCGGAGATACAGGAAGCGCTCCGCACCACATAGGGCTGCAGGCGGGGTTCTTCGGTCAGACGGGAGGCCAGCTTTCCCAGCGTCTTCTCCGTATCTTTCACCGTGGTCACAAGCAGCAGCTTTTCTTTTGCGCGCGTCATCGCCACATATAGGACGCGCAATTCCTCGCTCATCTCCCCGCGGTCGATCTCCAATGCGGCGGCCTCCCTGGGCAGGGTCGTCACCCGCGCGCCGGTCTCCGGGTCGCGCAGTTTCACGCCAAATCCCAATTCTGGATGCAGCAGGACGTCCCCGCGCTCCTTGTTAAACCGCCGGGAGCAGCCCGCCAGGATACAGACCGGGAATTCCAGCCCCTTGCTGCGATGGATGCTCATAATCTGCACCACTTCGGCCCCGCCCACTGTGGAGGCCGAAGCGAGATCGGCATCCTGCTGTTCCAAGCGGTCCAACATCCGCACAAAGCCGGACAGCCCGTTGAAGCCGGAACCCTCGTATTTCTTGGCATACTCCAACAGCAGGCGCAAATTTGCCAGCCGGAGTTCGCCGTTTGCCATCGCCTGCACCAGATCCGGATATCCGCTTTTCTCGTACACCAGATTGATCAGCCGGTCTGAAGGAAGGGTGGCGGCCAGAGCACGGTACTCCTCGATGTCCCGCAAAACCTGCGTTGCCCGCCCGTCGCCCTCCTGCGCCGCCCGCACCAGGGCGATGTAGAGCGGCTCTTTGCGCTCCCGGATGCGGATGTCCGCCAGATCGTCCGGGGTAAACCCATAGATGGGGCTCATCAATACGGACAACAGCGGGATGTCCTGCATCGGGTTGTCGATCACCCGCAGCAACGACACCGCCACAGCCACCTCCGGCGCGGCAAAAAAGCCCCCGCCCGTATCCGCCCATGCGGGAACGCCGAGGCGCTGCAGCTCCTTGGCATACTCCTTTGCGTACCGGTTTGCACTGCGCAGCAAAATGCAGAAGTCGTGGTAACCGGCGGGACGCTGCACCCCATCCTCCGTGACCAGCAGGCCCTCTGCCATCATGCGGTGGATGCGCTCCGCAATGTGGCGGCTCTCGACGCGGACCATCTCTTCCTCGTCCCCTTTGGAGAGGTCGATGATGTCGAGCTGGGTGTCGGGCTCCGCGCTGGGGGGATAGGACGCGCCCGGGATCAGCTCCTCCCCCTCCCCGTAATCGAGGTCGCCCGTCTGGACGCTCATCAACTGGCGAAAGACAAAGTTGACCGCCCCGGTGACCCCTGCGCGGCTCCGGAAGTTCCGGTCCAGCGCAATGCTGGCCGGGTACACATCCCGCGTGCGGTCGTAGGGCGGATAGGCCGCGCGGCGGCGCAGGAAAATCTGCGGCATGGCCTGCCGGAAGCTGTAGATGCTCTGCTTGACATCCCCCACAAAAAACAGGTTCGATTCCTCCCGCGATACCGCGCGGAAAATCATGTCCTGCGCCTCGTTGGTGTCCTGGTACTCGTCCACCATGATCTCATCAAACCGCGCGGCCAGCTCCTCCGCCTCCGGGGTGCGGACAGCCCCCTCCGGCGTGTCGCGGACAAGAAGCTTCAGCGCCCAGTGCTCCAAATCGCCAAAATCGGCGGCGCGGCGTTCCTGCTTCAAGCGGTCGAGCGTCTCGCCAAAGCGGACCGTCACCTCGAAGAGCTTGGCCACCAGCGGGGCCAGGCGCGCAATGTCCGCCGCACATTCCAGCTCGCTCTCCTGAAACAGGCCGGCCAGCTTTTCCACCGTGGCCTTGACCTCTTTGCGGGAGGCCGTCAGCTTATTTTTCAAAGGGTCGTCCCCATAGCCGCGCAGGGGCTTCAGCTTCTCATAGGTAAAATCCCCGCACGCAAAGGCAAGCCCATTCCAATCCTTTTGTGCGATGCGCGCCTGCAAGTCCAGCAAACCGGCCAAGTCCGACGCATACGCATCGTGATAGGCCTTTTCGATCGCCTCATCCTGCCGCATCAGGGACAGCGCGTTCTGTGTCAGGGCGATGGCGTACGCCACCGCGTCCGACGCATAGCGGAGCGCCGTCTCCCCCCAGATGGTCTGGGATGCGGGGAGCTCTTCCCGGTAGAGGGCGGCCTTTTCGCGCAGCCACCGCTCCGGGAATGGGTGGGAACGCACAAATTCATAGAGGGTCTCCACTGTTGAGACAATCCGCGCATCGTCGCGCCCAGCGGAAAAGGCGTCCACCAGCTCCAAAAACGACGGGTCTGAAAGAGCGTAATATTCATCCAGCACCTGCGTCATCGCATCGTTGCGAAGCAGCGTCATTTCCGCGTCGTCCAAGATGCGAAAATCCGGCGACACGCCGAGCTTATAAAAATTCTCCCGCACCAGTTCGCTGCAAAAGCTGTGGATGGTGCTGATCTGTGCCCGCGCCAACAGGATCTGCTGACGCTGCAAACGCACGTTATACGGGTCTTCTTCCAACAGCAGGGCGATCTGGGCGGCGATCCGGTCCCGCATTTCCGCAGCCGCGGCCTTCGTAAACGTAACCACCAAAAGGCGGTCCGCATCCGTCGGATGGCGCTCGTCCGTCAAACGCTCGATCACGCGCTGCACCAGGACCGCCGTCTTGCCCGAACCGGCGGCGGCAGAAACCAGCAGCGTCCCTCCGCGCGCTTCAATCGCGTCCCGTTGGCCTGGCGTCCAATTCCGTCCCATCTGTATGCTCCCCCTTCCTTGTCAATTCCGCTAGGGCCGCGTTGCGGTCCCATTTGCCCATCTGCCGCGCGGCGTCCTCCTGTTCCCTGCCGCAGACCGCAAAATACGGGCACCACTGGCAGGCGTCCGTATCGCCCTTGAGCGGGACCGCCGCCACGCGGCCCCGGTGCAGCTCTTCTGCCATGGATGCGGCCAAATCCTTCACCCGGCGCAAGATGGCGTCCATCTCCCCCGGCGACACCACGCTGTCGCGCCGGGCAGGCGCGCCGTTTTTGATGGTCACCGGGATGTATGTCCCCGCGCCATCGGGCTCCATCGCGTGGAGGACGTCCGGATCGTCGATCAACAGGCCGTTCATGCGCAGTTTTTTGGTTTCTTCCTGCCGCACCTTTTCCTTTGACGTGCCGCGCGCCACGGAAAGGGTGGGCCTTGATGCGGGCACATAAAGAATCCCCGCCGGCGCCAGATTGCCGCCATAGCGCGCTTCCGCGTTTTCGCTCAAGGTCGCCAAATAGATGAGCATTTGCATGTTGACGCCATAGATCACATCCGACAGCTTGAATTCCTTCTTGCCGGTCTTGTAATCCACCACGCGTAAATACTGGACCCCGTCCCGTTGGAGCAGGTCCACGCGGTCCACCTTCCCGTCGATGGACACCCGCCCGCCGTCCGGCAGAGGGATCGACAGAGCGGGCACCCCGTCCTCTCCAACGGGCAGTTCGAAGTCCACGGGCGCAAATTCGCTCTGGCAGAGTTCCTCCGCTATGTGCGCAACGATCACCAGCGCGGACTCGGACAGCCGTGCAAACAGATAGGCAAAACGCGGCGACTTATTGCGCGATCCGCCGAGATGCGTCTCCATATATTGCTCCAACAGGCGGTCGATCTCCGCTTTGAGATCCTGTTGGCCCATGGCGTGCAATTCCTGCGCGCCCGTCTCGCGGAAGAGGTGCTCCAAAAGGTAGTGCATCAGGCTCCCGTATTCCAACGCATCCATCTCCGCGGTGCGGCGCTCCTTGGCACGCAGCCCATAACGGCAAAAATATTGAAACCGGCAGAGGTAAAACGTTTCGATCTGCGTTGCGGATACATGCATATTTGTGCCAAAGAGCTTCCGCGCTTTCTCCTCATCCTGGAAACCGGCAGCACCTTTCCGAGCCGCTCGGTCCACCGCAGCGGTACGCGCCGCATAGCCGGGACGCTCCGCAAAGAGCTGCTTCATCGTTGCGGAAAGCGGCGTATTCCGTTGCCACTGCTGTGCGGCCAATGCAAAGGCGGGCTGCGCGGCGTTTGCCGTCCAGGTCTGTGGCAGGCTGTACGGGGTATAAACAGGCACTCCCTGCAAAATGGACAGTGTCTCCGTGACAATCGCAGAGGCGCGCTTTGGCTCGCCCTCCGGACCGGCCGCGGCAAAGCTGATGTACAATCGCTCCGAAGCGGCGCTCATTGCCGCATAGGCAAGGAAGCGTTCCTGCACGGCAACGCCCTCCAGCGTATCGTTCAGCGGCAGGCCGAGCGCGATCAACTCCCGGCGTTCCCCATCGCTGAACACACAATGGGAGCTCGGAGAGAGCGGGAAATCGCCCTGCGCCGCCCCAAGCAGGAAGACCACCTTCGGTTCCTCCGCGCGGATACGGTCCGCAGCGCCGACGGTCACTTCGTCCAGGCCCTCCGGAATGCTGGCAATGTCGTTCGCCAAGATCACCAGACGCAGGAGCTCTGCATACCGCGTGTGGCGCAGACGGCATCCCTTGAGCACCAGGGCGCTCTGGTCGAGGATCGCCATCAGCACATCCCACAGGCGCAGCTGCCGTTCCGCCAGCTCCGGCCTTCCGTCCGCCGCCAGCCGTGCCGCCAATTCTTTTAGATGTTCCGCCGCCTGGACGTCCTCCAACAGGCGGTACACCGCCAACGCCATCTCTTCGCCGTCGGCCTCCGCCACCCGCTGGGCAAACCGGGATAAAGGCTCTACCACCGTGCTGCGGCTCTCATTTAGCGCCGCCAGCTGCTCGCGGTCCCGCTCCGTCCATTCCTCCACAAATCCACGTGGATGGTCCGCCCATGCTTCTTTCCACTTCCGGCCGGACAGATTCCATAAGTAGGTATAATTTTCCAACGCGGAAATCTGTTCCGTGGAAAAGCCGGCCAAACCCGTCTTCAAGTAGGCAAACACATCGCCAGAGGCAAACCCGGAGCGCACCACCTGAAATGCAGAAAGCACCAACCGCATCAGGGGCTCCGCATCCACCGCCTGGGGCTTATCCATAAAGTAGGGGATGTCCCGATGCTCCAAAGCCACATCCAATATCCCCCGGTATTGGTCCGGCGTGCGGGCGATCACGGCAAAATCCCGGTAGCGGTAGCCGTTTTCCATCACCAGATGCCGGATCGCTGCCGCAGCGGTCTCTGCCTCGTCGTATAGGTCCTTCGCTTCGTAGAGGACCACTCCCTGCGCAGGCTGCGGGGCGCCGTTGGCCGTCCGAAAAGTGCCCGCCTCCAAAGCGGAAAGGCCCTTGGCGTGAAACCGTTTCCCAGGTTCCAACACCTCCGGTGCGGCAACACGTACCCCGCGCTCCTTGGCCATCCGGATGAGGGTATTCCCCGTATGGCGTACCAGGGAAAACAATCCCATGCCGCGCTCGGGGTCGTCCAGCTGATCCGTACAGAGGGATACATACACCTCGTCCGCCTGTTCCAGCATGGCGGCGATGATCTGGTATTCCTGCACCGTAAAGCTTTGGAAGGAGTCGAGCGCTACCACGCAGCCTTTAAAAAGGGTATGTTGCTCCAAAAGCGCTTTCAGCCGCGTCAGGTCGTCCAGCGGGTCCACGTAGCTCTGCGCTACCAGCGCATCGTAAGCCTCCAAAATCAAGGAAAGCTCCCGGGCCTTCTGCTGCAAAGTGCTGGACAACGGCTGGTCCGACGGCGTTTCCACCGCCTCCAAAAGATCGGACGGCCGGATGCCACACATCTTGAGTTCCGCCTCCTGTGCCAACAGCAGCCGGACCAGCTCCGCATCCTCCGCACTCTTGCGGTAGAAGTCCAACTGGTCCTTCACCTGCTCGAGTGCCAGGCTCATAAAGATGCTGCGGCCGCCGTCGTCCAAGCGCCGGCCAGCCGCCCCTCCAAATCGGCGGAAAGCAAAATCCGCGAGGCGCGAAAAGCTAAAGACCCAAACCCGCTGGGCTTCCTTCGGCCCCAATAGGCGCAGCATCGCGCGTTCATTTTGGAAGGACCCCTGCTCTGGGACCAGCAAAACCGGCTGCTGTTCCACCGGCGTTTCCTTGAGCAGATTGCGCAGGCGTACCGTTTTTCCGCTTCCCGCACGGCCAAGAAGTAAATGTAGCAAAATGAACCCCTCCGATCGTTCGTTCCTTCCCATTATACGGTGTTCCCGGCAGCAAATAATTTGAAATATGAAAAAAGGAACCCATCACCGAGTTCCTTCTCCTTCATATGGCTCTCACAAACCAGCCAGCCACGCTTTGATCTGTTCATAATATTCCAACGCTTTAAATTTAATCACATACCGGTTCTGCCCCTCCACAATCTGAAGCTGTTGGGCGTCCAGCACATCTGCAAGCTCCTGCGGCTCTTCTGCCGCCGGAAGGCACATCGGCGGGAAGATCACACACCACCAGTTGTGCCCCTCTGCCGCGCCGATGCACACCCGAAGGGCCTCATAGGTGCCGGCAGGCAGGGTCACCTGCTCATATTCTCTGGTGGGGAAGTAGGTTTGTTCCAGCTCCACAGTAACCGGATAAGTATAGCCGCGCTGTTCGATTTCGTCTTCGGCGGCGCGCTGCAACGCTGGGAGCGTTTCCCGGATGCGCTGTTCAGCCTCTTCCTTGTTGCGCACCCCGTCGAGCATCCCCGCGCTCTCCTGCAAAATGCGGTCGCGCACCTGCAATTTTAACGTTTGGTCCTCCTGCGAATCGGAGTTTGCCAGGACATGCAGACGCAGGACGTGCTCCGGAATATCCTCGCACTGCGCTGCAAACCCGGTGAAGGAAAACAGCACGGCCAATATCATTGCAAGGCAGATCGACTTTTCGAACACTTTCATGGCAAGTCCCTCTTTCTGTTGGATGCCGGGAGTATTGCCCATATTTTTGAAATTATACATCGCCTTCCAAAGAAACGGGAAATATGCCCCTAAACAGTTTGACAAAATCCCGATGTTCCGTTATGATGCAAATGAAGAAACGAAGGAGGAAGAACATGTCCAGATATATTGCAGATTACACCATCAACAAGCCGGACGATCTGATCAAATTCATTGCGGAAGATTTTCTCACGAAGGAAGGGTTTCGTCAGACGGTCTATAAGGGCGAAACTGTGTGGAAAAAAGGGGTGGGGGCCGTCTCCGCTCCCCAGTTCATCAAATTGCAGTACGGGCAGGGAAACGTGCATTTGGAAGCCTGGATCAAATCCTTTGGCGAGCACGGCGTAACCGGTTTTTACGGCGCGCTGCCGAAAAGCGAACTGAACAGCCGGGTGCAAACCCTTGTGCGGCTTCTCTCGCAAGAGATTCCTGCGACGCAAGCACCGATTCCCACAGGGGCAACCGCAGCAGATTCCTTCGCAAAGGAATCCCCCACACCCGCTCCCGTCCCAGTAGCGGTACATAACCCCACCAACAAGGCGACCATTTCCCTTGTGACGGGCATCCTCAGCATCCTTACGTCCCTGTTTATTCCCTTGATTGGCGTGATTCTCGGCATCATTGCCATTTCCACCGGCAGGGTCGGCAAACAGAGCACCGCAAAAGGGCTGGCCTCGGCAGGTTTCGTCACCGGTATCATCGGCCTCGTGATCGGTGCTGCTATTTGGATTCTCAATTTTGTGCTGTCCTTTGTTCTGGCGATTGCCTGAGCGGAAAATGAAATCGAATCCCCCATACCATGTTTTGGTATGGGGGATTCTTTCATGTCAAGCAAAATTTTTGTGCGTTGCCCCATAGGAAACGCAAGCTTCCTGGCAGTCCGGCCTATTCCAAAACATCCACGGGCGTAGATATTGGCAGGCAGACAAAGGTCTCGGGGTACCGGCCTTGTAGCCGCTCCTTACATGCTACTGCCGGTTCTTCCCGATCGAACAGCCCATAGACCGCCGAGCCGCTCCCGGTCATGCAGGCCCCTTGCGCACCGCACCCGCGCATCTCGGCCTTGATGGTTTCGACCTCCGGCAGCTGTAAGATATCTTCAAAGGCGTTTCCCAAGGATGCGCCGACCTCCGCAAGGTTTCCCCGCGAAAGCGCTTCCATCACCTTGGCCGCATGGCGCGATGCGGAACTTCCCCCCTGGGCGTCCGCCAACCGGTACGCCTCCTTTGTATTGACCCCGACCGGCGGCTTACAGACCACCAACCAACCGCCTGGAAGCAGTGGGGCGCGCTCCAGCCGCTCTCCAATCCCCTGGACCCGCGCGGAACCGCCCCACACGCAGAAGGGTACATCCGCACCAACCGTAAGGCCGATTTCACAAAGCGTTTCGAGCGGCAATTCCGCGCGGTACATCCGATTGAGCGCATGCAGAGCAGCGGCCGCATCTGCGCTTCCACCGGCCAAACCTGCCTGGGAGGGAATCCGCTTTTCGATCTCGATCGAAAGATTCGGCCGCTGCCCGATCACCCGGAAGAACGCCTCCGCTGCACGGTACACCGTGTTTTCCTCTCCGCACGGCACATCCGTCCGCCCGCAGGTCACGGAAAGCCCATCGCCCCCCTGCCGCAGGGTGAGGATGTCGCATAGGGAAATCGTGTGCATCACCATGTCCAAGAGGTGGTAGCCGTCTTCCCGCCTGCCTGTGATGTCTAACGCCAGGTTGATTTTTGCATACGCCTTGATCCGCATGATCATCCCCCACAATAAAATCGGGACCGCCATGCGCGGCACCGCAATCCCCATGTTTTGTATCTTCTGTATTTGTGTCAAAAGCGAAACAGCCGGAAGCGCTTGATGTCGATCACGTGCTTCGGGCACATCTCATGGCAGCAGTAGCACCGGATGCATTTCCGGTAGTCAATCACGGCGTGGCCGCCGGCGATCCGGATTGCGTGCTGCGGGCAGCTTTCCGCACATTTTCCGCATCCGACACAGTGATTCGTCTGGATCTTCGGAACCGGCGTGGCCACCTTTTCCGCCAAAGGGCGTAAAAACTTCGGAAGCCAATCCAAAAAATTCACACTGCACGATTCCGGTTGAATAAAGTCGGAAACTGCCAACGATTGTACCGGCACGCCCCAAAGGGAAAGCTCGTCCAAGCTCTCCGGGCACACGCCACGCTTCATCCCCGCGCGGAGATAAGGCACATGCACGGGGTTCTGATGGACTAACGACGCGCAAACCATATCCAGCGCAAACGGGTCCCGCGAAGCGGCCAATGCGCCCACAAGCCGCGGTTTCCCGCCGGTGGGGCCGTTACCCTCCATCCCCACGATGCCATCCACCACACAGAGCGCGGGCTTCAAGGCGCAACACAGGTCTGCTACCATCTCCCCGAACGCCTCACGCTCCGGGAAACGGCAGTGCAGCTCCGGTTTCATCAAACCGGGGACGCAGCCGAACAAATTCTTGACCGCCGCGCTCAACCCCATCATTCCATGTGTTTTTAGCTTAGCGATGTCCACCAGGAGATCCGCCTCCAAAACCGGCTGGATGACGTCAAACCGCTTACAGCGCTGGCCCTGCGGCGCCTCGAGCGATCCATAGGAACAATCAAAATTCAAGGAAAATCCATATGTTTGGGCCAGCTCCGTATATCCGCCTGCCTCGTAGATCGCTCGCAGAAGCGGCGGCGTATAAGGCCCTCCGGGGCTTTCTGCCACGGTCACATGCCCTGCGCCGCGCTCCAAAAGCTCCACCGCCACAGCTGCCACCACGGCCGGATGGGTGATCACACCCTCTTCCGGTTTGGAACGGATCACCAGGTTGGGCTTTATGACCACGCGGCATCCGGGAAACAAAAGCTCCTCCACATGCAGCGCGTCCAATTGCTCCCGCAGGGCTGCGTGGACCTCTTCAAACGCATAGGTCTTACAAGCGGAAAGGCAAACCTGTCCCTTTTGCTTCAATGGAACCACAGCGCTACTCAAGACTCAAACTGTTTGATGAAGTGCTCAATACGTGAAAGCGCTTCGGTGATATGTTTGATGGAATAGGAATAGGAGACGCGCACAAAGCCTTCGCCGCAGTCTCCAAACGCCGACCCCGGGACCACCGCGACGCGCTCCTCATACAGCAATCTTTCGCAGAATTCCTCTGAAGTAAGCCCTGTCTTTTTGATGCATGGGAATACATAGAATGCCCCTTCCGGTTCGAAGCATGTTAAGCCCATGGAGTTGAAGCCGTCCACGACCAGGCGGCGGCGCATGTCGTATTGCTCGCGCATATAGACGATGTCCTCATCGCCATTTTTCAACGCTTCAATGGCGGCATACTGTGCCGTTGTCGGCGCGCTCATGATGCCGTACTGATGCAGTTTCGTCATCGCCTTGATGATCTGCGCCGGGCCAACCGCATAACCCAAACGCCAGCCCGTCATGGCAAATGCTTTGGAGAACCCATTCACCACAATGGTCCGCTCCCACATACCGTCAATCGCGCTGAAGGTGACATGGTTGGTATCTCCGTAGGTCAATGCACTGTAGATCTCATCGGAAAGCACCATCAGATCATTTTCCCGGACAACCTCCGCAATCGCCTCCAAATGTTCACGGCGCATGACTGCGCCCGTGGGGTTATTCGGATAGGGCAGAATCAGCAGCTTTGTCTTCGGGGTGATCTTGGCACGCAGGGCTTCCGGCGTGATGCGGAAACGATCCTCAGCCTTTGTCTCCAAAACAACCGGTACGCCGCCCGCCATTTCTGTCAGCGGCACATAACACACAAAGGACGGCTCCGGAATCAAGACCTCGTCTCCCGGGCTGATGAGGGAGCGCAGGCAGAGGTCAATCGCCTCCGAGCCACCCACCGTCACTAAAATTTCCTCTTTGTCATTATAATTCACATGATAGTGGCGCTTCAGCCAGCGCGAGATTTCCTGGCGCAGTTCGATAAAGCCACGGTTTGGAGAATACCACGTTTTCCCGTCCTCCAAAGAGCGGATTCCCTCTTCGCGGACATGCCACGGCGTTGTGAAATCCGGTTCTCCAATCGAGAGGGAAATCACATTGTCCATTTCATTGGCAATATCGAAGAAACGGCGGATACCGGATGGCTTGATCGCCTGCACCTTTTGGTTGAGCACGGTGCTATAGTCAATCACAGAGCACACTCCTTCTCTCATCGTTTTCGTCCTCGGTCTTGAGAACGACCCCACCATCCTTATAACGCGTCAGGATAAAATGGGTGGCAGTGGAAAGCACAGAATCGAGCAGGGACAGGCGGCGGGCCACAAACATGGCGATCTGCTGCATCGTGTCCCCATGCACCATTACGGCCAGGTCAAATCCGCCGGACATCAGATAGACGCTGTCTACCTCTTCAAACTGCATAATTTTCTGCGCAATCTCATCGAACCCGCGGTCGCGCTTCGGTGTAACGCGCAGCTCGATCAAGGCAAATGCCTTGTTGGCATCTGCGCGTTCCCAGTTAATCAACGTCTGATAGCCGCGGATGATTCCCGCCTTCTCATAGGCGTCGATCTGATTGCAGATTTCCGACTCCGGGCGATCCAGCATCGTGGCCAGCTGGCGGGTGGTCAAGCGGGCGTTCTGGCTTAACAATTCCAATAGACGATCCATAAGATTCACTCCTCCGGTTATTTATTGGGAAGGGCTAAGGAATAAGACCTTCCTGTGTTTCAAAAGTTGGATATTAAATTATAGTATACAACAATTGCCAACCAATGAAAATATCCAATCCAAAAATAAGCCATAAATGGGAATTGCGTTGTATATCGTTTTCATCGTGATGAAACCGACGAACGGGATCGAAACCATATTTATCAACAAGGGGCCCTCCCAAAATTGGGAAGGGCCCCCTGAAAATGTACTCATTCGATTGGAAGGAGCTTCGGCTCATGATGGGAATACAGGGCAAAATGGGTGAATCCAGCTTGGCGGATAAGCTTCATACCCTCTTCCATCCCGGCGCCGACATCCGGCCAACGGTGTGCGTCTGAACCCAGCGTCACCAGTTTGCCTCCCAACTCATAATACCGCTTCACAATTTGCAAATTCGGCATGGTCTCCCCCAGCTTTTGGCGCAGGCCGCTCGTGTTGACCTCCAGCGCCTTTCCATTCTTAATCAGCGCTGTTAAGACCTCGTCAATCCGCCCCGATAACTGCACGTCGTCGATAGCCAAACCATGTTCGCCAACAATATACCGCCAAGGGTATGTCAAATGCGCAAGGGAATCAAACTTCCCCCACTCGATGGTTTCTAGAATCTCATCGAAATACTGATGCAGCGTCTTGGTAAGATCGACCTGGCTGTAGTCCAGCTCATAAAAATCCGGCATCCCCTGCACATTATGCACGGAGGCAAGCGTAAAGTCAAAATCGCAGGCATCGAGGATGTCCTCCGCCGCTTCTATGTTTTGCATGGGTTGCCCAAGCTCTATACCGGCGCGCACATGCAGCCGGCCATGGAAAACAGCCGAGGCTTTCCGTGCCTCAAAATACGATTGCCGGACAGAACGGTCATATTCCTCTTCCCTGTAAACATTACATTCACAGTGGTCTGTGATGGTCAAGGCATAAAGCCCCAACCGGCAGGCGCATTCACATAGCATCATGGTCGGGTCGGAAGCATCCGGGGAACAATCGCTATGGGTATGGCAGTCAGATAGGTACCGATATTTCATTGTCCAACTCACTTTCTAAACGATATTCTTATCTTTATGTTCACTAAGCAGAATCATCCGCCTTTTATTTGTATTCAGTCTATCATAGAACCGGCCTTATTTATAGATGAATCCTTCCCATTTTGCCGCTGGAAAACGCCGCCGATTTTAAACAGATTCCCCAAGGGTTGCACAAAAAAGTTGCTACAGCGTTAGATTTTACGCAGTTTTACCAGATATTCTGTTCAATGTTTCGATTTGTTTTGCCCCGCTTTCCATCCATGGATGTACCCCTTTGGCCCCTTTCCTGCACTCATACGCTCCTCGCAAAAAAGACAAACCGCCTTTCTTGACAGAAGATTTTTTTCCGTTCATAATGAGGACTGGAATTTGTATTATCCGGGCGATTTTATGCACCGGAGCATTTCTTAAAGACGGATCATAAAAATCAATGAGGAGGTTATCAGCAATGCGTGCAGTTATCACTGTAATTGGAAAGGATATGGTGGGCATTCTGGCCCGTGTTTCCTCCATCTGCGCAGAAAATAATGTCAACGTTGTGGAAGTGACCCAGTCCATCCTGCAAGACTTGTTTGCCATGATTATGATGGTGGACATTTCCAAGTGTTCGATCCCGTTCCAGGATCTGGTGGATGCGCTCACCGCGATTGGGGAAGGGATGGGCTTGACCATCCATGTCATGCACGAGGATATTTTCAATTCCATGCATCGGATTTGACCAGCATCGGGCATTTTACTTTTTACTAAATATATCGGTTTTCAAACCTGATGTTTTTTAAATCGGATTCATGATCATACGCCTTTTGAGAAAGAATAAGGAGTGATTCCCAAACATGCTCAATTCCCATGATATTCTCGAAACGATCAATATGATCGACAATGAAAATCTCGATGTGCGCACCATCACGATGGGGATTTCCCTCTTGGACTGCGCCGACAGCAACGTCACAGCCGCTTGTGACAAAATCTATGATAAGATCTGCCGCTATGCCGGGAACCTGGTCAAAACCGGCGAGGACATCAGCAAAGAATACGGGATCCCGATCATCCATAAGCGCATTTCCGTCACGCCGATCGCCATGTTGGCCGCCGCCTGCCCCGGAAGCAGTCCCGTGCATTTTGCAAAAGCGCTCGACCGTGCTGCAAAAACCACCGGGGTCAACTTTATCGGCGGTTATTCTGCCCTGGTACACAAAGGGTTTGGCCCTGGCGACTATGCTTTGATGACCAGCATTCCAGAGGCGCTCGCAGAGACTGAATTTGTCTGTTCCTCAGTCAATATCGGCACCACCAAAGCGGGCATCAATATGGATGCTGTGGAAAAAATGGGCGCCATCATCCGGGAAACAGCCGAGCGCACAGCGGACCATGACTGCATCGGCGCAGCCAAGCTGGTGGTATTCTGCAACGCCCCGGAGGACAATCCCTTTATGGCCGGCGCCTTCCACGGCCCCGGTGAACCGGACTGCGTCATTAACGTCGGTGTTTCCGGCCCCGGCGTGGTGCGCGCTGCGCTGGCCAAAGCCGGCGACTGCGACCTTTCCGGCGTGGCAGACATCGTAAAAAAGACTGCCTTCAAAATTACCCGCATGGGCCAGCTGGTTGCACAGGAGGCCTCCCGCCGCCTGTTTGTCCCCTTTGGCATTGTCGACCTATCCCTTGCCCCCACGCCGGCGGTGGGCGACTCGGTTGCACACATCCTGGAGGAAATGGGCCTGGAAAGCTGCGGCGCCCATGGCACAACCGCGGCGTTGGCGCTTCTGAACGACGCTGTGAAAAAGGGCGGCATCATGGCTTCTTCCCACGTGGGCGGCTTGTCCGGCGCGTTTATCCCTGTGACCGAGGACGCCGGTATGATCGATGCGGCCCGCTGCGGCGCGCTCTCCCTGGTCAAGCTTGAGGCCATGACGGCGGTTTGCTCTGTCGGCTTGGACATGATCGCTATTCCCGGCGATACCCCTGCCGAAGTGATCTCCGCCATTATCGCGGATGAAGCGGCCATCGGCATGGTCAACTCCAAGACAACCGCCGTGCGTCTGATCCCTGCGATCGGGAAAACGGCAGGCGACGAGCTCAATTTTGGCGGCCTATTAGGGGGCGGCCCCGTCATGGAAGTCAACCGGTATTCGCCTGCCAAATTTATCCATCGCGGCGGCCGGATTCCCGCGCCAATGCAAAGCTTAAAAAATTAAAAGTACCATGGGCAGTTTGAATAAAATAATTTGGAAACCTCGCTAAATCTTCCCCATCGGATTTGGCAAGATTACCGAAAATCATATTGAAAATGCAACTTGAAACGCTTATAATATAGCCGAAATCTTGCAGGAACCAAGTCGAAAATCTGCAAAATTTAAAGTGCTTTTGCCCGCAGTTCTGCCTATTTTGACAGCTTCGTACCGAGGGTGGCAAAGTAAGTGCAGAACTGTTTGTGCGTTTGTAGCCGGTTGATCCGGCTGAACAAATCAATCCGTTTGGAAGGAGGGGCACGGTCATGCAGGACATGATAAAAAAAATCGTCGATATGGACCGTAAGGCCAGAGAAATCACGGATGCCGCCCAATTGGAAAAAGTTAACTCCGAAAAAGAGGTGGCGGAACGCCGCGAACGGATCCGTGAAGAGTATCTTGCGCGCGCGCGTAAACGCATCGCTTTAAACGAACCGCAGGAACGCGCAGCTGCTGAGGAGGAATGGAAAAGCAAGGAGGCAAAAAACCGGGAATACTCGCAGCGCTTGGATGCGCTATATAAAGAAAAGGGCGACGAATGGGTGCGCACCCTCGTGGCCAGAGTGATTGGGGAGTGATTCCATGCTTTCCTCATTTGCTTCCAATGCCATCTTATCGAAGGCGCGCGCGATGTACGGCAAACGCCTCCGGGAAGAAAATTACCGGGATCTGCTGAACTGCAAAACGGTCAGCGAAGTAGCCGGCTATCTCAAAAACCGCACTTCCTACAGCGGCATTTTGGCAGGCATCAACGAGAACGAGGTCCATCGCGGCCAGTTGGAGGGCAAACTCCGGCAAAAGCTGTTCGAAGATTATGCTTCCCTCTGCCGTTATGAGCTCTCTGTTGGGGAACATTTTGCCGATTATCTGTTGGAACACGGCGAAATCGAACAGATTTTGCACAGCTTAATGTATCTTGACGCCGGGAACCCGGAGGAATACCTCTTCTCGCTCCCCGCTTTTTTAAACCGCCATACGCGCATCGACCTTTATGCGTTGGCCCATGTCAAGAACTATGAAGACCTGCTGAGCGCGCTCAGCCACACCCCTTACCGCAAGCTCATGGAACCTTTCCGGCCCGTTCCGGGCATACCGATGAACTACACAGGGATTGAGAACGCCCTGTATACCTATTTATACAACAGCGCGTTCGAGATCATCGACAAATACACCCATGGCCAAGCGGCCCGCCAGCTGCGGGAATTGTTCCAAACCTATATGGATTTGGTCAATGCAGCGCGTATTGTCCGGCTGAAGATGGTTTACCGCGAAAGCCCGGACTTTATCCGCAGCACGTTGCTTCCCTTTGGGACGCTCCATCCTCGCCTTCTGAATGAGATGCTAGAGGCAGAACCGGAAGCGGTCCTCGATGTCATGGCAAAAGCGCCCATTGGGAAACGCTGTAAAAAAGTGCCCCATACGTACATCGACCAGATGGCAGACCGGATGAAATATCTGACCTGCCGGCATGATATCCGTTTTTCTACGCATCCCTCCGTTGTGATGCTCTCGTATATCTTCCTGGCACAGATCGAGATACAGGATATCATCAACATCATCGAGGGTATCCGCTATCACTTAGCGCCAGAAGAAATTCAAAAACTACTCACGGTTGCTGATTTTTCAAGAAAGGAGGCGTGATGGTTGGCTGTACAAAAGATTAAGGTAGCGAGCATTATCGGGCGCATGGACGAATTAGACCATGTGACTATGATATGCGGCAAATCCTGCGTGTTCCATCCGGACAATTCCCTCTCTTTCTATTCGGACACATCCGGTTTTTCCCCTCTCAATGAGGAAAACCCGTACTCCACTCCTTTGCAGCAGTTGACGGACGCTGTAAAAGGCGCCCGCAAAAAGCTGGTGCTATTGGATGAGAAGGATATGGAGGGCATCCAGTACACGCGCGAGGAGTTGGACGCCTATGTTCGCCGCATAGCCACCTCCCTAGGCGACCTGCAAAAGGAACGCACCCAGGCGCAGCAAGAGGTGGAGCAATATACCCGTGAAATTGAACAGGTCAGCCATTTCGTCGGCATGGATTTAAACCTCGACGAAATCCGCAAATGCAAATTTATCAAAGTGCGTTTTGGATCTCTCCCGAAAGAGGGCTACGAAAAATTACAGGCGTATAAGCAGAATCCCTATGTCATCTTTTTCCCATGTACCAATGACAACCTTCATTATTGGGGCGTTTATTTCGCCCCGATTGACGTAGTCAGCGAAATAGACCGGATTTTTTCCAGCCTCTATTTCGAGCGCACCCGATTTATGGAATTTAAAGGCACGCCGGAGAGCAGCGCAGAAGCCCTGCGCGCCCTGCGCGACAAGGAGATCGAGCACATCCAGCGCGTGGATCAAAAAATTGACACGCTCTGGGCGCAGGAGGAAGCGGAGTGCCAGAAGGTCTTCTCCTTCCTAACGGAAAAATCCGTTTACTTTGGTATCCGCCGTTATGCCGCACGGTATAATGACAATTTCATTCTGACCGGCTGGGTCCCTGCAGACCACGAGGAGGACTTCCGGCATGCGCTCGACGGGTTAAGATCTGTGGAGTATACCTTTGAAGATGCGGAAGAGGAATTGAGCCACTCTCCGCCGGTCGCCTTGAAGAATAGGAAAGTCTTCAAGCCGTTTGAGTTCTTTGTGGATATGTACGGTCTTCCTGCCTATGACGAGGTGGACCCCACCCCCTTTGTGGCGATCACGTATGTGCTTTTATTCGGCATTATGTTCGGCGATCTCGGGCAGGGGCTGTGCGTGTCCATCGTAGGATGGCTAATGTGGAAATGGAAAAAGATGAAGCTCGGCAAGGCGTTGATCCCATGCGGCATCTCATCCGCCATTTTCGGGACCTTGTTCGGCTCGGTCTTTGGGTTCGAGCACGCATTGGACCCCCTCTACAAGGCGGTATTCGGCCTTGACGAAAAGCCCATCGAGGTTATGGAACCCAATACTACCAACCTGATTATCTATTCGGCTGTGGGCATCGGCATGTTGCTGGTGGTTGTCGCCATGCTCATCAACATCTATTCGAGCTTGCGCAGGCATCACTGGGAGAACGCGCTCTTCGGCCCCAATGGTTTGGCTGGACTGGTCTTTTACACAGCGCTGGTCGCCGGCTTTGGCGGGCAGCTTGTATTTGGCTGGCAGATTGTCAATACTGCTTATGTGCTCGGGCTGATCGTCCTGCCGATCGCGGTCATTTTCTTCCGCGAGATCCTCGGCGGCTTGGTGGAGCGCCGCTCCGATTGGAAGCCGGAAAGCTGGGGAAACTTCATCATGCAGAATTTCTTCGAGGTGTTTGAATATCTGCTCAGCTATGCGACCAACACCATGTCCTTCCTGCGCGTCGGCGCGTTTGTCCTGGTCCATGCGGGCATGATGCTGGTGGTGTTCACACTGGCGGAAATGACCAGCGGCATCGGCTATGTGCTGATCGCCATCATCGGCAATGTGTTCGTGATGGGCCTGGAGGGATTGCTGGTCGGCATCCAAGTGCTCAGACTTGAATTCTATGAGATGTTCAGTCGTTTCTTCGACGGGGACGGCCGTCCATTCAACCCGGTTGTGGTCCGCAGGGACGCCTAACGCGCACAGATTGCGTGTTCCCTCCCTGTTCGCCGAATGCCGTTCCTTTGCGGTCCGGCAAACATAAATTCCAAATCTGCGAAAATTTCATTTGGAGGTATTTGTCATGACTATCCTGTTCTGTGTTCCGATTGTATTTCTGATTGTTTCCGTTGCATTTTCCATCCGTGCGGTCAAGCGCGGTAAAAAAACAAGCCGGGCGGTCGCTACGCAGCTCATTGCGTTCCTCGCCGTTTGCATCGTCACCTTTGCAGCGCCGATGATCGCTTCCGCTGCCCCAGAAGACAGCGAACCGGCGGCAGCCCCTGTTACTACCTCTGACACGGCCGCGGCCCCTGTGGACAACTCCAAGGGCTTGGGCCTGATTGCAGCGGCTCTGGTTACCGGTCTTGCCGGCATCGGCGGCGGCGTTGCCGTTGCAGCGGCAGCTCCGGCAGCAATCGGCGCGACCAGCGAAGACCCGAAGGCGTTCGGTAAATCCCTGATCTTTGTGGCTTTGGGCGAAGGTATTGCCCTGTACGGCCTGCTGATTTCCATCCTGATCCTGAACAAGGTCTAAGCGAAAAGCGCCCGATGCCATCGATAGAAGGAAGGGATTTACATGCGCTTTTATCTCATCAGCGATAACGTGGACACCCAAGTGGGCATGCGCCTGGCGGGGATCGAAGGCGTGGTGGTCCATGAGCCGGAGGAGGTCAAAAAGTCTTTGACCGAAGCAATGGCCATGGACGACGTGGCGGTCATCCTGATTACCGAGCGCCTGCTCCAATTGTGTCCGGAGATGATCTATGACCTGAAGCTCAAGGCCAAGCGCCCGCTGATTGTGGAAATCCCCGACCGGCATGGCAATGGCCGCACCAAAGATTCCATTACCCGCTATGTCCGCGAGGCCATCGGGATTAAAATTTAGGCCGCTTCCAGGCGGAATGGGGGTTTGACATGGCTATCAATTATAACGACGAAAAGATTGGAAAATTTTATCAGGCGATCCTCCATTATGGCGAAGAACAGCGCAAAAAAATCGAGGAAGAGGTCGCCGCCTTTAAGCAAAAGGAGCTCGACGAGGCAGAAATCGGCGTGCTCACTGAGGCTTACCACTTGATTCAAAAAGAAATGGCGCAGATGCGCAGCGGCATCGCCCGCGAATTGGCGCAGCGGGAGATGGACGGCCGCCGCGCTCTTCTGGAGCAGCGCCGCAAAATTATGGAGCAGGTGTTTTCCCGCGCGGCGGAGGAACTCCGCGCTTACACGCAAAAGCCGGAGTATGCAGCCCTGCTGCAAACCTATGCGCGCAATCTCTCCTCTGCGTTCCAAAAGGAAGGGACCGTCATCCTTCTGCGGAAGGAAGACACCCCCTATCAGCAGCAGATTGCCGAAGCCTTTGGGCAGCCCTGCCGCTTTGAAACCGATCCCACCATCCGGATCGGCGGCCTGCGCGCTTATAACAGCGCGATGGGGATCATGGCGGACGAAACGTTGGACGCCATGCTGGAGGACCAGCGCGGCTGGTTCGAAGAAAACTCTGGATTGACGCTGGCCGGATAACCGTTGCAGCTACAAGACGGAAAGGAATGATCCAAACATGAAAAATGAAACGGTCATATATGGCATCAATGGGCCGGTCGTCACCGTCAAAGCCGCGCAAAGCTTTTCCATGATGGAAATGGTCTATGTAGGAAAAGAACGTCTGGTGGGAGAGGTCATCGGAATCACCAGCGACTTCACCACCATCCAGGTCTATGAGGAGACGACGGGCCTCCGCCCGGGCGAACCTGTTGTAGGGACGGGAAGCCCGATGAACGTCACCCTGGGCCCGGGCATCCTCGACAATATTTTTGACGGCATCGAGCGCCCGCTGAAGGCGATTGAAGAGGAAAGCGGCGCGTTTATTTCGCGCGGCAGCTCTGTCCCCTCCCTGGATACCCAGCGCCAGTGGGATGTGACCCTCTCGGTCAAGCCGGGCGACCGGCTCAAGGGGGGCGACGTCTATGCCGAGTGCCCCGAGACGCCCATTATACGCCATAAATGTATGGTCCCGCCGCAGATCAGCGGCGTTGTTCAAAAGGTCGTGCCAAACGGGGCGTACCGTGTGAACGATACGATTGTCACCCTGCAGGACGACCAGGGAGCGCTCCATGAGCTCTCCCTTTGCCAGAAATGGCCGATCCGTGTTCCGCGCCCCGTTGCAGAGCGCCTGCGCACCGACGTCCCGCTGATCACCGGGCAGCGTGTCATCGACACCCTGTTCCCCATCGCCAAGGGCGGCACCGCGGCGATTCCCGGCGGGTTCGGTACGGGCAAGACGATGACGCAGCACCAGCTTGCCAAATGGTGCGACGCAGACATCATCATCTATGTGGGCTGCGGCGAACGCGGAAACGAGATGAGCCAGGTTCTGGACGAATTCTCCGAACTGGTGGATCCGAAGTCGGGCCGCCCGATGACGGACCGCACGGTGTTGATCGCCAACACGAGCAACATGCCGGTGGCAGCCCGTGAAGCCTCCATCTACACGGGCATCACGCTGGCGGAATATTACCGCGATATGGGCTATCACGTTGCAATCATGGCCGACTCCACCTCCCGTTGGGCGGAAGCCCTGCGCGAGATCAGCGGCCGTTTGGAGGAAATGCCTGCGGAGGAGGGCTTCCCCGCCTACCTGCCCAGCCGCTTGTCGGAATTCTACGAGCGCGCCGGTATGGCCAAGAACCTCAATGGGACCGACGGTTCCGTCACCATCATCGGCGCCGTATCCCCCCAGGGCGGCGACTTTTCCGAGCCGGTGACCCAGACCACCAAGCGTTTTATCCGCTGTTTCTGGGCCCTGGACCGGGAGCTGGCCTATGCCCGCCATTTTCCCTCTATGAACTGGAATACATCCTATTCGGAATATCTGGCCGACCTGGCTCCCTGGTTTGAAGAGCGCTTCGGAACCAAGTTTGCCCAGTGCCGGGAGCGGATGGCCCGGCTGCTTCTGGAGGAGAACAAGCTGATGGAGATCGTTAAGCTCATCGGCTCAGATGTGCTCCCTGAGGACCAGAAGCTGGTGATCGAGTGCGCCAAGGTGGTGCGTCTGGGCTTTTTGCAGCAGGATGCCTATCAGCCCATCGACACCTATGTGCCCATTGAAAAGCAGTATCGTATGATGGATCTGGTACTCTATCTCTATGACAGTGCCAAAAAGGTGGCCCAGCAGGGCATCCCCATTTCCCAGCTGGTGAGCACGGGGATCTTTGAGTTGGTCACCCGTATGAAATACAACATCCCCAACGATGACTTCTCCCTGTTTGACGATTACAAAAAGAAGATCGATCAGGCGGTGGAGCAGGCCATCAGTAAGAATACCCGCCAGACAGAAGGGGAGGTGAAGCGGGCATGAGAATCGAATATACCGGGGTCTGCGATCTGAACGGCCCCCTTCTCACGGTGGAAGGCGTCCGGGGCGTGGCCTATGATGAAATGGCCGAGATCGTCACCAAAGACGGCCAGGTCCGTTCGGGCCGGGTCATTATGATCGATGGTGACCGGGCGGTGCTTCAGGTATTCGAGGGCACCAAGGGCATCTCTTTGGAGAAAAACAGTGTCCACTTCCAGGGCAAGCCCATGGAGCTCTCTCTCAGCCGGGAGATGCTGGGCCGGGTCTTTTCCGGCGCAGGCCGTCCCATTGACGGCCTGGGAGAGATCTTCCCGGAGGAAAAGCGGGATATCAACGGTCTGGCCATGAATCCGGTGGCCCGTCAGTATCCCAGAAACTGCATTTACACCGGCATTTCAGCCATTGACTGTATGGCCACTCTGATCCGGGGACAGAAACTGCCCATTTTCTCCGGCGCCGGCATGAGCCACAATCAGCTGGCCGCCCAGATCGTCCGCCAGGCCAAGGTGGGCAGCCAGGATGAAAAGTTCGGCATCGTCTTTGCAGGCATGGGCCTGAAAAAGGACGCCGCCGACTTCTTCAAAAAAGACTTCGAGGACTCCAGCGCTTTGCAGCGGGTGGTGATGTTCCTCAACGAGGCCAGCGATCCCATCATCGAGCGTATTCTGACCCCTCGCTGTGCCCTTACTGCGGCGGAATACCTGGCCTTTACCCATGGGATGCACATCCTGGTCATCATGACCGATATGACCGCCTATTGCGAAGCGCTGCGGGAATTCTCCTCTTCCAAAAACGAGATCCCCAGCCGAAAGGGCTATCCTTCCTACCTCTATTCCGACCTGGCTTCTCTCTATGAGCGGGCCGGTATGCTGGAGGGCCAGCCGGGCAGCGTCACCCAGGTGCCCATCCTCACCATGCCCAACGACGACATCACCCACCCCATCCCCGACCTGACCGGTTACATCACCGAAGGCCAGATCGTGCTGGATCGGGATATGGACCAGAAGGGAATGTATCCCCCCATCGGCGTGCTGCCCTCCCTGTCCCGTTTGATGAAGGACGGTATCGGCAAAGGCTACACCCGGGAGGATCATCCGCCAGTGTCCACACAGCTGTTTGCCGCTTACTCCAAGGTGCAGGACGCCCGGAGCCTGGCCAGCGTCATCGGCGAAGAAGAGCTGAGCCCGGTGGACAAGATGTATATGCGCTTTGGTCAGCGGTTTGAACAGGAATTTGTGCAGCAGGGTGTTTCGGAAAACCGCACCCTGGATCAGACTCTGGAACTGGGCTGGGATCTGCTGTGCGACCTGCCCCGTTCGGAGCTGAGCCGCATCGATCAGAAGCTGCTGGATCAGCATTATGTAGACCACTCGGCTGCAGGAGGGAGTGAGGACTGATGCCGGTCATCGCGCCCACCAAAGGAAATCTATCCAAGATCAAGCGTTCCCTGGCCCTGGCGAAAATGGGCTATGAGCTGATGGATCGGAAACGGAACATCCTCATCCGGGAAATGATGCTGCTCATCGACAGCGCCAAGCAGATCCAGGCGGAGATCGATACCACCTTTACCCGGGCCTATTCCGCTTTGCAGGAGGCCAATATCAAGCTGGGCGCCTGCCAGGATATCGCCCTGGCCACCCCGGTGGACAATAGTTTGCAGCTGGGCTACCGGTCGGTGATGGGGGTGGAAATCCCCATTGTCACCGCTTCCGATTTCGAAGCCCGGCTGAGCTATGGGTTTTTCGGCACCGATTCCTCTTTGGATAAGACCCTTTATGAGTTTTATCGGGTCAAGAAGCTGTGTGCCACCCTGGCCGAGGTGGAGACCAGTGTCTATCGCCTGGCCAACGCCATCAAAAAGGCCCAGAAGCGGGCCAATGCTCTTCAAAATATCATCATTCCCCAGTATACCGCCTCCATCGCCTATATCACCGGCGTGCTGGAAGAGCGGGAGCGGGAGGAATTCAGCCGCTTGAAGGTCATCAAGGCCCAGAAAGCCAAAAAGACATAAAAACAAAATCCCCGGCAAAGAACGAAAAGTTCTCTGCCGGGGATTTTTTAAATTTTGACAAAGAGGGAAACTTTTTGCCTTTTTGTTTCGTCTCAAGGATTAGAAGAACTTGGCGATGACTTCGGCCACGCCGTCGCCATAGGATTTGGTCGCCACATAGTCGGCGATCTCTTTGACGGCGGGGGAGGCGTTCTCCACGGCTACGCCCAGACCGGCCCATTTGATCATGGCGGCGTCGTTGGAATTGTCGCCGCAGCACACCACTTCATCCGGCGCCACACCATAGCGGCGGCAGATCAACTCCAATGCACTGGCCTTGGACACATCCTTGGCCATGATCTCCACCAGGTAGTCCTTGGAGGCCGCCAGGGTCAGGCTGTCGCCGAATTCCTCCCGCAGCTGACGGTGGATGGTCTCCCGGTTTTCCGGCGGTACCACCATGAGCATTTTAGGAGAGGGAGACAGAGAATAGGAAGAAAAATCCCCCACCTCCACCACCGGGTTGTGGATCAGGTCCGGGTCGATATCGGTTTCCTTGGTGCGCTTTTCCACCAGAATCCGGTCTTCGTTGTAAAGCTGCACATAATAGCCGTGTTTCCGGCAAAAGGCGGCGATGCCCTTCATGGTTTCCAGAGACAGAGGACGGAGCAGTTCATAGCCTCCTGGTTGAGTGGAGCGGATGAGGGCGCCGTTGTAGGTGGCCAGGGGACAGGTGATGCCCACTTGCCGGGCATAGAATGCGGCAGAGGGGAACATCCGGCCGGTGGCCAGAGTGACCAGAACCCCTCGATCCAGCAGCCGACGCAGTCCGGTCCGGGCCGCAGGAGCGATGGTCAGGTCTTTATAGAGCAGGGTGTTGTCCAGATCCAAAGCCAGCAATTTATAGGACATGGAAAAGCTCCTTTCCTCATAGAAATAGATGGGATAAAAACAAAAGATTTATCATCGTGTTTTTTATTAAAAGAATAAAATATAGTAGAAAAGATAAGCCAAAATGGTTACGCCTATGAAAATCAAAAAAATGGTGAAATAGCTGGTGGTATGAATTCGTCCCCGTTGGTCGTTGAAACATAGGGGGTAAAATTCATCCAGGCGAGAATCGGTATCCTTTACTGTTTTATCCATATGGGCCAGTTGCTTATAGATTTGGCGGGCTCGATCCATATGTTTGTCATATGTATGGTTCCAGCGGCGGGTAAGAGCCAGGGAAAGGATATTCAGAAATAGGAGTGGGAGCAAAGTGGCTATGATTAAAACGCGCCAATAATGATTGGAAATAGGGTCGGCAGTGGATAAGATAGCAAAGGACCCACCCACTAAAGCGGTAAACAAAGTGACAAAGGTGATGCGTTCATTTTCCACATGACGGGCATGATTTAGGTTTTCCTTCAGTAGCTCCCAGAGAAATTCATCGGAGAATTTAGTACTGGGATTATCTGTTTGCTTCCAACATTCCATATCGTTCACCTCATTTTTTATTATAACTTCTTTTCAAATAAAAACCAAGGGAACATTTGTCCGGTTTATGGGACAGGCAAAGGGATATGATAGGAGCAAAGGAGGTCATAACATGATGCAAAGTGGATGGATGACGGGATTCAGTTTGATTTTAGGAATGGTGTGTATGGCCTGTGCTCTGCGGGATATGCTGCGGCAAAGAAAGGAAGTTTTGCAGGAAGAGCGGGAAGAGAGCAATGTGATCTGTGTTCCCAGACAGTATTTTTTGTCGGAGGATCACAACGCTTTGTGCCGTTTTTGAGAAGGGAAAGGCCGGGCCAATGCCCGGCCTTGGAAATTTAATAGTGTTCCAGCAAATCCCAAATAGCTTCAATGTATTTATCAATATAGCTGCTGGTGTAGAAATCCAGGTAGGAACTCACATCCCGGGGAAACTCAAACAGGCAGGAGTCATATCCCAGACTGCGGGTGTAGGCGGTGAAATAGCCGTCTCCACCTAAGTAATTCAAAGAATTGTGGGGAAAATACCCATGGAAGGTTTGGGAAAGAACGCCGGAGGGATTGGAAGTGAGGATCTGTTGGGTCCAGCCATGGGTGTCGATGTGTACATTTTTTCCGGAACCTGCGTGTTGGATGACGAATTCTTTCAGACGCAAAGCTTCCAAAGCTTGCAAGGGAGCAGTGCCGTTATAATTGCGGCCCGATGCGTGGCGCTGGTAACCGGTTTTAAAACAGCGGTTTAAGTCGATGCCCATGCCGTAGATCAGATTGCCTGCTGTGTCCAGCATGGTGGTGGTGCACCGACCGGGGCCGTTGCTGGTCCAACCGGCGGCTACCCCGTCGGGATTGGTACAAAGGATCACATACACCGTCCATCCCAGCTGGTTTACCCGTTCCGCTTCATTTTCCAGGGAGGCGCGGACCTTTTGCCCCAGATAGACCAGCTCGGCACCATCGGCGGCCCAGTGGTCTTCAAAGCCATGAATGGCAAAGTTCAGGATCATCACATTTTCACCGGTGCCGATGCGGTAGGCCGTCATATCCCGACCTTCACCACTTTGACCAAAGACAATGGTCTCCAAAAGTTCCGGCTCTTCTTGCAAGGTGAAGGTCAGCCGTGTTTCCGGATCGGCCATGCGAGTCAGGAGGGCAGCCGCTTCGCTGCGGCTCACCGTGCTGTCGGGAAGGAAGGTGCCATATGGATCGGTGCCGTTGAGGATACCGGCCTGATATAAAGTGTAGATCTGCTGGCTGTATTCGTCCTCCGGCGCTACATCGGGAAGTGAGGTGACTTGATTCAGCTGAGGGAAATCGTCCCCCAGGGCATTGGCGAAAAGATAGGCCATTTCGTCCCGGTGGATGGCGGTATTCATCTCACCGGCAAATTCACCCGGAGACCACAGGCCATAGGCTTGCGCTTTTTCCAGCGTTTCGGCATACCAGGGCTCTTCTGATGTGGGAGAACCGGTTTCCTCTTGCTCTTCTCCCAGTTCCATTTCTTCTGGCTCTGTTTCTTCAGGAGCTTCGAGGGATTCCTCTTTTTCCGGCAGAGAGTCGGCATCATCGTCCAGTTCTTCTTGGGAAAGGGCGTCATCTGCATCGGAGACCGTTTCCTCTGGCGGTGGGGCTTCCACGGCCGGAGGCAGGGGATGAAGTGCTTCGTAGCATCGGACGGCCACGGCAATGCCCTCGGCTACGGTCAGGGAGTTTTCCGGATAGAACCGGTCATTCAGCATTCCCTGCATCAGCCCCATTTGGGTGCATTCCGATACATAGATGGCATACCAGCTGCTTTCCTGCACATCGGTGTAAGCTCGGGCCGGGAGCCGGGCGCAAAAAAGCAAGGCACAGATGGCGGTCAAAGTGCCCAAAGGCCGAAGCAACTTATTCACTTTGCAACACCTCTTGGAATAATTCCTCTATTTTCAAGTATAGCACTAAAAAATAAGGAGTAAAAGGGCTTTTTCCGCAAAAAGCCCTTGCTTTTTGCCCTTGACAGGAAAGAAGCGCTTTTCACTTCCTGGCAAATCTGCTATAATAACCGCAAAATGGTGATGGATGTATGGAAAAGGAGGGGCCATGATGGGATGCGAACTTTGTCCCCGCCGGTGCGGCGCGCGGCGGAAGGAGGGACAGGCCGGGGCGTGCGGCGCCAAGGGGCTGCGGGCAGCCCGGGCGGGGCTGCATCAGTGGGAGGAACCCTGTATCAGCGGCACAAGAGGAAGCGGCGCTGTTTTTTTCAGCGGTTGCCCCTTGGGATGCGTGTTCTGCCAAAACTACCAGATCTCCCACGAAAAGGAAGGGAAGGATCTGACGGCTTCCCAGTTGGCCCAGGTGTTTGCCCGGCTGGAAGAGCAGGGGGCCCACAACATCAACCTGGTCAGCCCCACTCCTTATGTGGAGGAGATCATAGAGGCCCTGGAGCTGTACCGTCCCCATGTGCCGGTGGTTTATAACACCAGCGGCTATGAGCGAGTGGAGACCCTTCAGCGTATCGATCCCTATGTGGATATTTATTTGCCCGATATGAAATATGTCAGCACGGAAATCAGCCAAAAATACAGTGGGATTTCCGATTATTTTGAAATGGCGTCCCAGGCGTTGCTGTTCATGCTGGCACAAAAACCCCAGGCGGTTTTTGATGAAGATGGGATGATGCGCCGCGGGGTGATTCTCCGTCACTTGGTGCTGCCGGGGAATCTGCGCCAGACCTATTTGCTGCTGGATTGGATGGAAGAAAACATCCCCAAAGAGACCTATATCAGCCTGATGGGGCAGTATTTCCCCGCCGGACGGGCGGCCGATTTCCCGGAGATCAACCGGAGACTGAAACCGGGAGAATACCAGCGGGCGTGCAATCGGCTGCTGGGCAAGGGGTTTGATCATGGCTTTTTTCAGGATCTGGAATCGGCCAGTGGGGAATATGTGCCGGACTTCGATCTGAGCGGACTGGAGGGGGAGGAATGAGCAGCATTTCCATCCAGTGGGAGAGTTTGCCGCTTCCGGTACGCCTGGTGATGGAGCGCCTGGAAAGCAAGGGCTTCCAGGCTTTTTTGGTGGGAGGTTGCCTGCGGGATTTGCTGCGGGGGGAAAATCCCCAGGATTACGATCTGGCCAGCACCGCTCCGCCGGAAGAGATGGAACAGCTGCTTTCTCCTTATCCGGTGATCGCTACCGGTCTGCGATTTGGCACGGTGACGGCAGTGGTGGAAGGGCAGGCTCTGGAAATCACCCGGCTGCGCCGGGAAGGGGGCTACAAAGACGGGCGGCGGCCCGATTGGGTGCTTCCCACAGAAGATATTCAGGAGGATCTGGCCCGGCGGGATTTCACCATCAATGCCATGGCGTTTTCTCCATCCCGTGGGCTGATCGATCCCTTTGATGGAGCAAAAGACCTGGAAAACCGGCTGATTCGGGCGGTGGGAGAGCCGGGCCGACGGTTTCAGGAGGACGGTCTGCGGATTTTGCGGGGGCTTCGGTTTGCTTCTCGCCTGGATTTTGATTTGGAGCAGGAGACCGCCCGGGCTTTGGTGGAAAAGCGGTACTTGCTTTGTCAGGTGGCCCAGGAGCGGATTACCGGGGAATTTATCCGCCTGGTGGATGGCATATCTGCTCCACGGGTGCTGGAAGAGTTTTTTCCTGTGGCTGTGCAGGTGGTGCCGGAATTGCAGGCCCTGTGGGGATTTGAACAGCATACCCCTTATCACATCTACGATGTGTGGCAGCACACCCTTCGGGTGCTGGATGGGGTGGGAGAAGGGCGGGAAGTCCGGCTGGCCGCCCTTTTCCACGATATTGCCAAGCCCCAGTGCTTTTTCCGGGGCCGTCGGGGCATAGGCCATTTCAAAGGCCATGCTGTGGCGGGCGGTGCAGTCACCGGGCAAATTCTCAAGCGGATGCGTTTTCCCACCCAACTGCGGGAGGAAGTGTGCCAGCTGGTGCGCTGGCACGATGAGGACATCCCACAAACCGATGAAGCAGTGCGCCGGTGGCTCAATTTGCTGGGGCCGGTGCAGCTGCGGCGTCTGCTCCTTCTCCAGCAGGCCGACAGCCGGGCCAAATCCCCCCGGTCGGACACCCTGTTTGCCGGGCGGCTCCTCCAGCGGATGGAGAACATTTTGCAAAGAGGGGACTGTTTTACCTTGAAGGCACTGGCCGTGCATGGAAATGATCTGAAGGCCATGGGTTTCTCCGGACCCCAGGTGGGGCGTACCTTGGAACGGCTGCTGGATCAGGTGATAAAGGACCCGGCGAAAAATCAGCGGGAAATTCTGTTGGCTCTGGCTGAGGGATGGGAAAGACAGTAGAAAACACATCTCCTTTCCGAAAAACTGATACCATAAAATAATCTTATTTTGGATATTTCGAAGGTATCAAATGGGGCGTATACTGAGAAGCGTCTTCAAAGCAGAAAGGGGAAGAAAGATGGAAAAGAAAAAGTATTTCACGGTGTACCGCATGGCGGTGGTGGGACTGATGAGCGCGTTGGTCTTTGCCTGCACATTTATCCACATTGATGTGCCCGTGCCCATGAGCAACAAGGTGATGATCCATTTCGGAAACATCATGTCCCTGTTGGCGGCGCTGCTCTTTGGGCCGGTGACCGGGGGACTGTCCGCCGGGTTGGGCTCGGCCATTTATGATCTCACCGATCCGGTGTATGCGCCGGAGGCCTGGATCACCTTTCTGATGAAATTTGCCATGGCTTGGACAGCGGGAATGATCGCCCACAGCGGCAAAGCTCATGGGGAACGGAAAGGGAAAAATATCCTGGCGGCGGTGTGCGGAGCGGGAACTTATGTGTTTCTCTATGGCTGCAAAACCGTGGTAATGCAGCGCTTTGTCATGGGTGCGGTATGGCAGGCGGTGTGGCCGGTGGTCATCAGCAAATGCAGCGTCTCTCTTTTTAACGCTGTATTGGCTTCGGTGTGCTCGGTGGCCCTCATGGAACTGCTGCGCCGCCCTCTGACCCGGGCCGGTGTATTTGATCGCTTGAACGGGCGGTAATCAAAGGAAAACAGCGGAAAAAGGCCTCCTTCGGGGGCCTTTTTCTGTGTCTTTTTGTTGCGGCGAAAAATGGGATATGCTATAATCAAGAACATGTATGGTGGTGAATTTATCCATATTTTTGGGGGAAAGAAAAGCGGAAAAAAGGAGCGACTGGGCATGAGAAAAAGACCGTTTTTTCGGATGATATCGGCACTTGCTGCACTATGGATGCTGATGCAAAGCGGAAGTGTTTTGGCTTATTCTGTGCGACAGTCCACCATTGAAAGCGAGGAAGACAGCCGTCTGGCATCGCTGTACCAGTTGATGGAAAAGCAGACTTTTGCCTCGGCTGAAGACCGGGAAAAGGCAATGGCGGGCGGGGAATATCTGCTGTTTGACAGTGCGTATGCAGCCGTGGAGGGCGGTACATTTCCCTATCCCAACAGCGGTGGCTATGTGATGAATGTGGACGACGGCATATATCAGGCAGAGGTGAAGGCCGCCGGATGCTATGCCTATTCCAAATATGCGTCCTATGTGATTTATGGGGAGTTTGGGGAAAAACGCTGGCTTCAGGATAAAGATGGGCAGGAGATCACCCATACCGATGAGCTGACGGGAGAGATCCTTCGGGATTTCCTGTTGCGTTATGGCCAGGTGGGAGAGCATCTGCGCCTGGACAAGGTGCATTCGGTCACTTTCCTGGCCGGGGATGAAGAGGGATTTTATTTTACGGAATATTCCAGCGACAATGATCCTTTTATCCGGCTGCGTTATGTGACTTATGAGGACTTTGCAGCTTCGGCCCAAAAGGAAAATACCGCAATTTGGTTTTTGGACAGCAATCCCATGGAAAACGATGAGAACGGGGAAAATTTCCTGCCCCAGCCGGAAGAAGGGCAGGACATTCGGGTTTTGGTGTATCTCAACCCGGATTACAGCCGTCAGGTGGAGCTTGCCGTGAAGTCGGGGGAGGCCGTGGGCTCGTTGCCTGTGCCGGAGAGCGTGGAAGGGTATGTCTTTGATGGATGGTATACAGATCCGCTGGCTGGTGAACAGGTGACCGAAGCCACTCTGTTTCAGGGAATCTCCTCTGTGGTTCTCTATCCTCGATATCAGACAGCAGCGGCAGGAGAACGGTACACCATCACATTGCAAAACCGGCAGGATGGGAGCAATCTTGGCATTTGTCAAGCGGTGAACGGAGATCTGTGGAATCTTCCGCAGCCTGTGATGCAGGGGTATGTTTTTGCAGGGTGGTATGATGGGGAGGGAACTCCCTATTATAATGGAAAAACCATTGCCCTCAGTGGGGATATGGTTTTGTACGCCGCTTTTGAAAAAGCCCCGGAGACCACCATTACTTTGCAGATCGGAAATCCGCTTATGACCATCAACGGCGTCGAGCAGATGATTGATCCCCAGGGAACTGTGCCGGTTTTGCGTCAGGATCACACCCTGCTGCCTGTGCGGGCAGTGGTGGAAGGTCTGGGTGGCACAGTGGAATGGGATGGAGCCAACCAAACTGTCTGCTTGACCAGAGGAGAGCAAAAATTGTTTTTGCGCATTGGCAGCACATCGGCCTGGGACAATGAGGGAGCCAGGTTTACTCTGGACAGCCAGCCTATTCTGCTCAATGACCGCACCATGCTGCCCATCCGTTTTGTGGTGGAATATTTCGGCGGTACAGTGGAATGGGTGGGGGAAACCCAAATGGTGAAAATTGTGGGATGAAAAATGGTCTAGCCTTGCTCTGGATTCATGTTTTTGGAGACAGCATGAATCTGAGGAGCGATTTTTAGATGATAATTTGGGAAAAGAGAACGAAATGAATCAGGGAATAAAAAGGGATTTGCAATATGTGGAATTTTTTTGAAAAGCTGGACGAGATGGTGTATGTGTCCGATATAGATACCCATGAGTTGGTTTATATGAATCAACATCTGCGGGAATCCCTGGGATATCAGAGCCATGAAGAATATGTGGGAAAGATGTGCTATGAAGTGTTGCAAGGGGCTTCCAGCCCCTGCAAATTCTGCACCAACAGCCAACTGAAGGAAAGGGAATTTGTCTCCTGGACTTATAAAAACCCGGTGATGAACAAGAGGGTTTTGCTGAAAGACAGTATGATCCACAAAGATGGCCGGAATTATCGCATTGAGCTGGCCATTGACGCTGATTCGGAAGCCTCTCGCCAAAGCACATATTATTATGCGCGCAGCGAGACCATACTGAACGAATGTATCCAGCAGATTTTTTCCACCACCGATGCGGGAGAGTCGATCCAGAGAATGCTGGCCTACATCGGCAAGACCTTTTCCAGTGACCGGTCCTATATTTTTGAGCTCACCGAAAGCGGCGTCGCTACAAATACGTATGAGTGGTGTGAGAAGGGGGTCGCGCCGCAAAAAGATCTGTTGCAGAATATCCCCATGTCAGCGATCGATTGGTGGATTTCTCTGTTTGACAGAGATAAGGTCACCATCATTTCTGATCTGGAGGACATTCGGAAAGAATACCCGGAATCCTATGCCATCCTGAAACCCCAGGATATCCAGTGCCTTGCTGTGGGGCCCATCAAGGAAGAGGACAAAGTCATCGGTTTCATCGGTGTGGACAACCCGGATAAGCAGATGATGCCCATGATCGAATCCTTTTTGACGGTGGTGGGCTATTTTACTGTCACCCTTTTGCGGCGGCGGGATCTGCTGCTGCGGATGAATAACCTGAGCTACCACGACCAGCTCACAGGGGCCTATAACCGCCATGCCATGAACGAGCAATATGGGGAACTGCCCATGGATTCGGTGGGGGTTATTTATTGTGATATCAGCAGCCTGAAAGAGGTCAATGATATCCAAGGCCATGAAGCGGGAGACCGGCTGATCCGCCATTGTTACGATTTGATCTGCCAGGAAATTGCAGGCGGAAAAGTTTATCGGGCCGGTGGGGACGAATTTGTGGTGGTGTGTGCCGACTGTGAAAAGAAGAATTTTCACAATCAAGTCTACCGGCTGCGTCAGAAAATCAAGGAAGACCAATGCCATATGGCAGTAGGGCATATTTGGTCTGATCAAAAGCCTTTGGAACTGGAAAAGCTCATCGCCCAGGCCGATCTGGTGATGTATCAGGACAAGCGGGAGTATTATAGGATCAACCGCCACCGTCCCGGAGTGGAGCGCCGCCATATAGAGATGAAAAATGATCTGGAGGAATCTTCGGAAGAGACCGTTTTTCAACATTTTTTGAAAAATTGTGGCGGC